>Ga0209759_1000089_pt1 | contig 164770 bp, 133 predicted proteins | sample AraplaCL_Col_mMS_FD_184261 | JGI IMG/M metagenome (GOLD analysis project Ga0209759, IMG submission 184261) | Arabidopsis root microbial communities from the University of North Carolina, USA - plate scrape CL_Col_mMS (SPAdes) (version 2) | ecosystem: Host-associated > Plants > Roots >... | reverse complement strand
GCGTGCCCACGGCCATGTTCACGCCGCTCTTCGTGATCGCTCGCACGGCGGGTTGGAGCGCGCACATCATCGAGCAGCGCATCGACAACAAGATCATCCGTCCGAGCGCGAATTACACCGGACCCGAGAATTTGAAGTACCTGCCGCTAAATAGGAGAAAATAGCGGTCGCTGTGCGCTTTCAAAGCGCGTGCAGTTCAACCCGCGCGGTCGCCAGGACCGGTAGCCCGCGCGTTTAACTGAAATTAGATAGAAAGGTTTTCTCCATGAAAAAGCTGATGATCGCCGCCGTGATTGGCGCCCTGTCCACGACGATGCTGACCGTCGCGACTGACGCCGCCGCGCAAACGGCGACCACCACGAAGCCGGCGGCAAAGGCCACGGCAAAGCGCCCGCAGCCGAAGCGCCTGATCAAGCGCAAAGCCAATCCGGCCAAGGAAGCGAAGGTCGATCCGGTGCCGGATGGCTCGGAAAAGTGGTCGTGCAACGAAGGTCTGGCTTTCGAACTGAAGGGCGACATGAAGCGTGACCAGATCGTCACGGTTCACTGGGCCAACAAAAATTACAATCTGCCGCGCGAAGCGACCACCACGGGCGCAGACCGCTTCCACGACGCCGCAACCGGCATGGACCTGGTCGTGATCCCGACCAAGGCAATGTTGTTCTCGGACAAGGACAGCTCGCGTCTGGCCGACGAGTGCAAGACGGCATCCATGCAGCAAGGCGCGCCGGCTCCGACGCAATCGAACGCGCTCGACAAGACCAGCAACTAAATATCGTCATCAGGAAAGCTCCCGATGTCCGCTCCGATTTCCAACGTGCGACCCGACCCGGACTCAGTCCTGGCCGATATCGTCGACTACGTTCGGGATTATCGGATCGACAGCGCGCTCGCGCTGGAAACCGCGCGTCACTGCCTGATCGATACGCTCGGCTGCGGACTCGAGGCGCTTACCTACCCGGCCTGCACCAAGCTGATGGGACCGATCGTGCCGGGCACGATCGTCCCCAACGGCGCGAAGGTGCCTGGCACGTCGTTCCAGTTGGACCCGGTTCAGGCCGCCTTCAATATCGGCGCCATGATCCGCTGGCTCGACTTCAACGACACCTGGCTTGCCGCCGAATGGGGGCATCCGTCGGACAATCTCGGCGGAATTCTGGCCACGGCCGATTGGCTCTCGCGCAGCGCCATCGCAGCGGGCAAAGCGCCGCTGGCGATGAAAGACGTCTTGATCGCCATGATCAAGGCGCACGAAATTCAAGGCTGTATCGCGCTCGAAAACTCCTTCAACAAGGTCGGGCTCGATCATGTATTGCTGGTGAAACTGGCATCGACCGCAGTGGTCGGTCAATTGCTCGACCTCACGCGCGACGAACTCATCAACGCGGCGTCGCAGGCGTTTGTCGATGGGCATGCGCTGCGCACGTACCGCCACGCGCCGAATACCGGCTCGCGCAAGTCGTGGGCAGCGGGCGATGCGACCTCACGCGCCGTGCGTCTCGCGCTGATCTCGAAGACCGGCGAGATGGGCTATCCGTCGGTACTGACGGCGAAGACGTGGGGCTTTTACGACGTGCTCTTCAAGGGCAACGCATTCAAGTTCCAGCGTCCGTACGGTTCGTACGTAATGGAAAATGTGCTCTTCAAGATTTCTTTTCCGGCAGAATTCCATGCGCAAACGGCAGTGGAAGCCGCGATGAAGCTGCACGCGCAATTCAACGCTGCGGGAAAGAGCGTGGACGACATCAGCAAGATCACGATCCGCACGCACGAGGCCGCGATTCGCATCATCGATAAAAAAGGTCCGCTGAACAATCCGGCCGACCGCGATCATTGCATTCAGTACATGGTCGCCGTGCCGCTGATCCACGGCCGCCTGACGGCCGCGGACTATGAAGATTCGATCGCGCAGGACCCGCGCATCGATGTGCTGCGCGCGAAGATGGAATGTGTAGAAGACCCGCAGTTCACGCAGGATTACCACGATCCGGAGAAGCGTTCGATCGCCAATGCACTGACAATCGAATTCAACGACGGCTCGTCATTCGACGAGGTCATAGTCGAATACCCGATCGGTCACAAGCGTCGTCGCGAAGATGGGATTCCGTTGCTGGTCGAGAAATTCAAGACCAACCTCGCGCGCCGCTTTCCGGTCAAGCAACAACTGGCGATTCTCGACGTGTCGCTGGATCAGGCAAGGCTCGAAGCCATGCCGGTCAATGAATACGTCGATCTGTACGTCATCTAGTTAGTACTGTAGTTCCGCGATCAAACCAAGGAAAACACCATGGCCCACAACCTCCACAAAACGCTCAAGGAATTCGACAGCGGTTCCGGCAAAGGCAAGTTCTACTCCCTGCCGCAACTCGGCAAGGCGCTGAACATCAAGATCGACCGCCTGCCGGTTTCGATCCGAATCGTGCTGGAATCGGTGCTGCGTAACTACGACGGCAAGAAAATCGCCGAAGAACACATCGAGCAACTCGCCAACTGGAAGCCGACCGCCGCGCGCGTCGACGAAATCCCGTTCGTGGTGTCGCGCGTCGTGCTGCAAGACTTCACCGGCGTGCCGTTGCTCGCCGACATCGCGGCAATGCGCGGTGTCGCGAAACACATGGGCAAAGATCCGAAGTCGATCGAACCGCTGGTCCCGGTCGATCTGGTGGTCGATCACTCGGTGCAGATCGACCACTTCCGCGAAAAGAACGCGCTCGATCTGAACATGAAACTGGAATTCCAGCGCAACAACGAGCGCTACCAGTTCATGAAGTGGGGCATGCAGGCGTTCGACACGTTCAAGGTCGTGCCGCCGGGCGTCGGTATCGTTCACCAGGTGAACCTGGAATACCTCGCACGCGGCGTGCACAAGAAGGCTGAAGGCGCGGACACGGTGTACTACCCGGATTCGCTGGTCGGCACCGACAGCCACACCACCATGATCAACGGTATCGGCGTGGTGGGCTGGGGCGTGGGCGGTATCGAGGCGGAAGCCGGCATGCTCGGCCAACCGGTGTACTTCCTGACGCCGGACGTGGTGGGCGTCGAACTGAAGGGCAAGCTGCGCGAAGGCCTGACGGCGACCGACCTGGTCCTGACCGTCACCGAACTGTTGCGTAAGGAAAAAGTGGTCGGCAAGTTCGTCGAATTCTTCGGCGAAGGCACGAAGTCGCTGTCGCTGCCGGATCGCGCGACGATCGGCAACATGGCGCCGGAATACGGCGCGACCATGGGCTTCTTCCCGGTCGACGAAAAGACCATCGAGTATTTCAAGGGCACGGGCCGCACCGACGCGGAAATCTCCGCCTTCGAAAACTACTTCAAGGCGCAAGGTCTGTTCGGTATTCCGAAGGCTGGCCAGATCGACTACACCAAGGTCGTCACGCTGGATCTCGGCACGGTGACGCCGTCGCTGGCAGGTCCGAAGCGCCCGCAAGACCGTATCGAAATCGGTCACGTGAAGTCGACCTTCAGCGACCTGTTCTCGAAGCCGGTTGCGGAGAATGGCTTCGCGAAGAAGGCGGACGATCTCGAAGCGCAATACACGACGAGCAATGGCGTCGACGTGAAGAACGGCGACATCCTGATTGCCGCGATCACGTCGTGCACGAACACCTCGAACCCGAGCGTGCTGCTGGCCGCCGGCCTGCTGGCGAAGAAGGCGGTCGAAGCCGGCCTGACGGTCGCGCCGCACATCAAGACGTCGCTGGCGCCGGGATCGCGCATCGTCACGGAATACCTGACGAAGACCGACTTGATGAAGTACCTCGACAAGCTCGGCTTCACGCTGGCCGCTTACGGTTGCACGACCTGTATCGGCAACGCGGGCGATCTGACGCCGGAACTGAACGAAGCGATCACGAAGAACGACATCGTCGCGGCAGCGGTTCTGTCGGGCAACCGTAACTTCGAAGCGCGTATTCACCCGAACATCCGCGCCAACTTCCTGGCCTCGCCGCCGCTGGTCGTCGCTTACGCGATCGCCGGCAACATCACGCGCGACCTGATGACCGAACCGGTCGGCAAGGGCAAGGGCGGCAAGGATATCTACCTGGGCGACATCTGGCCGACCAGCGAAGAAGTCAACGAACTGCTCAAGTTCGCGCTCGACGCCGACGCGTTCCGCAAGAACTACTCGGCGCTGACCAAGAAGGGCGATCTGTGGAGCAAGATCGAGGGCGAAGAAGGTCAAGTCTACGACTGGCCGAAGTCGACCTATATCGCTGAGCCGCCGTTCTTCGGCAAGGACTTCTCGATGCAGCCGGCCGACAGCATTGCTGCTGTGAAGGACGCGCGCGCGCTGGGTATCTTCGGTGACTCGGTCACGACCGACCACATCAGCCCGGCCGGCTCGATCAAGGAAGACTCGCCGGCAGGCAAGTGGCTGAAGGAAAACGGCGTGCAGAAGGCCGACTTCAACAGCTACGGCTCGCGCCGCGGCAACCATGACGTGATGATGCGCGGCACGTTCGCCAACGTCCGGATCAAGAACCTGATGATCCCGGCGAAGGCAGACGGCACCCGCGTGGAAGGCGGCCTGACGATTCACCAGCCGAGCGGCGAACAACTGTCGATCTATGACGCAGCGATGAAGTACATCGACGCCGGCACGCCGACCGTCGTGTTCGCGGGCGAAGAGTACGGCACGGGCTCGTCGCGTGACTGGGCCGCGAAGGGCACGCAACTGCTGGGCGTGAAGGTCGTGGTCGCACGCAGCTTCGAGCGGATTCACCGTTCGAACCTGGTCGGCATGGGCGTTCTGCCGCTGCAGTTCAAGGGCTCGGATAGCGTGCAATCGCTCGGCATCACCGGTGAAGAAACCTACGATATCGAAGGCCTGGGCGCTGACTTCAAACCGCAACAGGAAGTGACGCTGGTGATCCGCGACAAGGAAGGCAAGGAAAAGCGCGTGCAGGTGCTGCTGCGTATCGACACACCGATCGAAGTCGACTACTACAAGCACGGCGGGATTCTGCCGTTCGTGCTGCGTTCGCTGCTGGCCGCTTGAGGTATTTGCTTACCTGAGTAGTCGCTACGAGCTGTTTTGCAGGAGCTGCGCCCTGTGGAGGACGCAGCTGACTTTGAAGCCCGACCGATGGTCGGGCTTTTTTTTGGCTGCCTACTTTTGGGCGCGGCCTGTCTGGAAGGCGTCGGGGCTGTCGGTGATGCGGCGCTGAGTCATGCGGGCGTTCCAGTCAGTGTCGCCCGGAGTGGGTGTGCTGGCGCGCGTCGTGATGTTTGAGCGACGCTGTTGCGCCGCCCAGTCGCGTAGTGCTGCGCGCTCGGTTGTGTCGGTGGCGGACGTGGGGCGTTCGCGCTGTTCAGTCCATTCGCTCCGCTCGGACTGTTCGGACTGTTTCGACGCGGAAGGCTGCGTGGCCGGGTTGGTCGTGCGGATCAGCGCGAGGCGTTTGTCGATTTGCGATTTGCTGAGCCGTGCAACTGGCGTCTGGTAATGGGCCTTTGCGAGTTCGATCGGCGCCGCGTGCCGTATGGACGCGCGGCCGGCTGGCTGCGGCACGAGGTGTTCGGCGTGTTGCGGTTCCGACGCACGGCGAAGCGTCGTCCCCAGTGTCATGTCGGGTGGCGTAGGAGCGCCGGGAGCCGTCGCATTCGGCCTCGAGATAGCGGCCAATGGCGAACTTCGCGTACTCGTCCTGGCGAATTCGACCGATGGCTGCGCCGGTTTGGCTCGCGCTTGTGGATGAATTGCCATCGCACTGCCGTCCGTCGACGCGACCGATTGTGTTCTTACGCTGGCCGCCGCCGTCGTTCTGTCGGCATCATGCGTCGTGCAGGTGGCCAGCAACCAAGCCAGCGCGATGCTACAGCTCGCGAAAATCGCCGCGCCGAGGAGATGATCGGAACGGGTCGAACTCGGACGCGCTCTGCCCATCTCGAGGTAATAGCGGGCTTCAGCCAACTGCTCCTCAAAACGACGCGAATGGTCGGGTTGCTGCGGCAACTTGTAGAAAAAGAGAAACCTGGCGCCCGGTGGAACCGGCTCACGATTCGCTGTTGACGGCGGACGCCGCATCGCGTTCTGGATCGCCTGCTGCGCGACGGCGGCTGCAGCGGGGTGTGGTTCACGTTGCGCCGCCGTCCGCCCCTGACGACGCCACGAACCGAATGGCGGCGGCAAAGCATTGAACGGCAGCGGAATCGGAAGCGCCAGATCGCCTTCGATCAAGGCAAGCGGTCGGTTCATTGTGATCTGCTCCGGAAGGCGCGGGACGCGGCCTCAAGTTGCGTGACAAGGCTTCTGGCGCGCGCCGTTAGCGCGTCGATTAATTCAGCGTCCAGTTCCGGCGGCGACAGGCTCGCGCACCGCAACGCCTCCATCAAACTGTGCGCGCCGACGAGCGCCACTGCTCCGCTCAGGCGATGCAGCACACGATGAAAACGGTCGAAGTCGCCTTCACGAGGTAACGCGTCGAGGCGCGCAAGGTCGTCATTCATTGCTTGACGCCAGTTGTCGAGAAAAACGTCAAGGTTGACGCCCTCTTCGGACAACGCGTCCAGGTAACGAATTTCAAAGGGCTCAAAAGGACCGCTTGATAAGCTGTCCGATGACTGCACGGCGCTGCTGAAAAAAAGAGGCGGCTGTGCATTGCCGTTAACCATTTTCACGGATGACTCCCGTTGCTTGCCGGTAAACGGCGCGTTGAAGATCGCGCACGTGCGGTGCACTCTCTTTGAAGACAAATACGCAGGAATCCGCGGATGCCATATCCAGCAGACCGTTTAGCGTTTGACTCCCTATGCACCCAGCAGAACAAGACAGACTCACCGTATTCATAACCCACTAACTTATTCGACCAACCGGTGCAAAGTCGCGAACTCGATGAGTCCTGCCAACGACGTGAGCCCGAGTTTCTCCTGGATACGGCTCTTGTATGTACTGACGGTTTTATCGCTGAGGGACAATCGACCGGCAATGTCACGATTGCTCACGCCGCGTGCGAGATGTTGCAAAACCTCCACCTCACGCGCCGACAAAGTGCTCAGTCCGCTCGCAGGCGCAACGTCGCCATTATCGGCCGGGAAGCAGTCGTAGCCGAATAAAACCGTTTTTAATGCTGTGACCAATTCGCTGATTTCCCGGCCCTTGCTGACATAACCATTTGCACCCGCGTTACGCGCATAACCGGCCATAATGTGTTCAGGCTTGGCAGAGAGAACAAGAATAGATATTTTTATATTATTCGCTCGAATGCGACGGATCATTGTGAGGCCGTCGAGCCGCGGCAAATCGAGATCGATAATGACCAAGTCCGGGTGTTTTGTTAGCACCATTGCCAGACCGTCTTCGCCGTCGCCCGATTCTCCAACCAGCTCCAGTTCGGGATCAGCGCGCAACACGCTGGCTATGGTCCCTCGAATGATTGGATGATCATCAATAATCACAACTCTCTTCATCGGCCGCTCCATTTTTTGATAGTAATTAACGCGCGCAAAAACGAATCGATATTGTTGAATAAAAATTCAACTAAATAATAGCAATATTGGCGAGACATTTCTTCGAGACGATGCACGGATAAATTCCCAATATCAGGGGGAATTTTCTTGCAAGAAAGATTGAATTTTCTTACGCACCAGCCGACTCCATGAATTGAGTCCGCCAACTCGCAGAAGCTCGAAGCGAATTTAGGAAGACCGCGTATCGTTGACGCTCACTTTGGCCAAAGCTGTACTCTGTGAGTGAATCGCTGCGGGTGCCGTCATTGCCTCACAGCGAACATGCGTGGACCGCGTGAGAAACGAGCGCGAAACATCGTTCGCGCTCGAGATAGCGGTTGAGAACATTGCCGATAAAAGGACTGACCAGGCCACGAAAGCCTGGCCATTCCCCAACTCAATGCGACTGCTGCTCTTGCGGCATGAGTCGGCCCTGCGTCCGCGGGTTTTGCGGCACATCCGATGCCCGCCCGCCACGCACGAAGTCCAGTTCAACGCGACGGTTCGGTGCGAGACAAGCGATCAAGGCTGCGCGGTTGCGGTCGTTACACTGCACGACTGGATCTTCCTTGCCGTGACCGCGTGTCGAGATTACCGGGCTTACGCCACCGCTCTGCAGGTAGCGCTTTACGGTCTCGGCACGCTTGGCCGACAGTTGACGGTTGTAGCTGTCGCTACCGAGGCGGTCCGTATATCCATCAATGCTGATGCCTGTCACGTCATCGGCCTGTTTCAGGCTGCGGATCAGTTCGTCCAGCTTGGCTTTACCGGCTGGCAGCACGCCGGCCAGGTCGCCTCGATCGAACTTGAACGTGGCGTCAGCTTGCAGCGTGACTTTCTGCGGAAGCGGTTCGACCTTCGCTGCGGTTGGGAGCGACGTGCAGGCCTCGAGCGCGGCCGTGATGCTGGGTGTGCCTTTTTCAACACCGTCGACCAAGCGCTTGCTCTCGTCGAAGTCACGCGTCCACGCCTCATGACCGGCGTGGATCAATTCGACTTCGGAGCACGCTGTCAGACGCTGCGCCTCCTGGCACTGCGGGAACAGTGGCGAGCCTTTCGCTGCGAGGATTTTCTGCCACAGGTCCGGTCGCAGCACAGAAGAGGTCCGCAGTTCTGGATTGTCGGCAGAAAGGCCTTGGCCGGTTTCCAGCGCGGTCGTCAAAATATTGGCCTGGACCAGCGCCTCCTCGATGAAGCCCCAACCGTCGTGGCTAGACCGTTCGTCGCGAGCGGCGTTTAGCCAGCACTGCGCCTTGTCACCGAAATAGTTATTTTTGCGCTCGCCCAATGCGTTCAGACGGGTCTGCACGGTGCTCAGCACCTCACCGTTTTTGACGCCGCTATACGCCGCGATCCACTGCGGCGTTACTGCACCGGCGGCCTGGCTTTGGGTCGCGCTAAAGCCGGTCTGGAGAACCGTCGGGTCCTGAATTTGCAGCCGGTCGCGCGTCGCGGACGACGAACATCCCGCAAGCAACGCGGCAAGCGCGATGGCAATTAACGAATACTTCATGTCTGTGTCTCATGGAAAGAGGGTCGCACGGAAACTTCCCGTGCGACCCAGACGGCTAACGTTTCGAGCGTCTAATCAAAGCCTTGCGGCCGTTGTTTAGTTGCCGAGGACGATACCGATACCAGCGCGAACGATGGTGCTATTGCCGCCCGAGGTGGACACGCCGAGGTTGTAGTTGATCGTGCCCTTCTCGTTCCAGCGGGACACACCCAAACCAATTGCCTGGTAGCCACGGTAATTGGCGACACCCGCATTCAGCGTGGTACGACCCGGCAGATACGGCGTGACGATGTTCAGCGCCGATGCCGAAGCGATACCCTTGGCCGCGCTACGGTCAACGTTGTTGATCGAGTTGCTCATGTTGCCCATGGCACTGTTCAACTGATTCAGGTTGACCGCATCGGTGCCCTGCGTACCGGCTGCGACGTTGGTGATCTGACGCTCTGCGCCGGCGGAACCCACCGACACCGAGTTGTCGCGATCCGTCGTCGAGTTCGCACCCAGTGCAACAGCGTTGGTGTTCGGAGCCGAAGCGCCTGCACCCATCGCGACCGAGTTGTCACCCGACGTCACCGTGTTCTTGCCGATTGCAATCGCGGACTCGCCGGAAGCCGAGGCGCCGTTGCCTATTGCGATCGAGTCCGAACCAGTCGCCACTGCAGCAGTGCCGCCCGAAGTCGGGTTGATGTTGATGTAGGTCGAGTTGCCCGTGCCCGGTTGAATGTTGGCCACGACGTTTTCGAGGGCCGAGAACTGACCGTAGTTGACCGCGTCCGTTGCGGCTTTACCTGCCGCCACGTTCGTCAATGTCACCGGCGTCGTGGAACCCACGCCGCCCAAGGTCACCTTGCTCTTTGTCGAGTCGTCGTACGCCACGCCGTTCGCCGTGCCGCCGCCAATCTGCTGGTCGACATACGAATGCATTTGACCAACGTTGACAGCGTCGGAGTCAGCAATGCCGGCTGCCACGTTCTTCAACAGAACCGGAGTCGTCGAGCCAACGCCGCCAAACGTCACCGTGTTCTTGGACGCGTTGTCATAAGCGATGAACGAGCTGGTCACGTTGCCTGACGTATCGACGTTCAAGCCGGCTTCCTTCAATTGCTTGAGGTTGACCGCCTGATCGTCGCTCGTCGCGGCGGCGACGTTTGCGATCGTTACCGGGGTGGTGGCGTTCGCGCCGCCCAACGTCAGCTTGTCGTGCGCCGGCGTGTCGTACACCACACCGTCCGTCGAGCCCGTGCCAATCTTCGAATTCAAGGCGTCGAGCGTTGCCCCCACGCTGGTATACGTGCTGCCATCCAGTTTGAAGGACGCCGTGACCTTGCCGTCTGATCCCACTGACGAGGCACCGCCCAGCGCGGCTGCGACGCTGCTCGACGCGCCGTACAGCTGCGATCCGTTGATTGCCTGCTTGCTCGTCGACGTAACTTGGCCATTGCCGACGTTCGCCAGGATGACCGGCGTAGTGGCACTGACGCCGCCGAACGTGACCGTGCCCTTGTTAGTGTCGTCATATGCAACGAAACTGTTCGTCACTACGCCACTGGTGCCGATCGCGGCACCCATCGCCTTCAACTGTTCCACGTTCACTGCATCGTGATTGGCCGAACCGTCCGCCACGTTCGACACCGTAACCGCACCGGCGCCCTTGTTCAACGTGAGCGCGGTATGCGCCGATGTGTCATAGACGACAGCGTCAGGCGAACCGCCGCTCGCTGCCGCAACCAGCGCAGCGCCCACATCGGTGTACGTTTTGCCATTCAACGTATAGCTCGGCGTGGAAATCTTGCCGTCTGAACCCATCGTCGAACCGCCACCCAATGCGGCTGCGGTACTGCTTGCCACGTTGTACAGTTGCGAACCATTTATTGCGTCTTTGCTGCTCGACGTAATCTGACCTGCGGCAACGTTGGTCAACGCGACCGGTACGGTGGAACTTGTGCCGCCGAGCGTGATCTTGCTCTTGGTCGTGCTGTCATACGCGACAAATGCGTTCGTCACCGCGCCGCTGGTACCGATCGTGGCGCCCATCGCCTTCAACTGCTCGACGTTCACTGCATCGTTGTTGGCCACACCGTCCGCCACGTTCGACACCGTAACCGCACCAGCACCCTTGTTCAGCGTAAGCGCGGTGTGCGCCGACGTGTCATAGACCACAGCGTTCGGGGCTCCGCCACCTGCAATCGCGTTAATCGCAGTATTCATCTGCCCCAAGTTCACCGCATCGGTGTCTTGCGAACCGGCGGCAACGTTGACGATCTGACGCGTCGAACCTGACGCGCCGACGGAAACCGTGTTGGCACGGTCAGCCGTCGAGTTATAACCAATCGCTACGGCATTCACCCCGCTAACCGTGGAAGCCGAGCCGAGCGCCATGGAGTTCGTGCCAGTAGTGGTCACCACGGCGTTTGCACCCAGTCCGACCGAGTTCGTCGCGTTCGTCACGCTATTAGAACCGAGCGCCAATGCATTCGTGCCTTGCGCCGCAGCCATGTAGCCGATTACCACTGAGTTATCGGCGGAATTGTTGGTTGTTGCTCCTCCGCCAATTACCGTCGCGTTGACCGCCCCAGCCACTGCGCTCGAACCGATCACCGTAGAACCGGCGTGGAACGAGCCCGAACCCGCGCCAACGACCACCGAGCCAGCGCCCTGCGCCATTGCACCCGGGCCAATGGCCATGGCGTTCTCTGTGTTGTCCGTCGTCGTCGCAGGCAGTCCCGGCGTAATCGTCGTGCTGACGGCGATATAGTTGGTGACCGGAACCGCGCCCAGCAGCATGGACTTCACGCCGCTCGACTCAGCGGAGACTTTTTGCGTTAGCGAGTTCTGCAATGCGTTCAACTGACCGAGCGTTGCGGCATCACTAGACAAGACACCGTTAGCCACGTTCATGATGCGACGCTCTGTACCCACATCCCCAACGGAAATGGTATTCGCAACGGTCACCCGTGAATTCGCCCCGAGCGCCACCGAATTCGCAAACTGTGAACGCGCGCCTGAGCCGAGGGACAAGGAGTTCAACCCGCTTGCATATGCCCCGCCGCCGATCGCCACTGCTTCACCGCCAGTGGCAATCGCCGCGCTGGAGTTCGACACCACCTTGATATATTTCGTGGTGTCGGCAATGTTGTTGTTGATCGAACTGATCTCACCGTCCAGTCCAGAGAGAGCCGAACCGACGTCTGAGTATGTTCCGCCGCTGAGCTGGTAGCTCGGTGCGGAAACCGTGCCATTCAAGCCCATGCTGGAACCACCGCCCAGCGCGTTCGCCACGCTAGTTGCAGTGCGGTACAGCTGCGAACCGTTGACCGCGTCAGAACTCGTTGCCGACAGCGCGCCTGCCGTCAGAGCGGTGATCTTCGTCGTACCGCTCGCGCCCTTCAACGTGATTGTGTTCTTCGTTGTGTCGTCGTACGCGACAAACGCGTTCGTCACCACGCCGCTGCTATTGATCGTGCCGCCCATGGCCTGCAACTGCGCAACGTTCACTGCATCGCTGCTTGCCACGCCGTTTGCCACGTTCGTCAGCGTCACGGCCTTTGTCGCACCCGTGCCGCCAAAGGTGACCTTACCCTTGGTCGAATCGTCGTAGGCAACAAACGCGTTCGTCACCACACCGCTCGTGATGTTCGCACCCATGGCCTGCAACTGCGATACGTTCACTGCATCGGTACCGTTCGTACCGTTCGCCACGTTGATGATCTGGCGCTCCGAACCGACCGCACCCACCGACACTGCATTCGCACGGTTAGCCACCGAGTTCGAACCCAGCGCCACCGAGTTGTTCGCCGAGGCGTTCGCCGCGCCGCCGATCGCCACCGAGTTCGTGCCGCCTGCCGACGAGTCGGCCAGCGTCGAATTCGCGTGGAAATACTTGATGCCGCCGCCATTGGTGATGTTGTTGACCGTGTTGGTCACGTTCGCCACCGTGCCTGCAACGTTGGCCACGTTCGCATTCGTCTGGTACAGCTGCGTACCATTGACCGCATCCAGGCTCGTTGCCGACAGCGCGCCTGCCGTCAGACCGGTGATCTTCGTCGAACCGCTTGCGCCCTGCAACGTGATCGTGTTCTTCGTTGTGTCGTCGTACGCGACAAACGCGTTCGTCACCACGCCGCTGCTGTTGATCGTGCCGCCCATGGCCTGCAACTGCGCAACGTTCACTGCATCGCTGCTTGCCACGCCGTTTGCCACGTTCGTCAGCGTCACCGCCTTCGTCGCACCCGTGCCGCCAAAGGTGACCTTACCCTTGGTCGAATCGTCGTAGGCAACAAACGCGTTCGTCACCACACCGCTCGTGATGTTCGCACCCATGGCCTGCAACTGCGATACGTTCACTGCATCGGTACCGTTCGTACCGTTCGCCACGTTGATGATCTGGCGCTCCGAACCGACCGCACCCACCGACACTGCATTCGCACGGTTAGCCACCGAGTTCGAACCCAGCGCCACCGAGTTGTTCGCCGAGGCGTTCGCCGCGCCGCCGATCGCCACCGAGTTCGTGCCGCCTGCCGACGAGTCGGCCAGCGTCGAATTCGCGTGGAAATACTTGATGCCGCCGCCATTGGTGATGTTGTTGACCGTGTTGGTCACGTTCGCCACCGTGCCTGCAACGTTGGCCACGTTCGCATTCGTCTGGTACAGCTGCGTACCATTGACCGCATCCAGGCTCGTTGCCGACAGCGCGCCTGCCGTCAGACCGGTGATCTTCGTCGAACCGCTTGCGCCCTGCAACGTGATCGTGTTCTTCGTTGTGTCGTCGTACGCGACAAACGCGTTCGTCACCACGCCGCTGCTGTTGATCGTGCCGCCCATGGCCTGCAACTGCGCAACGTTCACTGCATCGCTGCTTGCCACGCCGTTTGCCACGTTCGTCAGCGTCACCGCCTTCGTCGCACCCGTACCGCCAAAGGTGACCTTACCTTTGGTCGAATCGTCGTAGGCAACAAACGCGTTCGTCACCACACCGCTGGTGATGTTCGCACCCATGGCCTGCAACTGCGATACGTTCACTGCATCGGTGCCGTTCGTACCGTTCGCCACGTTGATGATCTGGCGCTCCGAACCGACCGCGCCCACCGACACCGCATTCGCACGGTTAGCCACCGAGTTCGAACCCAGCGCCACCGAGTTGTTCGCCGAGGCGTTTGCCGCGCCGCCGATCGCCACCGAGTTCGTGCCGCCTGCCGACGAGTCGGCCAGCGTCGAATTCGCGTGGAAATACTTGATGCCGCCACCGTTGGTGATGTTGTTGACCGTGTTGGTCACGTTCGCCACCGTGCCTGCAACGTTGGCCACGTTCGCGTTCGTCTGGTACAGCTGCGTACCGTTGACCGCATCCAGGCTCGTTGCCGACAGCGCGCCCGCCGTCAGACCCGTGATCTTCGTCGAACCGCTCGCGCCCTTCAAGGTGACCGTGTTCTTCGTCGTGTCGTCGTATGCGACGAATGCGTTTGTCACCACACCGCTGCTGTTGATCGTGCCGCCCATGGCCTGCAACTGTGCAACGTTCACTGCGTCGCTGTTCGCCACGCCGTTTGCCACGTTCGTCAGCGTCACCGGCACGGTCGTACCGGTACCGCCTAACGTCACCTTGGTGTGCGACGACGTGTCGTATTGCACCGCATTAGCCGAACCGCCGGATACCGCAGCCGCGATGGCCGAACCGACGTCCGAATATGTCTGACCACCGATCGTAAAGGCCGGCTTCTTGATCGTGCCGTCGGCATTCACGCCCGCGCCACCGCCGATCAGGTTCGTCACGCCAGTCAATTGGGAAACGTTCACCGCGTCGGTGCTGTTCGTACCGTTGGCCACGTAGGTGATCTGGCGCTGCGCCGTGCTGCTGCCAACCGAAATGGCGTTTGCGCGGTCCCCCACCGAATTGGCACCCAATGCCACGGTGTTGGCCTGGCTAACAGTTGCGCCGGCACCTAAAGCCAGCGCGTTCGAGGCTGTCGTGGTCACGAATGCATTGGCACCCATCGCAATCGAGCCCGAACCGTTCGACACGGCGGACGATCCGAGCGACAACGCGTTCGCGCCTTGTGCGGCTGCGTTGTAGCCGATTGCCACAGCGTTTGTCGCATTGTTACTGGTATTCGCGCCGGCACCGATCACAGTCGTATTCAGCGCCAAAGCCGCTGCGCCGTTACCCACTGCTGTGGAACCTGCCAGAGCCGTACCCGCGCCAGCACCGACGGCCAGCGAACCTTGGCCCAACGCCATGGCCGTCGGACCAATCGCCATTGCATCCTGCGAATTGTCGGTACTCGTGTTGGTACCGGCTGTGACGTTCGAACTCACCGAGATATAGGCGGTAACCGGCGTCGCGCCCAGCATCGAAGCGCCCATGAGCATCGATTTCGAACCGCTCGGCAACGCTGCGATCTGTTGGTTGACCGAAGTCTGCAGTGCAGACAACTGAGCAATCGTCGCGGCGTCGGTGCCCGACACGCCGTTAGCCACGTTCGTGATGCGGCGTTCCGTACCGATGTCGCCGATGGAAACGGTATTCGCGGCGTTCACGCGCGAGTTCGCTCCGAGTGCCACCGAATTGGCGAACATCGAGCGGGAGCCCGAACCAATTGCAATGGAATTGGTACCGCTTGCGTACGCGCCACCGCCGAGAGCGACCGCTTCGCTACCTGTAGCAATCGCAGCGGAAGAAGCCGAGACTACCTTGACGTATTTCGACGTGTTAGCGACATCAGTACTGAGTCCGCTAATCTCTGTGTCCAGCCCGCTGAGGGCCGAACCAACATCGTTGAACGTACCGCCTTGCAACGTGTAAGTCGGGTTCGTAACAGCGCCGCTCGCGCTCACGCTCGAACCGCCGCCCAACGCGTTCGCCACGCTGCTTGCCGTGTTGAACAACTGCGAGCCGTTAACCGCGTCTTTGCTGCTCGACGCGACTTGACCTGCGGCAAGGTTCGTCAGACCAACTGGCACCGTTGAAGTCCTGCCACCCAGCGTCAGCTTGTCGTGTGCCGACGAGTCATAGATCACCGCGTCAGGGGAGCCGCTGCCGCCAGTCGAGGCAGTGGCGATAGCCGCATTCATCTGCGCCAGGTTCACCGCGTCGGTATTCGCGGTGCCTGCCGCCACGTTGATGATTTGACGTTCCGAGCCTGCCGCACCTACGGATACGGCGTTGCTACGGTCAGCCAATGAGTTCGAGCCGAGCGCAACGGAGTTGATTCCATTCGCAATAGCTTGGCCGCCGATCGCCACCGAGTTCGCACCCACCGCCGACGAATCAGCCAGCGACGTATTGGTGTGAAAATACTTGATGCCGTTGGTGTTAATGAATGTCGCGATGTTGCCCACGTTGTTCGCCAGATCTTCCAGATTCTGGTTCGTCGTGTACAACTGGCCGCCATTGACGGCGTCCGTACTTGAAACCGTCGAGATATCGCCAGCGGCCACGTTCGTCAGCTTGACCGCCTTGGTGGCGCCCACGCCGCCGAGCGTAACCGTGTTTCGACTGGTCGTATCGTATGTCACGACAAGCGGGTTGCCCGCAATACCATTATTGACAATATTGTTGACGACGTTCGTCACGTTGGCGACATTGCCGGACAGGTTGGCAAGGTTACCAGCAACATTGGCCACGTTCTGGTTCGTTTGATAAAGCTGCGACCCATTCACCGCGTCGGTGCTCCAACCGGACGAAATATCACCTGCCGTGAGGTTCGTGATCTTCGTGCCGCCCGAGCCCTTGAGGGTAATCAGCGTGGACGCGGAACTGTCATAGACCACCGCGTTGGCAACAGCGCCACCCCCACCTCCGCCACCGTTGACGCTTGCGATCGCCGCATTCAACTGGTTGACGTTCACTGCATCCGTGCCCGCTGCACCTGCGGTCACGTTGGTAATCTGTCTGGTGTACTGCGAACTGCCGTCTGCCGAGAGGTAGCCGACCGATACCGTGTCGTTACGGCTAGCCACAGAGTTAGCACCAAGGGCAACCGAATTGGAAACCAACGCAACGGCATTCGCCCCATACGCACTGGAATTACTACCCACTGCCATCGACGAAGGCCCTGATGCAACCGAGTTGGCACCCTTTGCCTGTGCGCTGGTCGACGGATCGGCCGACGGAGAATTGGCCTGAAAATATCGAGTGTACTGATACAACTGTGCGCCGTTCACCGCGTCCGCACTTGACAATGAATAGTCCCCAGCGGCGAGACTGGTGATCTTATGACCCGTCATGGTGACGGTGTTCAGCATCTGAATTCCGCCCATCCCGAGAAGTTGAAGGCGACCATCATCGAAACCGGTTACACGCGCCGTGATGGCGCCGTCAGCGTATCCCCACGCACCATTGGTGGCTGCACCGTTATTTAACGAGAACGAGAAGCCGTTCCCCGACTGATCCCCCGTGGTATCGCCACAGCTCATCGCGCCCACTGCGCTTGACAGCGGCCCCCACGATGACCCCATTCCACCGATTCCCGCTGGACACAATTCAAGACCGCCGTTGCCCGTAACGGCCTGAGCGAATGTCATACTTGGCATCATGGCCGCGCCGATCGCCATGGCAATCGGCATGAACATGGCCTTCAACGGGGTGGCCGGCCCCGAATCCGCGTTGGACGAGACAGAGCAGGAAGATGCGGTCACACCCGAACCGCAATGCGTCTTGGCCGTCTCCGGTGCGGCCACCCATGTTCCAGATGCGTCATTCCAGACGCTGATATACGACTTATTCATAAATTCCCTAGGTAAAGGGCAAGCCCCGCTTGCGATCCGGTTTTAAAAACCAGTAAATAGGTTTTCCGCAAAAAACTAGCGGCGAGCTCACAAGCTCGCCGCAGAGTTTCCACGCCTCGCAAATTTAACCGCCAGCCCTATCCCTAAAAATCAGGAAAAGATAAAACAACGTAGGAATTTTCCGAATGGCCCCTTGAAAAATCACAGGTTAAAAATTTGGCTTGTTCAACGTGAATCGAAGTCGACCCGAGAGCCGCGTTGAAGCGGCAGAGGAAACTGCTTCGGTCCACATTTTTTAACAGAGGAAATCGAAATAAGCGTGAGGACAATGGACATCTGTCGACGCATCTGCGGCGCGGGCGGCGCCTCATCGCTGCTGCGTCAGAAGCCACGCGTGCGACCCTCCGCCTGCTGTCCGACCACACGCAGACGTAGCAGGCAATAAGAGCGTGCAGCGACTACAACTTGGGGGCAAAGTGCCTCTCCTATAAGCCACAATGAAACTGGAGAAACCAAGCTGCATTGATAGGAACAGAGCAGCATGCAGAATTGCGCAGCCGAAATTAAGAAATTTCATAAGTTTGTAAGACCCGCTCATTCCTATACTTCGCCTCGACACAGTTACTCGTGTGTCTCGAACAGAGGAATTATTAATTTTCTCTTTCTGTTTTAGACAAAGGCGTGCATAGCGGTGTCCAAACGGCACTCATTTTTCGCATTCACCATTTTTAAATTTCAAATCATGAAAATTTCACAAATTCGTCGAAAAAATAAGCAGCTCGGTCAGGGTATGACGGAATACATCATCATCGTCGCGCTGATCGCTGTGTCGGCAATCGGCGTGTATTCCCTGTTCGGTCAAACGCTGCGCAATCAGACTTCCGGTCTCGCCATCGAAATGTCTGGCCAGAACGCACAGAGCAATATCTCGACCGCGCAGACCAATGCGAACACGGCAACGAGCAACGCCAACCATACGAAGAACATGGGCACGTATAACGACAGCAATAACACCGGTAACTAATCTCGCGAGATTAGCAATATTCATCATGAAACGCTCTGCCCGCACGGGCAGGGCCAGGGTCGCCAGCGCTAGCGGGCAGGCGCTGGTCCCTGCACTGATTTTTCTTCTGGTCGGCTGTATCGGCCTGTACGTGGCGTTTAACTCCTTCCAGATGACGAGCGCCAAGATCAAGCTTCAAAACACCGCCGACGCCGCAGCGTATAGCGCAGCTGTCTTGCAGGCGCGCGACTACAATTTTTCGGCGTATACGAACCGGGCGATGGTCGCCAACCAGGTCACCGCCGCACAGGTGGTCGCACTGAAATCCTGGATCGACGAACTCGACGCGACCTACTCGCCGTCGGAACTCGACAATACGGTCACCAGTCTGGCGGATCACCCGGCTCAATGGACCACACCCAAGCAGATCGGCAAAGCCGACATCGGTCCGGTGCGCGCCGCACTCGACGCACTACTGCCTACCGTGGCCATAAATATCGGATTGCTCAACCGCGCTTTGAGCGTCGCACAAGCAAACTACCACGCAGCGGTACTCACCGCGGTTCCTGACACAGCGGATGCCATCGCACAACTGAATCAAGTCGACACGCGCGTCACCAGCGGCTACTTCAACGGCCCGATTTCCATGACGCGACTCGCGGCATGGAAATCCTACACGGCCACCGTCATTCCCGCGGGTACGTCCGGCAGTGACGACTTTGCCGATGTGGTTACAGACCAAGGCACACTCGACAGGTTCGTCAAGAATCGCGACTCCAATCGTAGTGTCGCGCCCAATTTCCAACAAATGAACGATACGGCCAACGGCATATGTGGCGCGAATAGTTCGTTTACCGTTCGCGTCTCGCACGCAGGCGGCACGCAGTTGCGGAACGACAAATCCGGCTGGCAGTCTATCGACGCGAGTACTGCGGCAATGCGGGTGAGTTGCTTCGGATCATTTGGCGGCGTCGCTGGCTCGGGCGGCAGCGCAAATGGCAACATCAATAGTTTCATGAGCCACCCTCCCTTCGCCGCATGGCAAGACTGGGAAGGCTACGGCGGTTACTTTAACTTCGGCTATACCGGCAGCCCCACGCCGGGATGGCAAGTGCCGGAAGCAATGGCACAACAGTTTTCGCTCGGCCCCGGCACGTCGCTCGATCCCGCTAACGGTGGACTGCTCCCTTATCAGGAAATCAGCGGCGTGCAACTCGCCAGCGAGGCGCCGCGCATCACCCTCGAAGTGACCCGCAATACCAACACGCTGGTCAAGACCGTGGGCCTGCAAGGTGGCGGACGCTTGCAAATCGATGACAACGCAGCCGGCGGGGCAATGCGCGCGCTATCCAGTGCCAACGCCTACTTCGTGCGCCCTGACGAAACCGGCTCCGGCAGTTCGATATTTGGCCGCCTGGTCAACGCGAACCAATGGGCACGTGAGGGCCACGGCACCGAATACCCAAGCCTTTTCAGCCCCTACTGGCAAGCCAGGCTTGCACCGGTCAGCGACGAAGAACGCGCGGCGGCTCAGGCAAACCAGATCGCGGCTGCATCGCAGGTTCAAAAGCAATGAAACGAATCAACACGGCAAACGCCCGGCAAGCCGGCCAGGCGATGGTGGAATTTCTCATTTCCATGACCATGGTCATGAGCGTGCTGCTACTCTCCATCGTCATGCTCGGCAAGTTCAACGACATCCGTAATCGCACGTTGATGGGTTCGCGCTACCTTGCATGGGAACGCACCGTGTGGACCGACGGCGATGCCGTGAAGAATCTCGTCAGTGATCCAACGACCGCCGAGGGCTGGTCCAGCACATACGGCAGCGCCGCACTCGGGGCCAGCAAGCTGGATACCGAACTCAAGGGCGAAGTGATGCAACGCATCCTGGCAGGCGACCGTTCATCGGTCACCAGCGCGGACCGCACGCAAAATCAACTGGCGGCGTCCCTGCCGGCAATGTGGAACGACTACGGCGGCAATGCCTTGCTCGCGTCCGCCGCCAATGTTGCGGTCGGCACCAGCGTTGCCGACGATCCCGCGAGTAGTCAGACCACCTCGGCCCTCGCCCAGTGGGCCGTGCCAACCGCCGCGGCTGGGCGATATCTTGCGCATCTGAACTTACCGACTCGCACGCTGCGGTCCGCCACGCTCAGTATTTCGATCGCTCAGAACAATGATGTGCTCAAGCGACTCTGGCCAAAAGACCAAGAATTGCCTGCGTTCAGCGGTTTAACTTTCTCGGATACCAACGTGCTCATGGCCAATACCTGGGTGCCGGACGGCTCCGACAGCAACAAGGCCTTGTTCAGCCAGGCCGTGCCTGCTGCCAACGTCGCGCTGGTGCCGTCGGCTGGATATCAGGGCTTGCAAAAATACGCGCCTGAAATTTCGACGCTTGAGTTCGGCCGTGTTCGGCAAGACGTCGTGCCGCCAAATCGCTTGAATCAATGAATTCGGTTTGTAAGTTCGCGCTCGACGGTTGCCTCGTCAGTGCGCTGATCACCGCCTCCGCGATGGCCGGCGCCGCATGCAACAAAACGCCCGTGCCGCCGCAAAGCGTCTTGGCCTTCGGTCGCGACATGATCGTAAATGGCGTGCCCACATCGGTAGTCGGTATGGAGTTCGCGGGAACGGCCCGTGACGTGTCAAAAGCATTTCGCGAATTCTGGATCAACGAAGACGTGCCGGCAAAAGGCCAGTCCAACTCTTCCGGGCTGATGCTTAGCGCGCTCGACGCCCATTGCCTCTATGTGCTCAACATCCCGGCACAGCCGGAGCGCTCGCGGACTCGCGGGCTGATGAGCGTCATCCGGCTCGGCGACAGCGAAGTCGCTCATCGCATTCCCGATTCCGCCGTCCCCCTGCCCGAAGGCGGCAAGATTCTTTCGGACGTCGAGAGCCGCGATCCGGGTCAAACCGGACGCACCTGGCTGCTCGATATGTCGGGCGACGCGCGCTGGAATGCGCAGCGATATCGCAACAGCCTCGTCGCGCGGGGATGGACGAGTGTGGGTCGTCAACCCGACTACCAAGCCGTAGGGAAACCATCCGCCCAAGGTACGACATTCGCCATGCAGCACGGCGGAGAAAATATGGACGTAAGTTTTTCGGACAACGATGGAAGAACCGTCGCGGTCATCAATGCAACGAGGAACCGTTGAAATGCAACAACCGGGACGTTTCATTTTCTTCGCGACGCGGCGTAGTCGGCAGCGTGGCCAGGCCTATGCGGAGTACTTGTTAATTACCGCGCTTGTATTTGTCTCGGCCATCGGAATCGTTTGGGGGGACTTCAATGACCCCACTTTTGTTTCGGTTGTCTCAAGCTTCAAGTCGTTCTTCAGCGCCTACAGCTTCACTCTCTCGCTTCCCTGACCGGCAACGGTCGATTGGTCATGCTTAAAAAAATCAAATTCCGCTCGATTCTCGCGAATTCCTGGGTGCTTCTGTTCCTTGCCGTACTGGTTGCAGGCGGCCTGACATTTCTCTTGTACAAATATTTGAACGACCGCGAAAACAAACTGAAGGCCGACATGGCCGCGAATCGCGGGCATGCCGACGTTGATGTCGTTGTGCCGGCACGTGACGTTCCGGTCGGCACGCCGCTCTCCAGCGGCGATTTCGTTACGCGCCCAGTTCAGGCCGATCTGGTCTATGACGACGCGATCCGCCCGGAGAACTTCGAAAAATATCGCTCCTCGCACCTCGTCAAAGCAGTGCGTCGCGGCTTGCCTCTGCGCGCCAGCGATATCGATGCCTTAAGCGGTCGCGATTTTTCAGACGTTCTGGCAGTCGGCACACGCGCCGTCACCGTGGAAATCGATACAGTCAACTCGACAGCGTTGATGGTGCGACCGGGCAATCGCGTCGACCTGTATTGGGTCGGCAAGGTGTTCCACGAAGATCACGCCTCCGACGAAAAGAAAGTCGCTCAACTGATGATGCCCAACGTGCTGATTCTCGCGACCGGCCAGGACATGCGACCGCGCGACGCCGGCGAGGCCGCCCAGTGGGATCAGGCAAACGCCAATAGCAGCGCTATGAGCCGTCAGGAAGGCATGGGCTTCACCACAGTCACACTGGAAGTTCCAGTCGACGACGTCGGACGTATCGCCCTCGCACAAAAGATCGGTGGTTTGCGCCTCATTCTACGCAACTCAGAAGACAAGGGCAGCGACGGCCCGCCCCTGGTGCAGGAAAGCGACGTATTCACGGACCCAGCTCGGCGGACAACGCACGGCAACGGTCCGGCGCCTCAGGTCGTCGAAATGATTGCGGGCGGTGGAGCGAACAGCAGCAGCGTGCTCGTGCCACAAGGCACACAGTCGGGTTCCCAGCAGGATGCATCGGCGGCCAACCCCGCGCTGGGCACCGCGCCCCAACCCGCGTCCACTTCGCCGCAGCGTCCGCCGAGTCTCTACGAGCAGGCGAACGCCATCGCCCAACAACTGCAGAGAGCCGTTGCGCCCAGCGCGTCGAAGCAGAACTAAAGCACTGAGCACAGGTTTCACACCATGAAAGTCAAACACAATGCGGCGCAATCGCGCCGCGGGGCCATCTCGTCTGTCCTCGTCGGCATGCTGTTATGCGAGGCCGCGCCGGCAGCGCTCGCACAAGCCGACCACTCCGCCGCCACGGAAACCCCATCAGCGAGCACGCGCGTGCTCGAAATGTTTCTCGGTGAAGTGCGGATCCTGCACATTCCAGGGACGATCAAACGCATTGCAATCGGAAACGGCAAGCTGATCACCGCGAATGTCGTCGACGGCAGTCTGATGCTGCTCGGCGAGCACGACGGCATTACCTCGCTCGTGGTGTGGAACGAAAATGGCATTGCGCTACAAACCACGGTGCGCATTGCCAAAGCGGAAGTCAGTGCTTCGGTCGAGCAGTTGCGGGCGGTGCTCAAATCGGTGTCGGGATTGCACGTCGATGCGATCGGTTCGAATATCGTGCTTTCCGGTGTCATTCATCGCGACATGGCTGGCATCGTCAAGGCGGCGACGCAAGACATGAAGAACGTGATCGACACCACCACGGCCGACGAAGGCGACGCGCTGCGCAAGACCATCCACTTCAAGGTGCAAATCATGGAGGTCACGCGTACCGGCCAGCGCAATCTCGGCATTGCCTGGGACAGCGCGTTCAAGGGTCCGCAGATCGGCGGCGCAGCGAGCGTCGCCACGGGCGCCGCCAAGGCAATTACTGCGGGCACGAGCTACTTTCTCGCAGGCATTGCGTCGAACATCACCTCGCAAATCAATTTCGCCGTGGAGAGCGGCGACGCGTACATTCTCGCGGCGCCCGAACTTAATACGAAGAGCGGTGGCACGGCGAGCTTCCTCGCGGGTGGCCAAGTACCGATTCCGCAGGCGGGCGCGCTCGGCACGACCAGCGTCGAATACAAGGACTACGGTGTCAAACTGAGCATCGTTCCGGTTGTCGACGCCAATAACATCATTTCGGCGCATCTCACTACCGAGATCAGTCAGATCGACCCGTCGGTGACCTATGGCGGCATGCCGGGTTTCCTGACCCGCAATACGAGTTCCGACATTTCCATGCGAGCCGGCGAAACGCTCGCCATTTCCGGACTAGTTAGCGCGGACGCTGCCAATGACACGAACGGCATGCCGTTTCTCAGCAAGGTTCCCATCATCGGCCAGCTGTTCCGGTCGGACGCATTTCGCGCGAAGAAAAGCGATCTGGTCATTTTCGTGACACCCGTCATTTCGGATCCGGAGCTTTCGCCGAACACCGACCTGCTGGCACGCGCCGACAGACTCGACAAGAGCTTCCGCGACGAGTACGCCAACCCCAATCCGCTCGTTGCAGACGCGGACAAGGCAACGCACACCACTGCGGTGCGTCAGCCGATCACAGCCACGTCCGCGGTTATGCCCACGCCTATTCGCAGCACGCCGCCACAAGCTCCTGCCGCAATGGAGGCACCGCTGTCTGTCCGCGCTCCCACGCACGTCGAGGCGTCGGCGTCGGCGCCGGTTCCACTTTCGCCCTCGATGCCGGCGAACACTCCGGCACAGCCCTCCGAGCCAGCACGGCCGACGCAGCAGGTGTCGCCTGCCAGCACGCCGCCGGCAGGCGTCGCCGAAGCCCTGCGCATGTTGAACGACACGCAGCAGCATCCGCAGCCCGCGCCAACGCATGATTCCGTGCAGCCCGATCCGAGCGGCAAGGTGCCGCCGCTGCAAGTCGGCGTGCTCGGCACCTCGAACGATTAAAAACGGACCTTGTGGGAAGCACCATGCTCAATCTTCAAATACATGCACGTAACGCGCCAGTCGGTTCGCTCCAGATCGAACAGGGTTGTACGATCGGCAAGGATGCGAGCTGCGACATCATCGTCAAAGGTCTGCTGATCGGCAAGCTGCAGGCGCGCATCGTCGGGGAACATAACGCCTACTACATCGAAGACCAGGGCGGCATCGCAGCCACCCTCGTCAACGGCTCGCCGATTACACGGTATGGTCCGTTGAGCGAGGCGGACCAGATTGAAATCGGCATGACGACGATCAAAATCATTCGCACTGTCGCCGCGACACAACCGGCGCATCATGCCGCCCAAAGCACGCAACACGCGGCACAGGCGCCCCTTGCGCCGCCGGTGCATGCTCCTTCGTCGGCGCAAACGATGCCTGCGTTTGCTCTCGAAGCTCGGATGCCGTCATCGCCAGAGACATCCCACCCATCAGCACCGGTGCCGAATGCCGCTGCCACTGACCAATGGAGTCACCTGCAGCGCGAGAGCATCGCCGATCCGAATAAAACAGCGGGCGAAGCACCGTTGCGCATGCACGCCGCACAAGTCAAGAAAACGGCCGCCGCGTCTTTGCCTGTCGCACCGATCAACAGCCCAGTCGGCATCGAATTGCGCAAGCAGGCGCACATGAAAGTGATCGCCGCGCTCGACCTGCGACGCCTGAATGTCGCGCGCATGGAAGAGAACGAGTTGCGCAAAACCGTCAGCGCAGCGCTCGACGACATCCTGAATCACGACCCCAGCTTCCGCTCGCCAGACATCCCGCTTGAGACGTTGAAAAAAAGCGTATTCGACGAAATCATCGGGCTGGGACCGCTGGAAGAATTGCTTGCTGACCCGACAGTGTCCGAAATCATGGTCAATTGTCACAACGAGATATTCGTCGAGCAAGCCGGGCAATTGAAACGTTCTCCGGTCATTTTCACAGACGACCGCGCGGTGATCGGCGCCATCGAACGAATCGTCGCGCCGATTGGCCGGCGCATCGACGAGAGCTCGCCCATGGTTGACGCGCGCCTCGCCGACGGCTCGCGGGTGAATGCCGTGATTCCGCCGCTGGCGCTGAAAGGACCCAGCATCACCATCCGGAAGTTTTCCAAGCGCAAACTTGTTGGCGAAGATTTGCTCAAGTTCGGCTCCATGTCGCCGGAGATGCTCGAATTCCTGCGCACCGCCGTCGAGCAGGGCGCCAACATCATCATCTCCGGCGGTACAGGCTCGGGCAAGACAACGCTGCTCAACGTGTTGTCCAGTTACATTCCCGACGACGAGCGCATCGTTACCGTGGAAGACGCTGCGGAACTGCAACTGTCGCAGCCGAATCTCGTCTCCCTCGAAGCACGCCCCGCGAACATGGAAGGCAAGGGCGCGATCCACATTCGCGATCTGGTGAAAAACTGTTTGCGGATGCGGCCGGATCGCATCGTGATCGGCGAGTGTCGAGGCGGCGAAGCGCTCGACATGCTGCAAGCCATGAACACCGGTCACGACGGTTCACTTACCACCGCTCACGCCAATACACCGCGAGACTGTATCGCGCGTCTGGAGGTCATGACGCTGATGGCCGGGCTCGATTTACCTGTGCAGGCCATTCGCGAACAGATCTGCTCGGCGGTCGACATTATCGTGCAACAGTCACGCTTTTCTTGCGGCTCGCGCCGCGTCACGCACGTGACCGAAGTGAGCGGCATGGAGTCGGGTGTCATCACATTGCAAGACGTTTTCGTTTTCAAGGAAGAAGGTTTTAGCGAAAACGGCAAGATTCAAGGCAGCTTCGTACCCACTTCCTATATCCCCGACTTCTATCAGGAACTGATTCGCCGGCGCATTCCTGTAAATACCGAAATTTTTACGCGTGCCGGGTGAGACGCCGATCATGAGTCTTTCCATCATTCTCGTCCTGGCGTTCGTCGGCACTCTCTTTCTGCTATTTTTGCTCGCCCGCATGGGTACGTCGACGCTCGGGGCCGGCTCGCGCCAGATGGCCAGTGAGATCGAATCGTCGCTCGCCGATGCCTTCGTTTTCGTGAATCGGCAAAGAGCCGCCGCGTGGAGCATGGCAGTTATGGTCGGCTTGCCGATCATTGCTTTCCTGTTGACGCGAAGCGTCGTGATCGCACTCCTGGCCGCGCCGATTGCGATGATGCTACCGAAGAAATACTTCAATCGGATGCGCAAGAGGCGCATCGAAACGCTTGAAAGGCAACTGCCTGATGCACTGCTCATGATGTCCGGCGCACTGCGCGCGGGCGCAAGCTTTCCGAGTGCGCTGGAAGCCGTGGTGCATGAGACGACCGCGCCGATTTCCCAAGAATTCGATCTGTTGATGCGAGAAATCCGTCTCGGCATCGACATGGACATCGCCATGCGCAATGTCGAAAAGCGCATTCCGATCCCCGACTTTTTGATGATGACCGCCGCCGTCACCATTGCGCGGGAGGTCGGGGGCAATCTGGCTGAAGCACTGGAATCCGTCGCGCGGACCTTGCGCGAAAAGCTGCAGATGGAAGGCAAGATTAAGGCGCTGACATCGCAGGGCCGCATGCAGGGAATCGTAATGACCTGTCTGCCGCTCTTTCTGATGCTGGTGCTGCGCTTCATGGAACCCAAGGCGATGGCGCCACTCTTCACGGAACCGGTTGGCTGGGCCACGCTAGCGGTTATCGGCGTCATGGAACTTCTCGGCTATGTCTCGATTTCCAAGATCACCAACATTGATGTGTGACCCATGCTGCTATTCATTGCTTTCGCTGTTAGTTTCGGTTTGATCGCCGTCATCGCCATCGGCTGCAGGTCGGTCAACGGTTTGGCCGGCGCCGTGCCGCAAGAAGACCGGACCTTCCTCGACCCGCTGCCCAAGTCATTACGACTGCTGTGGCCGCTCGTCAATTTCGTGGTGCACCATTTCGGCGGCAAATTCAGCCACAGGCTGATCGAGCGAACCGATCTGCAGTTGCGCCTGACGTCGCTCACGTTCCTGATGAACGCACAGCAGTTTATCGCGCTGTCGATCATCGGCTCTGTCCTGGCTGCGCTCGTCGCGCTTCTGCTGATGCTGGCGCTCGGCATGTTCTCGGTATTCGTGCTGATCGGCGCGGCCGTGCTCGGTTACTTCTATCCACGCATCTGGACGCGTGACGTGCGTCGCCGGCGCGTCGCGCGCGTTCTCAAGCATCTGCCGATCTACCTCGACTTCCTGACGCTTGCCGTCGAAGCCGGCCTGAACATCAACGGAGCGATTCAGAAGGCGGTCGAGAAAGGACCTGAAGGCCCGTTGCGCTGGGAATTGGAGCACGTGCTGCGCGATCTCAAATCCGGATTGAACCGCACAGAAGCGCTATACCGGCTGAACGATCGATTGCGCATCAAAGAAGTGACGAACCTCGTCGGCACCGTGGTGCAGGCCGAGCGGATGGGTTCAGGGCTAGCGAAATCGCTGCGCTTCCAGTCCGAACAGCGTCGCTCGGAACGTTTCCAACGCGCGGAAAAGCAGGCGATGGAAGCGCCCGTGAAGCTGGTGTTCCCACTGCTGGTGTTTATCTTCCCGATCACCTTTATCGTGCTGGGATTCCCTATTGCGATGAAGTTCGTGCAGGAAGGTTTGCTGTGAAGTTCGCGCGTCTTTACGTTCGCGAACGCGACATCGGCGTCGATGTATCGATCACCGAAACCGCGCGGGAGCGCATGCGTGGCCTGCTGGGGCGCGATGCGCTGGCGTCCGGCGAAGCGCTGCTGCTCAAACGCTGCGGATCGGTACACACATTCGGCATGCGCTTCGCCATCGACGTGCTGTTTCTCGACCGGCACCAACGGGTCGTTGCGATCCGTCACGACGTACCTAGCCGGCGTATGTCCTTCAGCTTGCGCGCGGTGCACACCTTGGAGATGGCGGCCGGCGCAGCGCGCCTGCATGAACTGGCTGTCGGTGACTCCCTTGTTTTCAAGGCATGCTTGTGAACCCTCTACGTTGCAAAGTGCAGCAGATCCGAAAACGCCGCGCGGCATTGTCCGGTACACGTAGGTCAGGCCAGTCGGGCCAGTCGATGGCGGAGTTCATCATCGTCGCGCCCGCGTTGCTGTTCGTGTGTTTTGGCATCGTGCAGTTCGTGCTGCTCTATCAGGCGAAGTCGACATTGGACGTCGCAGTCATGGAGGCCGTGCGGGAAGGCGCGGTCAACAACGGTTCGATGAAAGCCATGCGGGCCGGTCTTGCCCGCGGCCTCGCGCCAATTTACGCGCGTCAGGCGAATGCCGATGGCGTCGCGGCGGCACTCGCGAGCGCGCAGACGGACGCCGCCAATTTCAGCAGTATCACCGTCCTCAACCCCACGCAAGCAGCTATTCAGGACTATGCTCGGCCCCGCTATTACGCAGACCAGGCGGCCACCTACATGGAAATTCCCAACGACTCGCTGATGTACCGCGATTCATCCGCATCCGGCGCGACTTCGGGAATGAACATTCAGGATGCCAACCTGTTGAAAATTCACGTGCACTACTGCTACGAGATGTACGTGCCTCTGGTAAACAAGGTGATTTACTACGCGACCAACGTGATCGGCGTTATTGGTACGGGAGGCCTTCTGACTCGTGAGCCGCCCAATACGGATCAGTATCCGTATGGTCAACCCCAAAACGGCGACTACCTCTGCAAGGTCAAACTAGTGGATGGCATCGCGACAGGCCGTTGGCCGATCTCTCTCGATTCCGAGGCCATGGTCCGTATGCAGTCGCCGCTCAGGGCGTCGGCGTTGAACGACTCGCCGAATCCAGCAGGAAACTGATGGCGCTGCGCGTAAATGATCGCCCGTCCGCACTGCGAGGCGTCATGGCGAAGCGTGCGTTGCTCGGCGGCCTGATCGCCGCGAGCGCATGCGCGCCGCTGGTCGCTCGGGCTGCCGATACCGGCGCCGCGCACCATCGTCGGTCCGCTGGCGTAGTCATGATGATTGGCGGAATGACGAACGGTGGCAACGTCGCGGCGGACAGCACGCCACAGGTGGCGTCGGCGTTCGCGCCGGCTGTATCCGGCGATGCCGGCCGGGAGTCTGTGGTAATCGAGTCAGGCCGGCCGCAATCGGACGATGCAGTGCGGCAAACTTCGTCGGAGGTCGCATCGCGCGTGATGGCGCTGTCCCCCATCATCAACGAAGCGGCCCACGTCGCCGACGTGGACAGCGCACTGCTGATGGCGGTGATCGATGTGGAATCCGGCGGCAATCCGCAAGCGGTGTCGCCCAAAGGCGCAACAGGCCTCATGCAGTTGATGCCCGGCACCGGTGCGCGGCATGGCGCGTCCGATCTGTTCGACTCACGCCAGAACATCGCGGCGGGCGCGCGCTATCTGAAAGCACTCATGCGCCAGTTCGGCACCCTTCCGCTCGCGCTGGCGGCCTATAACGCCGGTGAAGGCGCCGTGCAAAAGTACCGCGGACAGATACCGCCTTATGCGGAAACGATGAACTATGTGCCGAAGGTCATCGCCCGATACAAGTGGTATCAGAATGCCTCGTCTTCCGCGGGTACGGCATCCGTGCAAGAGGCGCCGAACGGAGCCCGTGGAGGCTTTATTTTGGTCGGCTCCGGCGGCACGGATTGAGCACCTGTATTGATGATCTGCTCGTAAAATCCAAGCTAGTCCCTGTTGCTCAGCGCTTTCATAATCGACACGTCAAGCCGTTCGATCGTGTCGATCACGCACGGCACAGCAGCGGTCGCTCCTGCAATATCGCGCGCGCGCGCAGCCGCTTCCAGTTGTATCAGCAACGCAATCAGGTCGTCGCATTCGAGCATGCGTGCCGACCCCGCAATCCGATGCGCGGCGCTACCCACACTGTCCCAGCAGGCCGCCTCGAAACTCTTACGCATCGTGTCCAGCGTCGTACGATTGGTGTGCGCGATCATTTCGAGCAAACGTGCAGCGGCGGCCTTGTCGCCGCACGCCAGATCCAGTGCTGTGTTCCAAAGCAAATCAGCGTTGACAAGAGACACCGTGCGATCCATCACGTCGACCGCCTTCATTGCGTGGACGCAATCCGGCAGCGTCGCGCCAGATCGATCAACTCAACGAGCGATTTGACGCCAAGCTTATGCATGATGCGTGTCTTATGGCTGCTGACCGTTTTGTTGCTGATAAACAAGGCATCGCCAATTGCCTTATTCGACATGCCCTTCGACAGCATCTGCAAAATCACGAGTTCTTTATCCGACAGAAGGCCGATCCTGGCCTCCTCCCCTCCCACTCCGTCGGCGAACGTCATGCCTGCGCCACCGACCGCCATCGGGAACACTGTGTAGCCGGCCATCACCGCCTCCACGCCGCGCATGATCTCCTTCATTTCCTGCGACTTGCCGACAAAACCGTGGACGCCCGAGCGCATCGCGCGTGGCGCGAATGTAGCCGGGTCGTGACCCGACAACACCATCACGCGGATTTGCGGATGAGCGAGCTTGAGCCGGGGAATCACATCCAGTCCGCTGATGCGCGGAATATCGAGGTCAAGTATGGCCAGCTCTGGAGCGTGTATCCGGGCCAACTCGACAGCAGTCTGGCCGTTATCGGCCTCGATCACTTCTTCTACGCCAAGCAATTGCACGAGCTGCATTTTGATGACCATACGGAACGCCGGATGGTCGTCGATAACCAGAATAGTTGACATTTTTCTTTATCCTTCTGAATACACAGGCATTGCGCCGTTCGCCGCTGCGTGTCTCAAATTCGAAGACGCATCGATGTGCGCGGCATGGTTGCTTGCTCCTGATTCAAAAACACTACGAGCCCGCCGCGACGAGTTCGATCTCGACGCGTCGATTCGGCGCGAGGCATCGCGTCAACCCATCTCCCTTTGATTGCCGGCAGTCCACCAGCGGATTCGCACTGCCTCTGCCTTGCGCGATCATCGGCAGGCTCACGCCGTGCGCGCGAAGATATCGCTCGACAGAGAGCGCACGCTGTCTCGACAAACCCAGGTTGTATGATTTGTCGCCGAGGCGGTCGGCGTAACCGATGATCTTCAACTCGCTCGCGCCAGGAAAGATCTTCAGACGCATTGCCACGTCGTTCAACTGTCGTTTGCCTGCGGGCAATATGGCGGCGGCGTCGCCACCGTTGAATCGGAAAAGAGAATCGGCCTTTAGCGTGATCTTTGGCGGCGTATTTGCGGCAAGCGTGGCCTCGGGAGCGCGCGCCTGCGCCGGAGCGGAGACTGCGGTTTGCATCGCCTGCTTGCATTGCAGCGCTGTTTGCGCCGACTGACGCAAGCTCTCCTGCACCTCAGGCAAGCGCTTTTCCCCGCTGGAGAAACTGTGCCGCCATGCGTCATGCCCCGCCTGCATCAGCTCGACTTCAGCACACGCGAGCGGCGGCTGCGCTTGCGGACATTGCGCAATGACGGGATCCGACTTGATGGTATTGGCGATCTTCCACAGATCCGGTCGCACCGTGGACACGGTACGCAGCGCGGGATTGGCAGCCGACAACGATGCTCCGTTTTCCAGGCTCATCGTGATCATGGCCGCCTGACCGACAGCTTCTTCGACGAAGCCCCAGTGATCGCCGGCTTGCCGCGCCTGTTGAGCGGCATTGATCCAGCATTGCGCCTTGGCGCGAAAATAGCTGTTCTTATCGTCCGGCAGACGGTCGAGCCGCGTCTGCAAAAGAGCCAGCGCCGTGCTGCTTACGACCGGCGAGTAGGTGCTGATCCATTGTGAGTTGGCTGCGCCCGCGGCTTCGTCTTGCGTGACACCGAAGCCGCTTTGCAGCAAGGTGGCGTCTTCAATGCCGAGCCGGTCTCGTGCGGCGTGGTTTGCGCAAGCCGTCAAGGCTAACGCACACATTAGCACCGTGAGCTGGAGTTTCATTAATACCCTGCGTCGAGCGCATCTTCTTATTAAGGGCTACGAGTATGAAGAGCGGCCGATGCATCGGGAATGGGAGCAGTCTTAGATTAATGAAAAGTTGATCGATTATTATGCGTTTTAAATGAAAGGCCTTTGCAAGCTTAATTCGATACTCAAGCCTTAATTGCTCGCGCTGCATTTCTCCCGCGCAGCCATTCAAGCGCTAATAAAAGGCTAGTGGAAAATACAATCAGAATTGTCGCCAACGCGGCGATGGTCGGGCTGATATTTTCGCGGATACCGGTAAACATCTGTCGGGGCAACGTAGTCTGATCCGCGCCCGCCAGGAACAAGGTGACGACGACTTCATCGAACGACGTCGCGAAGGCGAACAGCGCGCCCGAAATCACGCCCGGCGCGATCACCGGCAACGTGATGCGGAAGAACGTCCTCACCGGATTCGCGCCCAGCGACAGACTCGCCCGCACGAGGTTGTAGTTGAAACCCTGCAACGTCGCGGCCACCGTCGTCACGACAAAGGGCACGCCGAGCGATGCATGCGCGAGAATCAGCCCGATGTAGGTATTGGCCAAGCCGAGCGGCGCGAAGAACAGATACATGCCGACGCCGACCACCACCACCGGCACGATCATCGGCGAAATCAGGATCGCCATGAGCAAGCCTTTGCCGCGAAAGTTCGCCTTGGTCAGTCCGATTGCCGCCAAGGTGCCGAGCACGGTTGCGACCACCGTCGCCGACGGCGCGACAATAAAGCTGTTCTTAGCAGCCATGCGCCATTCATCAGATGCGATCAGATTCTGATACCAGCGCAACGACCAGCCCGGAATCGGATACACCAGAAACGTGCTCGACGAAAACGACAGCGGCACGATCGCCAGCACCGGCAAGATGAGATACAGCAGCGTGAGCACGGCCAGCGCGCGCAACGCGAAATACCACACGCGCTCAACGAAAGACGTATGCGGCGCGAACAAAGGCTTGGCAAGTTTCATCGCAATAGACTCCGTTCAGCCGAGGCTCAGTGACGAGCGCGTGAAGCGTCCGTAAATGACGTACAGCACGAGCGTCGCGGCGAGCAGCAGACCTCCGAGCGCGCACGCCATGCCCCAGTTAATCGTCACGTTCGTGAAGTACGCGACGTAGTAGCTGACCATCTGATCGTTCGGTCCGCCGAGCAAGGCCGGCGTGATGTAGTAGCCGATCGCCAGAATGAACACCAGCAATGCGCCCGCGCCGATGCCCGGATAGGTCTGCGGCACATACACGCGCCAGAACGCGGCGAACGGATGGCTGCCGAGAGAGATCGCGGCGCGCTGATAGGTCGGCGGAATCGACTTCATCACGCTATAGAGCGGCAGGATCATGAACGGCAGCAGAATGTGCGTCATCGAAATGTAGACGCCGGTGCGGTTGAACAGCAGCGCCAGCGGATCGTGCAACAGCCCGCTGCCGATCAGCGCCTTGTTCACCAGCCCTTCGCTTTGCAGAATCACGATCCAAGCCGCAACCCGCACCAGGATCGAGGTCCAGAACGGAATCAGCACGAGAATCATCACCAGATTCGCGCGACGCTCGGACAGCGTCGAAATCCAGTAAGCGAGCGGATAGCCGAGCAACAACGCGAAGAACGTCACCGCCGCGCCGATCACAAAAGTGCGGCTGAATACAGCGAGGTAGATCTGTTGATCCGGATCGGTCGGAATGATGTGCCCGAACGCGTCCTGTTTGTGGTCCAGCGAAGCCAGCAGATAAAACGGCGAATAGGCACCGGCGTTTTTCGCGATGGCTTGCCAGTACGCAATGTCGTTCCAGCGCTCGTCCAGTTCGGCGAATTTCGCGTGCATCTGGGCGGGCGTCAGTTGCAGGGGCTTGCTGTTGTCGTCGACGAACGGCATGGCGCGCGCGGACTTGGCGACCAGCGAACGGTAGCCGGGAATCTCCACGTTCAGGCGTCGAGCGAGCGCGCCCATGCCGTCGCTGTCGGCGATCGCGGCGAGGTCGACCGCCAGCGCGGTATACGCGGTGTCCGGCGGCGGCGTCTTGCGATCCCACGCGCTCAACGAGGCGAGCGTATGCGGCAGCGCGTTGACGACCTCGGGATTTTGCGCGGCGCGCGTGAGCAGCGCACCGATCGGCACGACGAAAATCAGCAGTAGAAAAATTGCGAGCGGCGCGATCAGCAGCAGCGCCATCGCACGCTTTCTGGCTTCCGCGGCCTTCAACTCGCGCTTGAGTCGGCCACTTGATTCAGGCGTCGAATCGGCAGCGATCGTCATCGTAGTCACACCTGTCTCCAGCTCTACGTTGGAACCGCGCGCACATCCGTACAAAATGGGCGCGCGTCATTTCACGTGTAGAAGGCGCGGCCTCACTCAACCCACCACGCCCTCTCACACACCACTCGTTACTTCGAAGCCCACGACGAAAAACGCTGCTCCAGTTCATCGCCGTGATCGGTCCAGAACGCCAGGTTCTGCAGCACTGCGTTCTTCCCATTGGCCGGCGAGTTCGGCAGATTCGCAAGCGTCTTCGGATCGAGCGCCTTGATCGCCGCCACATTCACCGGACCGTACGCGATGTTGTGCGCGTAGTCCTGCTGCGGCTTCGACGAAATCGAATAGGCAATGTACTTCTCGGCCAGCGCCTTGTTCGGCGTGCCCTTCGGAATCGCCCAATAGTCGAGGTCGTAGATGCTGCCGTTCCATACCACCTTCAAGTTCTTGCCTTCCTTCTGTGCGGCGTCGATGCGGCCGTTATACGCCGTGGACATCACCACGTCGCCCGCTACGAGGAATTGCGGCGGCTGCGCGCCCGCTTCCCACCACTGGATGTTCGGCTTCAGTTCGTCGAGTTTCTTGAATGCGCGGTCCTGGCCTTCCTTGGTGGCGAGCACCTTGTAGACGTCCTTCGGCGGCACGCCGTCGGCCATCAACGCGAATTCGAGGTTGTAGCGCGCGCCCTTGCGCATCGCCCGCTTGCCGGGGAATTTCTTGACGTCCCAGAAATCGGCCCAGCCGGCCGGCGCCGTTTTCAGCTTGTCGGCGTTGTACGCGAGCGCCGTCGACCACACGAAGAAGCCCACGCCGCAGGTTTGCGGTGCTTCGGGAATCAGATCCGACTTCTTGCCGATCTTCGACCAGTCGAGTTTCTCGTAAAGCCCTTCATCACAACCACGGCCGATATCGCCCGATTCGACTTCCACCACATCCCAATTCACATGCTTGGCTTCGACCATCGCTTTTACTTTGGCCTGCTCGCCGTTGTATTCGACGGCGGTGACTTTATTGCCGGTCTCTTTTTCGAACGGCTGGTTGAATGCAACCTTTTGCGCGTCGCCATTCGCGCCGCCGAAATTGACGACCGTCAATTCCGCTGCACTGACTTGCGCGGCGCCCAGCGCGAGCGCCACAGCACCGACAGCGATGGCGCAGCGCGATTTCCCGATCTTGCTCATGGTGTGTTGCTCTCCTTTGGTGGTGTGCTTCAGTACCTTCAGTGCGACTTTGTTATGTGCTGCTTGACCTGCTCTGCCTGCGTTGAACACATTGCGTATTCGGCGCGTTCACGCCCCTGCGAAAACCCGCAGATGCTCGGGTGCGAATTCGAGTGCGACCGGTGCGCCGGGCGCAAAGGTGTCGAGCACGCCGGTGCCGAGCGGCACCTTCACGAAGCACTCGTCCTGTTGCGGCAGACCACAGCGCATGCGCACGTGGTCGCCGAAATAAATCAGCCCGCGCGCTTCACCGGCGAGCGCATTGGCGCCCGGACGTGACGAGCCGTTGCCGAGCTTCATGCGCTCGGGCCGGATGCACGCGACCGCCGGCGTACCCGCTCGCGCGCCGCCGATATTGCGGCCGGTAAGACGCGTGCCGTCGATCAGATGAAATTCGCAATACTCGCCGTCGACGTTCGCGATCGTGCCGCGCAGCTTGTTGCTGTCGCCGATGAAGTTCGCCACGAACTCATTGCACGGCGATTCGTACAGCCGATCCACGGTATCGAGTTGCTGCACGATGCCTTTATCGAATACGGCGACGCGATCGGACATGGTCAACGCCTCGCCCTGATCGTGCGTGACATACACGAACGTGACGCCGAGTTTCTCGTGCAGCGATTTAAGTTCGTACTGCATGTGTTCGCGCAACTGTTTGTCGAGCGCGCCGAGCGGCTCGTCCATCAGCACGAGTTTCGGTTCGAACACCAGCGCGCGGGCGAGCGCGATACGCTGCTGCTGACCGCCCGAAAGCTGCGCCGGATGGCGCTTCGCGAAGCTCTCCATGCGCACCATCTTGAGCGCGTTATTCGTGCGATGCGCGCGCTCTTCCGCCGAAATCTTGCGCACGGTCAGCGGATACGCGACGTTCTGCTCAACCGTCAGATGCGGGAACAGCGCGTAGTTCTGAAACACCATGCCGATGTTGCGCTTGTGCGGCGGTACGGTATTGAGCAGCGTGCCGTCCAGCCAGATTTCGCCGCCGGTGGGAAACTCAAAACCCGCCAGCATCATCAGACAGGTGGTCTTGCCCGAACCGGACGGCCCGAGCAGCGTCAGGAATTCGCCCTGATAGATATCCAGATCGAGCTGTTTGACGACCAGCGTTTCGCCGTCGTAGGTCTTGCGAACACCTCGAAAGCTGACGATCACGTCTTCGGTTTTCATCGTCCAAGTCTCCTCTGCGGTCCGGCTGGCTCCCGTGCAAGGCAGCGGGATTGCATCAATTGCGTGGCTCACTATAGACCGTTACGGTTCTACAATATGGAACCATTTCATTATTCCGGATAGAACCACTTGGACACCGTGATCTTGTCGGATTGGCTCGCCGCGCGGCTCGACCGCGCGGCGGCCGAACCGGTCTACCGGCAGACCTTGCGGCTCATGCAGCAGGCGATCCTGACCGGCCAGTTGCCGCCGGGCACCAAGCTGCCCAGCTCGCGCACGCTCGCCGAAGACCTCGGCATCGCGCGCAACACGGTGCTGCACGTCTACGACCAGTTGACCGCCGAAGGCTATGTGATCTCGACCACCGGCAGCGGCACCTATGTCGCCGACACGCGCCCGGACACGGCCGCCGTGAACGTGCGCAGGAAGCCGGCAGTGGCGAGCGTCGACAAAGAAGACAGCACACCCAGGGAAACCACCAAGCCGCCGAAACGCGATCTCAACGATCTGTCGACTCGCGGACGGCGTCTGATCGACAAAGCCGGCGTGTCCGCCAAACAGTGGGGCGCGTTCATGCCGGGCGTGCCCGACGTCGCGGAATTTCCGGCGCGCACATGGAGCCGCCTGCAGGCTCGTTTGTGGAAGGAAGCCAATCCCGATCTGCTCACTTACGCGCCCGGCGGCGGCTATCGGCCATTACGGCGGGCCTTGTCGGATTACCTGCGCGTGGCGCGTTCGGTGAATTGCACGCCGGATCAGATCATCATCACCACGGGCATTCATCAATCGATCGATCTGGCGGTGCGCCTGTTGACCGATGTCGGCGACCGCGCGTGGGTGGAAGAACCGTGTTATTGGGGCGCACGCAGCGTGCTGCAGTCATCGGGGATTACCCTCGTGCCCGTGCCGGTGGACGACGAAGGTCTGAATCCGAGCGAGCAGGACTTGCAACAGCCGCCGCGGCTCGCGCTCGTCACGCCGTCGCATCAGTATCCGCTCGGCATGGTGATGAGCCTCGCGCGCCGCCGCACGCTGCTCGAATATGCGCGTCAGCACAATGTGTGGATCATCGAGGACGACTACGACAGCGAGTTCCGCTACGGCAGCCGTCCGCTCGCGTCGCTGCAAGGACTCGATGAAGCCGGTCAGGTGATCTACGTGGGCAGTCTGGGGAAGATGCTGTTTCCGGGTTTGCGGATCGGCTACATGATCGCGCCGGAGCATCTGGTGGACACGTTCCGCACGGGCGTGGCCGAGTTGTATCGCGAAGGTCAGTTGATGCAGCAGGCGGTGATGACCGAGTTCATCATGGACGGCCATCTCACCTCGCACGTTCGGCGCATGCGTGCGCTATACGGTGAGCGGCGGCAAATTCTGATCGATGCGATCACCGCGCGCTTCGGCAGCGAACTGCCGGTGATGGGTGACGAGGCCGGCCTGCATCTGGTGCTCGGCTTGCCGGATCACGCCAACGATCGCGCGGTGACTGCCGCCGCTTATGACGCCGGCGTGATCGTGCGTCCGCTCGCGAGCTATTACAGCAGCGATACGCCCGCGCGTCGCGGGCTGCTGCTCGGCTATGCGTGCGTGCCGAACGACAAGATCGGTCCCGCGTTCGACACGCTCGCGCGCGTGATCGAGCAAACCGCGTTGAAGGCGCCGACGCGCGCCGCTTGAGAGCGCTCACTTCAAACCGAAGTCGACCCGCGTCGTTGCGCCCTTGTCCTTGATGCCGTCGGCGTTCAGCTTCGGCGCGACGATAAACACGCGGCTGCTGTCGATCTTGCCGTCCAGATACTGCTGCACGCTCTGCGCCCTTTGCTGCGCGAGTTGCCGCAGACTGGCGTCGTCGATCGGGGCGTTGGCGGCGAGCGCGCTCTTCATCTCGTCGTCCGGCAAGCTCTTGGTCAGGCCGACAAAATTGCGCGGCTTCTTGAAGTCCGCCGACTTGTAGGCCTTGCTCAAATACTTGTCGTAGTCCTTCGGGTCGACGGTGACGGTCGAGAGATCGACGCTCTCGCCGTTGCCCACCACGTCCTTGATCTTCTGCTGCTGGATGAGGCGATCCACATAGCCGGTGCGCAACGCGGGTTCGTCGACAGCCGGATCGACGCGGCCGATCAAATCCATACGGATCGACGGTTTGTCGGACAGTGCCTTCACGATCGTGTCGAGTTTCTGGTTGTCGGCGTCTGTGAGTTTTGCCGAGCCGGGTTCGAACTCGACGTAGCCCAACTCCTCGCCCTTGCCGCCGAACGCGTTGGCGATCAGCGAGAACGGCGCGGTCACCGCCTTCTGCAGCAGATTGAGCACGGCATGCCAGATCAGGCCGCCAATACTGAACTCGGGATTCGACAGCGAGCCCGACACCGGCAGGTTCACGTCGATTTCGCCGCGCGAGTTCTTTAGCAGCGAGATCGCGAGACGCACAGGCAGCTTGGTCGCCGTATCGTTATCGACGTGATCGCCGAACGTGAGCTGGTCGATGAAGATGTGGTTGTTCGCGTCCAGCTGATCGTTCGCCAGCTTGTAGTGCAAATCGACATTCAGCTTGCCCTTGGTAATCGGATAACCGGCATATTTCGCCGAATACGGCGTGAGATTGGTCAACTCGATGTCATGCGCGACCGCCGTCAGATCGAGCGCCGGTTTCGCAATCAGCGGATTGGCCGTGCCGCGAATCGACAGCGGGCCATTGGCCGCCAGTTTAGCGGCGATGTCGACCGGCGCGTCCGTAGTGGACTGCGTGCCGAATGCGCCGACTGTGCCCTGAATGTTGACCAGGTTTGCCGTGAAATTCGGCTTGATGAAGTTGTCGGTGTACGTCACGCGGCCCTGTTGCAGCACCAGTTGGCCGAAGTGGAGCTTGACCGGGCTCGACGGCGGCGTGGCCGCCGTCACCGTGGCAGGCGGCGCAGCCGATGATGAAGCAGGCGCGGCCGTGACCGCCGACGCCGGTTGCGGCGTCAACGGAACCGGCTCGGCACCGCTCTTGTCGCGCGTGAGCGATTGCGCGGCACCGGTTTCGTGCGCGACCACGTCCTTCAGGTTGAGCTTGCCCTGCGCGTCGAGCAGCACGCGTCCATAGAACTTGGTGAACGTGACGCGGCCCGCGTCGACCACCGTGCCGTGCTCGTCGTAATCGGCCTTCAGGTTCGACAATGCAAGCGAACCCCATCCCGCGAACGGGTCGGAAGTCGCCTTGTCGAGCATACGGACTTCGACGAGCGCCAGGTCGCCGTGATAATCGGCTTTCAGCGACTTCGCCTGATTCAGCGTCAGGTCGCCGTTCGCATTGAGCAGCGCGCTCGCGACCACCGCATTCAGCTTGCTGCCGAAGTACGGTTCGAGGGCCGCCGCGTCGAGCCGGTTGGCGTTCACCTTGACGGCCACCTTGAGCGGCGTCGCCGTGACGTCGCCCTTTACGCCGAGCGTGCCTTTCTTGTTCAGCGTCGCCTGCAAATCGATCGGCAACGGACGGCTAAGGTCGTCGCTGACGTTCTGCACCTTCAGTTGCAGCGGCGTGATGTTCAGTTTCACCGGCTGCGGCGTGGTGTTGTCGGTGAAATTGGCGGTGGCGTCCTTCAGATTCAGTTCGCCGATCTTGTAGTGCCACGCGGGGCCTTCCGCCTGCGCCTTCTTGACCGCGTGAATCGCGGTGCGCCGCGGCGCGGCTTCGTGCTGGCCGGCAAGCGCGGCGAGGTTGATGCTGCCGTCTTTCAGACGCTGCGCATCGACCGCAAGGCCGGTCGTGTCGACGCTGGCGATCTCGGCGTTGCGCGCGGCCAAATCCACCTGCTTGATCTTCACGCTGCCTTGGGCGAGCGAGATCAGCGGATTCTTGCTGTCGCGCGCCGCGACTTTCAGCGATTGCAGGTCCAGTTGCGAGTCGGTGACCATCACCGCCGCCGGCGACTTCGACCAGTTCGCGCCGACATTGGCGGTGGCGGATAACGCGCCGTCCGTGATCTGCGCGACGGTCGCCGTGTCGATATACGGCTGCAACAGCGGCAGCTTCAACGACTTTATGTCGACCTTCGCGCTCGCGGTCTTCGCGACGAGGCCGAACGCGCCCGCCACGCCGAGCGAGCCGCCGGCGTCCTTGAAATCCGTGTTCAGCGTGTAATGCGCAGGCGCGGTGGCGAGCGTCGAAAAATCGGTCAGCGTCACGGCCAGCTTTTGCAGGCCGACGTCGACGGGCCGCGAGGCGGCGTTGTCGTGGACATTCACGGTGCCGTCATTGAGCACCAGGCGTTTGATCGACAGATCCAGCGGCGGCGCCGTCTTTTCGGCGGCCCCAGAACCGGATGCGGCAAGTGGCGCGCTCGCCGGCCGTTGTGCCGCAGCGGCTTCAGATGCGGGCGCGGGCGCGAACATCTTCTCGACGCTCACCACGCCGTCCTTATCGCGCGCAAGGTTGGCGGTCGGTGCGTCGATGCGGATCTCTTCGAAGTGATAGAGGTTCTTCAACGGCTCGAGCGTCGCGGCGGCCACATGCAGTGCGCGCGCCGCGAAGAAAGGCGCCTTGCTCTGATCCTGCACGTCCACGTCGTTCATATCGACGGTGCCCGCCACGCGCAGCGAAGGCGCGTCGTTGGAGACCACGAAGTTGAGCTTGAGATCGGTGGACAGTTTGCCGGACTGCACGATTACCGGCAGCTTGGTCGGCACGTACGACATGAGACGCGGCACATCGAGCCCGTCGAAACGCAACGACACTTCCGACTCGCGCGACGCGGCGAACGGCTTGGTCTTGCCGTCGATGGCAAGCGGACTGCCGTCGATCCGTGCACGCAATAACGGCTCGACGAAGATATCGGTTTTCGACGGCAGCGTGGCGATGAACGGAATGCCGAGCTTCCATTGATCGATTACATGCGTTGCGCCGAGGAGTTTGTCGTCGAACGTGATCTGGCCGTTTTCGAGCCTGATGTTCGACACGGAGAACAGCGTGGGTTTGCTATCGGGCTTGGCCGGCTGCTTCGAGAATTTCTCGATCAGGTCGGTGAAATTGAAGCGCTGCGCATCGTAGCGAACAATATGAAAGCGCGGCGAATCGAGTTGCACTTCGTCGATGATCGGCGCCGCGCGAAACAGAGAACTCCACGACGGCTGCACGATGAGCCGCGAGATATCCACGAAGTCGCCAGCGCCGCCGCGCTCGCCGATATGTACACGGTCGGCTTCGAGCTTGAGCGTGTACGGATTGAGCGCAATGCGGCCGATGGTAGCGGGACGGTCGAGTTGTTTGCTGAGCTGTTGCTCGGCAATGTGGCGAATCAGAGGCGGTGCCGCGAAGAAGCCCAACAGACCAAACAGTACAACGAAGATCAGCAGACCGGTGATGACACGCCGGGTGCGGCGTGACTGCGCGACATTGCGCACGGTCTGCATGGACGAGGCTAATGATGCTTTATTGAGGCTTGCCATGCTCGGTGTTGGGTAGTGCGGCGGCAAGCCCGCCGCGAAAACGAAAATCCCGCAAGCGGCAGTATAAGACGTGAATCTTTCGTGGGATATAAATGTAAGGCGTGGCTTACACATTACTCAGAGCGATAGCGTCGCAGGTCCGCCGAGCCGATGCGGCGGACCTGCGACGCTCGATGCTTCAAGCGCTCGCTACTGAAGCGCGGCTGTCACGTCATGGATACAAGTATCACTGACGCACGACGGCCGGCGGTTGCCAACTGCCGTCGGTCGCTTGCGGCTTGGGCGCGTACAGACGCAGCACGAGTTGCAGATCGGCACGCGGCGCCGGCAGCCAGTTGCCGCTCCTGCTCCGGGTGGACGACACCGTCACGTCGAGCGAGCCGTCGCGATTGCGGCGCGCGCCATTGCGATCGCCGACCGCGAGACGCGCCGGCGCGCTTTCGCCGAGTGCGCCGTCCTTCGTGTAAGCGGTGATCGACCAGAAGCCGCGCACCGGCGGCAACTGATTCGGCGCGAAGTGGATCACGTAGCGGTTCGCGCCATTGAGCGCGCGACCGTCGCTGTCCTGAGTAACGACCGCGCGAACCTCGTCGTCTTTCGTGCCGATGCCCGGTTGCGCATAAGCGGCGTAGGCGCGCATCGCGTAGTCGGGGCCGTAGTTGCCCACGCCGTCGCCGAACCAGTTCCAGCCGTTGCCGCTCAGCAAATTCGACGGCGGCGTGACGACGCGTTCATGACCGTCGGCGAGACCGGCCGCAATGGCGTCCGGCGCTTTCGGCAGCTTGACCGGCTCGCCGGGCGTCACCCCGAGGTCGGCGAGGAATTTGAGCGCGTGCGGATCGGCCGGCGTCGGCGGATTGTCGGGCAAGGCCTGCGCGAGTCGCGTGAAGAAGCCGTTCGCATCGAGCGCCGCGACCTGCGCGGCCGGCGTGCCGGCAGCGCCCGCGGCGGCGTCGGCGGCATTGCTGCGCGGCGGCGTGATCGAGGCGGAGCGGCCGTCGCCCGCATAGACACTGAGCGGCGCGACGCGAATGGCGCGCTGCAGCTTACGGACTGCCGTCAGATCGCGCGTGCCGTTCGACTGGATACGCACGCTCACCCACGCGTTGCGTGTCGGCACGTCGACTCGCTTCACACCCTTGGGCAAATCGCCCTGCCAACCCGGACCGACAAAGGCGATCGCCTGCGCCTTGATGCCGGCCGCGCGCGTGTCGAACTGCGAACTGGTCGACCACACCACGTTGGTCCACATGTCGAGCACGCGGGCGTCGACATAGCGGCCGTGCGAATCGGGCAGCGAAACGATCACCGGTTCGCTGCCGACGTCCAGCCAGCCGGTCGAATCGAACGTATCGAGACTCGGCTGCATCGGATTGGACGCGCCGATCGGCGGCAATGCCTGGGCGTGGCGCAGCGTATTGACGGGCGCCTGGCCTGGATTGGTGCCGACCGCCGCATCGCGCGCGACGCCCATCAGCACGAGCGGGTAGCCGAATACGTACGAGTCGGCCACTTCGTCCTTGATCCACCCCGTGGTTTTTTGTGTCGCGGTGGGGGTCGACGCGCAACCGGCCAGAAATGCGAGGCCCGCGAACGACGCGCAGGTCCAGTGAATCGAAAACAATGCTCGGCGATTTTTTATCATTCGTTCAGGTGGCGGAACGTGTGGTCCTAAGGGAGACGCCGGCGTGCAACGAACCCTGTCTGCGCGGCCTCCCGAAGCCCAACGCAGCCAGTCCGCGATTCGCGATGCCGACAACATCGGGTTGTATCGTATCCTTGCTCACCAGGCAAGCGCAAAGGCAGGATTCGCGCCAGTTCCCGCGCGCAAGCCGCTTTTTTGCGGTACGGTTGACGTTTTTTGTTACGTCGCGCCGGCACCCCACGCCTCGGACGACTTTTCATCGCTGCACTTTCGCCTCTCGTATCCGGAGCGCTTCATGTACATGCCCGCCCATTTCGAAGAGAACCGCCCAGAGGTTCTCCATCGCCTGATCGCCGAGCAGCCTTTCGGCGCGCTAATCACCAACGGGCCGAACGGACTCGATGCGAACCACGTGCCGTTCGAGTTCGAAGTCCCCTCCGCGGCCGGTGAAACTCACGGCATCCTGCGCGCTCACGTCGCACGCGCGAACCCTGTGTGGCAGGAAGCCGCCGCGAATCCGGAAGCGCTCGTGATCTTCCAGGGTCCGGCCGCATATATTTCGCCGAACTGGTATCCGAGCAAGCACGAAGCGCATCGGCAGGTGCCGACTTATAACTATATGGTGGTGCATGCCCACGGCCGCATCGTCGTGCGCGACGACGAGTCGTTCGTGCGCGGCCTGGTGGCGCGTCTGACGCGCAAGATGGAAGCTGGCGAACCGGTGCCGTGGAAAATGGGCGACGCGCCCGCAGACTTCATTTCGCAAATGCTCGGTGCGATCGTCGGTATCGAGATCGAGGTGACACGGCTGGTCGGCAAATGGAAGCTCGGGCAGAACAAGGCGGCGGACGACCGCCGCGGCGCCGCCGAAACCCTGCTGGCGCGCTCGAGCGACGACCAGCAGGCCGTCGGTCAAGCCATGCTGAATGCACCGCCGGCCTTCTGAGCGGGCGTTTCGGCGATGTGCGGGCGGCTTCGAAACGCGCCCTGCAATTCGTCCTTGACCTTCCCATCATGGGAAGGTCGATACTGGGTTCATGATGCGGCCCGATGCCGCCACGAGCCTTGCCTACCATGACCGAACTTGCCAACCCGCAGCGCCCCGCGGACGCAGCCTCCCCTTCCGCCCGGACCGCCGAACTCGACATCGGCGGAATGACCTGCGCCTCGTGCGCGCTGCGCGTCGAAAAAGCGCTCGCCAAAGTGCCGGGCGTCACGCGGGCGTCCGTGAATCTCGCCACGGAGCGAGCGCGCATTGAAAGCGACGCCGGCGTCGATCCCGAGACGCTCGCCAACGCCGTGCGCAAGGCGGGCTACGACGCCACGCTGTCCGACTCGACCTCCACGGAGACGCCTGCGCCTGTTGCCGAGGCGCAGCACTCCACGGAACTGGCGATCGGCGGGATGACCTGCGCCTCGTGCGCAATGCGCGTCGAAAAAGCGCTGGCGAAAGTGCCGGGCGTGGTCGGCGCGACGGTGAATCTGGCGACCGAAACCGCAACCGTCAGTCTGGACGGCGCGGCCGCCGCGCCGGACGCGCTGATCGCCGCCGTCAGGAAAGCGGGCTACGAAGCGACGTTGATCGTGCCGCCGGATGCATCGGCGGCTGTGGATCACGCCGACCAAACCGCGCCCGCCGACCGCAAGCGCGATCAGACGCGCCGCGAGCTGGCCGCCGTGCTCGCCTCCGCCGTGCTGACGCTGCCGCTCGTCGCGCCGATGGTCGGCGAATGGTTCGGCCTGCACGCGATGCTCTCGCCTTGGCTGCAGTTCGCGCTCGCCTCGATCGTGCAGTTCGTGTTCGGCGCGCGCTTCTATCGCGCGGCCTATCGCGCCGTGCGGGCCGGCGCGGGCAACATGGATTTGCTGGTGGCGCTCGGCACGTCCGCGGCGTATGGCATCAGCGTGTACGAGCTGGCGACCCATCCCGGCGACATGATGCATCTGTATTTCGAGGCGTCGGCGGTCGTGATCACGCTGGTGCGTTTCGGCAAGTGGCTCGAAGCGCGCGCCAAGCGCCAGACCACGGACGCTATCCGCGCGCTCAACGCGCTGCGCCCCGACCGCGCGCGCATTCGCGTCGGCGCCGACGAACGCGACGTGCCGCTCGCGCAGGTGCGGGTCGGCACGGTGGTGATCGTGCGTCCCGGCGAACGCGTGCCGGTCGACGGCGCGGTGCTCGAAGGCCGCACGCATATCGACGAATCGCTCATCACGGGCGAAAGCCTGCCGGTGCCGAAGCAGGTGGCCGACGCGGTCACCGCCGGCTCGATCAACGGCGAAGGCGCGATTGCCGTGACGACCACCGCGATCGGCGCGGAAACGACGCTCGCGCGGATCATTCGCCTCGTGGAAAGCGCGCAGGCCGAGAAGGCGCCGATCCAGCGCCTCGTCGACCGGGTCAGCGAGATCTTCGTACCCGCGATTCTGGCGATCGCCGCGCTTACGCTCGTTGGCTGGTTGATGGCGGGTGCGGGCGGCGAAACCGCGATTCTGAACGCGGTCGCCGTGCTGGTGATCGCGTGCCCGTGCGCGCTCGGTTTGGCCACGCCAGCGGCGATCATGGCCGGCACCGGCGTCGCGGCGCAGCGCGGCGTTTTGATCAAGGACGCCGAAGCGCTGGAAACCGCGCATCGCGTGACGATCGTCGCGTTCGATAAGACTGGCACATTGACGCTTGGCCAGCCGTCGGTGACGGCTTTCGAGCCGATTGGCGGCATTGGCCGCGATGAAGCGCTGGCGCTTGCCGCAGCGGTGCAACGCAATAGCGATCACCCGTTGGCGCGGGCGGTGTTGAAGGCGCATGAAGTCGCGGTGAGGAATAGCGGCGATGCGACGGCGGCGGACGCTGGCGGTGCGGTGGCGGGGAGCGCTGGCGGTGCGGTGGCGACAGACACTGGCATCGCGCTGGCGTCAGGACAAATCCCGCCGCAGCACGCGAGCGCCGCGCGCGCGATCGCAGGGCGCGGCGTCGAAGCGGACGTCGACGGACGCACACTGGCGCTCGGCAGCACACGTTGGCTCAAAGAACTCGGCATCGACCTGTCGCCGGAACTCGCCGCTCGTGCTCACGAGCTCGAAGCCGCGGGCAACACCGTCTCCTGGCTCATGCAGCGCAATCCGCAAGCGCCCGCGGCACTCGCCTTGATCGCTTTCGGCGACACAGTCAAGCCGACCGCACGCGCCGCCGTCGAACGGCTCGCGCAAATGGGCATCAAAAGCGTGCTGGTCACCGGCGACAATCGCGGCAGCGCGGCGAGCGTGGCGAAAGCGCTCGGCATCGACGAATTCCACGCGGAAGTGCTGCCCGACGACAAGGCCCGCGTGATCCGCGAGCTGAAAATCCGCAGCGCCGGCATCGTGGCCATGGCGGGCGACGGCATCAACGACGCGCCCGCTCTCGCCGCCGCCGACATCGGCATCGCGATGGCGACTGGCACCGACGTCGCCATGCACGCGGCCGGCATTACGCTGATGCGCGGCGATCCGGCGCTCGTGGTCGACGCCATCGACATCTCGCGCAGGACGTGGCGCAAGATCCAGCAGAACCTGTTCTGGGCGTTCGTTTATAACCTGATCGGGATTCCGCTGGCCGCCTTGGGCTTGCTGAACCCGATGCTCGCTGGCGCCGCAATGGCATTTTCGAGCGTGAGTGTGGTGACCAACGCGCTGTTGCTGCGCACCTGGCGCGGCGAGCAGGGTCGTTCGGCTCGCTAGCCATTGGCGCGCGCCCCATGCGGCGCGCAGCGCAGTTCGACACACTGAGCGCGCCGAGCACCAGAACGCCCCGCTGCCAGCAGAACCAATTACGAAATGCTTTCGAATCCCTAAAGAAAGCGGACGCCGTGGCCGTAAACAAGTCATCGATGCCGGGCATGCCTACGCCCGGCTCATGCAGCACTTGTCCTCCTTTACTCCACAAAAACGTCCATGGAATTTCTCTCTTTGCGCCGCGCCAGCGTCGGCGCGCGGCTCGCCATTCTTTCGTGCGTACTGGTGGCGTTGATTTTCGCCGCGTTCACGTGGGCGCTCACCCGCACCGCCGGCCAGCAGATCAGCGATCAGGTGCTCCAACGCATCGCCGATAGGGACCGCTCGATCGCCGCGATGATCAAGCTGTTCGACAAAGCCTTGTCGAACGAGGTCGATCGCTCCATGTCGCTGTTCGCGAGCTTTCTGCCCGCTGGCTACACGCTCGACGAAACCCAGAAGGTCGACATCGGCGGCGTCGCCACGCCGACCATCAAGGCAGGCGACAAAGTCCTGAACATGGACTTTTCCATCCCCGATCTGTTTCTCGAACGCAGCGGCGCGGTGGCCACGATCTTTGCGCGCAGCGGCGATGACTTCGTGCGCGTCACCACGTCGCTGAAGAAACAGGACGGCTCGCGCGCGATCGGCACGCTGCTCGACCGCAAGGCGCCGGCCTACTCGCTGCTGCTCGCCAACAAGCCTTATACGGGACTCGCCGCGCTTTTCGGCAAACGTTTGATCACGCAATACCGGCCGATCACGGACGCGAGCGGCCGCGTGATCGGCGCGCTGTTCGTCGGCGTGAACGTGGACAAGGAAATCCAATCGGTGCAGGACGGCATTCGCAACCTGAAGATCGGAGACAGCGGGTATTACTTCGTCGTGAATGCGTCGAACGGCGCGGAGCGCGGCAAGCTGATCGTGCATCCGGCCGCCGCCGGCCAGAACGCCGACAACGCAAACGCGCCGTATCAGCAAATGCTCGACATGAGGGAGGGCCAGCTCGAATACACTTCGGCCGATGCGACACTCGGCGAACGCGGCTCGCGCGACAAGTTCGTGTCGTTCGTCACCGTGCCGGAATGGCAATGGCTGGTGGGCGGCGTCGCGCCGCGCGACGAAGTAATGGCCGACGTCATCACCACGCGCGACGAATTCCTGCTGCTCGGCCTGGTGCTCGTCGGCGTATTCGCGGCCGTGTTCCTGTTCGCGGTGCGGCGCCTCGTGAGCCGCCCGCTGGACGAAGCCGCCAAGGCATCCGAACGATTCGCCTCGGGCGATCTGAGCGTGCGCGTCGCGCAAGGCGCGAACGCGCGCGCCGATGAAATCGGCCGCCTGATGCAGTCGATCGACGGCATCGGCGAAGGTCTCGCGCGCATCGTTTCGCAAGTGCGCAATGCGTCGACGGATATGTCGCACGGCACCGAAAAGATCGCCACCGGCAGCGGCAATATCGCCGCGCGGATCGCCACCCAGGCGAGCAGTCTCGAGGAGACGGCGGCCAGCATGGAAGAGATCACCTCGACCGTGCAGCAGAACGCCGACCACGCCGCGCAAGCCAACACGCTCGTCACGCGCGCCGCCGATGCCGCGCTCGAAGGCGGCCGCGCTGTCGAACGCGTGGTGTCGACGATGGGCGAGATCAGCCGCTCGTCACAGAAGATCGCCGAGATCACGAGCGTGATCGAAGGCATCGCATTCCAGACCAATATCCTCGCGCTGAACGCAGCGGTGGAAGCGGCGCGCGCCGGCGAGCACGGCAAGGGCTTCGCGGTCGTGGCCTCGGAAGTGCGCGCGCTGGCGCAACGCAGCGCGGCTTCGGTAAAGGAGATCGAGAGCCTGATCGCGACATCCACGGCGACTGTGCAAAACGGTTTCCAGATCGCCGAAGAAGCCAGCTCGACGATGCAGGGCATCGTTCAACAGGTCGGCCAGGTGCGGGCGATCATGGGCGAGATCAGCGTCGCCTCGCGCGAGCAATCGGGCGGCATCGAGCAGGTGAATCTAGCCGTCACGCAGATCGGCGAAGCCACCCAGCAGAACGCGACGATTGTCGGCGAGGCCGAACTCGCGGCGGCCGAGTTGCGCGATCAGGCCGCGCGTCTCGCGCAAGTGGTCAGCGTGTTCAAACTGGGAAGCGGGCGCGATTGAGGCGCAGTGGTGGCGGCGCGGTGTGGCGCGGTGTGGTGTGGTTCGCCACGCTGAACGCCGCCCGTTGTTGCGGTAGTGTCACCGCTCTGCTTCTTCAGAACTCGACGTCGAGCTCGTCGATCTCCTCCACCTCCTGTTGCGCGTCGGCGATCCACTCCTGCATCTCGGGCAGCGCCATGATCCGCTGTCCGTATTCGACGATCTCCGGATCGAGTTTGACGTCGTAGGTCACGAAACGCGTCACCACAGGCGCGTACATCGCGTCCGCCGCGGTGCGCTCGCCGAACAGAAACGGCCCGCCGTACTGCTTCAGACAATCGCCCCAGATCGTCACGATCCGATCGATATCCGACTGCGCCCGCGCCCACACCTTGAAGCCCGGAAAGTGCGCTTTGAGGTTCATCGGCAGAGCCGAGCGCAGCGAGCCGAACCCCGAATGCATCTCGCCGCAGATCGAGCGGCAATGCGCGCGGGCGCGAATATCCTCGGGCAGCAGCTTCGCGTCCGGTTTCAATTCGTTCAGATATTCGGCGATCGCCAGCGTGTCCCAGACCTTGATGCCGTCATGCACGAGGCACGGCACCAGGATCGACGGCGACAGCAGCAGGAGTTCGGCGCGTGCCGCGGGATCGTCGATCGGCATCACGATCTCTTCAAACGGCAAACCGCTGAACTTGGTCAGCAGCCAGCCGCGCAACGACCACGACGAATAGTTCTTGCTGCTGATGGTGAGCGTGGTATTCGCCATACGATTCTCCTCCAGATGAGGCGCTCGACCGGCGCCCGACGCCATGCATGCACGTTGCCGTGCGCGCGCGCACCAAAGCGCGGCAAATACGGCCCGCTCCCCCGACTCGCGCAAATGCTATGCCAACGTGAGGGCACGGCTACGCCAGTGCGTATGCGTGCATGGCACATGACTTGCCTTTATTTGGGCTCCTTCCCTTTTCAGCATTCGTGCGAAGGTTATGAACCTGTTCGCATATCCCACATACCAGGCTTTCGCCGACATGATGCTGCCGATGCGGCACGGCGCGGCGCTGGTGAATCATTCGCTCGACGCGTGGCCTGCGTTCGGCGAAACGTCGCATGGACGCTCCATCCGCGCGGCCTGTGAGTTGTTGACGCTGGCCGGACTCACGCCCGTGCGACCGCCGTTCGAGATCGACAGCGTGATATCGGAAGGCAAATCCGTGGCGGTCGTCGAGGAAGTCGCGGCGCACACGCCGTTCTGTTCGCTGCTGCATTTCCGTAAGGAGACGCCGCCGTCGGTGCCGCAACCGCGCGTGCTGGTGATCGCGCCGATGTCCGGCCACTTCGCGACGCTGCTGCGCGGCACCGTGCGCACGATGCTGGCCGAACACGACGTCTACATCACCGACTGGCACAACCCGCGCGACGTGCCGCTAAGCCAGGGCCGCTTCGGCTTCGACGAATTCGTGCAGCACGTGATCGACTTCACCGAAACGATCGGGCCCAGTGCGCATCTGCTCGCCGTGTGCCAGCCGACCGTCGCCGCGCTGGCCGCGGTCGCGCTCATGGCCGCCGACGATCATCCCGCGCAACCGGCGAGCATGACGCTGATGGCCGGTCCGCTCGACACGCGTATCAACCCGACGCGCGTCAACGAACTCGCCAAAAGCAAACCGCTGGAGTGGTTCGAGCAGAAGTTGATCAGCGCGGTGCCGTTCGGTTTTGCGGGCGCGCACCGGCGCGTGTATCCGGGCTTCATGCAGTTGACCGCGTTTATGGCGATGAATCTCAACCGCCATCTCGACTCGTTCGAGACGATGTATTACGAGCGCGCCAAAGGCGATCCAGCGAAAGCCGACACGATCCGCACGTTCTATGAAGAATACTTCGCGACGATGGATCTCACCGCCGACTTTTATCTGGAAACCGTCGACACGGTTTTTCAGCGTCACGCACTGCCGTTGCATGCGCTCGAAGTGAAAGGGCGTCTCGTCGAACCGTCGAAGATTCGCCGCACCGCGTTGCTTACCGTCGAAGGCGAGAAGGACGATATCTGCGCCGTCGGTCAGACGCTCGCCGCGCAGGACATGTGCGACAAGCTGCGGCCGTATTTGAAGACGCATCACGTGCAGACCGGCGTGGGGCACTACGGCGTGTTCAATGGACACCGCTGGGAGCGGCACATTTATCCGCGCGTGCGCGCCGTGATTTACGACAACGAACCGCGCGCGGTGCTGGTGAGTTCACGAGCGCGCACGATTCAGCCGGTGCCAGCCGCGACGGCTGCGGAAGTCACTCCAGCAGCGCCGGCGGCAACGGCGGTGGTCGATGTGGACGTGGATGCGGCGGCCATGGACGCTGCGAACGGCACCAGCACCACGTCGAGTGCTGGTTCGGCTGCGGCTATCAAGCCGCAGGCGGCGCGCACTCCGCGTAGACGGCCGCCCGCCGCGCAATGAGTTGTTGTTGGGAAGCGCGCGGCGGCTGCCTGCTTGCTTGCGTAGTACCCGCTACTCAAGCGTGCAGCCGCCTTCCACGTTCGCTAAGCCGCAGCGCTCTTCCAGGGCTTCACTGTCGGCACGTCGCACGGCCCTTCGACTTCGATCGATTTGAAATCGGCCGGCGAGACGATTTCGATGTACTCCATATCTTCCGAGTAGTCGAACAGATAGTGGACGATGCCCGGCGCCTGATGCACGCAATCGCCGGCGGCGACGAGCGTCTCTTTGTCGCCGTACATGAAACGCGCCCAGCCCTTCAACATGATCACAATGTGGAAATCGGCTTCATGACGGTGCCAGCCAGTGCCTTGCTCTGGTGCGTGATTCGCCTTGACGAGTTGCGCGAGCACCTTGCCGCCGGTCGCCTGCGCGATACCTAAATCGCGGTAGAGAAAAAAGTCGCGTAAGCCCTGATCCTCATAGGACGTGTCTTGCGGACGGACATGACTGAATTGCGTGGCGAATTCGGTGGACATGATCGCGCTCCTCGCGAGTGAGCCGGCAGTTGAAAACGACGCGTTGGAGCGTCGGTTGCAAGCATCAAGCGCGCCAGTGTGCGCGCGCTGCTTTTTGCTCTTGCGCGATTCGCAGGCGATGCCGTGAATGTCGCGCCATCTGGCATGGCGCGACGTGGTTTTGAGCGCTGTGCTGTCTATGCGGTCGGGCGGAACATCTGGAACATGTCGCCGATTTCCGCGTAGTCGGCGCGGTAGCCGGCGCGCATGATGGGCTGCGCCGCGTGCGTGTCGAACAAGCCGTCTTTCAGATACGCCTCGTTGATATGCACGCCGACCACTTGCCCGAGCGACAGATAGTTGTCCATCGGCGTGCCGTCGAGCGTATGCAATCGCACCACTTGCAGCAGCTTGCATTCGAGCGCAGCCGGCGATTCCGCGACGTGCGGCACGGCCACGTTGCGGCCCGGCGCGGGCGTGAGCCCCGCGAGTTCGAATTCGTCGACGTGCGGCGGAACGGGCGCCGACGAGCGGTTCATCTGCTCGGCGAGCGGTTTGGTGGCCAGATTCCAGACGAACTCGCCGGTGGCTTCGATGTTGGCGACGCTGTCTTTACGGCCTTCGCTGCAGAAACCGATGATCGCCGGAAAGCTGGCGAACGCGCCGAAGAAACTGTAGGGCGCGAGGTTCAATGTGCCCGCGGTGTCACGCGAGGAAATCCAGCCGATCAGACGCGGCGCGACGATGGCTTTGAACGGATCGTGCGGGAGGCCATGGCCGGTGGCGGGGTCGTAGAAGTAGTGGGACATGGAGATTGTGGGCCTTGCAGATGGGGCTAGACGGCATTTATACCGCAGAGCGGCGCGGGCTGCTGGGTGTGCTTTGGCTGCGAGGCTTCTTGTGACGCCGCACTTTCAAGCCTCGCCATTTTCGCGTCAATCAACCGCGACTGATCACACGCTTGCGCCCTTGCTTTACGTGCTCCAGATGCGCGTCGTCCCAGTCATGGAAACCCGCGCCGCTGCGCACGCCGACACGCCCTGCTTCGACCTGCTCGCGCAATAGATCGAGCACGTCTTCGTCTTTGGCCAGCTCCGGCATCAGATGGGATGCGATATCGAGGAAGGTGTCGAGGCCGCCCATGTCCGCGCCTTCGAGCGGTCCGACGATCCCCCAGCGGCGACCCAGCGACGCCTTCATCACGCGATCGACCACGTCCGGCGTTGCCGCGCCCGAGCGCACGATGTGCAACGCCTCGCGCAGCACCGCGAACTGCAACCGGTTGCCGACGAACCCCGGAATCGCTTTCGCCAGCACAACGGGCTCCATGCCGATCGCACTCATCAACGCAGCGGTCTGCTGCGTCACTTCGGGCGCGGTCGCCGTGCCCGGCACAACTTCGACGAGCGGAATCATGTGCGGCGGATTCCAGAAATGCGCGATCACAAAGCGGTCTTTCGCGCGCAACGGGGCGGCGAGTTGATCGGGATGAAAACCGCTGGTGTTGCTCGCGAGAATCGCGTCGTCGGCCAGCAACTGGGTCAGCGCCGCATACAGGCGATGCTTCAGTTCGAGGACCTCGGGAATCGCTTCGATCACGAATTGCGCCGATGCCATCACGTCAAGTTCGGCATGCGTTTCGATGCGCGCCAGCGCCGCCTGTTTGGCCGCCGGGTCGATGCGCCCGGCGTCGATCAGTTCGTCGAGCACCGCTTGCGCTTTCGGCGCGACGCTTGCGAGACGCGCCGGATCGACGTCATGAACGATCGTCCTGTGTCCGTGCAACGCGCTTTGCGTCGCAATGCCGACGCCCATCAGCCCCGTGCCCACTACGCCAATCACTGCCTTGTCCAAGCCGCTCTCCTGCTGCCGTCGAAAAAGCGTTCAAGCATAGCGCAGCAAACCGATTCGTAAGCTCGAACGTGACAAAGCCGGTCTTTCGCGAGGAAAGACCGGCTTTGTGGACTTCAGGCCGACGCCGCGTCGTGCAGCGCCGTCAAGCGCCAATTAGTAGCGCGGGGGCGGGCGATGCTCGTCGCGGTGATGCGGATCGTAGTCGTGCGGATGATGGCGCATCCACTCATCGTGCGCCCAATAGCGATGGCCGTCATAGTAACGATCGCCGTGCCAGCCGATATTGATCGACACGCCCACCGGCATCATGTGCGGCTGACCGTAGACCGCCGGTCCCGGGCCGTTTTCGACAACCACGCGTTCTTGAGCGAATGCGCTGCCGGCCGCGAGCAATGCGCCGCCTGCCAGCAAGGTTGCGATGATCGAACGCGATGTCTTGTTCAAGGTTTTCATAGTGACCTCCCATCAGAGTTTTGTATCAAGCCGGCGTCCGTGCTCGAGATCGACCTGGACCTGCACCTTCAGGCTCGAAGCAGACGCCGTACGCTTGAGACCAACTTTAGCGGCGCAAACCGCATGAAGACGTGAGCACTTGTAAGCGCACATTTCATAGAAAGGGACGGATGGTCGGAGCGCATTTTGCCCGTCCCGCCCTGTCTGCAAAGCCATGCGCCGTAATTGGACCTCTCGGGCTCGGTGGCCATCTTTCAGGCTCCGTTACATCCATTTCGGCCGGGAAATATTCAGAGCCAAGGCCCGAGCGGTGGAAACGAGCCAGAAAAACAAAAAGCCACGGTACGCGTTTCGCGAACTGTGGCTTCAATGGTGATGCTATGCGCACCCAAAGTGCGCGCCCGTACGCGGTTGCTCCGCGCTTGGGCCGGTACGGCTTTGCTCTTAGTCGCTCAGCTTGACGCCGAACAACGTAGCTTGTGCTCTACGCACGCGATCTGCTTCGCGGCTACGCGCTTCGTACGAGTAGTCCGAATCCAGCGGCAGATGGGGCGACGCAAAGAGGTCGCTGACCTTTTGGAACAATGCAAAAATGAAGCTCATGGCGACTCCCGGTTAGTTACTGCATTTGCTAGGGTTTTCCCTTAAGAAGAATTATAGGGTTTTCCCTAGGCAAAAGCTAGTGCAATGCAGCAATTTTTCAGCGTGGTGCTTTGTCGCGGGCATTTTCATATGTTGCGTTGCATTATGACAACGTCCCTGTTTTTGATTTCAGGGTCACGAGGGGCGTGCCTCTGGAGCGGGATCGTCACCGGATCTCTGTTGCGGACGAACTTTTGGCTCTTGCCGCTGGTTGGTGCAGGTGGATGATGGCGCCGCACCGTCTGGCACGTTCAGGGTCGCGTTGACGGACGCTGGTAGTTGAGCGCTGGGCGGGGCTGCCGGCTGCGCGGGGCGGCCACCGAAAGCAGTAGAAAGCTGAATCACCGCAACCGGCTTGTCGCCGGCGCGGCGCTCACTGACTGTCAGTGCGGGGCAACCGCCTTCTGCTTATGTACATGCTGCGCTCGCGCTGCGCGCCTCGCATGCGTTGCCGTCGCGGCGGCTTGCTGGGGCGCGGCGGGCGCTGCCGCGGCCGCGTCGGAGGCGGCATTGGCGGCGGCGGCTGCGGTCGCCATCGCCATGTGCGTGTCGAGCAAGCTGGTCATGGCTGCCTGCTGGTTCTGCATCATCTGCTCGATGCGATGCTGCTGGGCGGTGGTCTCACGCGTGAGGCGCATCAGCAGCAACGTTTGCGTGATGCCGATCGCGACCGTCACCAGCAACGCGCCCACCACGATCGAGAGCATCCATTTCATGTGCCGCGAGTGATCGGTCGCAGCGTGGCGTTGATCGGCGATCACACCATACAGCGCGTCGACGGTATCGGCGAACGCGGTTGCCCGCAGGCGATCGAGTTCCGGCGCGGCGCGCAGCGCAGTTGCGGCCGCTTCGGCACGCCGGGCTTCCCGCCAAGGCGTAGCGGACGCAGCGTTAGCTTGCTCAGACGCCGATGAATCCATCGACGTTGGCGACGCCGTGCTGTTCGGCGCGGCGATTGCGGCTTCCGTCGGCGCCCTATGCTGGTTGGGCACCGCGCCCGGCTTCGCCCCTTCAGCAGCGGCGTCCGGCTGTGCCGCCTCCGGTTCGTCCGTTGCGCCCGTCACGTTGGCCGCGACCGCGGCCGGTTCTTGCGAAGCCGATACCGACACCGCACCAGAAGCCGAAGCCGACGCCGCCTTGGCAAAAGTCGCCGCGAAGCGTTGCGGCGCCTTGCCACCGCCGACGTTCGACGCAGCCGCCCCACCGCCCGTCGAATCCGGCTCGGCCGCCTGGCGCAGCGCGGTCACGCTGCGTGCCACGGTCGCTGCCGCCATCGCCGGGGTAAGCGGCGCCGATGCATCGCGCGCCGGTACCGTCGATTTCTCATCGGCTAACGCGGCCGTGTCCACTGCCGGTTTCGCATCGCCCGAAGCCGTTTCGCCAGCCGGTGAAGCCACCACCAGCGGCTCGATTTCGAGCCCGCTCAATAACGCATTAACCGGCACCGGTTGGTCATCGGCCTTAGCCACGCGTGGCGCACGGCGCGTAGCCCGCGCGTCCACCGCCAAACCATCACCGCCATCGATCGCGCCGACCGCGGCCAACACCACATCAGGCAATTCGAAACCATGCAGCGTACCTTGCCGGATGTCGATATTCATCGCTTCCAGCGTGGCGCGGGTGGGATCGTCGGGGAACAGGTCGAGCGTGCTGTCGTCGCGGGAGGCGTCGCTCAGTTGCGCGAGGCGTTGTGCGGAGCGCGCGGCGCGCGCCAGCTTGTTTTCGGTTTCGGTCGGGACGGTGGCCTGGCGGCGCTTCTTCGAAGCGGCGCGCTGAGGCCGGGACTGCGTGGATGCTACGGAATCTGCCATAGAGAAAAGAGCGGTCGTCGCCGGAGAGCGGGCGCCGAGCACCGCTCGTCAATGCCGTGGAATTTTTCGAGACCGCATTGTCGCATGGCCGCCCGCGCCCGCCGAAGCCATTCGGCGAGGATTTTCGTTTCAGGAAGTCGCGTCGTCCTGCCGGAACTGCTTGACGCCATGCAGTTGCCGCAAGCGCCCGCAGATCGCCTCATATTCGGTATTCGACACGCGATGCAAAGTGATCACCACTTCGTCGCACTCGGGCGCGTCTTCGCTTTGCTGCATCACGAACTGCTTGACGCGCGGGCTCGCGGCGCCGAGTTCGTCGTGCAGCGAGTGGAACGTCATGGCGCCGCGCTCGACGATCATCGTCAGTTGGCGCCGTTGTTTGACCGTGATGAAGCGGCGCTCGAGCGGCTTGATGCCGGCAAGGATGATCAGAATGATGATGGTCGCCGCGATCGCCGCCGTGTACAGCCCGCCGCCGACCGCGAGACCGATGGCGGCCACCGACCAGAGGCTCGCCGCCGTCGTCAGTCCGCGCACGATCTCGCCACGCAGCAGGATCGAGCCCGCGCCGAGAAAGCCGATGCCCGACACGACTTGCGCGGCCATCCGCGAAGGATCGAGCACGACGTGGTCGCCTTTCAGGACTTCCGCAAAACCATACGCCGAGACAATCATGATCAGCGCCGAACCGACGCACACCAGCATATGCGTGCGCAGCCCCGCGGCCCACGAAAGCCGCTCCCGCTCGAAGCCGATGACGCTGCCGAGCGCGGCGGCCACCATCAAACGGGCGATGAGTTCGAGATTCCCCAGCATTGTTCTTGCTCCTTATCGGAAATTATTCGAAGTGGTTTCCGCACCGGTGACGCAGTGCCAGTGCGACCCGTTTGCTTTATGCTAGGCCGCACATCGCGAGACGGTTCGCACGGCTCGTCGCTATCCTGATTTTGCGGTTGGCGGTTTGCAAAACAGGTAGCATCCACGCTCGTCGACACGTTCGCCGACAACTGCGCCGCGCTGAAACTCAGGCCACGGACACAACAAAACATGTCCGCCGTCGCTTCGCTTCGAAATACCCTGTCCGTTCCATTTGACTATGCAGAGCATGAACCCACCCGCTGCTTCCACCATCGCACTCGCTGCCGGTCTGCGCGATCACTTCACAGGCGTGGTGCTGCCGATCTGGCGCGGCCCGGGTTTCAACACCGCACTGAAGCTGCCCTACGAAGCGGTCAGCGCAGAAGATCATGAGCCGCTGCCCGCCGAGCGTTACCGGGCCATGGCCTGCGCGCGACAATTGTTCGTGTTCTCGCAAGCAGGCGACGCGGCCCATGCGCAGGTGTTGTTCGATTCGTTGACGCACATCTTTCAGGACACGCGCCACGGTGGATGGTTCTACAGCGTGGATGCGCAAGGCGCACCGCTCGACACCACCAAGGACCTGTACACGCACGCGTTCGTGGTGTTTGCGTGCGCGGAGTTTGCCCGGCGCTCAGGCAATCGCGACGCGCTGGAAATCGTGCATCGCACGTCCGCGCTGATCCAGTCGAACTTCGCCGCCGAGGACGATCTGTTCAACGCCGCGCTGACCGCGGACTTCGCCGGCGTGACGGGCACGCCGATCCAGAACCCTTTGATGCACTTGACCGAAGCCTGGCTGGCCGCTCGCAAAGCCACGCACGACAACGCTTTCGACGCCGCGCTAAGGCGTCTCGCCGGCGCGGTTACGCGGCGCTTCGTGCATGCGCCCACGGGCTGCATCGCCGAATTGCCGATCGGCGCGGACGACAACCGGTTGGAACCCGGGCATCAGTTCGAATGGTTCTGGCTGGTGAAACAGGCGGGCGCCGTGTTCGAAGACTCGGGTCTCGCCGAAGCCATGCCGCGTGCGTTCAGCTTCGCGCAGCAACATGGCGTGGATCGGGAAACCGGCGGCGTGTACGCCTCGCTCGACGAAACCGGCCGGATCAAGGACGAGACTCAGCGGATCTGGGCCCAAACCGAATATCTACGCGCGCTGGCAAGCCATGATGAACCGTCGGCGCGCGCTGCGCTGCCCCGGCAAATCGAACTGTTCCAGCAACGATTTCTGCGACCGCAGGGCTGGTTCGAATGCAAAACGCCCACGGGCGAAGTGGCGCGCGCCGACATGCCGTCGACCACGCCGTATCACCTCGCCACCGCCTACGAGGCGTTGCCGGCCTAACGCCGCCGGCTTGGCCAAACAACGGCCGGGCGCCCGAGACTCCGATAGCCATTCGTGCGGCCATGGCCAAAAAACTCGCCGAACCTTGGTATCGACCTCCGCCTGCGGACGACATCTGCCCGCTCTGCGGCCGGCCGATCCCGGCGAGCCAACGCGATTTGCATCATTGGGTGCCGAAAACGAAAGGCGGCAAGGAAGTCGCCGCCTTGCACCGCATTTGCCACCGCCAGCTTCACGCGCTGTTCACGGAAACCGAGCTGGCGCAGCGCTATTCAACGGTGGAGGCGCTCCTCAGCGACGAGGCGGTCCGCACTTTCGTTCGGTGGGTTCGTACCAAGCCGAACGACTTTTACGAGCGCACGCGCCGCAGTGGGCGCAAAGGCTGAGACCGAAAAACGCCCAGCGACGGGACCCGATCGCGAAGCCGGCCGAACGCCGGCCGCGATCTCACGACGGGAGGCAGACACAAAAAGCCGACCGCCCGGTCGATCAATACTCTTCGCGTTGCCAAGGGCTCCAACCGCTGTCGGCAGATTTAAAACGCATATAAGTTGCGCTGTGCCCGGTGGGGGTGTCCGATGTGTCGCCGTGCGGCTTCTGATCGGTGACATGGAGGGCGAAAGCCTGACGGTCTTCGGTATCGACTGTGATACGGCCCACCGGGTCCGGAGCGCCTTCTTGAGGTGATTTAGACTCCAATATCGCCAGATAGGGGGTCAAACGACTCCAGAACGAGGTAAGTTCTTCTTGCAAATAATGTGTCAATGTCTTTCCTGGAAGAGTAATACGAGCAGTTTACCCTACCCGGGGGAACAGCCTTCCAATTGCTTTCCGGGCCTCAAAAAGACCGGAGGCGGGGAATACCCGAATACTGGTTGGTTGGCGTCCGTCATTAAGACGTGATACAACTCCTACTTCGCGCTCGATCTCGTGTTGAGAAATAGCGGTCGCGAATGCAACACACAACATTTACTGGATTAAAAATGGCAACAGGTACTGTGAAGTGGTTTAACGATGCAAAGGGCTTTGGCTTCATCACGCCGGACGACGGCGGCGAAGACCTGTTCGCGCACTTTTCGGAAGTTCAAGGCAGCGGCTTCAAGTCCCTGCAGGAAAACCAAAAGGTGACGTTTGAAGTTAAGCAAGGCCCGAAGGGCAAGCAAGCTGCGAACATCCAGCCGGCCTAAGTACCGTCAGGTACGTTGAGGCACCCTTAGGCGCTTGCGTCTAATGCAAAATGGCCCGCTTCGGCGGGCCATTTTCTTTGTCTGACGTTTTATTTTTAAGCGCTTTCGCGAGCTAGATTGCGCGCATACCGGACAACGAAAAATCGGCCGATTGCCCTCGCGCTTCGTCGATTTGTTGCATCCGCAACACAGATTCAGAAATTTCGAAGACAGAAACAGCCTGCTTCAATTGCTGCGTCTGCTGATGCAGCGAAGCCGCCGCCGCTGCAGCTTCTTCGACGAGCGCCGCGTTCTGCTGCGTCATCTCATCCATCTGCACCACCGCCTGATTGACCTGCTCGATGCCCGTGCTCTGCTCGAGCGACGACGCGCTGATCTCCGCCATCATCTGCGTGACGCGAGAAATCGAGGCGGACACGTTGCTCATCGCCGAGCCGGCGTGCTCGACCAGTGCGGAACCGCCCTGAATCTCAGCGACCGATTCGCTGATCAGCGTTTTGATTTCCTTCGCCGATTGCGCGCTGCGCTGCGCGAGGCCACGCACTTCGCCCGCCACCACGGCGAAGCCGCGCCCTTGCTCGCCCGCGCGCGCCGCTTCGACGGCCGCATTCAGCGCGAGGATGTTGGTCTGGAAGGCAATGCCGTCGATCACCGAAATGATCTCGGCAATCTTGTCCGAGCTCTGCGCAATGCCGCGCATCTTGTCGACCACCTCGTTGACCACTTCGCTGCCGCGCGAGGTCGCTTCGAGCGCGGTCTCAGCGAGCGCGTTGGCTTCGCGGGCGTGCTCGGCGTTCTGGCGCACGGTAGCCGTCAGCTCCTCCATGCTCGACGCGGTTTCTTCAAGCGACGCCGCCTGGTTTTCGGTGCGCGCCGACAGATCGGCGTTGCCGGTGGCGATTTCGTCGGCGCCGAGGTGGATCGAGTCGGCGGATTCGCGCACGGTCTGCACGGTGCGCGCCACGCTTGCCTGCATTTTCGCGAGGCCCGAGAACAATCGGCCGATTTCATTGGTGCCGCGCGCGGCGATAGGTTGGTCGAGACGACCTTGCGCGATCCGGTCGAAGTGACGGCCCGCTTCTTCCAGCGGCGCCACCACGCCACGGCGCAGCCCCGCGTACACGGCGAACGTGCCGGCCACCAGCGCCACCAGGATCACGATGCTGACCGCACGGAAAGTCGCCATGCGCGTATCGATCGAGTCGAGCGACGCACGGCTCGCAGCGTTGCCGAACTGCACGAAGTTATGCGACTCGCCGAGGTACGCGTCCTGGAACGACTGCGTTGGCTGATCCAGGAAGGCCTGGATGTTGTTCGAATCGAGGAACTGCACCAGCTCCGCGAGCGCGTCGTGCAGCTTCTTGTAGCGCTCGGCGAGCGCGGCGGCGCGGGTGCCGTTATCGTCGCCGGTCTTCGGCGCGCTCATGAAGGCCGCGAACGACTGGTCGGCGGCCGTCAACTGTTCGCGAGCGTGCTGCACGATATCGGTCGGCTCCGAGCCGCCGCGCACCATGCGCGTTCCGGCGCGCGAGAGGTTGATGCGCGCGTCCATCAAATGCTGGGTCGTTTCGTTGACCGCGTCCACCTGCTTCAGGGCGATGTTCGACAGATCGCCCACGTCGTCATGCGTGCGCGTGAGCGACCAGAACCCCAAACCCACCGTGACAAGCTGGAAAACGCAAAACGCGGCTAGAACACACAACAGGCCGGATGCGACCTTGATCTTGCTGAACATCGTGAATACCTGAAGACAGAGAATGACGGGAGCTACGTCAGGGTTAACGGCATAAGCGCGTCGCGCTTGAGGCCAATTCCACCAAAGATCGCCTTACGCCCCCTTTTCATCGGTCAACGTCACCACTGCAATCAATCCGCGCAACAATGCACCGCACGAATCGCCGATTCACCTTGACGCAGTGCGTGCGCGCTTCCTAGAGTGGGTAGGGACTGCACGACGCAGGCCAGTGCAGATTGCCACCGCGGGCCACGCCCGAAGGAATCACAATGACCGACCTCCTCGACCGGGCGCGCGGCGCACTGCATGCCCAGCCGTTCAGCATGCTGTTAGGCGCAGAGTTGATGCAGACAAGCACCAGCGAACTCACTCTGAGCCTGCCGATCCGCGACGAGTTGCGGCAGCAGCATGGCTTCGTGCATGGCGGCGTCATCAGCTATCTCGCCGACAATGCGCTGACCTTCGCGGGCGCGCTGCTGCTCGGGCCGAAGGTCGTGACCGGGGAATACAAGATCAATTACCTGCGGCCGGCCATCAACGGCACGCTGATCGCTCGCGCGAAGGTCGTCTACGCGGGTCAGCATCAGGCGACCTGCCAATGCAACGTCTATGTGATGGAAGGCAACCGCGAAAAGCTGATTGCCGTCGCGCAAGGCACGGTCAACCGGATCAGCGAGAACGGCGAGCACGAACACGCGGGCTGACGCCACCGCGCCGGACGGCTAAAGCACATCGCGCCGGCATGAACTCGCTTGTCCACGTTTTGTCATTTAGCTAATATACGAAATGTTATCGAAACAAGGCTCCGTTCGGCGTACCGCTTCATGACAGACGAACTCACCCGCATCAACGCGCTCGCCAACGCAAGCCGCCTCGCGGTCATGCGCTGGCTGAAAGAGCCGATGCGGCATTTCCCGTATCAGGACCACGCCGATATCGAAACGGTCGGCGTGTGCTGCACATTTATCACCGACAAGCTCGGCATTGCGCCCGCCACCACCACGCGTCACATGCGCATCCTCGCCGATGCGGGACTCGTGCGCGCGCAGCGGATCGGCAAGTTCACCTACTACAAGCGCATCGACGCCGAATTGCAGAAGCTCGGCCGCGACCTCGCCAATCTCTAGGCGCGTGGCCTTCTTCAGGCTGCCACGCCATCACGTTATCGATACTTGAAGGAACCACATGAACGAACTTGCTCTGATTGCCGACGCCGACCGGCGCGCGAACGCTTACCTCGCCGACATCGGCAAGCGCCGGGTGTTTCCGGACGCGGCCGCGCTCGCGCAACTCGCCGCCTTCGACGAAGCCTTCCCGCAATACGGCCACGCGCCCGCTGACGTGCTGCGTCTGCTCGACGAAAATGGTTCGCCCGGCACGGTCGCGTCGAACGATCCGCGCTATTACGGCTTTGTGATCGGCGCAGTGCTGCCGGCGGCTGCGGCGGCCGAGCGTCTGATGGGCGCGTGGGACCAATGCGCATCGACCTTCGACAACTCGCCGGTCGCGGCCACGCTAGAGAAAATCGCGGCGCGCTGGGTGCTCGACGCGCTCGATCTGCCGCGCGAATCCGCGATCGGCTTCGGCACCAGCGCGACGGCGTGCACGCTCGTTTGCGTCGCGGCTGCGCGGCGTGCGCTGCTCGCGCGCAAGGGTTGGGATTTCGACAACGACGGCTTGAACGGCGCGCCGCCTGTGCGCGTCGTGATCTCCGAGATGGCCCACATCACGGTGAAGAAGGCGCTGCGCGTGCTCGGCTTCGGCATGAAGCACGTGATTAGCGCGCCGGTCGATGAGCATGGCCGCATCGACCCCGCGCAGCTACCGCCGCTCGACGACATGACGATCTTCTGCGTTCAAGCCGGCGAAGTGAACACCGGTGAGTTCGATCCGTTCGCGGAATTGATTCCGCGCGCCAAAGCGGCCGGCGCGTGGGTTCATGTGGATGGCGCGTTCGGCCTGTGGGCGCGGGCATCGTCGAAGCGGGCGCTGACCGATGGCATCGACGGCGCCGACAGTTGGACCACCGACGGCCACAAGTGGCTCAACACGCCCTACGACGGCGCCATGGCGATCTGCCGCGACGCGCAGGCGCTTTCATCGGCGATGAACAGCGACGCGGTCTATCTGACCGGCGCGCACGACGCGCAGAAGAACGTGAACCTGGAGTTCTCGCGCCGTGCGCGTGGCATTCCGATCTGGGCAGCGCTGCGTTCGCTCGGACGCAGCGGCGTGCAGGAGATGGTGGACCGGCATTGCGCGCAGGCTGCGCGGATCGCCGAGGGTCTGCGTGCTGCTGGCTTCGACGTGGTGAACCGCGTGGTGCTGAACCAGGTGCTGGTACGCGCGAAGACCGACGCGCAGACGGTTGCGATTCGCGAAGCGACGCAGGCGTCCGGCGAAACGTGGTTCGGTCAGACTGTCTGGCAAGGGCGGCCGGCGTTTCGCATCAGCGTGTCGTCGTGGCGTACTGAGGATACGCACGTCGATCAGTTGGTGGCGCTGCTCGCAAGACTGCTCGCCGAACACGGCGAGCGCTGATGCATCGCCGCGTGTAATCGGCCACCGCGCATACAAAAAAGCGGCTCCTGCCTGTTGCTGCAGGAACCGCTGCTCTTCATACCCCGCGAAGCCCGCAGGCGCGAATCACTCCGCAGCGTACGTCTTCTGCGTTTGCTCGCCCAGCCCTTCAATACCCAGGCGAATCGTCTGACCCGGCTTCAGGAACACCGGATTCGGCTTCACGCCCATGCCGACGCCCGGCGGCGTGCCAGTCGAAATCACGTCGCCCGGTTGCAGGCTCATGCACTGCGACACATACGAAACCAGTTTCGCGACGCCGAACACCATCGTCTTCGTGCTGCCATTCTGATAGCGATGACCGTCCACTTCGAGCCACAGGCTCAGGTTCTGCGGATCGGCGACTTCGTCGCGCGTGACGACCCACGGGCCGATCGGGCCGAACGTGTCGAAGCCCTTGCCCTTGTCCCACGTGCCGCCCTTTTCGATCTGCCATTCGCGTTCCGACACGTCGTTGATCACGCAGTAGCCGGCGACGTAATCGAGCGCGTTGGCTTCGTCGATATATTTCGCGGGCTTGCCGATCACCACGCCCAGCTCGACTTCCCAATCGGTTTTCTTCGAGCCGCGCGGAATTTCAACGTCGTCGTTCGGGCCGCTGATCGCGCTCGTCCACTTGTTGAAGATGACCGGCTCGGCGGGCACCGGCAGATTCGATTCAGCCGCGTGATCCGCGTAGTTCAAGCCGATGCAGATGAACTTGCCGATCTTGCCGACGCACGGACCCATGCGCGGATTGCCTTCGACCAGCGGCAGCGAAGCCGGATCGAGCGCGCGCAGTTTGGCGAGGCCTTCGTCGGTCAGCGCGGCGCCGTCGATATCGGCGACCACTTTCGACAGATCACGAATCTTGCCTTGCGCGTCGAGCAAGCCCGGCTTTTCCTGGCCCTTCGGCCCATAACGAAGCAGTTTCATCCTGGCACTTCCTTTCAGTGGTGTTCAGTTCGTGGTTCAGCTTGGGTCGGCATACGTCGGCGTACGTCAGTTCGACCAGCCGCCGTCGATCACATGCGCATGGCCCGTGGTAAACGATGACTCGTCGGACCCGAGATACAGCGCCAACGCGGCGATCTCTTCCGGCTTGCCGATGCGGCCCATCGGCTGACGCGCGACAAAGGCGGCCTGCACGGCGTCCAGCGTCGCGCCTTGCGCCTGAGCCTGCGCGACGATCCGCTGTTCGAGCGACGGCGAAGCCACCGTGCCCGGGCAGATCGCATTACAGCGTACACCACGCGTGATGAAGTCCGCAGCAACGGACTTGGTCAGCCCGATCACCGCGGCTTTGGAAGCGCTATACGCAAAGCGGTTCGGCACGCCCTTCACGCTCGACGCCGCCGACGACATATTGATGATCGAGCCGCCGCCTTTGTCCAGCATGGCGGGCAGGAACGCGCGGATCATGCGGTACATCGCCTTCACGTTCAGGTCGAAAGCGAAGTCCCAATCTTCTTCGCTGCATTCGAGAATATTGCCCGCGTGCACGAAGCCCGCGCAGTTGAACAGCACGTCGACCGCGCCGATCTCGGCCGCTAGCGCCTTGATCGCCGCGTCGTCGCGCACGTCGAGCTTGCGCGCCTCGACCGGCTTGCCGGCGAGTCCGTCGATGCGGATATCCGTGGCGATCACGCGCGCGCCTTCGCGTGCGAAGAGTTCGGCGGTGGCGAGTCCGATGCCTTGTCCTGCCGCCGTGATCAGGGCCGTCTTGCCGGCCAGTCTTTGTGTCATCTACGACTCCAGTTGAATGGGCTGTTGCTTGTCTCTTCCAGAAATCACAATCGATAAAACGCGGCGGCATTGCCGCCGAAAACCGCATCGCGCTCGGCGTCGCTCAACGACGTGAGCAAGGTATTCGCCACCGAATGCCAGAGCAGATAGTCGCCGTTCAGGTCGAGCACGGGCCAGTCGCTGCCCCACATCAAACGCGCCGGGCCGAAGGACTTCAGCAGATGCTCGACATACGGGTGCAGCGTCTCCTCGGTCCAACCCGGCGACGCCTCGGTGACGAGGCCCGACAGTTTGCAATGCACATGCGGCAGTTGCGCGAGCCGCGTGATGGCGTCGGCCCAGCTTTGGTAGCCCGCGCGTCCATAGCGGATGGGCGGCTTCGCCCCATGATCGACGACGATCCGCAACGCTGGAAAGCGCGTCGCGAAAGTTTCGAACGGCTCGACGTGACGCGCGTAAATCAACGCGTCGAACGCGAGGTCATGTGCGATCAGCGCTTCGATTGCCGGCGTGAGGTCGGGGTTCGCGATCCAGGTGTCGTCCGGCAGGTCCTGCAGCATCGGCCGCACGCCCTTGAACTTCGGCTCGTGCGCCAGCGCTTCGATCACCTGCGGCGCGGTGGGCAGCAACAACGGCACCCAGCCGACCACGCCCGCAATCGACGGCTCATGGCGCGCCAGGTCCAGCAAATAACGCGTTTCGTCGATGGTCGGCGCCGCCTGCACCACCACCGTCCGTTCGATGCCCGCGCGTTCGCGCAACGGCTTGAGATCCTCCGGGCCGAACGTCCGGTAGAGGATTTTCAGTTCCGGCGTGAGCCACTCGTAATCGCCACGAGCGGGATCCCAGTAGTGCTGGTGGGCATCGATATGCATCGTCGAATCAATCCTCTGGCGCGGGCGCGCGGCTGTCGAGCAAGCCTTCCTCACGCAACGCGGACCACAAGGCCGCGGGGATCGGCAACTCGAACGACGCCGCGTTCTCGCGCAATTCATCGGCACTGCGCGCGCCGGTCAACACCGTGGCGACCGCCGGATGCGCATACGGAAACTGCAAGGCGGCGGCCGCGAGCGGCACGCCGTGCGTGCGGCACACTGCTTCAAGCCGCGCGACGCGCTCGATCACTTCGGGCGGCGCCTCGCCGTAGTTGAATTTCAGATCGCCTTGGACACCGCGCGCCAGAATGCCCGAATTAAACGCGCCGCCTAACAGGATGCTGACGCCACGTTTTTCACAGGCCGGCAACAGGTCGTCGAGCGTGGTCTGTTCGAGGAGCGTATAACGGCCCGCGAGCAACGCGCAATCGATATCGAACTCGGCCATCGCATCCAGTATCGCCGCGCCTTCGTTGACGCCGAGTCCGACAGCCTTGATCGCGCCAGAAGAGCGCAACGCGTCCAACGCGCGAAAGCCGCCGCCTTCGGTCAGTTGCCGCCAGTAATGGGGATGATTGTCGCCGTGCGTGACACGGCCAATGTCGTGCACCAGCAGAATGTCGATATCGACGATGCCGAGGCGCTGCTGGCTATCTTCGAACGAACGAAGAATGCCGTCGTGCGTGTAGTCGTAGATCGCTTCGAAAGGGAGCGGATTTTGCCACCCTTCCTTGTCGTCGAAAGGCGTGGTGCGCGGCACGAAGCGGCGGCCCACCTTGGTGGACAACACATAGTCGGCGCGCGGGTAGCGCCGCAAGGCGTCGCCCAGACGATGCTCGGCCTTCGTGTTGCCGTAATGCGGGGCGGTGTCGAAGTAGCGCACGCCGGCATCCCACGCGGCCGCGATGGTGGCGTGAGCTTCTTCATCGGACAGATCGCGGTAGAGGCCGCCGAGCGGCGCCGTGCCGAGTCCCAAACCAGTCACCTGCAACGGCCCGCGGCCGATGCGGCGTCGTTGCCCGATCTTCGATCCGATCGTTGCGGTCATTGAGCGCGTCTCCAATTTGTCGTGTTTTACCATGCATGGGCAAGGTTTGCCCACGGTGTGCGCAGACGGCTTGCCGCCCGGACCGCACGGCCAGGATGCAGCCGCTCAGCGCGACTCGATCGCGACCACCCGATGCTGCGCTGCGGCGCTCGACGGCAGGCAAGCCGGTCCAACCGGTTCGAACGTCTTGTACGTCAGGATGAATTCCTGATGACCAAGCGTCTCCGACTTCGAAGCGGCACCGCGCGATACCGCCACCGTTTGCTCGAACACCTCGCGGCCCACTTCGTCCAGCGTGCCGCGGCCTTCGAGAATGCGGCCCGCATCGACATCCATGTCGCCGGAGAGATTGCGATACGTCGCGGGATTCGCGCACACCTTGATCACCGGCGAGATCGCCGAGCCGACCACCGAGCCGCGTCCGGTCGTGAACAGAATCACATGCGCGCCGCAGGCGATCAGCTCGCCGATCTCCGCGTTGTCGCTTATGTTGGGAAAGCCGAAACGCGGCTCGCCGTCCGGCACCACGTCGAGCAGATACAGGCCGCCGGTCGGCGGAATGTCGCCGGGCTTGATGATGCCGACAATCGGCGATGCCCCACTCTTCGCATACGCGCCCAGCGATTTCTCTTCCTGCGTGGTGAGTCCGCCGTCCGCGTTGCCGACCGCGAAACTGCCGTGGCCGAGAATCGAGTAATAGCGCGCCGCCTTGGCGACGCAAGCCACGATTTCCTCGCCGAGCGCCGGACGTGCCGCGCGCGTCTTCATATGGAATTCGCAGCCCACCAGTTCGCCGGTTTCTTCGAAGATGCAGGTCGCGCCCGCGTCGATCAGATGATCGAACGCGCGGCCCACCGCCGGATTCGCCGTGATGCCGCTGGTGCCGTCCGAGCCGCCGCAGATCGTGCCGATCACCAGTTCGCTCAGCGCCATGGGCACTTTCTGCTGCGCGGCGAGTTGCTCGCGCGCGCCGCGAATCCAGTCGACGCCATATTGAATCGTGCTGCGCGTGCCGCCCTTTTCCTGGATCGTCAGCACTTCGACGGGACGGCCGCTCGCGCGCACCACGTCCACCAGATAGTGCTTGTTCATGCTCTCGCAGCCGAGCGACACGAACAGCACCGCGCCCACGTTGGGATGCGTGGTGAGCCGCTCGAGCATTTTTTCCGCGTAACCGTTTGGATAGCAGCCCGGAAAGCCAATCAGATGCACGGGCGGCTCGCGTTCGGCGGAAGGATCGTCGAAGGCGTCGAGCGGTTCGCGAAACTGCGTGACGATCTCGCGCGCGACGTGATGCGCGCACTCGACCAGATACGCCACCGCGACCACATTGCGGATACCCTTGCGGCCGTCGCCACGCAGATAGCCTTCGAGCGTGGGCTGCTGCGCGGCGACAGGCAGAGATGCTACGGAAGTGTCAGTCATGATCGTTCCAGCGCGGCGCGAGGCCGCGTCGTTGTGCGCACATCAGTGATGGACGAATTCGTGGCCCGCGTCGTGCGTGTAGGTCGGCAGGTAATCGCTTTCGAGGTTGTGCGTATGCAGATGCGCACCGCGTGCCACGGCTTGCGTCACGTGACCGATCACTGCGCCGTAGCGCAGCACCTTGTCGTCTTTCGCGAGTTCATGGCGCGCCACCTTGTGACCAAGGTCGATGGTTCTGGTGAGCGTCACGCGCTCGCCTTCGATCTCGACCTGCGTACCGCAGTCCAGACGCGCCGCTGCTATCAGGCAGTTGTCGGTGGGGCTGAGCAGAATCAGGCGTGGATCCGTTTGTAGCGGCAATGAGCGGCTGGTCAAATGAGTTCTCCGAGGTGCGTGCGCATCAGTTCTGCCCTTCGCCGCTCGCAAGGCGCGCCACCATCAGCGAGCCCAGGATGATCGCGCCGTAAATCGCCTGAATCCAGAAAGACGGCACCTGGGCAAGCGTCAACAGGTTCTGCACGACGCCGAGCAGCAGCACGCCGGTGAGCGCGCCGAACATGGTGCCCTTGCCGCCGTCGAGCGAAATGCCGCCGATCACCGCCGCCGCGAACACCGTGAAAATCATGCCGTTGCCCTGGTTCGCGTTGATCGCGCCGACATAGCCGGTCACGATCAAACCGCCTATCGAGGCAAGGACGCTGCCGAGCACGAATACGCCCCACGTGATGCGCTCCACGCGAATCCCCGCTGCGCGTGCCGCTTCCGGATTGCCGCCGATGGCGTACAACGCGCGGCCCAGCCGGTGATAACGCAACATGAAGGCCGCGATTGCGAACGCCGCCGCCGCGAGCCACACGGACAACGGCAAGCCGAGCACAATGGTGGTCGCGAGCGCGAAGAACGACGTCGGCATGTCGAACAGCGTGCCGCCCTTGGTCGCGCCGACCAGCATGCCGCGCAACACGATCAGCATGGCCAGCGTCACGATGAACGCATTGAGCCGCAAGCGCACCACGAGAAAGCCATTGATGAAGCCGATCACCGCGCCGACCACCACGATGGCGAGCAAGCCGGCGGCCGCCGGCCATTGCATGCCGAAGCCCGCGGACGCCGCCGGCATCACGAGCATTGCGCCGACAGCCGGCGCGATGCCGACCGTCGATTCGAGCGACAGGTCGAACTTGCCGGTCAGCACGATCAGCGATTCGGCGAGCACGACTAGCGCCAACGCCGCCGACGCGCCCAGCACGCTGATGAGATTGGCCTTGGTCAGAAAGCTTGGGCTGATAAACGCGCCGATCACGATCAGCAAAGCGAGCGCGGGTAGCAACGCCAGCTCGCGCAGGCGCGCGAGTTCGGAGCGCGCACGTTTGCCGCGCGAGGCGGGCGCGCCAAACTGCGGCTGAGCCCCAGCTTGCGCGGCGCCGAAAGCGGGACTGGGCACACTATTCTTCATGAAGACTGACTCCTTCAACGGATGCGATCAGGTCGTGGTCCTGCCAACCCGCGGGAAATTCGGCCGCGACACGGCCACGGAACATGACCAGCACGCGGTCACAGGTGCGCAGATCGTCGAGTTCGCCGGACACGACCAGCACGGCCTTGCCCTCCTCGCGCACGCGATCCACGACGGAGAGCAACGCTTCCTTCGATTTCACGTCGACGCCCGCGGTGGGATCGATCAGCACGAGCACATTGGGATTGGTCGCGAGCGCGCGCGCCATCACCACCTTCTGCTGATTGCCGCCTGACAGACCCGACACGACATGCTCCGGACCTTGCGCCACGATGCCGAGCGCGTCGATCATCTTCTGGCCGAAGGCGTTCTTTTTAGCGGGCGGCGCGATGCCGAATTTGCCGAGCACACGCGCGATCGTCATCGATGCGTTTTCCGCGACCGATTGCGTGAGCACCAGCCCTTCGTGATGCCGATCTTTCGGCACGCAGCCGATGCCGTGCGCAAGCGCCGCGGGCACGTCGCCGGGCGCCAGGATTGCGCCGTCCACGCTGATCGTGCCGCGTTTGGCCGCGCGCAGGCCCGCAATCGCTTCGGCCACGCTCGTGCGGCCGCTGCTCGTCGCGCCAGTCAAGCCGACCACTTCGCCACGCTTGACGGTGAACGACACGCCTTCGTAATCGGCGCCGGTCAGTTCCTTGAGTTCCAGCGCGACCGCCGTATCGGCGGGCAATGCGCCACGTGCCGCCGCATCGGCGACGGCGAGACCGCCGCGTTCGCCGGTCATCGCTTCGATCAGCTGCTCGCGCGGCAACGCGGACACCGGCGCGCTGACGATATGCCGCGCGTCGCGCAACACCGTCACGGCCTGGCAGATTTCGTAGACTTCCTGCAGATGATGCGAGATGAAGAGGAACGTCACGCCCTCGCGCTGCAACTCGCTGATGCGGCGGAACAGGCGCTTGATCTCGTCGCCGTCGAGCTGCGCGGTCGGCTCGTCGAGAATGATGAAGCGCGCGCCGTACGACAGCGCGCGCGCAATCTCAACGAGTTGCCGTGCTTCCACCGAAAGGTCGCCGGCGCGGGCATCTTCGCGCACGTCGATCTTCCAGTGATCGAGCAACGCGCGCGCGTCGCGTCGCATGGCTGGCCAATCGATCACGCCGCCGCGCAACGGCTGCCGGTTGATGAACAGATTCTCCGCCACGCTCAGATCGCGGATGATCGTCGAATGTTGATAGACGCATGCCACGCGCTCGCGCCATGCGTCGCGATCCGCGATCGACGGCGCGGCCGCGCCGCCGAAACGCACCTCGCCGGTGTCGGGCTTGCGCAGGCCGGTGAGAATCGACACCAGCGTCGATTTACCCGCGCCGTTGCGCCCGACGAGCGCATGCGACTCGCCGGGCATGACGCGAATGCTCACGTCGTTCAGCGCGGCCGTCGAGCCGAAGCGTTTGGTGACCTCGAGCGCTTCGACGACGGGCACGGAGGACGTGAGTTCGCTCATTTGACCGTTCATTTAACGGTGTTACCCCACAAAGCTTTGTCGTCGACGTTCGATTTCGTCACGAGCGGCGCGGGCAATTGGTCTTCCAGAATGCCCGGCGCCAGCTGGATGATGTTGCTGCCGTGATCGGTCGGGCCCGGCTTGAAGGTCTGACCGGCCAACGCCGCCTTGATGTAGAACAGCCCGTATTTCGCGTACGAATCGGCGGGCTGGGACACGGTCGCGTCGATATCACCTCGGCGGATCGCGTCGAACTCCTGAGGAATGCCGTCGTTGCTGACGATCACGACATGCTTCGCATCGCCGGCCGGAAACAGCATCTGCTTGCGACGCAAGGTTTGCAGCGTGGGTGACAGATAAACGCCGCCTGCCTGCATGTAAATGGCCTTCACGTCGGGATTTGCGGTCAGCAGACTGTCGAGCGCGGTGGCCGCGACGTCACCCTTCCAGCTCGCCGGAATCTCCAGCAGCGTCAAACCCGGATAACCCTTCAGGCAGGAGCGGAATGCTTCCGAGCGATCGCGTCCGTTGACCGATGCCAGGTCGCCCATGATCTGCACGACCTTGCCCGACTTCGCGTGTTCGCCGATGTATTTGCACGCCTTCTCGCCGTACGCGTGGTTATCGGCGCGCACCACCATCGCGACTTTGCCTTGCGTCGGCGCGACGTCCACCGCAACCACCGGGACGTTCTTCGCAGCGGCGGCGTCGAGCGCGCGGCTGATCGCCGCCGAATCCAGCGGGCCGACCACGATGCCCTTCGCACCGAGGTTCAGCAGGTTGTTCATGTCCGTGATCTGCTGGACCGGATCGCCGTTCGAGTTGACCGGCGCGAGGATGTCGAGGCCGCTCTCTTTCGCGTACTTGGGCAGATAGTTGTTGTACGACTGCCAGAACGGCGACGTCAGCAGCGGCAGACCGAGGCCGATCTTGCCGGAGTCGGCGGCTTGCGCGGCACCCGACACGGCGAGGCCGGCGAGGCACGCAGCGGCTGCCGTGACGGAGAGCGAAGTGCGGAACAAACGGCGGGCCATGAGCGGCCCTTTCGCGAACGACATGGTTGTCTCCAGATATGCGTTGTGGGAACTGCGTGAACCGGCTCTGAGGTCGGCACTTCGTCCTGCGCTTTTTTTATTCGAGTCTCGTCGGGGATTGGCGGCGTTCATTTACCAATGAACGTATTATTCATATATGGACTTTTCGAAGTCAAGGAATATAGACTGCACCGACCGTCCGTGTTTTCCCTGGACGTGCGCCATCTCCGCGAGATTCGTCCCGCACATACACTCACGCGCCACATAATGAGAACAGCCCAAGGAACATCCCTCACGATGGACGCAGACGACAAAGACGACGCCGACCGCTACCGCGCCCCGGCGCTCGACAAAGGCCTCGACATCCTCGAACTGCTCGCCGAGCAGAAGGAAGGACTCACGCGCGCCGAAATCACCAAGCTGCTCGGGCGCAACGCGAGCGAGATGTATCGCATGCTCGAACGGCTGGTCGCGCGTCAATACGTGGTGCGCTCGGCGGGGGGAGACCGCTATTCGCTCAGCCTCAAGCTGTATGCGCTCGCGCACCGTCATCCGCCGATGAACCGTCTGATCTCCGAAGCGCTGCCGCTGATGCAGCGCTTTGCCGATGCTGCCGAACAATCGTGTCACCTCGTGGTGTACGACCGCGGCAACCTGCTGGTAATCGCGCAAGTGGATGGTCCGGGTACGTGGGGCATGTCGGTGCGGCTCGGTTCGCGTGTCGGTCTGATCGACACCGGTTCGGGGCGCGTGATGCTCGCGTTTCAAAGCATCGAGCAGCGTGAACAGATGCTGGCCGAACACACCAAAGTGAAGGGCGAGGTCACGATCGATCGTGACGCGCTCGAACAGGCCTGCGAGCGGATTCGCGCGGCGGGTTTTTCGCAGAAGGACAGTCAGCAGACGTTCGGCGTGACCGACCTCACGTTTCCGATCCAGGGGCCGTCCGGCCAGGCGATCGCGGTGCTCACCTGTCCGTACTTGCGGCGGATCGACGAATACGTTGCGCCCACGCTCGAAGCCGCCACCGCGCTGTTGCGCGAGACGGTTCAGGCACTGTCGATGTTTCATGAGAACGCCGCCTAGCGCGTGATGCGGCGGGTCGAACCTGAGCGGCGGTCCCTCGAAAATCGGCCGCTTGCGCACATGGTTTAGAATGGCGACCCTCTTAAAAATCACGCCGCATGGGTTCGCTCATGCGCGCTCATCGACAAGCAATGGCGAAACTTCTGACCGATTCCGAATTCCAGCGTTTTTCCGAACTCCAGCAGAAGCAGTCGAGCTTCACGATCACGCCTGAAGAAGCCGACGAACTGCGCGACATCGTCGCTCACGCGCAAAAGCGCCGCGACGACCGCGCGGCGGCGATGCAAAGCATCGAGACGTTCATTCAGCAATTCGACATCAGCCCGGACGAGTTGTTTTCGCCCGAGCAGATCGGCGAGGCTGCGCGCACGTATGGCCTGATTCCGGCGGCGAAAAAAGAGCGCGTGCTGCCGCCGCAATTCACGTTCAACGGCAAGCCGTATCAATGGACGACGCGTCCGCTGCCGGACGACATTCGCGTGCCTTTGTTCGATGCGTTCAAGGCGGGTGAGTCGGTGAAGTCGTTTATCGCGACGCCGAAGGATGCGGGTCGTTGTGCGGCGACGATTGCGCGGTTGGAGCGTGAGACGGGCGCAGTCTACGGGGATGCGTGGCTTGAGGAGTTGGCGGTGACGCGGTCGCAAGTCGATGAGGCTGCGGCCAAGCTGGCGGCTTAAGGGCGTTCGCAGCCTCCTGGTTTCTTGCGGCGCGAGGTCTTCAGCGCCTCTCGTCGCATTGATCACCGCCTCGAACGCATTGAATGCGGTGATCCATTCAACTCAGCGCGTTGGGCACGCGGCCTAAGCGCTTGCCTCTGTCGCTTCATCCAGCGCCATCCTGAACCCGACCACGCCCGGATCCTCCGTCCGCGTAATCGTAAAACCGCTGGCCTTGGCGAGCCCGATCATCGGCGTATTCTCGCGCAGCGCCTCGCCAACCAGCCAATGAATGCCGCGCGCCCGCGCATATTTAATGATCCGGTCCATCAGCAACTGGCCAAGGCGTCGGCCTTTCTGATCCGAGCGCACCGCCACCGCGAATTCGGCGGTTTCGTTGTCGGGATCGGCCACCGCGCGCACCACGCCCAGCGTCCGCGTGACACCTTCTTCGCTTTGCACGGTGGCGATCAGCGCCATTTCGCGGTCGTAGTCGATCTGCGTCATGCGCGCGAGTTGCGAGTGGTCGAAGCTGCCCACCGCGCCGAAAAATCGCAGACGCAAATCTTCAGGCGTCATTGCTTCGACGAAGTCGTGGTGCGCGGCCTCGTCCTCCGGGCGGATCGGCCGCACCGTCACCCGCACGCCCTGCCAGTCCAGCGTCTCTTCGAAACGGCGCGGGTAAGGCACGATCGCGAGGCGGCTGCGCGTGGACGCAAGTTTCAGCGTGGGCTCGACGACCACCACGCGATCGCGGTACACCCTGAGCGTCAATGTGAGCCCGACGAGCTCCTTGACGTCGCACACGGCTTGCGAGAGCGCCGTCAGCGCGGCCAGCGCCGGCTCCGGCGCAACCAGCCGCGCGTAGGGCGAACGCGTGACCATGTCGCGCGCGAGCATTGGGTTCAGCGGCGGCAACCCGTAGACGCGCAAGGGCTCGGACACACCGTCGGCCGATGGCGTCGTGAAGCGGAAGACAGGGCCGAAGTTGTCGTCGTCGTGAAGTTCGACGGCGATGTCGACGACGGGTCGGGTAGACGAGTCCACACTCGATTCCGGGCAATCCGACGCCCGCAGTGCGTCCGAAGCTGCCGCTGCGACCTGCGCCGATCCCTGCGCGATGTCTTGCGCGATGTCTTGCGCAACTTGCCCCGCGCCACCCTCGCTGGCACTTCCTTCTCGCGCTTCCACCTGCAATCCGAATCGCCCCAAAAACCGCGCCGCCGCTTCGCCGGTTAGTTGGTGCTCACCTGCTGCTAGCGCCGCGCGCGCCTGAGCCTGAGCCGCGTCGATGCATTCGGGAATTTGCGCCGGCAAACCCTCCGGCGTCTGCATCAGCAGTTCGCGTCCCATCCGGTAATCCACCAGCCGCGCAAAGGCGCGCGCGAGGCGCTGCGGCGTCGTATGAACCGGAATGCCTTGCGCGTGCAGGGCGTCGCGCGTGGCGGCGTCCACGCCACCAAAAAAACACGCGAGCAAGCCGCGGTAGGCGTACCGCTGATTCGCGATCAAGGCCTGCGCCACTTCGCCGACCGGTGCGCCATGCGTCGACGCGTGGACCACGAAGGCCGTGCCGGTGCTGCGATGCTCCGCGAGCAGTTTGAGCGCCGTGCCGAAGTGCTCAGGACGCGCGTCGTCGCCGAGTTCCAACGGATTGCCGCCGACCGCGTACGGCAAGCTCTGCTTCAAGGCCTCCGACGCTTCGTCCGGCCACGGCGCGAGCGTATCGCCGGCCGCGGCGAAAGCGTCGCAAGCCAAAGTGGCGAGGCCACGGTCGCTCGTAATCAGCGTGGCCGTGGCGCCCGCCGCCACACGGCCCACGCCGAGCGTCTCGATCTCGTCGAGCAGGTCGTCGAGCGCATCGACGCGCACCATGCCGGCGCGGCGGAAGGCGGCGGTGTAGAGCGCGTCGGCGGGATCGGCGCGGCCGGAGCGCAGCGCCAGCACCGGCTTGTTGCGCGCCGCCGCGCGGGCCGCCGACATGAACTTGCGCGCCGCCCGCACGCTATCCAGTTCGAGCAGGATGGCACGCGTGCCGGGGTCGCTGGCCAGATAGTCGAGCACGTCGCCCGCATCGACATCCGCCTCGCCGCCGAGCGCCACCGCGTGCGAGAAGCCGAGGCCGCGCGCGTGCGCCCAGCCGAGCACGGCGTTGGTCAGCGCGTTCGACTGCGACACCCACGCGACGCCGCCCGCCTTCACCGTGCACGACGGCGCGCCCAGATGCGCGCGCAGCGCCGGCGACACCACGCCGAGACTGCCCGGCCCGACGATCCGCAGGAGATTCGGCCGCGCCGCCGAAAGCGCGTGCCGCAGCGCGAGCCGGTCCTCATCGCACCGCACCTCGCCGACAATAATCGCCGCGCGCGTGCCCAATCCGCCGAGCTTATGGATGATGCCGGGCCACGTCGCCGGTGGCGTGCAGATCAGCGCGACCGTGGGCGCTTCCGGCAGATCGCCCGCGTCGTGAATCACGGCGTGGCCGCCGAGCGTTTCGTACTTCGGATTGACCGGCCAGAGCGGGCCGTCGAAGCCTCCATCCAGCACGCGCGTCCACACCATCTCGCCGGTGCTGCCGGGCCGCTCCGAGGCGCCGATCACGGCGACGGATTTGGGTCGAAACAAGGCGTCGAGATTGCGAACGGTCACAGGCGCTCCGAGATCAGGGAATGCGAGCCGGCTTGGCGGCCGGGCGCGCGTCTTCGTCAGCATAGGCGAAGTTGAGCGCTCGCGCGGCGCTTCTCCTTCAGCGCTGGGCCGGCACCCGATCGCGCCCGGCTGTCCAGGGCGCGCCGGGGATATTTGTTATCGAGATCAAGCAAACAACGAGCGCCAATGCGACAATCTTCCAGCCGCCACGATGGCGGTTTGCCTTGAAAAATCGCTGGCCGATAGCGGTTCGAATCGCGTGCGCCGGAGACGCGCCAAAAGCGATTCGTTTGTGGACAACGCCCGGCTAGCGATGCAGCACAACCACCGTTCGCGGTCCGACCGTCTTGCCGCCGGATCGCGCACGATTAAAAGTAATAGAAGGTGATTTATGCGGCGCTTGCCATCGCTGATCGCGTTGCGCTTCTTCGAAGAGACGGCCCGGCACATGAGCTTCAACCGTGCAGCCATTGCGCTGTGCGTGACTCAAGGCGCCGTGAGCCGGCAAATCAAGCTGCTTGAGGAATCGCTCGGCGCGAAACTGTTCGAGCGCGACCACAAAGGTATCCGCTTGACGCAGGCGGGCCTGCAATTGCTGCCCTGCCTGTCTGAAGCCTTCGATACGATCGAGCGAGGCTTTCGCCAGATCACGGCGGCCAAAGGACGACGGCGTCTCGTGCTCGCTCTGCCGCCCACGTTCGCCACGCAATGGTTTTCGCCGCGGCTGGGCTCGCTCGCGGTGGAATTGCCCGACGTCGAACTGTCCGTTCGTACTGAAGCGCACGGAGACCTTCACTGTCAGATTCGCTTTGGCCGGCAGGCGCTGCCGGACGCGCACTCCGAACTGCTGATGATGGAGCGCCACGTGCTCGTAGGCGCGCCGCGTTTGCTCGGCCAACCGCTCGATGCGCTGCTCGAAGGCATGCCGGCGCTGCACGTGCTGCACAACGAGGCCCGGCTCGAATTGTGGCCGAACTGGCTCGCCAAGGCGGGCATGCCCGCGCGTTACGCGGATAACGGCATCGAGTTCTCGACGCTGGAACAGGCGATTCGTGCGGCGAGTAAAGGCGCGGGGCTGGCGATCGTCGACCGGAACATGATCGTCGAGGAACTGGCGGACGGCAGTCTCGCGCAGTTTTCCGACGTCGAGGTGAGCGGGCCGTTTGGGTATTGGCTCGATATTCCGCAGCGGCATGTGGCGCTCGAGCACGTGCAAGCCTTGGCCGGATGGATGCGAGAGGAAGTGTTGAAGCTGGATCCGCGCTGATGAACCGCCGGTGGTCGGGGTGCCGTTAACGCAAAAGGCCCCGTTTTCAACGGGGCCTTTCGATTGGAGCTACTCCGCCCGGCACTCGCGTACCACCGCGGCGAACTTACATCGCCTTCTTGAACGGCGCGCCCGAGTGCTCGCGCAACTCGTTGAACACGATCTTCGGCCACGCCTTCTGCGCGACTTCGATCTCCGACACGTGCGAGGCCAGATACGTCGGTGCGTCGGACGCATCGAGCGCGATCCGCGCCGCGTACGAATCGGTGAAGCGGCGCAGTTCGGCTGCGTCGTCGCAAGTCACCCAGCGCGACATGCGGTAACGCGCCGGCGCCATGCGCACGTCGACCTTGTATTCCGTCGACAAACGGTGCGACACCACTTCGAACTGCAGTTGCCCGACCGCGCCGAGAATCATCAGGCCGCCCACTTCCGGACGAAACACCTGAATCGCGCCTTCTTCGCCGAGTTGCTTGAGCGCCTCGCCGAGCTGCTTGGCGCGCATTGGATCGACCACTTCGACGGTCTGGAAAATTTCCGGCGCGAAAAACGGCAGGCCGACGAATTGCAACTGCTCGCCTTCGGTCAACGTATCGCCGAGACTCAGCGTGCCATGATTTGGAATACCGATGATGTCGCCCGGATACGCCTCACTCACCGTCTCACGACGTTGCGACAGGAACGTCACCACGTTATTGGCGCGGAACGTCTTGTTCGTGCGGGTCACCTTCACGGCCATGCCGCGTTCGAAATGCCCCGAGCACACGCGGATGAACGCCACGCGGTCGCGGTGCGCCAGATCCATGTTCGCCTGCACCTTGAACACGACGCCGGTGAACTTCGGCTCGTCCGGCATGACCGGACGCTGCACGGTCATGCGCATCGACGGCGGCGGCGCGAGGTCGACCAGCGCGTCCAGAATTTCCTTCACGCCGAAGTTGTTGATCGCCGAGCCGAACAGCACCGGCGATTGCTGACCGGCGAGGAACTGCTCGCGATCGAAATCGGGCGACGCGCCGGTGATCAGATCGATCTCTTCCTTCGCCTTGATCCAGGCGTGGCCGAAGCGGCGCTCGCCTTCTTCGTCGCTCGGCGCTTGCAGCGTTTCCACTTCGCCGCCGGCCTTGTCCTGTCCCGCGCGGAAAATGCGCACCTGATCGCGCTGAATATCGTAGACGCCCTGGAAGTCCTTACCCATGCCGATCGGCCACGTGAACGGCACGGCGGCGACGCCCAGATGCTGCTCGATTTCGTCGAGCAGTTCGAGCGGCTCGCGCACTTCGCGGTCGAGCTTGTTGATGAAGGTGACGATCGGCGTCTTGCGGCTGCGGCAGACTTCGAGCAGCTTGAGCGTTTGCGCCTCGACGCCGTTCGCGCCGTCGATCACCATGACCGCGGCGTCGACCGCGGTCAGCACGCGGTAGGTATCTTCGGAGAAGTCTTCGTGGCCCGGCGTGTCGAGCAGGTTGATGACGGCGTCGCCGTACTCGAACTGCATCACCGAGCTCGCCACCGAAATGCCCCGCTGCTTTTCGATCTCCATCCAGTCGGACGTTGCGTAGCGGTTGCTCTTGCGGCCCTTCACGGTGCCGGCGATCTGGATCGCGCCCGAGAACAGCAGCAGCTTTTCCGTGAGCGTGGTCTTACCGGCGTCCGGGTGGGAAATGACCGCGAACGTGCGGCGGCGTTTTAGTTCGGAGACTGACATCGGGTCTGGCGGTCACGGATAGGGGTTCGGGCGGTTGCCGGCGGCTTGTGGCTGCCGGTATGCCACGCCTTGCGCGGCGGCGTCGAGCTGCGGGAATTGGGCCGACGACCCGCATCACAGTGGCAACTCAGCCGCGTCGGAAACAGGTCACGAACGAGCGTTCGACAATACGGGAATCGCCGGCGCAGAACAGCGCAGGGAACGAATGATACACGTCCAGGGCCGCCGCCGTATGAAAACGGACGAGGCGGGGGCGACTGAAGCCGACGAAATCAGCTGCGACCGGGTTTTAGCAAAGACCGTCAAGTTGCCTGCGGAAACACAGCGCCGCCATGGTTATTGATAGGACATCGTGAACGTCGCGGTGGCCTTTACCGTTCCTGGAACCAGCGCGCCGGACGCTCGCACGTACTGCGCGGTAAGGGGAATAGTCATGGGGCCGCCCGCTGATCTGCCTGCTAACCACTGATTCATATTCCCTGCCGCCGCCGAGTCCGGTCCGTATGCGATGGGAGTGGATCCATTAAGTATCTGCAAGCCGACGCCCGAGGCGGACGAACCCGGCGCCAAATTCAGCGTGGTTGAACGGTTGGAAACATCCGTCGCATCGGTGAGCGTTACATTGACGTTAGACGACAACGAGCAGTTCAGTTGAAGATTGAAGGGCGTTGCCCCCGTGGTGGAGTTTGGGTTACTCAGGTTCGCCACAGGGGCCGGGGGCAAGGTCACTGCAACTGAAGACTGCGTGACGCTGCAGGTGGGCGAGTTAATTTGAGCGTAAATCATGAGATTCGACAGCGTCAGTATATTTCCGTCAAACGAATCTCGAACATTGTGCCATCCTGCCGCGTTGTAGGACAGCATGTCGGTAGCGCTCGTGTCGATTGGACCAGTTACGACAAGTTCGATAAAAACGTACACGTCGTCAGTCTTGCCGGTGTTCTGCCCGGAGTGGTCCAAAGAAAAGTTTAGGGGTATGGAAGAGAATAAATCCTCGCCGACGAGCGACACCGAAGCGCGAACGCCAAGTCCTGGAATGTTCGTTTCAAAAATGTCGGACAACACGTGCCGTGGGTCCATCGTAAAATATTCATTAAAAGAGCTACCGTCGCAGTGCCACGATTGATGTGTGAAAAGCGAATCGTATTTCATGTCTGTTTTGGCGATGACCGATCCAATCGCCACATTGGTCGGCGCCGCCACGATGCCCCAGTTCACAACACCTTGCGCAGGCGCGAAGCCGTCAACGATTCTGCATGCCGCGTGGGCGGGAAACGCAATGCCCAGAGCAAGCGAACTTGCGGCAATTGCCACGGCAAGCCGCATCCTATTGCGGCGGCCAAAACAGACGTTGTGCATAGAGCGTCTCACGCAGCAAACAAAGTTGAACAACGCAGTCATTTTTGAACTACCTGTTGGCCGTTTTCACGAATTGGGTTCTAGTGCTCATTTGCACCAACGAGTGCGCCTGAATCTATATCGACAGTTTCATTTGCCGGCACGCAATGAGCTTCCACGGACAAGTACGCGTCCTTCGCTGCTTTCTTCGGCAACACATAATCGATCTTGCATCGCTCCGCGTCACTCACACCCCACTTGACGAAAAGCGCGCCGCTGTCTTCGAGCCTGCGTGCGAAAATCCGGCTATCCTGCGCGACGACGCCCACGCCAAGTCCATTTGCATCGACTACATCGGCGCCAAACGGCAAAGCCTTATCGCCAAGCAGAGGTGCGCGGATCAACGCCGCGCGTCCGGTCACCGTTTTGTACCTGATCATCACCACCGATCCGAACCGCGGCACCGCCTGTTCCGAAGTCGATTCGAACTCCACATCGGTCGACGTGCCCTTTGGATCGATATCGACCGTATTCATGCCGTACGGCGTCAGATAGGGCACAACGGCATAGCCACGGCGATCGAGCTTCACGCCGGGCGCGCTGCTCACACTCGCCCCTGCCGCGCCCGGTGCTTCGATAACGCCGAACGTGTCGCTCACCGTCTGCGAGAAGGTCACGCCGCCCGGATGCGCGACGATCGACCCGCTCACACCCGCCGACGCCTGATTCGAGCCCGTCCCCGTGCTTGCCGAGCCGGTCAGTTGCGCATAAGGCGCGCGGTAAGCCCCGCTCACGCCGGCATTTCCGGTGCTGCTGCCATGACCGGTGCTGTAGGTTCCGTAGGCGTTGTACGAGTACTGGCTGCGCTCGCCGAGCGCGCCGCTCACGCTCGTCTGCATGTTCGCGTTGCCGCCGGAGCTCGACAGATTCGTCGCCATCAGCGGCGCTTGCTGGCCGCGGCCGAGCGGCAGCGTCGCACCCAGCATGATCTGGTCCGACATCACGCCGTTCGAGGACCGTGTGCGACCCGCGGTGATACTGTAGGTGCCGGATTTGAACGCTTTGGTGTAGCCCGCCTGATAGAACACGTCGCTGCCGTTGCGATTCCAGTACTGCTGGGCGGATGCGTTCAGAAAGACCGTGCCATATTTTTTGAAGCTCTGATTGAGGGTGACCTGGAAGCGGTTGCGCTCGCGATAGACGGAGGCCGGATCGCCGCCGCGCAACGCAAGGTCGCGCACGGACGCGGCATCCGACAAATCCATGTAACCCGCCGTCGAGTACCGGTACGCCGCAATCGCGATGTTCGTGTTGGTCGGATCGATGAACTTGCTGTAGCCCACGCGCAAGCTGGTGCCGCGTGAGGTGCCCTGATTCGGAACCTGGGTCTGGGCACCTGTTACGTCGGCCGAAAAAGCGCCGAACTTCGTATTCAGCGCCGTGCCCATTTGTGCGGCCACGTAGCCGGTGGAAGCCACACCGCCGCCGTAGAGCGTCACCAGATTGGTCAGTCCGCGTTGCAACGTGAACTGCGCGAAATTCGGCTTCGTCTCAAGCGTGGAACTGCGGAGTTGACCGGCCGTAACAGAAAAGCGCGTGATGCCAGGCCGCAGCGATTGGGCAACCGAGGCATAGGCAACGGTAAAATTCTTCTTGCGGCCGTCGGCTTCCGTGACGGTGACATCGAGGTTGCCGCCATAACCCGTCGGATACAGATCATTAATTTCGAACGCGCCCGGCGAGACGGTAGTCTCATAGATCACCTGACCATTCTGACGCACCGTCACACGCGCATTCGATTCAGCTATGCCGCGCACCACTGGCGCGTAGCCTCGCAGCGATTCCGGCAACATGCGATCGTCGGTGGCGATCTGCGCGCCGCGAAACTGAACACTGTCAAACACGTCGCCGGTCGTGAAGCCGTCGCCGGCAATCACCTGCGCCTTCAGCGCGCCGAGGTCATGCTGAAGGTAAGTCGCGATGTCGTCGAAGTTCGTGCCAGTGCCGGATTGCTGAGTCACCGAGGACTGATGCCGGAAGTGCCAACTGCCGAGGTTCACGCCGGCATTCAAACCCAGATAATTCTGGGTCGATTGCACGCCTGATCCACGGCTGTAATAAGTGTTCGCGTTGTAGCTCACGAACGCCGCGTTCACGCCGTCCTGCCACATGTCGGGCGGTACATAGCCGCGCGCCGTATTGCGCATGAACTTCTGCGGCACGCTCAGCAAAAGCTTCTGCTCCGTGAAGTCGAAGTCCACGGTGGCCGCCGGGATCTCTGCGGCAAGACTGATGCATTCGTCGGGGTCGGGGTCGGGGTCGGCTTCGGCCGTGCCGGTCTCGACCACTTTTGCGTCATTGCTCGCGGCAAGCTTGGCGAAATCCACGCCGAGCGTTTCCAGCAATCGGTGTGTCAGGCAAGGACGTGCGCCGGCCTGCGGGCTCGTCTCCACAAAGCGGACATCCTGACGTGCGACGCGAATGCCATTCACCAGCAGGTCAACCGAATAAACGCCCGGTTTGACCGGGTTGCCGCGAGCAAAACGCGTCACGTCCACGGCTGCGCCGGAGTCGACTCGCAGAAACATCGAGTCGAATTCCACCGGCACGTCGCCCTCCATCGCTTCTGCCGCTTGCGCGCTCGTCGGCTGAACGCCGCCCAACACTGCGAATGCGAACATCGCAATGATGGCGACACGCCTGAGCCTGAACGCGCCAGAGCGTTCATCGGTGCGAGCAGCCGGATAATAACGAAGCGAGCCCTTCATGGTCTTGCTGAACTCCAGAGTCCTATGAACAGGCGTGCGCCGTCCCGCTGCGTTGCTCATGCAACGCACGCCGTAAATCAAATGAATGGGTGTGGGACGGCGGGTTTTTGGCGATTACTCGCCGAGCGGCGCGTCGCCGTTGATTGGACCGCCGTAGTCGCTGATCGCGATGTAGCGCACCCTGGCGCCCGCTGCGACGGCGTTCATCTCGTCGATCGGCAAGACCACTGAAGCGCGCGGCGCGACCATGCCGCCCCGCTTGTTCGTAAAGGAACGACCGGCGCTTTCGACGTCGACCTCGCTAAACGACACGTAGTAAGGCGTCGGGTTCGATACGCTGACCGCCTGCCCCGCTCCGTTCGGCGACGCTGCATGTTTCCAGGTCAGTTGCGCGGGTGCATCTTGCGGTTTGCCAGGCAAACTGGCCGGCCGCACGAACACCTTGATACGGGTTCGATAGGCAAGGCTCAATGTGTTGGCTTGCGGCCCATGATTCGCTTTCGGCGGAATGTCGAGTACATTGAGCCAATAGATCGACTCACGGTCTTGCGGCAGTGGCTCGCCGGTGTACATGACGCGCAGCGTCTGCGCCTTCATTGCATTCATGCGGAAAATCGGCGGCGTAATCAGGAATGGGACTTTCACTTCTCCGGGCTTGGCATCCGCATTGCCGTCGTCCATCCAGACCTGAACCAGCGAAGGTACATGACTGTCATTGTTCAGTTTCGCCGTAACCTCGCGTTGATCGAGCGGATACACGAGACGCGTGCCGCCTATCGTCACGCTCGCGGCTGCGCTGCCGGCCAGCAGCATGCCTGCGAAGACAATTCCCATCGCCGTTTTTCTGGGCAGCTTCATCACCTTCCGCCTGCTCCTATCGCAAATGAAGAGCACAAAAAAAGGCGCTCGCATTGCGAGCGCCTCAAACCTTCTGTTTACTGATATTGCAGCGTGTATTGAACCGAAGCGTTGACCGTCCCCGCTACTGCCGCATTCGTCGCGAAGTACTGTGCGTAGTACTGCAAGGTACCGGCGCCAGCGGTCATGACGGCGCCGTCCGTATCCAACGTGTTGTTCTGGCTCGTCAAGATGTTGATCGGCTTCATCTGCGAGTTCAGGAGTTGAACCTGAACGTTCTGCGCGGTACCGCCGACGTTCACCAGATTGCCGCTCGACTGATCGACATTCGGGCCGTTCTCGAAGCTGGCAATTGCCTTGCTGACGGTGCCGCAGCCCGTCAGTTTCAGTTGCAGATCGGCAGGGCTCGACGTACCCGCCACCTCACCGGTCGCCGAAAGCGCGGTGATCGAAACCGGCGCCAGTGTGACCGCCAGGTCGGCCGGAGTCCCACTCGCCGCGCCGTTGATCGAGCAGGTGCTGTCGGTCACGGAGCCGGTGAAACTGATCGTGCCGTCCGCCGCATAAGTGCCGAACGACGCGAGGCCCAACATGCTGCTGGTGGCGATCACGATTGCGGATAACTTTGATTTCATTGCTGCCATTCCTCAGTATCGAAAAGAGTGATTCGACAGCGGCCGGAACTGATTTAAAGACCGCTGACCGTCTCAAAACTCTGATGTTGCAAGCCATACAAATAAGAAAATTCGCCTAGACACATTGCTACATTCAGAATGGTGGGATCGTAAGGTTTCCTAGTAAAAAAGTACCTAGGACAAATCGCCCCCTTTAGACCCAAAGCGCATAAGCTTGGTCCACGCAATAGAAGGACGTTGCGAATGGTTGGCAGACGCGGCGAACCGCCACATCAGACGACAAAAACCCGCCGCATCGTCACCGATGAGGCGGGTTCTCTACAGCGTCGGACTGATCCTGCGTTACGCGCCGCTAGCTTCGTTCAAAGTCAAATGCTTCGTTTCCGGCGCCCACGCGATCGACACCACCATGCCGATCAGCAGCACCGCCGCGAGCACCATCATCGTGATATGGAAGCCTAAATGCACGATGCCGAGCGGCAGCAGAAACGTGCCGACGGCCGATCCAAGCCGGCTGCATGCAATCGCGAGTCCGACACCACACGCGCGCACCTCGGTGGGAAAACACTCCGGCGGAAACACGCCGACGAGATTCGAGAACGCCGACATGGTCAGCGTGAAAATCCCGAACGCGACGATCATGCCGAGCGTCGCCGATTCCGGCAGCACACTCAGCGCGATCAGCGACACGCATGTCACCGCGAACGAGCCGATCAGAAACGTGCGCCGCGGAAGTTTGATCGTCAGCCAGATGCCGATCAACGCACCAAGCACGAGAAATCCGTTCAGTAAAAAGTCCGCGCTCGAGTCATTGTTCAAGTGGATCGCTTTCAGAATGGTCGGCAGAAACGTATAAACGGCGAAGTACGGAATGACGAGACATACGAAGAACGCGCAATTGAAAATCGTGCGGCGAATCAGATCCGCCTTGAACAGACGCATGAAGCCGCCCGCCGATTGGGCGTGATCGTCGTGGCCGCCGTCGAGTGTGACGTTCGCACCGAAGTGCTTCAGCACGATCGATCTCGCTTCCGCCGTGCGGCCTTTGCCATGCAGCCAGCGCGGCGACTCCGGCGTACCCATGCGCAGCACGAGAACGACCAACGCCGGCACACCCGCCGACGCCAGCAGCCAGCGCCATGCATCCGGCGAGGCATCGGCGTACTGCATGCCGAGCACATTCGCCACCACGTAGCCGATCGTCCACACCACGCTGAACGAGCCAAGCAACGTGCCGCGATGTTTGCGCGGCGAGAACTCCGCGAGAATCGCATGGCCCACCGCGAAGTCGCCGCCCATGCCGAAGCCGATCAACACCCGCAGCAAACACAATTCAAGGGGTGAACGCACGTAGAACTGCGCGAACGCAGCCGCGGTGATGATGATAAAACTCAGCAGGAAAATCTTCTGGCGTCCCATGCGATCCGACAGCCAGCCGAAAACCAGGCTGCCGATAAAAATGCCCATCAATGCGGAACTGCCGATCATGCCCATCCAGAACGCGTCGAGCGGCATCTGTCGATTCAGCGAGGCGAGCGCATAGCCGATCGTGCCGAGCGCGAAACCTTCAGTAAAGTGCGCGCCGAACGTCAACCCGGCGATCTTGACGTGAAAGGCGTTCAGCGGAACGTCGTCGAGAGGAATGGGGCCGTGCGCGGATGCCGCTGCCGCCGGCAAAGTGGGGGCAAGGCCGAGAGCGGCCACCTGCATATCCTGATTGCTCACGCTGTCTCCTTCGTTAGTATGGATCGCCGGGCGCGGCCGGCATGTTGCCGTTGCGCCCGATTGCGTCATCCGCTCGTGCGTCATGCGTGTGCATGATGTACGGCGGACGCGCGGTGTGAAGATCAGCGTCCAAGGCCGCCCATCATCATGTACTTCAGTTCGGTGTATTCATCGAGCCCGTACTTCGAGCCTTCGCGGCCGAGTCCCGACTGCTTGACGCCGCCGAACGGCGCGACTTCCGTGGACACGATCCCTTCGTTGATGCCGACCATGCCGCTCTCCAGCGCTTCGCCGACGCGCCATGCGCGCGCCAGGTCGCGCGTGTAGAAATACGCCGACAAGCCGAAAGGTGTGTCGTTGGCCGCTTCGATCGCTTCCGCTTCGGTCTTGAAGCGGAAGCACGCAGCGACTGGTCCGAAGGTTTCTTCCCCGGCGATCAGCATCGAGTTGTCGGCGTCGGCCAGAACAGTCGGCTCGTAGAAAGTGCCGCCGAGCGTGTGCGGCTTGCCGCCGGTCAAGATCTTCGCGCCTTTTTGCAATGCGTCGGCCACGTGGGTTTCGACCTTCTTCAGCGCAGCCTGGTTGATCAATGGACCTTGTTCGACTTCGCCTTGCAACGCATTGCCGACGCGCATCTTACGCACCGCTTGCGTCAGTGCGGACGTGAACGCGTCGTAGATGCCGTCCTGCACGTAGAAGCGGTTGACGCACACACACGTCTGCCCGGTGTTGCGGAATTTCGAAGCCATCGCGCCTTGCACGGCGGCATCGAGGTCCGCGTCGTCGAAGACGATGAAAGGCGCGTTGCCGCCGAGTTCGAGCGACAACTTCTTCAGCGTGTCCGCCGACTGCTTCGCCAGCAGTTTGCCGACGCGCGTCGATCCAGTGAACGACAGTTTGCGCACCACGTCGGATTCCGTGAGCGCGCCGCCGATCGCCACGGCATCGCCGGAAACGATGTTGAACACGCCGGGCGGGATGCCCGCTTTCGCGGCCAGCACCGCCAAAGCAAACGCGGACAACGGCGTTTCTTCCGATGGCTTCAGCACCATCGTGCAACCGGCTGCGAGTGCCGGACCGGCCTTGCGCGTGATCATGGCAAGCGGAAAATTCCACGGTGTGATCGCCGCGACCACGCCGACCGGTTCGCGCGTCACGATAATCTTCGCGTTCGGATTCGGGCTCGGGATGACGTCGCCGTATGCCCGCTTCGCTTCTTCCGCGAACCATTCGAAGAAGCTCGCCGCATAGCCCACTTCGCCGCGCGCTTCGGCAAGCGGCTTGCCTTGCTCGAGCGTCAGCAGTTCGGCGAGCGCGTCGCGATTCTCCAGCATCAATTCGCCCCACCGTTTGACGCGGGCGCTGCGTTCTTTCGCAGTCAGCGCACGCCATGCGGGAAACGCGCGCCCGGCCGCCGCGATAGCCTGCGCCGTTTCCGCCGCGCCGCCCTTGGCCACGTGCGCGACGACCTCGCCGGTCGCGGGATTCAAAACGTCATACGTGTCTGCACCTTCGTACCACTCGCCGCCAATGAAATGTCCGGTGCGAAGAAATTCGTTCATGCGGCCTTCTCCAGTGTTTCGACGAACATGCCTTGCGCCAGGCGCGGCTCGCGCGCTATGCGTTTGCCTGCGGTGTAGTCGTTGATCAGATCGCACGGCGTGTAGTTGCGCTCGAGCTCGAACAGTTCATCGGCTGAGAGCGTCGTGCCGAGCGCGGCGAGCGCGCTGTCGAACTGCGCCGGCGTATCCGCGCCGACCAGCATGCTCGCCACACCGCCGTGGTTCAGCACCCACGCTTGCGCGATCTGCGCAGCGGAAACGCCACGCCGCGCGGCCACGCGCGCCACCGACGCGGCAATTTCACGCGAAGCCACATCGCCATACATTTGCGCGGTGAAGAAGTCGGTCTGATTGCGCGTCGAATGCGGGTCGCACGTCAACAGCCCGCGCGCCAGCGGACTGAACACGGACACGCCGACGCCCTGATCCTGGCAATACGGAATCATTTCGCGCTCTTCCTCGCGGTACGCCAGGTTCAACTGCAGTTGCATATTGATCGGCTTGTGCCAGCCGTTGCGCTCGCAGACCTGCATGATCTTGGCGAACTGCCACGTGTACATGGTCGACACGCCGATATAGCGCGCTTTGCCGGCGCGCACGATATCGTCGAGCGCACCCATGGTCTCTTCGACGGGCGTATTCACGTCGAAGAAATGCAGCATGTAGATGTCGACGTAATCCATGCCGAGGCGCGTGAGCGAGCCGTCGATGCCGTCCATGATGTGCTTGCGCGAATGGCCGCCGGCGTTCTGATACGCGCCCATGTCATAGCCGACCTTGGTAGCCACGACCATTTCCTCGCGACGCGTGAGACGCTTCAGAACGCGCCCCACCACTTCTTCACCCACACCGGTCGAATAGAAGTCGGCGAGGTCGATAAAGTTGACGCCCGCTTCGAGCGCATGACGAACGATCGGCTCGCTTTGCGCCTCGTCGAAGATCCACGGCTTCCACTGCGGCGTGCCCATGTTCATCGTGCCGAGGCACAGACGCGAAACCTTCAGACCGGATTGGCCGAGGCGAATGTATTCCATATTGCGTGTCTCCTTCCTGATCGCATCAAGCGGCGCGGACGGTTAGTTGCGCATCCGAGGGGACGCACCACCGAACCGCGCCGCATGCCATTAACGTTGTTTCGGTGTGTAGAACGGGTTCGATACGTCGCGCGCGGCGGCGAAGACTTCATCACGATGCGGCAAGCCCTTCATCGCCGCGAGGATTGCGTTCTTGCACGCGCGGTAGTTGTTCTCGAAGACGGCGTCGAGATCGTCGGTCGACGGGTTGACCCAATTCGCCGACACCACCACCCAGTCGTTCTCCGCTTCTGCCGGCAGCGTGCCGTTCTCCAGCGACTCGGCCACCGCCTTCGCGATACCGGCTTGCGAGGCGCCCCACGTCGCGTTGCCGTGGAAGTCGCTGCCGATCTGCGCCTTGTTCACATACAGCGTGAGCGGCTTGGTCGGCACACCAGGACGCGCGATCACGACGAACGGCGCGTGACCCGCCGAAGGCGTCGCCAATGCGGTGGCGAATGCCTGGCCTGCCGGGCCGTTGCGCGGGCCGACCAGTACGTTGATGTGCGCGAGATTGACGCCGGGGCCTTCGAATCCTTCGCCGATAAAGAGTTGTTTGTCCGTCGATGCGCTCATGGTCGTTCCGTCGAGGTTGAGTGGATGGCCGATTGTGAGGTTCGGCATCCGCGACCATGTATCGATGAGTTTTGATGCGGGGTATGAGAGGAACTCAACTCCGGGTTAGCCCCGAGCACGGTGGCCCGCGCGTATCGACGCGCGCAAAGGTGAGGGTTTTCGGGACTATCACGGCAGCACTGCGGAATCGATGCGAAAGGTGAGCGCGTCGATGAACGATCACGCACCTGCACCGCGAAACTTTGCACAGCGTCGTACGTGCTAGACGCGATTGAAAGACACGCAAGCGATCGCTGCGGCGATTCTTCGCACAGCCTGGGAACGCCCACCAGCAAGGGTTGGCGCGGGTTTTAGAGGAAATGGGGCGATCACGGCGGGCGGCGGTGGCAAGCTTGCCGCAAGGTGCGCGGTTCGGAAAAACCAGGCTCACCGAAGCAACCCAACCCGTCGCGGGTTGCACATTCGAGCCTATGCTTCACATGCCAGATGGAAGCGAAAGGTGAGCGTTTTCGGGACTTACTCTAGCGTGCGAGAAAGGTGCGGGAAAAACCGCACGCGACATCACTTTAGACAGCGGGCCCACGACGAGTGGACACGTCATGCACTGAAGCATTTCAACCTTCGATCAGAAACCGTTCGCGATTCTTGCCTACGAGCCACGCAGGCGAGCGGCCGCGCCCGCTCCAGGTCTCGCCAGTCTTCGGGTTACGATACTTGGCGACCGAAGGCGTCTTGCGGGCCACGGTGCCCTTGCTCGTGAATCCGAGTTCTTCAGCCGTCAGGTCGTATTCGGCTACTTTCTGCTTGATCTCGGCGATCGCCTGCGCAACTTCCTTCTCGCGCGCCGCCGCGACTTCCTTATGGAGTTTTTCGAGTTGGGCAGTCAACTGCTTGTACGAGGCCATGACGGGTGCTCCGATCATTTGACGAGAACTGAAGTGCGGACACTATCAGACGAATAAATTACCGGATAGAGAAGCCCGACTCCGCGAGCGGGTAACGCGCTTAAAAGAAGCCGGCCGGGTCGCGGCCGATTCGCTCAATCGTCAATTGCATCGTACACGCGGCGTTCGAAGTCCACTGCCATTGAAAACGGTTCGACTGAGCGCCTTTGAATCAGCATCAGGCCGATCAGGTCTTCCACGGGATCGCCGAACCAGCTCGTGCCATACGCACCCGGCCAGCCGAACGATCCCATCGAGCGATAGCCGAGCGGCAGCTGCTGCGCCGGATCGTCGACTATGGACAAGCCGAGGCCGAACCCTTGGCCCGCCCACAGCGCATGACCGAAGGCGGACACGCGGCGTTGGTCGCGCGTCAGAAAATTGGAGCGCATCAGATCGACCGAGCGATGCGACAACAAACGCGTCGTGCCGACCCGCCCGCGGCCGAGCAGCAGTTGCGCGAATTGCAGATAGTCGTGCGCCGTCGAAACCAGCCCGCCGCCGCCGCTCTGGAAGCGGTCCGGATCGGCCCATCGGCTCGACGACGGATGGTCTTCGACAATACGCCGCCCCGAGCCCTGTTCGATAGCATAAGCGGTGGCCAACCGGCCGAGTTGCGCGTCAGGCACCCAGAACGCCGTATCGCGCATGCCGAGCGGCTCGAAGATCCGCGTCCGGAAAAACTCGCCGAGCGGCATGCCGCTCACGCGCTCGATCAGCACGCCGAGCACATCGGTCGCAACGCCATAGTGCCAGCGCGAACCGGGCTGGAACATGAGCGGCAGACTGGCGATACGGGCAAGCCAGGCGTTGCCGTCCATGCGCGCTTCGAATCCGTTGAAAGCGGCGGCGTACGCCTCGGCAAGCGGCCCGGTCGCGGTGAAGTGGTAGGCGAAGCCCGCGCGATGCGTCAGCAGATCCAGCACGGTGAGCGACGCTCTGGCCGGGTCGGTTTCGTCGAGCGGGCCGGCGGGGTCGCGCAGCACACGCGGCGCGGACAATTCCGGCAACCAGAGTGAGATCGGCGTGTCGAGGGCGAGCCGATCTTCTTCGATCAGCAGCAGGATCGCGGCGCTGGTCACCGGCTTGGTCATGGAGGCAATGCGGAACAGCGTGTCGCGCTCCATCGGCAACTGCGCCGCCTCGTCGCGCCAGCCGAGCGGCTCGAAATAGCCGATCTCGCCGCGCCGCCAGACCATCGACACCACGCCCGCCACTTCGCCGCGCTCCACATAGCCTTGCATGGCGTTGGTCAGCGCCGACAGCCGGGACGCGGAAAGGCCTGCTGGTTGCATGTTTGTCCTGAATCAGTGGAAGGGGCGGTGGGTGGCCTGCGCTCTGACGCGCGCCTTCGGTCGGCGGTCGACCTGAGGGTACAGCAGCGCCAGCAGGTGCGCGACGAATGACGAAGCTTGCCATCCTGTCGAGACATCGTGCTGCGCTGGGCCGCCTGCGTGGCCGTTACGTTCCCTTATTTTTGCAGAAAACGTTACCCGATCGAAGGGTACGTTGCAGCCATCCACTACGCTGGACGCTCAGGCTTTCTGGCGTTGTTCCAGAGCCGAGAGCGCGGCGTTGAGCCGTTTGACGCGGTTCGCCTGCGCCGGCACCAGTGCCGCGCCGGAAACGGAGTCAATGCGGTTTCGCCAATAGGACAGTGGGATGCGGTCTTCCGCGGAGATATGCGAGATTACGTGTTCAAGATGTTCAATATCTTTTTCGAGTTGATGATGATTCATTGCTTTCCCCGGATTACTCGTTGAACTATTTTCAATGCGTAAATCGAAGCATAAAGCGTGCCGCAATAACTCCGGTTTTTGCCTAAAACGGAAAATCCTTCCTGGCACCTTCCGCATTAGCGACGAAACCGGCAAAACCTGCCTGCTGCTTGAATCCTGAGCCACTGACAAAAGAATACTGCGGCTCAAACTCGCGTTCCGTTAGGTGCCGCACCGACTTGGCTAAACGACACGAATTGCGGGCGTTTTTAATTGCGCCCAGTGACAAGAGAAATAATATGAAGCGCGGTATTAATACCCATTAGGCATCAAAGCGACGGAGAGAACCCGCATTAGACGCAAGTCTTTATGACGGCCATATGCTTAGCGCGACCACTTTGAAGCGTTGCGACACCCCGGTTGGCGGGCACGAATAAAATCGGTGGGACGATCGAAACGCCCGCGCTCGTCGTCGAGACGCGGGTTCGAAGCACATTGTTTAGGACGTTGGTCGCGCCGGCCTTGCACCGGCGCGCCATTATTATTTAGCCCGGCAGGCGTAAATCAGGTTGAGCGTGCTGTTTTCAGTGGACTGACGCACGACGTCGAACGCGCCGCCGCAACTTGCGCTGGCCTGCTGCGAACAGGAGTCGGAACCCGCGGGGCATTGCACCAGCGTCGTCGCGCGGCCGTCCGGCAGAAACAGCGGCGCGCTGCTGCTGCAACCGCTCAGCGCGACCATTGCGCCGGCCGCCAGCGTGGCGCAGGCCCGGCGCGCGTAGAAGGAGAAACTGCGTTTCATTTAAAACCCCGATCACGTCTTGTTTTTCGATCACGCGATTGTGCCACGCGTCAATTACGCTGAGTCAATCGCCGTCGTGGAGCGTTGTCACACGTCGATGCCGTGTGCCGCGATCTTCTTATAGAGCGTCGCGCGGCCCATTCCGATCTGGTTTGCCGTATCGATCACCCGACCGCCATTGGCGCGCAAAGCATCGCTCAGGAATCGCTTTTCGAAGGCCGCCATCGCCTCACTCCACGTGGCCGATTCAGGCGGAGTAGGCTGGGCGTTTGCCGGTTGCGTCGTCGAAAGCGCCTCAGGTAACGGCGCATTCGGACGATGCGCGCCGCCGGGCGCCGAGCCGACAAACGGCGCCAGCGCCCGCGCATCGATCCGCTCGCTGTCGGACAGCATCACGGCACGCTCCAGCGTGTTGCGCAATTCGCGCACATTGCCCGGCCAGCCGTATGAACACAGCAGCCGCAGCGCGTCGTCCTGCAATTCGAAATGACTGGCGCCGCGCGCTTGCGTCGACAGATCCTCGAGCATGGCGTAAGCGAGCGCCTCGATATCCGAGGTGCGCTCGCGCAACGGCGGCGCATGGATCGTCAGCACGTTCAGCCGATAGAACAGGTCCGCGCGAAAGCGCCCGGCCGCGACCAGCGCGGGCAAATCGGCCGACGTCGCCGCGATGATCCTGACGTCGGCGCGCACGATCCGGTTCGAGCCGAGCGGTTCGAACTCCTTGTCCTGCAACACGCGCAGCAGCTTGCCCTGCAAGGGCGGCGGCATGTCGCCGATTTCGTCGAGAAACAGCGTGCCGCCGTTCGCCAGTTCGAACTTGCCGACGCGCCCTTTGCGGTCCGCTCCGGTATAGGCGCCGGGCGCGGCGCCGAAGAATTCGACTTCGAGCAGGGTGTCGGGAATCGCCGCGACGTTGACCGTCACGAGCGGCTGATTCGCGCGCGCCGAGCCGCCGTGAATGGCATGCGCGAGCAGTTCCTTGCCGGTACCGGTTTCGCCGAGCAGCAGCACCGGCGATTCGAGCTGCGCGGCGCGGCGCGCCTGACGCTTCACTTCGAGGCTGGCCGCGCTCGTGCCGACGAAACTGCCGAACGTATATTTGGCGCGCCGCGCCTGGGCGAGCGAGCGGCGCGTGGCGATCAACTCTTCCTGCACGCGCGAGTAATGGGAAAAAAGCGGCGTCAGCGCCTTCAGTTCGTCGAACAGCGCGAAACCAACTGCGCCGACCGTGGCGCCCGCATCGTCTTTCAGCGGCAAACGCGTGACGACGAGCGGTTCGCGATCCGTTTCGAGAATATCGAGCAGAATCGGTTTGCCGGTGTTCACGACCTCGCGCATCAGGCTGTTCGGAATCACCGCTTCGCAATCGCGGCCGATGGCCTGCTCGGGGTCCGCAAAACCGAAGCGCGCCGCATAGCGCTTGTTGATCCAGACCACGCGCGCGTCGGCATCGACGATAAAGGTGCCTTCGCTAAAGTTTTCGAACGTGCGGAAAAGCGAGTCCATTGCCCGGCGCAGTACGTCGCCGTAAGTGGCAGGAAGGCCTGCCCAGTCGTTCATCATGCTGTCGCTGTCTCCGGCTAACGTTTTATTATGCTTTGTCTCGTTTCGTAGACAAGCTTATCTCATTGAGGAGATCGCCAGCAAGCCTGTCGTATAAGGGTTTAACCTTGGTTTGGCCTAACTTGAGCCAATTTGCGTCCCGTTTTAGAGACGTTTGGGTACAATCGGCCCGATCCCGTTTTTGAACTTCGGTGTGGCGAAATCAGGCTGCAGGCCACTGCCGCGTATGTGGCACGGAACCTGCAATAGCGGGCGCCGTGCCGCCGCACCTTCGAGACGGCGACCATGTAGAACAACCAAGCTTTGGAGACTCAATGTCCTTTGTCATCGTCCTCGCCGCGCTGGCGTTTTTGATGTTTGCCGCTTATCGCGGCTACAGCGTCATTCTATTTGCGCCGATCGCCGCGCTCGGCGCCGTCCTGCTCACCGATCCGGCGGCCGTCGCGCCGGTTTTCACCGGCATCTTCATGGAGAAGATGGTCGGCTTCGTTAAGCTCTACTTCCCGGTGTTCCTGCTGGGCGCCGTGTTCGGTAAGGTCATCGAGCTGTCGGGCTTCTCGGAATCGATCGTGGCCGCCGCGATCCGCTATATCGGCCGCTCGCGCGCCAATGCGGTGATCGTCGCGGTGTGCGCGCTGCTCACCTACGGCGGCGTCTCGCTGTTCGTGGTGGTGTTCGCGGTCTATCCGTTCGCCGCCGAGCTGTACCGCCAGAGCAATATTCCGAAGCGCCTGATGCCCGGCGCGATCGCACTCGGCGCGTTCTCGTTCACGATGGATTCACTGCCGGGTACGCCGCAGATCCAGAACATCATCCCGACCACGTTCTTCAAGACGACGTCGTGGGCTGCGCCCGCACTCGGCGTGATCGGCTCGCTGTTCATCATCGTGGTCGGCCTGACCTATCTGGAATGGCGCCGCCGTTCGGCGATGGCGACCGGCGAAGGTTACGGCACAGAGCTCGTGAACGAGCCGGATCGCGTGGAATCGAAGCAACTGCCGCATCCGTTGCTGGCGGTTGCGCCGCTGGTTCTGGTGGGCGTCGCGAACTTTCTGCTGACCCGCTGGATTCCGAACTGGTACGGCGCGTCGTACACGGTTGCGCCGGACATTCTGCCGGGCATTCACGCACCGGTCACGACGACGATCAAGGCCGTGGTCGCTATCTGGGCCGTGGAAGGCGCACTGCTCCTCGGCATCATCATGGTTGTCGTGACGGCGTTCAACCGCGTGCGCGAGCGCTTCGCGATCGGCACCAAGGCTGCGGTGGCGGGCGCGCTGCTGGCCTCGTTGAACACGGCGTCGGAATACGGTTTTGGTGGCGTGATTGCCGCGTTGCCGGGCTTTCTGGTGGTCAGCAACGCGTTGAAGAGCATTCCCAATCCGCTCGTCAATGCAGCTGTTTCGGTGAGCTCGCTGGCGGGCATCACCGGTTCGGCGTCGGGCGGCATGAGCATCGCGCTCGCGGCCATGTCGGACACGTTCATCAAGGGCGCGGAAGCGGCGCATATTCCGATGGAAGTGCTGCACCGGGTCGTCGCCATGGCGAGCGGCGGCATGGACACGCTGCCGCACAACGGCGCGGTGATCACGCTGCTGGCCGTCACGGGCTTGACGCATCGGCAGTCGTATCGCGACATCTTCGCGGTCACGGTCATCAAGACCATGGCAGTGTTCTTTGTGATCGCGGTTTATTACGCGACGGGTCTGGTCTGAGCGAGCGGGTGTTGGGCAGGATGCCGGCAACGCGCCGGCATCCTGAGTTTTGATCGGTTACCTTGTCATCCCGACAACCGACCATGCCCCGCACACCCGCCATGAGCTCAGCGCCTTCTTTCTGGATGATTCCCACAGCACCCACGCCGGTTGGCCCGTTCTCGCACGCTGCCGAGGCCGACGGCTGGGTCTTCCTGACCGGCCAGATGCCGACCTCCCCGACCGACGACACCGCACCGCTTCCCGAAGGCGTGGTCGCCCAGACCAAGCGCGTGATGGACAATCTCGTGCTGGTGCTCCAGGGGCTGGGTCTCGGTCTGCAAAACGTGGTGGCGACACGCATTTTCCTGACCGAGTTCAAGCGCGATTACGCGCCGATGAACGAGATCTACCGCGCCTACTTCCCCGCCGACGCGCTGCCCGCACGAACCTGCATCGGCGTCACCGCACTGGCGCGCGAAGCGCTGGTCGAGATCGATTTCATCGTCAAACGGCCGGGTTGAGCGCGCAAAGCCGAATGGCGTATCAACGCGCCGACGGCTCGTCGAGTCCGTAGTGATCGAATAAGGCTTCGTGCAGGGAGATCGAGATTTCGTCCATCTCCGTGGTCCAGCGCCCCTCGTCGTTGCATAGCCGCTGCAATCGCCGGCATTGTTCGACGAAGCGCGGTTCCTGCACGACGACGAACGCGCCGCTCGCGCTATGCGCCCAGCCGGCCAACGCCTGCACGTCTTCCTCTTCGACGATCGCAAGCAGTCTCGGCAGATCTTTTTGCAAGTGCTGTTTAAGCATCGCCGTGTAGCGCGCCTTGTCGTCCGCGTTGAGCGTGCTTCCTGCGGCGGCAGCGGACGACATCGCCTCGGCAGGCGCTACGCTCCGCGGCGCCGCCTCCAGCAAGGCTGCTTGCAACTCGCGCAACGACGCCGGCTTGGCCACATAGCCGCTAAAACCGCGCTCGCGCCAATTGTGCGCTTCCTCATGCTCGGCGACGGCGCTGAAGGCGAGCACCCGCACAGTCGCTTGCAACTTGCGCAGCGCGGCCAGCAGTTGGTAACCGTCCATCTCTGGCATGTGGATATCCGTCAACACCAACTCGAAAGGTGTTTCCTCGAATAACTTCAGTGCGTGTTCGCCGTCATGCGCGATGGTCGGCACGCATCCCAATTCGACCAGCTGTTCGGCAATCAGATTCTGGATCAAGGGATTGTCTTCGGCAACGAGGACTGGCAGCCCCCGCAGCGTCGGATGGATTCCCGCTGGACCGGACTCTGCCCGCGCGGCGGTCGGCACCGCGGTCGTCGACTTGGTTTCGTGCGCCAGTTCGATCGCCGATTGAACCGCAGTCCGGCTGAACTCAGTCACTTCGAGCACGCCTTCGCCGCGCGCCTCGGGGTGAAGCGGGCCCGCACGGGTGATCCAGACAACGCCGACCGGCTGCAAAGCACGTAGCGCGGCAATCACGTCGAGACCGTATTCGCCCGAGACGACCACCGCGTCTGCGCGATTCAAACGTAACCAGGCCTGCGCGGCGTCCGGCAATGTCACCAGGTGCCCTGCCCAGCCCGCATGGTGAAGCCAATGCTCCATGATCTCGCCAGCTTCCCGTTCCATGGACAGGACGAGCACTATCCCGCGTTGCTTGCGGGCCTTGGCCGGTGCGCGCGAATCAACGGGCGGCTTCGCGAGAGGGATCGATATGCGGAACGCGCTGCCCACGCTCGGGACACTTTCCGCGACGATGTGGCCGCCCATCAGTTCGCACAGGCGCGCGCAGATCGCTAGGCCGAGTCCGGTGCCGCCGGCACCGTGCGAAGCACCCAACTCCCCTTGCGCGAACGGTTTGAAAAGCCGCGCGAGCGTTTCCTCATTCATGCCCGCGCCCGAATCCGAGACGCGGATAGTCAGCATCGCCCGGTCCGGCGAATCGTCCGTCACTTCGGCGCGCAATGTGATCTTGCCGGTCGAAGTAAATTTGAACGCATTGCTTAGCAGGTTATTGACGATCTGCGAGATGCGCATACGATCGCCGATCAGGGTTCGATCGAGCGTCGGAGACAGGAGCGCGTAGAAGCGGATCGAGCGCTCGCCGTGCATCGGCGCGTAGGACAGTGCGATGTTTTCGAAAACGTCGATCAAAAGAAACGGTTCCCGCACCAGCAACATCTCGCCGGCGTCGATCTTCGAAAAGTCGAGAATGTCGTTGACGACTCGGCGGAGCGCATCGGCGGCAAGGTCCAATGTGGCGAGCCGTTGCGAATGCGCCTCGAGCCCCGGTGTACGCGCGAACAGTTCGAGATTGCCGAGCAGCGCGTTCAACGGCGTACGGATTTCGTGGCTCATCGCGGCGAAGAAATTCGTCCGCGCGCGCATCAGCGCCTCGGACGTTTGCTGTGCGTGCCGCAATTGCTGTTCGAGCACGGTCTGCGCGGTGACGTCGAGAATCGCGCAGAAAAGCACGCTCTCGCCGGCGTAACGTGCCGGCGCGTAAATGAATTGCAAAAACTGTGAGGGCGCGCCGCCGTCCTGATCCGGCGACGGCGAGAGTTGCGCCTCGTTTCGCTGCTCCGTTGGCGATTGCTGCACAGACTGAGCTGGCACCCGCGCCGGCCGCGCGGGCACGACGAAGGCAGCCACCCGCGCAAATGACATCGCCGACGGCCGATCCGGCGCCTGAGCCAGAAATTCGCCGACGATATGCGGCGGGAGCCGGTTGCTATCGGCCTCGATCCCGAGCAGCTCGATCGCCAGCGCGTTGGTGGTCAGGACCGAATAGTCGCTTTGCCGAACAATGCATAAACCGACCGGCGTCGCGCTAACCAGAACGTGGTTGAGCATCTCGCTTTGCAGCGCGCGTGAAGTCTCCGCAAACGAATTGCGCAGCAAGCGCAGCCCGAAATAGCGGGCCATCAGCGCAATCGTCATTAGGATGAGCGCCGTCAGGCAACCTATCACCGCCAATTGCCAGCCGAGTGCGACGGCCAGCGCGCGCCAAGGTACGTAGCCGACCAGAAGGCCGAAGCCCAACGCCAGTGGCTCGTGAAAAATCACGCCTTCGCGGCCGTAGTGAAAGATCTGGGTTGGGGTAGCGGCTACTGCCCGCTGCACCAGGTTGATGACCGAAGCATCGAGCGGCATCGACGATACGGCAATGCGGCGGTCCACCGTCATCAGCAGATTCGCGCCCTCGTTGTCAGGCGGCGCCAGACGCAATGCGAGCGCGTCCAGCGGAAAGCTCGTGCTGATCAGCACGGTCGGCGTGTCGCCGTCATAGTAGGCGCCCACCACGGAAATCACCAGGCGATTCAGCAGCGGATCACGGTACGGTTCGAGCCAGATACGTTCGCCTTTTCGCGGCACGCGCCTGCCGGTTTGCGCCTCGATCCGGCGCTCGAGCGTCTCGCGCAGCAAGCTCGCAATGGCCGGTTGCGGCGCAGGCATTGCGGCCTGATCGAGCGCGCTGGTTTGGCCCGCGAGCGGATGAGTCAGCGAAGGCAGAATCGCTGCATAGTCTTCGTTTAGCCCGATCAGCGTTGCGCGTTGCTGGATTTCAAAAGCCTGCTGGGTCACGAGCGTCGATTGCGCCGCTTCGTAGAGGCGCCCGAGTTTTTCGCCCAATTGCGAGCCCCACGCGTTACGCGTGATTTCACCGACCACAATGTCGAAATTCGAATCCGCACCGTCTGTCTTGCCGAGCGCTACGCCGGTCTTCAGGATCGCTTGCTGTACGTCATCCGGCGCGCTCCGCCCGCCGGATGGGCCGTAGTAATAATCGAGCGTCAACGCGGCGCGCCGCAGAAACGACTCCTCTTGATGGATGAGCAAAGAGATGTCGGTGGCGTTCTGCGACGCGAGGGCCCGGCGATAATCGAGCTGCTTGAGCCCGGCGACCACTATCAGCACCAGCGCGAAGATCAGCACGATCAGCATGAGCGAACCGATCGTCACCAGGTAGAGCCGCTGTTGGCGCTTCGCGCTCTGTGCGAGCGTGGCGAAAGCCTGCGCTAGCGACTCTTGAGTACGGTCGAGGATTTTCTGCATCAGTTCGCGAGTGTGGCGCGTGGGTGGCAAATTCGCGCAGGCAGACCGCTGCGGACCGGGGACTGGCTGCGTCCGCAGTCCTTATACCGGCGCAGTGTAGTCCTTTTGAAGGGTTCGCGCGACGCATCCGGCACTCTTTCACGCGGCCATCCACGATGCGTCAAACAACCCTGTAATAACGGCTTCGGCCTGTTTAAACCTGAGTGGTTTAGTGGGAAACCCTCAAGGCGAAGGGGTCAATTGCCGTTATTCCTTGCAAACATGTAAGCGCCGCGCCTACGCGCCGGCTAGAACAGCAAGGAAAGCCATGCGCAATAACCAGCCTGTCACCGGGCACGAATACGAATTCCCGTCGTCACACATGCTTGTTTCGGCGACCGATCTGACCGGCCGCATCCAGTACTGCAATCCGGCCTTCATCGCGGTCTCGGGCTTTACGCGCGACGAACTGATCGATCAACCGCACAATCTGATCCGTCATCCGGACATGCCGCGCGAAGCCTTTGCCGACCTGTGGGCGACGATCCGCGACGGCCGCCCCTGGACCGCGCTCGTGAAGAATCGCCGCAAGAACGGCGATCACTACTGGGTGCACGCCAATGTCACGCCGGTGGTCGAGAAAGGCGCGGTCGTCGGCTATTTGAGCGTGCGCGTGAAACCTGAACGCACCGCGGTGCGCGCCGCCGAAGCGCTCTACGCGCGCATGCGCAGCGGCGAGTCCCGCGGCGTGCAGTTGCGCCGCGGGGTGGTGGTGCGCACCGGCGTGCTGGGGCGTCTGCAGGCGCTGATGCGTCTGCCGGTCGCTACGCGCGCGGCGCTCGGCTACGCAATCACGCCGCTGGCGCTGCTGTTGACGGGCCTCGCCGCATGGCAAGGTGCGCCGCCCACGCCGTTCTGGATCGGGTTCGGCGTCGCCACGGCGGTCAGCATCGCCTCGTGTCTGATGCTGACGCGGCAACTTGCCGCGCCGGTACGCGACATGTCGGGATTCGCCACGCGTCTCGCCGCCGGCGATCTGACCGCCGATCTGCAGATCGCGCGCCACGACGACCTCGGCGACGTGCTGCAAGCGCTGAACCAGTTGAAGGCGAATCTCGCAGCGATCGTCTACGACGTGCGCGCCCAGATCACCGGCATGCTGGACAACGCGCGCGAGATATCCAGCGGCAATGTGGATCTCGCGAGACGCACGGAATTGCAGGCGGCGTCGCTCGAAGAAACCGCCGCTACTATGGAAGAACTGACCACGACCGTCCAGGCCAACGCCGATGCCACCGTGCGCGCGCTCGATCTGGCGAGAGAGGCCCAGGCGGCGGCCGCAGTCGGCGGCAAGATTGCCGGCCAGGTCGAGCAGACCATGGCGGGCATCACCGCGGCATCGCGGCGTATTGCCGACATCACCGGTGTGATCGACGGCATCGCGTTCCAGACCAATATCCTCGCGTTGAACGCCGCCGTCGAAGCGGCGCGGGCGGGCGAGGCAGGCCGTTCGTTCGCCGTCGTCGCGGGCGAAGTGCGCATGCTGGCGCAACGCTGCGCCGCGTCGTCGAAGGAAATCAAGTCCGTGGTCGAAGCAAGCGCATCCGAAGTGGCGGCCGGCACCGAACTGGTTGCGCGGACAACATCGCAAATGCGCGTGATCGACGAGGCGGTGGGCCGCGTGTCGTCGATCATCGTCGACGTGGCGAACGCGAGCAGCGAACAGGCCGAAGGGATTCGCCAGGTCAATCAGGCGGTCTCGCATCTGGACGGCGCCACGCAGCAGAACGCCGCGCTCGTCGAGCAGGCGGCGGCCACCGCGCAGCGACTGGCGGAACAGGCGGACGTGCTGGATGAAGCCGTGCGGCTGTTCACTGTCGCGGACGCAGCGCCGGCGCAACGCGTTGCCGGCACGAAGCGCGAGGCGTTCACCGTCGATGCAGCGCCAATGCCCGCGCCTGGGATCAAACGACACCGCGCGCCCGTCATCGCCGATGCTGCCGAGCAGGAAGAAGCTGCATTGATCTGATGGATCGGCGTTACTCCCACCTCGACAGTCCACTATTGACGCAGCACGATGGCTTCGTCAGCGCCCAGTTGTTTGCAAGGGCAGGCTGACCCGAGTAACAACGGCGTTTAGCGGCCCGCCCCCTTCTGTGGACGGGCCTATTTTTTTGGGGCCGGCGCTGGCGTGCTGGCGTGCTGGTGTTGACGCAGTTGAAGATTGTCGAGGCAGCGCCTTCGCACATGCGCCACTGCCAGTGCAGCAGATCAGGTGCACGGTGAGGAAATACGGGAGGACATGCTCGCAAACTCGCCACAAGACGATGGTCTTGCGCGGTGCGAAGCGATGCGATGCTACGCTAGACAGGCAGCGCTTCCATTCTCGCGCCACGCGCCGCCACGAAAACGTGCAAGCGCACTCTCATGCCGATTCCCGCCACCCGGAGGCCGACGTGATCCCTTCCGATCAGTCACGCGTCAATCCGCTGTCTTCGCACCTCGCCGCCATGGCGCGCAACAACGCGTGGTCGAACCTGCGCCTCTACCGCGCCTGCCTCACATTGACCGACGAAGCGTTCGCCGAACGCAGGGTGAGCTTCTTCCCGTCGTTGCAGCTCACGTTGAATCACATCCTGCTGGTGGACCGTTATTACTTCGACGCGCTCATCGGCGGTGGCGCAGGTCTCACCATTTTCGACAACGAACTGCCCTATCCGCGCGCAGCCGACCTGTGGGATGCACAAGCGCGGAGCGATCAGCAACTGCTCGCCTTCTGCGAATCGCTGACTGACGACGATCTGCCACGCGAAGTCCAGATCGACCGCGGACCGTCGGTCGGGGTGCAACGCGAGCAGATCGGCAACGTACTGCCGCATGTTTTCGTCCATCAGATTCATCATCGCGGGCAAGTTCACGCGATGCTGAGCGGCACAGACGCCGCCCCGCCGCAACTCGACGAGTTTTTTCTCGCCGCCGACGCACCGCTGCGCGATTCCGAACTCGGCGATCTGCACGCGATGCGCGAGCAGCGGACCACACCGCGTCCCGCCCGACTCCCCTAACCGGAGCGCGCGTCAACAGCGTGACAGTCATAGAGAAGGATCGCACCGGCACGGGGCACGAAAAATGCATCCGTGGTGACCTGGAGTCGCGTTAAACTGGTTGTCACGGCGGGACGTCACGATAGGCGCTGCCCGGCGGGCCGCGCCAGTCAACGCGCTTGGCGGCGCAAGCCACGCAGGCAAGTGAACGGTGCAAACGTGACCGCGGCGCGACAGACGCCGCCCGATCCTGCCCGTACAATGGTTCGATCAACAACGGAACGAGGACAACTTCGATGCGCACTACCGGGTCTTCCGGGTCAATGGCCCTGCTCACCGAATACGACGACGCAACCGCGCGCGAACTTCGCTCGCTGCGCCTCGAATCGACAGAAGACGGCAAAGGCATTCTTTTGATCGAAGTCGATGAGCGCAAGCCAGGCATACACCGCGAAGTGCGCTACGAAATCACGCCAGCCGAACTGATTGCGGCCATTCGCGCACACGGCGCCGAATTGCCGGGCGAACAGCACAATCATCGTCAATGAAATCCGTCACGCGGCATTGCATTTCTGGCGCGAATGCCGCGTGACGCTTTAGCATCACCGGTTTCTAATTGCTTGCTGGGCCGGCGTCCGCGGACGTCAATCGGGCATTATTTCCGCTCCCGCATACCGCGCGACTTTCGCACCTATTTCGGTTTGTTCAGGTCGCGGTGCTAATGCGTCTTTCAGGTGATGCATTGCACTTGAGATAGCGCTTTCCATACCCAAGTAGAGGGCTACTTTTCAGGGCGTTTGCACGTCTTGAAAATGCGTCCATAATCCTTGCATTCTCCTTCGCATTTCTACCTGCGCCGCACCCGAAAGGGCCGCGGATGTAAGCCGATGCTACATGATCTCGTCGAGCAATATGGGCCGGCGCTCGTGTTCGTAAACGTGCTCGCCGCCTCGATCGGGCTGCCGGTTCCGGCAATGCCGTCGCTCGTGCTGTTCGGGGCAATGGCCGCCATGCATCCCGGTTCTGTGGGCACGCAGTTGGCGCCGGTGCTCATCCTGTCGATATTCGCCACGCTGATCGGCGACAGCGCGTGGTATTTCGCCGGCCGTATGTACGGCGGCAATACGCTGAAAACGATTTGCCGGCTATCGCTCTCGCGTGACACCTGCGTGAAAAAGACCGAACGCTTTTTCGGCCGCTGGGGCGTGCGCGTGCTGGCCGTGGCCAAGTTCGTGCCGGGACTGTCGATCGTTTCGATCCCGATGGCGGGCGCCATGGGCACCCGCTACCGCACGTTCCTCACTTACGACAGCATCGGCGCCGCGTTGTGGTCCGGCACCGGTCTGATCATCGGCGCGTTGTTCGCCAAGCAGATCGACATGCTGTTCGCCCTCGCCGGGCGTCTCGGTCGTACGGCAGCCCTCGTCGCGGCGGCTCTGTTGCTGGCGTACGGCGCATATCGGTGGATACGCCGGCGTCAGGCGATGGCCAATCTCGCGTCCGCGCGCATCGAAGTCGACGAACTGGCATCGCTCGTGAAGGCCGGCAATACGCCGGTGCTGTTCGACATCCGTTCGAACGAGAAGCGCAAACTCGATCCCTTTGTCATTCCGGGCTCGCAATTCGCCGACGAGCGGCAACTCGACGAGATCGTCGCGACCTATCCGCGCGATCAGAAGTTGGTGATCTACTGTTCCTGCCCAAATGAGATTTCCGCGGCATGGATGGCCAAGCAATTGAACGAAGCCGGCTTTTCCGACGTGCTGCCGCTGCGCGGCGGCATGGAAGCCTGGCGCGACTCGGGCAAGCCGGTGGAATCGCTGCCCAACATGCCGCCGCCCGAAGTGGCGGTCGACGACGTCGCGCCGAAGGCCGTATAGCGCAAGCAGCGCATCGTGATTCGCGCCTTCGGGCGCCGCGCCGCTTCGCCTCTCGTTCGATCCATCAATGAACACCGAAGGAGCGGTTCAATGCTTTCGACTCAAGAACCTGAAGTGCAGCAACCTGAACTGCCACAAGCGGACGTGCCGCAAGCAGACGTCGTCCCCGACGCGCCGTTTTCGTCGCTCTCGACGCGCATGCATCAGATGTTCCCCGCGCTCACGTGCGCCGAAATCGGCCGTTTGCGCAAGTTCGGCGAGATCGGCCACTGGAAGTCCGGTGAACTGCTCTTCGAAACCGGCCTCACCGGTCCCGGCATGTTCGTGGTGCTCGAAGGGCGCGTGAAGGTGTATCAACGCGACGGCATCGGACGCGAAGTGCTGATCAACGAACATGGCGCCGGGCATTTCCTTGCCGAAGTCGGTCAACTGTCGGGACGGCCCGCGCTGGTCAACGGCATGGCGATCGGTTCGGTGGAAGCGTTGCTGATTCCGCCGGAGCAGCTGCGCGCGCTGATCGTCGCCGAAGCGGAACTGGGCGAGCGCATCATGCGCGCGCTGATTTTGCGGCGCGTGTCGCTGATCGAAAAGGGCGCGGGCGGCCCGATTCTGATCGGCAACAGCAACGACGCGCGGCTCGTCATGCTGCAAGGCTTCCTGTCGCGCAACGGCCATCCGCATTCCGTGATCGACGAACGCGACGAAGATGCGTTGCGTCTGATCGAGCAATTCGCCGCGCAGAAAGAAGACATGCCGCTGGTGATCTGTCCGGACGGCTCGGTGCTGCGTCATCCGAGCATGCCGGAACTCGCCACGTGCCTGGGCTTGCTGCCCGATCTCGACGATGCGCATGTGTACGACGTAGCGATCGTCGGCGCCGGTCCGGCTGGGCTCGCCACCGCGGTGTACGCGGCCTCCGAAGGTTTGTCGGTGATCGTGCTCGACAGCCGCGCGCCGGGCGGCCAGGCTGGCGCGAGCTCGCGGATCGAAAACTACCTCGGCTTTCCAACCGGCATCTCCGGCCAGGCGCTGGCGGGCCGCGCGTTCGTGCAGGCGCAGAAGTTCGGCGCGCACGTCGCGATTCCGGTCAACGTCAAGGCGCTGCATTGCGCCGACCGGCCGCATCGGCTGGAGTTGAAGTGCGGCGGGCATATCACGGCGCGTGCGATTGTGATCGCGAGCGGCGCAGTTTATCGGCGTCCGGCGCTCGAAGGGCTCGATCGTTTCGAAGGGCGCGGCGTGTATTACTGGGCGTCGCCGGTCGAAGCCAAGCTGTGCAAGCGTCAGGAAGTCGTGCTGGTGGGCGGCGGCAACTCGGCCGGCCAGGCGATTGTCTATCTGGCGACGCATGCGGCCAAGGTCCACGTGCTGATCCGGCGCAGCGGCTTCGAAGCCACCATGTCGCGCTATCTGATCGACCGGATCCGCTCGCTGCCGAATGTCTTCGTGCATCCGAATTCGGAGATCGGCCGGCTGGATTCCGACGACAGCGGCTTGTCGTCGGTCGCCCTGAAAAAGCCTTTACCCGACGGCACCGATCATTTCGACACGCGCCATCTGTTCCTCTTCACCGGCGCGAATCCGAATACCGACTGGCTGCGCACCTGCGGCGTGGCACTCGACGAGAAAGGGTTCGTGCTGACCGGCGCGAATGCCGATGGCGCCTCTGTCTGCGATCTCGCGACGACCGTCGAGGGCGTGTATGCGATCGGCGACGCGCGCGCCGGCTCGACCAAACGCGTGGCGGCGGCCGTCGGCGAAGGCGCCGCCGTGGTCGCGCAAATTCATGAATTGCTTGCCGTGTCGGCGGGAGAAGCGGTCGCGCTGGGCGCCTGAATCTCCGGAAGGTCTGAAACCCCGCCGGCCTTGCAACCGCCAGCGGGTAACCTGCTGTTACACACGCCTTCAACTGGTTGCACCTGCTTGCCTTTCTGTCTCGTAATATTGGCGTCAGCCATTCGACAGGAGACAAGCATGTTTAAACGCGCGATTGTTTTCGCCGCCTTCGGCCTTGCCGCCGCCTGCGCATCGACTGCCGCCTCGGCGCGGGTGGACGTCGGCGTGTTCGTCAATACGCCGGGGCCGGTGTACGCAGCGCCGCCTGTCTATGCACCGCCGCCGGTCGTCTATGCGCCCCAACCGGTCTACGGTTACGGCTACCGGGACGACTACTATCGCGGTGGCCGTCACTGGCGTCACGATCACGGCCGTCATCGCGGCTGGGATCGGCATCACGGGCGCGGCTGGTAAAGGCAGGTTCGGGCGCTTCACGCTACAGTAGCGGCTGCTGATCTAGGCCGGGCCTCGCGCCGGCCCCCTTCGCAGTCACTCACTGATCGACGCCCGCGTGAAGACTCTTTCGCTTTCCGCCGCCCGCACGTTGCATCTGGCCGCCCAAGGTTTGCTGACGCCGCCGCGCCGCAAGGCCGTCAAGGCCGACGTGCTCGACGCGATTCGCCGCATGGCGCAATTGCAGATCGACACGATCCATGTGGTCGCGCGCAGTCCCTATCTCGTGTTGTTCAGCCGGCTTGGCGCTTATCCGCCGCAATGGCTCGACGAACATCTCGCCGAAGGCAAGCTATTCGAATACTGGTCGCATGAAGCCTGTTTCGTGCCGATCGAAGACTACGGCCTGCTGCGCCATCGCATGCTCGATCCCAGCGGCATGGGCTGGAAATACGCGGCCGAGTGGCACAAGAAACATCGCAAGGACATTGACAAGCTGCTCGCGCACATCCGCGCGACGGGTCCGGTGCGCTCCGCGGATTTTGCCCGCGAGGCGGGCAAGGGCAACGGCTGGTGGGACTGGAAGCCGGAGAAACGCCATCTGGAAGTGCTGTTCGCAATCGGGCAATTGATGGTCGCCGAGCGGCGCAATTTTCATCGCGTCTACGATCTGACTGAACGCGTGCTGCCGGACTGGGACGACGCGCGCGATCTGCCGCCCGCGCACACCGTGACCGACGCCGTGTTACGCCGCACGTGCCGTGCGCTCGGCGTCGCGCGCGCCGATTGGGTCGCCGATTACTACCGGATGCCGCGTCGCCCGTATCGTGACGAACTGCACGCGCTCGCCGACCAGGGCGAGCTGATTCCGGTGCGCGTGGAAGGGTGGAAGCAGGACACCTACGTGCATCAAGACTTCGCCGCGCTACTCGACGACGCCGCGAGCGGCAAACTCACCTCGACGGTCACGACGGTGTTGTCGCCGTTCGATCCGGTGGTGTGGGACCGCAAGCGCGCGGCGGCGCTGTTCGACTTCGACTACGCGATCGAATGCTACACGCCCGCGCCCAAGCGCAAATATGGTTACTTCGTCTTGCCGCTGCTGAGTCGCGGCCGTCTGGTCGGCCGCGTGGATGCGAAAGCGCACCGGACTCAAGGCGTGTTCGAGCTGAAGTCACTGCATATCGAACCGGGCGTGCGGCTGAGCGCGCGTCTCGCCGGCGATCTACGACGCGCGTTACAGCGCTGCGCGGATTGGCATGGCACGCCGCAACTGAAGATCACATCCGCGCCGCCGGAATGGCTCGACGCGTTAAACGTCGGCGACACCTTGGACGACAGCGTGGCTGCCTGAATGCTGCCTGAGCTCTACCTGAGCGCCGCATCAACTTCGCACTCAATGCAGCGCCGCCCACGCGAGCGACAAGGAAAACACACCGAGCACGATCGAAGCGCCGCGCTGCATCTTCACCGGATTGAGCCAGCTGAGCTTGCCGCTGCCGAGCGCCGCGCCGAACGCGATCCACGCGAGCGCGATCGGCACCAGCAGGCACGCGAATATCAGCATCGAAAAGACATAGGCCGGCAGGTGCGCAAAAGCGATAGCCGGAAAGATCGTGCCGGCGAACAGCAAGCCCTTCGGATTGAGCAGCGTCGCCACGAACAACGTGCGCATGCCGCTCGCCCGCTGCGCCGAGTCGGGCAAGGCGACTGCCGCGCGCCACATATCGACAGCGAGATAGGCGATGTACAGGCCGGCCGCCACGCGTAACAGCGAGGGCAACCACGGCACCGCATGCGCCGCCTGGACGAGAAAATGCCCCCAGACCGAGATCGAGACCAGATAGCCGCCCAGTTCGGCGGCGATCAACGGCAGCGAACGCCGCACGCCTTGCCGCAAGCCGGCCGCCGCAAGCAGCGTATTGGTAGGGCCGGGCGTAATCAGCACGACGATAATGCAGACGGCCAGCAGCGCGATGGCAGACGCAGAGAGCATAAAAAAGGCGCAGTGTTCGAGAGACAGTGCGCCTTTTTATCATAGACAGCGGCGGCGCCGAAATGCAGCGGCCAATTGCGATGACGAATCACGATGACGCATCGCAACCGCGTGATGCCGTCACCAAACCCGAGCAACGGCCAGCCGACATCGGCATGCATGCCGATGTGAACCGCGCCGTCCACCGGCAACGCGCTGTCGCCTTTAGTGATCCAGCTTCGCGCGCAACTCGCGAGCGGCTTCCAGCAGCCCTTCGTAACCGGAACGTGCATGCTCCGGCAAATCGGGATCGCCGACGAACGTGCCGAGCGTTTCGATCAGGCTATACAGAATGCCCTTTGCGGCGCCGGATGCAATGCTGCCCGATGAAACCTGCTGATCCACGTGACTGAGTGCTGCGTCGAGGTTTTCCAGATCGGGCCGGTCGCCCGTGGGTGGCTTAGGCGTTACGTCTTGCGTCATGATGAAACTTCGCTCCTGTTGATGCAGCGGTGAACAAGCCATCCTTTCACGTTGTTATATACCGATCGTGCGTTGCCGTCTATTCGTGATCTGCGCGCATGCGACCGGCGTCAAGGCGTCCATCGATAGATCAGAATTTTTGCGCGGGCGTCGTCCTCGAGTAGCACGACGTACTCGCCGTTGTCGCGTTGCGCCGCGCTGATGCCGAGATACACGTCCACCCAGCCGCTCGTATTGCCGACGCTCGCGCCCGGCGTCATATAGCCCACCACCTGGCCGGTGCGCGCGTCGTAGACATCCACCCTCTGCGTGTACAGCTCAGCTACGAAGATGTAATTGCCGGCCACCGCGACGCCCACGGTCGTCGTTTGCGGATTGCTTTGCGTGTTCCAGGGCAGTGAGATCGCGTACTGCTGCGTCGGCGTGCCGGAGCTCCAGTTGTCATAACGCGCGAGCACCGGACCCGCCTCTTTCCAATGCGTCGCATCCCATGGAATCGCGCTCGTGAAGCCGGAGATATACATCGTGTCGGTCGCCGCGATGTAGACGATCCGCGCAATCCGCGTGAACGGTTGCGGCATCGCGAACATCTTTGAACTGGCGTACGTGTAGATCGGGTTGCCGGCGGAGTCGAGACCCTGTAGCGGCATTTCTCGTATGCCGCTCAACGGCGTGGCGAGCCAGACATTGCCCGGCGTGTCGACCCACCAGAAGCCATTGCCGACCGTGCTGCCTGTCGACGGATTGCTGCTGATCTCGCTGGCGTCGACGCTGCCGTTGCCATTGCTGTCGCGCCACAGCCATTCTCCGTACGTGGGCTGCGCGGCGGGCCAGGTGCCCGGCAGCGGATTCTGCGCGAGCAGGCCAGATGGAATCGCCATTTCACCGTGGGCGGCGTCGAAGCGATAGACGTTCAGATAATGCGCGCCCGGATCCAGCGTATAGAGAAATCGCCGGCCGTTGATTCGACGCACCATCGGCTCGCCGCGCACGCCGCGCGGCTGATGAAACGCGGGGTCGTCAGGATAGTCGAACCGGTCGAGCGTGAAACCCGCATACGACCATTCGCGACCGACGGGCTGGCTGTAGTCGAGCGTGAAGCGCTTTGAGCCGGTGTAGACGGAATTGGGCACGGCGGGATCGAACGCGGCGCTATCGACGAACGTCAGACCGTACAGGCGCCAATTGAAGGCGTGCGACCTGTACACGTAGCTTTCGAGCACCGCGCCTTGTCCAACCGATGCCGATCCGACCGGCCGCGGCCCTTCTCCGTTCTGCGCGACGTACAGATTGCCCGCGGGATCGACACCGATGCCCGTCATGCCGTTGAAGCGCCAATTGCCCGGCACACCTTTGACCGCGTGAAAGATGCCGTTGCGCGTGCCGATCGGCGCGGCCGCTTGCGGCTGACCGTTGGCGTCTTTGTTAAAGACGAGAATCTGCTGCGACGGCCCATTGTCCGCAATGAGAATTTGCCCCGCCGGCGTGACCGCGATGTCGGCCGGCACGGCGCCCACCGGCAGTGTCAACGTGCCGGCAAGCGCGGTGCCATTCGCGGCGTAGTGCTGAATAGTTAGGCTTCCCGACGAGATACCGCTGATCACCCACAGCGTCGAATCGGTGTCTACCGCAATGCGTCCCGGCGACGCCACGTTCCACGAGCGCAAACGCTGCATCGAATTCGCGTCGAACACGACGATCCGGTTCGCGTAGGTATCGGCCACGTAGAGTTCGCTGTCGGTGGCGGCCATGCCACGAATGCTCGCGTCGTTGCCGGTCGTTACCGTCTCGAGCGGCAGAAAGCTGTTCTTCGTCGCATTGGCGCTATTGCCGATGCCGCCGCTAAACGGCGCGCCGGTCGCCAGATTGGCGAGCGTGCGGCGCGTGATGCCGTACCAGGTCAAGTTGGCCGCGGGATAGTCCGCGCCGACCAGGGCGTTGCTTTCGTTACCGATCGACATCGCCGCATAAAGATACGTGTGATTCACCGCGACCGCGTCGCCGCCGGCCGCGCCCCAGCCATGTGTCGAGCCGGCTACGGCGATCTTGTCGCCCGCGCGATAAGCGGCGATTTCACTGCCGCTTTCGTCCCAGGGCGCGTTGGTGTACACGGTGCCATCGGCGCCGACGCTGATGGCCTGAATATCCTGCTGCATCCATTTGCCGTCGCCGAAACCAAAGCTATTGCCGATCCATGAAGTGGTGTAATTGAGTTGCGATTGCGCTGTCGCATTCAGTGGAATAAGACTGTTAAAGATAACAGCGGCCACGCTCAGGCGAGAGAACAATGTCACGACGGTATTTCCTTGCGAGGTGCGAAGCGCGTCAAGTTGGCATGTCTGGCGCGTTTTCGCGCGCATGCCGATCGATAAGCAATCGCGCATGCGTAAAGTTTGGCGCTTTATCCTCGCATAGAAAAATTGGAAATATATTGATAAAAAAATATCGCTTTAAATGTTGAATTACCCAAACCATTCCAAGCGCATAATTTCACGCACGAATACGGTGCTATCTGCCTCTCACGCGGATGCGATAAGCGCACCGGCGCGCGCCGGCCAGCACATGTTCCTCGCGCTCGATCGAACCGTCCTCGCCCACAATCTCCGCAAAGAGTTGCAACTCCGTGCGGCAAAATCCCTGGCAGGTCCGCGCCGCCGCACAAATCGCGTGCAGGCCATGCGGATATTCGTACGCATCGTCGATACGAGCAGTTTTACGCGCGCCGCGGAATCGCTAGAAGTGCCGCGCGCCACCGCCGCCACCGCGGTGCAGCCGCTCGAGCCGCTGCTTGGCGTGCAACTGCTGGTGCGCACGGCGCGCAAAGTCACGCTGACCGCCGAAGGCGCCGCCTATCACGAACTCTGCGCGCAGATTCTCGCGGCTGCCTTTGGTTTTTGCTCGATATTCGCTCTCCCGCAAAAGCTCACCGGCGGATTTTTTGCACAGCTTTTCAGCTCCCGAAAACGCTCACCTCAAAAGCCTGCACGGTCCTTCACGAAGTCCGCACCCGACGCACAAAAATACGCCGCGTGAGATCGAACGCCACCAGATTGCCGGCCACCACCAGCAACAGACCGACGACGGCCAGCGCGGACCACCGATAGCCTTCGAATACTGTCGACACCGCGAGCGCCACGATCGGAAACAAGACCGTGCTGTAAGCGGCGCGTTCCGGTCCGATGCGCCCGACCAGCATCAGGTACGCCGTGAAACCAATCACCGAGCCGAATATCGCGAGATAGGCGAGCGCGCCGAGATAGCGCGCGGACGGCTCGACGGCGAACGAAAAGCCGGCCAATACGCTTCCCACAGTCAGGACGCTGGCGCCGATCAACATCGCCCAGCTATTCGTGGCGAACGGGTGCAAGCCCATCGCTTGCATGCGGCTCGACAACAGGTTGCCGGCCGAAAAGCACAAGGTTCCGAGGAACGCGATGCCGAGACCGAACCACGCGGCGTGATCGCCGAGATGCCCCGTCATCTGCTGAACGAACAGACATACGATGCCGACCAGTCCCAACGCGGCCCCCGCAATCGCCGTAGGTTGCAACGGCCGGCCCATGAACAGGCGACCGTTGATCGAATTCAGCAGCGGCGCGGTAGAAAACACTACCGCCACCAGGCCGCTCGGCACCACCAGTTCAGCGTAGTAGAAGCACAAAAAGTTTAGACAGAAGAGCGCCAATCCTTGCGCGATCAGGAAACGCCATGCGGCACGCGGCGGCCAGATCGGCCGGCGCATGATGCGCAGCAATGCGAACAGCACCAGCGCCGCGATCCAGAAACGCCAGGCAATGGATACCGGCGGCGGCACCGCTCCCAGTTGCCATTTGATCGCGATCCACGTGGTGCCCCAAATCAGAACGGTGACGGCATAGAGGAACAAATTCATGGTCGAGCCTGCAGCAGCAAATACGGGATTTCACTATGCCGCAGCCCGGCTGGCCGCACTTGTCCAGGATTGCGCAGTTTTTCGGAGTGGCAAGCCGTCGCACGCGGGCGGCCGTATACTGGCGCTCATTCAGTCACGACAAGTATTTCGCCCGCTTCGTGAACACCAGACCGCCCGTGCCCGTGAGCCACTCCGCTGAAACGCCGTTCGGCCTTCAGTCGGTGTGTCACACGCTGAGCAGCGCGAACGCGAATCTGGACCGTTTCGCGTGGCTCGGCGACCGGCTGGCCATCGCCCTCTGGACACGCGACACGGAAGAAGCCGAGACCGTCTACGAGCGTCCCGGCCATCACACGCTGTCGTGCTATCTGGACGGCGGCTATCGCACCGAACGCCAGAAAATGCCAGGGCATTACGGCGCGCCGTCGCGGCTCTGCGCGCTGCCCGGCGAGCACGAATCACGCTGGTGGGTGCGCGGGCACATGCATTTCATGCACCTGTACTTCCTGCCGGAGCACTTCACGCAGCGCGCGGTTCAGGAACTCGACCTCGAACCGCGCGAACTGACGCTCGCCGATCGCACGTATTTCGAAGACGCCCGCATCGCCACGTTATGTCAGTCGCTGGCGAACGAAGACTGGCAGGATCCGGACGGCTTGCTGCGCACCAACGAGACCGCGCATCAGGTGCTGAGTCTGCTGTTGCGCGCGCAAGGTGTGCGCCGCACGGATGCATCGCTCAAAGGCGGCTTGTCGGTCGCGACTCGCCGGCGCCTGCATGACTACATCGAAAGCCATCTCTCGCAGGCACTTACGCTGGGCGAGCTGGCCGGCGTAGCGGCGCTGTCGGAATTTCATCTTGCGCGCACGTTCCGCACCTCGTTCGGACTGCCACCCGCCGCGTGGATCGCGCAACAGCGGCTCGAACGCGCTCGCACGCTGTTGCGCACCACAGCGCTGCCACTCGCGCAGGTCGCCGAGCAATGCGGCTACGCAAACGCCAGCCATTTCAGCCATCGTTTCCGCGAGAGCGTCGGCGTGGCGCCGACCACGTATCGGCAGGCTGTCGCCGCCTGAGCGCGGCCGGCGCGCTTCACGCGTTGCCGTGGTTGCCGCACTTACCGCAACGCCATCGCCAGCACGCGCGCCACGTGGATCGCGTCGACTCCCGCGCCGTCATGGATCTGATGCCGGCAACTCGTGCCGTCCGCGACCATGAGCGTGTCGCCGTCCATCTTGCGCACCGCCGGCAGCAGAGACAGTTCCGCCATCGCTTGTGACGTCGCGTAATGCTCGGCCTCGTAGCCGAAACTGCCCGCCATTCCGCAGCACGACGATTCCACCGTCGATACCTTCAATTCAGGAATCCACTTCAAGACGGTTTGCACGGGCGTGAAGGCGTCGAAGGCTTTCTGATGGCAATGGCCATGCACCAGCGCCTGCTGCTTCGCCAAAGGCTTCAACGCAAGCTCCAGACGCCCGGCCTTTTCCTCCCGCACCAGAAACTCTTCGAATAGAAATGCCTGTTTCGACAACCGCTGCGCTTCGTCGCCGAAACCGTAGTGCAGGAATTCGTCGCGTAACGACAGCAAGCACGACGGCTCCAACCCGACGACCGGCACACCGCGCTCCACGAACGGCTTGAACAGATCGAGCATGCGCCGTGCTTCCTGCTTTGCTTCATCCACAAGACCCGCCGCGAGGAACGTGCGGCCGCAACACACGGGCCGCTCGCCCTGGCGCGTGTTGAAGTGCACCGTATAACCCGCAGCCTCCAACACTTGCTGCGCGGCGCGCGCGTTCTCCGGCTCCATGTTGTTGTTGAACGTGTCGACGAATAGCAGGACTTCTTTGAGTTCGGCACTTTGGGCTGCGTTGCGCGACGACACCGCATCGGCCAGGAAAGACTTCTTGAAGCGCGGCAAGCTGCGCTCGGGCGCGAAACCCACGTACCGCTTGAACCACGCCGACAGCACCGGCACGTTATCGGCGAGCGCCATCAAGCCCGGCATGCGGCTCGCCGTCGACGCGTAACGTGGCATGAAAGCCACCAGCTTGTCACGCAGACGCAGCCCGTGACGCTTGACGCGCGCCGCCCGTGCCTCGATCTTGAACTTCGCCATATCGACGCCGGTCGGGCAATCGCGCTTGCAGCCCTTGCAGGAAACGCACAGATCGAGCGTTTCCTTGACCTCGTCGCTCGCGAGACCCGCTTCGCCGAGTTGACCGGAAATGGCGAGACGCAACGTGTTCGCGCGTCCGCGCGTGACGTGCTGTTCGTCCTTCGTCACGCGATAGCTCGGGCACATGGTGCCCGCGTCGAACTTGCGGCAATGGCCGTTGTTGTTGCACATCTCGACGGCTTTCGCGAGACCGCCGGAAAGATCGTTACCGCTGCCCGGCAAGCTCTCTTGTCCGGTCAGCGGATCGCGTTCGACATTCCATGCCGACCAGTCGAGCGCCGTATCTATGCGATGTTCCTTGTAGCCCGGTGCGAAGCGGAAATTGCGCGCGTCGTCCATTTTCGGCGGACGCACGATCTTGTCGGGATTGAAGCGGTTGTCCGGATCGAACAGCGCCTTGATCTCGCTGAACGCCTGATTCAGACGCGGCCCGTACTGCCACGCGACCCATTCGCCGCGGCACAGTCCATCGCCGTGTTCGCCCGAATAGGCGCCCTTGTACTCGCGTACGAGGGCCGCGGCTTCATCGGCGATCGCGCGCATCTTCTGCGCCCCGTCGCGGCGCATGTCGAGAATCGGCCGCACGTGCAGCGTGCCGACGCTCGCATGCGCATACCACGTGCCTTCCGTGCCATGTCGATGGAACACCTCGGTCAGGCGGCTCGTGTACTCAGCAAGATGTTCAAGCGGCACGGCGCAATCTTCGATGAAGGACACCGGCTTGCCATCGCCCTTCATGCTCATCATGATATTGAGCCCGGCCTTGCGGACTTCCCACAACGCTTTCTGTTCGTTCGCGTCGGGCATCTCGACGACCGAATCGGGCAAGCCGAGATCGGCCATGAGTTCCGTGAGTTGCTTGAGCGACGCGAGTTGCGCGTCGCGGTCCTCGCCTGCGAACTCCACCAGCAGAATCGCTTGCGGTTCGCCGACCAGCGCCTTGCCGATCACCGGACGAAACGCCGGATTGCTCATCGCGAGATCGATCATCGTGCGATCGACCAACTCCACCGCCACCGGTTTCAACTTGACGATGTGCTGCGTAAGATCCATCGACTGCCAGAAGGTCGGAAAGTTGACCACGCCGAGCGTTTTATGCACGGGCAGCGGCGCGAGCCTGAGCGTCAATTGCCGGCTGAACGCGAGCGTGCCTTCCGAGCCGACCAGCAGATGCGCGAGATTCGCGACGCCGTCGTCGGTATAGGCGCGCGGGTTCTGGCAATCGAACACGTCGATGTTGTAGCCCGCCACGCGGCGCAAGACTTTCGGCACACGCGCCACGATTTCATCGCGCTCGCGTTCGGCGATCTGCTTCACGCCAGCGAGTATCTGCTGCAGGCGCGCGCCTTGCGGCGCCTCGCGCAACGAGGCGAAATGCGCTTCGCTGCCGTCGGCGAGAATTGCGTCGATCGCGTCGACGTTGTGCACCATGTTGCCGTATTCGATCGAGCGCGAGCCGCACGAATTGTTGCCGGCCATACCGCCGATCGTGCATTGCGCGGCCGTCGAAACATCCACCGGAAACCACAGACCGTGTGGCTTGAGCCACGCATTCAGATGATCCAGCACGACGCCCGGTTCGACCGTCACCGTGCGCGCCTCGGCATCGAAAGCGACGATGTTGTTCAACCATTTGCTCGTGTCGATCACCAGCGCTTCGCCAACCGTCTGGCCGCATTGGCTCGTGCCCGCGCCGCGCGCGAGCAGCGGCACTTTTTCGCTGCGCGCGATTTCCAGTGCAATGCGCAGATCGTCCTGGTCGCGCGGAACCACGACACCGATCGGCGTGATCTGATAGATCGACGCATCGGTCGCGTAACGGCCACGGCTCGCCGTATCGAACAACACGTCGCCGCGCAATGATTTGCGCAGATGTTGCGCGAGCGGACTCGTCAGACGCGCGGCGGACGGAACCAGGTGGATCGGCTTGACGAGTAAAGCGGAAGTGGGATTCGTCATTTCGTCGGCCTATGGCAGAGACAGGAAGCGGCTAGTACAGCGTAAGGCTGACCGGCGCGAGTCCTTCAATGCGCCCGCTCGCCGTGCCCGCCGTCTTCGGAAAGAACATGCCGGTGTATGAACCAGCCGTGATGACCATCTCCGGCGTCACGGCAATGCCGCGCGACGTGGCGTGATTGACGAGCCACGTCAGCAGGCGCCGCGGATCGCCGGCCGGATTGGCGGGCGTGGCTTTAACCACATCCTGTCCGTCGAAACTGAATTGCAGCGCCGCCGCCACGAACGGAAAGTCCTCGCGATATGGCGTGAATTCGCCGACGATCAACGCGCCGTGATTCTGCAAGTCCGCGAGTTGAGCGAGCTTGTCGATGGCGGCCCATTCGGCGTAGCGGCTCGCCACGATCTCGATAGTCGCGCCGATCGAGCCGATGCTCGCCAGCACTTCGGCCTCGCTGTACGGCGTAGCAGAGACATCGAACCGCCGCCCGAAGCGAAACGCGATTTCGAGTTCGAGTCCCAAGGGCGCGAACTCTTCGCGCGGCAAACGCGCGCCGTCGGCATGCAGGTCGAGGTTGGGTAACGGCGCGCCCTGGATCGGACCGCTCTCGGACTTCGCGCCGATTTTCCAACCGGCGATCCGCGCGCCGCATGCGTCCAGGATCTCGTGCTGGATCGCGTAGGCCGCGGCGGCGTCGGCAGGGGTTTGCTCCGGTGGCAACGTGTCGAGCGTGACGTGATTGCGGCGTGCGTCGGCGAGACGCCGGCTGAGTGCTGTCGTCATAGTGTCGTGTCGTGAGGCGCAGAGATGGAGCCGTGCAGTGCGCTCAAACGCCCATGCCGGTGGGAACGTGCGCCTTGTCGGCATTGAGCGCGAATTTGCTTTCCGGCTGCATGCGGAACGCGAGCACCACGCCGATCGCCATCAACAGCATGCTGCCGACGAACGGCAATTCCCAGCTCCCGAAGTAGTCGATCAGAAAACCGCCGACCACCGGCGAGATGATCGCGGCCAAAGCCGAGCCGGTGTTCATCATGCCGCTCGCCGTGCCCGAGTATTCCGGCGCGATATCCATCGGAATCGCCCACATCGGACCGATCGTCATTTCGGCAAAGAAGAAGCCGGACGCGAGACATGCCATCGACAGATACAGGCTGTGCGTGAACATCAGCGGAATCAGCGAAAGCAGGCAAAAGAACATGCAGACCGACACCATCCAGCTGCGTGCGCGCTTCAGACTGCCGGTGCGGGTGAAGATCCAGTCGGTCACAATGCCGCCGAGCGTATCGCCGATCACGCCGGCGAAGAACACCACCGAGGCGAAGATCGCCGACTTCTGCAATTGCAGGTGATAGCTGTGCAGAAAGTATTGCGGAATCCAGCTCAGGAACAGCCACAGCGTCCAGCCGTAGCAGAAGTACACGATCGTGACCGGCCACATGCGGCGAAACAGTTTGCTCCACGGCACACCGGCGGCTTTCGGCTTCGGCGCGGGCAGCACGGACAGTTCGTCGTTCGTGATACGCGGGTGGTCTTTCGGATGCTCGGTAAACGTGATGGCCCACACGCCGACCCACAACAAGCTGAACACGCCGCAGATATAGAACGATTCGCGCCAGCCCCACGTCGCCATCACGAGAACGATCAGGCCGGGCGCCACCGCATTGCCGATCCGCGACGCCGCGTGTGTGATGCCCTGCGCGAAGCCGCGCTTTTCCTTGGCGACCCAACGCGCCATCGCCGAGGTGGCGGCGGGAAACGTCGCGCCTTCGCCGAAGCCGAGCAGCACGCGGGCGGCTAGCAGCGAAATCAGGCCGCCGGCAAAGCCCGTGAGCAAAGTCGCAACGCCCCAGATCGCGCCGCAAAAAATCAGCGTGCGTTTCGCGCCGAAGCGATCACTGACCCATCCGCCGATGATCTGAAAGATCAGATACGGATACGCGAAGGCCGAGAACACGAGGCCGACTTCCGTATGCGAGAGATGGAATTCCTTGCCGAAACCCGCGGCCGCGGTGCTGACGTTGACGCGGTCGAGGTAGGTGATGAAGTACATGATGCAGAGCATCACTAGAACGATACTGGTCGCACTGGTCACACGAAACCGCTTCATCGTCTCTCTCCATTGCATGTGTCGACGGCGGGCCCGAGATGGCGCGCTGCGTCGTTACCCGGCGGCGGCTTGCGCCGCGGGACCATCGCATTCGTTCAGGCCGCGTTCTGTGCGCGGCTTCGTGAGGGAAGGGCTTGCCGCCCTCCCTTTTTCCATGAGTCGCGGGTTGCGCTCCGCTCGATGCCTAAAAGGCACTGCTTTCAGGGCGTACTCAGGCTGCGGCTTTCAGGCCGGATGCCTTGGTCGGCTGGCTCAACCACTCCATAGCGGCAGGCAGGCCACTTTCCTTGAGCGGCACGCCCGCGAGCCGCAGACCCATTTCGCAGCCGGCCAGCGTGGCCAGCAGCGTCAGGTCGTTGCAGTCGCCGAGATGGCCGATGCGGAACATGCGCCCTTTCATCTTGCCGAGCCCCGTGCCGAGCGACATGTCGAAGCGTTCGTAGATGAGCTTGCGCACCGCATCGGCGTCGATGCCGTCGGGCATCATCACGCCCGTGAGCACCGGGCTGTACACCGACGGATCCGCACACTGAATTTCCAGGCCCCACGCACGCACGGCGCGGCGGGTCGCTTCGGCGAGACGTTCGTGACGGGCAAACACGTTGTCGAGCCCTTCGCCGAGAATCATTTCGAGTGCTTCGTTCAGGCCGTAGAGCAGGTTCGTGTTGGGCGTGTACGGCCAGTACCCGGTCTTGTTCATCTCGACGATGTCAGTCCAGTCCCAGAAACTGCGGGGCAGTTTGGCCTGCTTGCTGGCGGCCACGGCTTTCGGCGAGATCGCATTGAAGCTGATGCCCGGCGGCAGCATCAAACCTTTTTGCGAACCCGAGACGGTGACGTCGACGCCCCATTCGTCGTGACGGTAATCCGCACACGCGAGACCCGAAATCGTGTCGACGAGCAGCAAAGCCGGATGACCCGCCGCGTCGATCGCGCGGCGCACGGCGGCGATGTCGGAAGTGACCCCCGTGGAGGTTTCGTTGTGCACCACACACACCGCCTTGATCGCGTGTTGCGTGTCGGCACGCAGACGCTCCTCGATCATTTGCGGCTGCACGCCGCGACGCCAGCCCTCAATGCCCGGCAGGCCGAGGAACTCCGGCTTCAGCCCGAGGCTTTCCGCCATCTTTTTCCACAGCGTGGCGAAGTGGCCGGTCTCGAACATCAGCACGTGGTCGCCGGGGCTCAGCGTGTTCGACAGCGCCGCTTCCCAGGCGCCCGTGCCCGAGGCCGGGTAAATCACCACGGGCTGCTGCGTCTTGAAGATTTTCTTGATGCCGTCGAGCACCTTCAGGCCAAGTTCGCCGAACTCCGGACCGCGGTGGTCGATGGTCGGGTAGCTCATCGCCCGGAGGATACGGTCGGGCACCGGGCTCGGACCCGGGATCTGCAAAAAGTGACGGCCGGCGGGGTGAAAGTCTAGCTTGAGCATTGGGCTCCTCCGATTGAATTTTGCATTCAAAAAACTATATCAGACGAACTGTGACGATCCCAAGGCGAAAATTGCGTGTGCGCACCGGTGTTTACCCGCGCTGTTAACTAATCTTTGAGCTTCCTATAAAATCCGGGCTAATGGGATGTTGAGGATTTTTGTATGCAAAATTCGGATTTTGAGGCGAGCATCACCGCTTCCCCGCTCATGCCGAGAGTCGAGCGGCAGCGCTTGCACGACACGGTCGTGGAGCACATTCGGCGCTTTATCGTTGAAGGCGTGCTCGAGCCGGGCAAGAAACTGAACGAGCGCGAGCTGTGCGAAACGCTCGGCATTTCGCGCACGCCGCTGCGCGAGGCGCTGAAGGTGCTGGCCGCTGAAGGGCTGATCGAGATTTCGCCGAATCGTGGCGCGTCGGTGTCGAAGATGTCGGAGGCTGAGTTGCGCGAGACCTTCGAATTGATGAGCGGCCTTGAAGCCTTCTCCGGCGAACTGGCGGCTGAGCGGATGACGGCGGCTGAACTCGCCGAGATCAAGGCGCTGCATTACGCCATGCTCGCGTGCCGCACGCAGAACGATCTGGCCGGGTACTACAGCCGCAATCAGGCGATTCACGACAAGATCAACGAGGCGGCCAGGAATTCAGCACTGCGGCAGACCTATGTCGCGGTGAACCGCCGCTTGCAAGCGCTCAGGTTTCGGTCGAACTTTCAGATCCCCAAGTGGGATAGCGCGATTCATGATCACGATGAAATGCTGAAGGCGCTCGAGGCGCGAGACGGCAAGAAGCTGAGTGCGATTCTCAGGCAGCATCTGCTTGATAAGCGCGATGCGGTTTTGCAGGTGCAATCGCGGGAAGAGGTGGCTGCGTCGCCGTTGAAGACTTGAGGTGAGTCGAGTCAATGCATCTGGACGCCGGCTGCGTCTGGCGTTGGTGTGAGTTTGCACATCCGCGCCGATCGCAAAACTTGTCCACCTAAAATGTTGGCAAGCATGTGGACAACGTTCTTACATCTTGCGCAAGTGCTTGATGCAAAGGGTGTATCGGCTGGTGGGGCATGCATGAGCATGAGCCGCGCCACGGCCGGCGGGGTCTGTCGCCCCGGTGCCGCACAGGCCGGTACGGGCACGATGCCCAAGCTTAAACAAGTATCTCCACGGAGTGCAACGCTCGGAGAATTTCCGGCGGTCGCACCCAGGATTCGTCGCGGATCGTATCGATCAGGCAGTCCATAAAACAACTCGACACGGCGTCGGGCGGCTGCCCGGCACGCGTGATGATGCCGACGGTCGACTCTTCCAGTTGTTCTCGTACGGGGATCGCGCAGAGCCCTTCGTGCGCCGCGCATAGCTCGACGAGCGGCCATGGAAAAATGCTGACCATATCCGTGCGCTTGAGCAGCGAAACGGCGACGGTCAATGAGTGGAGAAAGTGAATGCTGCGCGGCACGGTCAACCCGTACTGCGCGAACATCGTGTACGGCGTCCGCCCTTCCGTTTCAGGATCCAGCGCGACGAGCCAGTCGAGATCGAGCAGGTCGACCAACGAGCGGCTTTCCGCACGCGGATGACCTTGCCGCGCGACAATCGCACGTCCCGAAGAAAACAGCGGCCGGTAAGCGAACTCGGAGCCTGTCTCGCCCGGCGTTTGCCTGCCCACATAGATGTCCAGGCTGCCGTCGCGCAAACGCGGATTGGCAATCGCAGGCAGACCTTCGAAGATCTCCAACTGGATGTCCGGCATCCTCGCACGAAAGCGCGTAACCGCCTCCGGAAGAAACGTCTTGGTGACCCACGCCGACACGGCCACCGAAAGGCGCCCGTGCGGAGCGCCGCGCATCGCATTAACGGCCTGATGCGCATGGGTTATTTGCGCGACGACGAGGCGCGCATGGACCAGCAGCGTTTGCCCGCATTCCGTGAATGTCACGCCTGACGAAGTGCGCGCCACGAGCTGCATTTGTACGGTCTCCTCCAGATACTTAAGGTTTTGAGTGACCGCCGCGGGCGAGGAATTGAGTAGACGCGCCGCGCCGCGGACGCTACCCGCGTCGGCAATGGCGACAAGCGCACGTAACTGATGAAATTTCATTGCACTTAGAGATTAACGACGCCACCGGCGAACGCGTTGAAAACGACGGTGGCCGCGGCGACGCGGGCGACGGCTTGGTCATGGCAAATCGCGGGCGACCGCGACACCACGTTCGACAACGCGACAGCAAGCCTTCAGTGCAGAATCTTCGCGAGAAAATCTTTCGCGCGATCCGACTTCGGATTCGCAAAGAAATCTTCCTTGCGGTCATCTTCCACGATCAGGCCGCGATCCATGAAGATCACGCGATGGGCGACCTTCTTTGCAAAGCCCATTTCGTGCGTGACGCACATCATCGTCATACCCTCCTGCGCCAGTTCGACCATCACGTCCAGTACTTCGTTGATCATTTCCGGATCGAGCGCGGAGGTGGGTTCGTCGAACAGCATCGCGATCGGATCCATAGAAAGCGCGCGCGCGATCGCCACCCGCTGCCGCTGACCACCCGACAGTTGCGCCGGAAACTTGTCCGCCTGCGCGCGCAGACCGACGCGATCCAGTAGCCTCAGCCCCTTCGCCGCCGCTTCGTCTTTCGAACGGCCCAGCACCTTGACCTGCGCGAGCATCAGATTCTGCACAATCGACAGATGCGGAAACAGTTCGAAGTGCTGGAACACCATGCCAACTTTCGCGCGCAACTTGGACAGATTGACCTTCCTGTCGGTCAGCGATTGACCGTTGATGACGATCTCGCCTTTCTGAAACGGCTCGAGACCGTTGACGGTTTTGATGAGCGTGGATTTCCCCGAACCAGACGGACCACACACCACGACCACTTCACCTTTCTGGATCTTGGTCGTGCAATCCGACAGCACCTGGAACTGCCCATAATATTTAGAAACGCCATTCAACTCGATCATTTTGCCAACCTTGTTCGGACCACTTTAACGGTTACCGTCAACCCTGTAGTAATCGACCAGTAAGCGACGCCGGCGAATAGCAGCATTGGCACGACCGTGCCGTCGCGCTCGCCGATTGCCGATACCCGGCGGAAAAAATCGCCCAGCGCTATCACGTAGACCAACGACGTGTCCTGGAAAATCACGATGCACTGTGTCAGCGCCACCGGAACCATCGCGCGAAACGCCTGCGGCAGAATCACATAACGCATTGTCTGTCCCGCTGTCATGCCGAGCGCAAGCGCAGCCTGCGCCTGGCCGCGCGGCAGGCTTTCGATCCCGGCCCGGATGATTTCGCAAAAGAATGCGGCTTCCAGCAGCGAGTAGGCCACCATCGCGGAGATGAGCCGCACGTCGACACCGGCAGGCAAGTTGAACAGCGCCTTCAGAAACTGCGGGACGATCAGGAAGAACCACAACAACAGCATCACCAGCGGAATCGATCGGAACAAGGCAACGTAGCCTTGGGCGAAAACGCGTACCGCGCGCTGCGGCGACCGGTGCAATACCGCTAGCACGGTGCCCCATAGCAGCCCGCACAAGATCGCCACGAACGTAATCTGCAATGTGACGCCCATGCCCGCGAGCACGATACCTTTTGAATCCGCGAGCGCTTGCCAATCTATGTTGAACATCTCAATCTCCCAGCAGGCCCGGCAGACGGGTTTGGCGACGAATCCAATTCATGCCGTGCAGAATCGCAAAGTTCAGCGCCATATAGGCCAGCGTCACGCAGATGAACGATTCATAGGGCTGTGCCGTGTAATCGACTAGCTGACGCGCCTGCCCCGATAACTCCAATAGGCCGATGGTCGAAGCGACAGCGGAATTTTTCGAAATGATCAGAAACTCGGAGGTGAGCGGACCGAGAATGGTGCGAAACGTTACCGGCAGCAACACGTAACGGTAAGTCTGCGCGCGCGTCAGACCGAGTGCGAACCCCGCGTCGAACTGGCCGCGCGGCAGCGCCCGAATGCCGGCGCGCACCTGTTCGCAGATTCGTGATCCTGTATAGATGCCGAGCGAGAAGATCGATACCGACAAAAACTGCGTGTACGGCGGCAGGTTTTTGAACCAGTCGCCCAACTCCGTCGGCACCAGCTCCGGCACGACAAAGAACCAGATAAAGAACTGCACGATCAGCGGCACGCCGCGGAACACCGACACGTACGCGGTGCCGAGCATCGACGCAGGACGGCTCGGCAGCGTGCGAAGAATTCCAAATCCGGTGCCGACCACGAGCGCCAGCGCGTAGGCCGACACGGTGAGCAGCACGGTGTTCAGCAGGCCGGAAAACAGCCATCCGAGGTACGTCGTGTGCTCGCCGGTAGACACGGCCTGCAGCAACACACCCCAATCCCACGAGTAATCCATAACCCTCTCCAGGCCGGCGGGCCGTGGCCCGCCGCTAATGACAACCGCCCGTCAGGACGCCGGTTTATCGTTCGGATGCGCGAACAGCGTCTGCATGCGAGTGGACATCGGGAAGTTGAGATTGATGCCTTTCGGTGGAATCGGCGCCATGAACCACTTCTTGTAGATTGCCGTGGCCACGCCGGAGCGTTCGGCATCCGCAATCGCTGCGTCCATCAGCGCTTTCAACTGCGCATCGTTCTTGCGCAGCATGCAGCCGTAGGCTTCGAATGATTGCGGCGTGCCGACGATTGCGTAATCTTCCGGACGGCTGGTTTTGGCACGCTCACCCGCCAGCAGCGCGTCATCCATCATCATCGCCTTGGCGCGGCCGGTGGAGAGCATCAGGAACGATTCGCTGTGATCCTTTGCGCTGATAATGTTCATGCCCATCGATTTCTCGACGTTCATGTTGCGAATGGACTTCTCCGATGTGGTGCCCGCACCGACCACAACCGTCTTGCCCTTGAGGTCGGTGAAATCATGGATACCGGAATTCTGCCTGACGAGCAGGCGCGTGCCGATGTCGAAGAAGCTGTTGGAAAAATCGACTTGCTGCGCTCGCGCAGCGTTGTTTGTCGTGCTCGTGCACTCGAAGTCGATCGTGCCGTTCTGCAGCAGCGAAATTCGGTTCTGCGACGTAATCGGAATCAGGCGCACTTGCAGGTCGCCTTGCTTGAGCTGTGCCTTGATGCGGTCGATAATCAGATTTGCGATGTCGATTGAATAGCCAATCGGCTTTTGTTGTGCGTCATAGTATGAGAACGGAATCGACGCGTCGCGATAGCCGATGGTGACAACGTGCTGGTCCTGGATCTTCTTGAGCGTACCGGTCGGCGCCGCATCTGCCGCTATTACGGGCAGCGACACGACGGCAAGCGCGGCTGCAAGCGCTGAAAGGCATGCGCCGAATGCGTGGCGCGGACTCAATCTGAAACGGGTTTGTTGCATGGTGTCTCCCCTATGTGAGGTTGATTTCGATTTGGGCAGTCGGCGCGGGCTGTCCGGCGCCAGGAAAGCGAAGTGGAAATCGGCGTGGCCCGCGCTTTATGCGCCAGTGATGGCCGATACATCGATTACATACATCTGGCGCTCGCCTTCATGTACAGAGTCGATGCAGACCGCGCGGCCGTCTCGGCGCCAACGCGGATGCAGATCGCAGCGGTTCTCCTTCTTCAGATCGGGTGGCGTGTAGAAAGAGCCGATGTCGTAGCGCAAACCTTCTTTGGTGTCGAACAGGAACAACACCCGCTCGTTGGTCTGCGTATCCGGATACGTGTCGGACAACAGCCAGCGCGGATCGACCGGCGAATACGTCATATGACCGTTCTCTGTCAGCACACCCTCGCCGATGACATCTACCCGACCTGAATCACTGTCCTCGTAAAGATGGTAGTGAATGCTGCCCGCATGCGGTCCCCAGACGATGATGTGCCGCTCGTCCCGCCACAGCGGGTGAGAAATCTGGTACTCGGACTTCTCGTAGTCGAAGGTACCGACCGCGACGGGATCGAAATCTTCTGCGAGCTGCGGCAATGGATGGTCGGAACATTCGAGCAGGCGCATGGCCGTTCCGTCCGGATTCATCGTGATCAGCCGATGCAGGAAACAGGTCTCGTCGGCTACCCGTTCGGTCCAGCGATGCAGGAATAGCAGCCGCGTCGACGCCGGATTGATTTCGATATGGCTCACCCAGTGGATTGCCTTCTCCATCGACGCCTTAGGGTGAAAACCGCGCAAATCGGCGTAACTCACCAGCAACTGTGCGGCGCCAGTAGCAAGGTCCATCCGATAGATACCGTCGTCCGATGGCGCGAGCGGCAGTTCGAAGGGGCCGCCGTGCTCGCCATATCCAATCGTCTCGTGCGTGACATACAGGCGACGGTAGTCGACGCACAGCGCGTAGCGGCTGTTGGGTGCGACCACATAGACAGGCAGCGGCAGCGCCGTCGAGGCGTTGGTGTCGATATCATGGATCGCCGCGCCAAAACCTGGATAGCGCGCGGTCATGTCACCGGTGCGGACGTTGTAAACGATTTTGCGTCCGGGTTCGCCATCGAGCCATTGCAACTGGCAGCCCATTTGCCAGTTCCATGCGCGGGTGGTGCCGACCGCGCGAAATGCCTCGCGTTCGCCGAGAGTGAAATAGCCCACTTCGGCCTCCAGCTCCGGTGTCAGACGCGCATCCATCATCGGCACCTGATTGGCCAGCAGATAGCTGCCCGTCTTGTCCCAGACAGATTTATTGTAGTAACCGAAGAAGTGATGCTTACCCCCCGGCTCCAGGCGATGTACGGGGCATGGATGTTTGATGACGCGAGACGAAGTCATGAGCTGGTGCGTTCAAAAATCGGTGAGACCGCGATACCAAGCATTGCGGCCGGAAATGAGATAGCTGGATCATATATTTGGGCCACCTATGCGAAGTAATTCTTTTTTTTCGATAGGCTATTCACTTTTGGTATAGTCAGCGCCTCACGCCGTCATCCATCCTCTTCGGTGAAACTATGGCTAGGCCTTTGAATTTCCAGCAGATCCAGGCCTTTCGCGCCGTGATGCAGATGGGCACCACGACCGGCGCCGCCTCGATGCTAAACACGACGCAGCCGTCAATCAGCCGGCGCCTTGCCGAGCTGCAGAGTTCCACCGGGCTCGAACTCTTCGAGATGCACCAAGGGCGTCTTCGGCCGACCAGCGAGGGCAAGCTGCTCTACAAAACCGTCCAGAAGCACTTCGACGGGCTGGAAAAGATCGAATCCGTGGTCGCGATCATGCGCAAGTCGGGCACGGGCGCGCTTCGCATAGGCTGCACGCCAACGCTGGGAGCCGGGCTGCTGCCGCAGGTGGTGCGCGCGTTTCTATCGGAATTTCCGGGCACCTATCTCAACATGCAGACCATGAACACGCCACAGCTGGCTGATCTGCTGCGGCAAGATCTGTTCGACGTCGTGCTGACCACAGGTAAGCTCGATCCGCGAGACTTCGAGCCGGTGATCATCAAGACCGTGCCGGCGGTTTGCGTGTTGCCACCTGGTCACCGGCTGCATGTCGAGCCGGAGATTCATGTGTCCATGCTGCTCGACGAAACGATGCTCTCGCTGGGCGAAGCCGACGACCTCACGATCGAAATCAAGAAGCTGCTGCAAGCTCACGGCTTATCCGACAATTTTCTGATCGAAACCACGTCATCAATCGCGATCTGCGCGCTCGTTGCAGCCGGCAACGGTATTGGAATCGTCAATCCCTACGTGGCCAGTACGTTTGCAGGGCAGTTGCTGATCAAACCGCTTGTTCCCACTATCGACGTCGCCGTTCAGATGGCTATGCCGAGACACACGGCGCCGTCGCTATTGACGCGTCATTTCGTTGACGTCCTGCTGGCGCACGTCAATGGGATGCGCGCGGACCCCGGGTGCTGAAAGTAAGGTTCTGCTGAATTAGACATAGGTCGGGAATATAGCGAGAACCGCGAGGCCAACGCACACCTCGTCAAAACATGGCCCACCCGAGCGCGGCATATCACCGCACCGACAGATGGCGCATTTAGACAATCGCTACCCCAGCAGACAAAATTATCAAATAAGGATAACTACTATTATCCGCAGCGTGCGGCTATTCGCGCTAAATAGACACCCTATATTTTCTATGAATCGATTGCCTCATGCGGCAATCCGTTCACCTTTACTTTACGCGTTCACCCAAACGACCCGTTTTCTCACCATCAATTCTCGGATATCGTGACAGCACATTCATGACTGCCCGCTGCGCATGCCCGTGCGCATGATTCTGACCTGCATGACAAGTTGTCTTGCGTTGGACGAAATTCAGGAAGGAGTGCAAAGATGACTCGTCGAGCGACTATTGCGCGTGTCAATGCAAGTCTGCCCGAACTGGCCGCTAGCATTCCAATCGGTGACACGGCTTTTAATATGCGCTGCGGATTGAGCAGTGAACAGTCGAGTCCCATTCGACACTTCGGTTATACGTCGTTTCTCGATCCGCTCACCGGTTTGTATAACCGCGCATATGTTGCCGAACGCGTTCAGCATTTACTGAAATTGAACCCTGCGGCGCACGTCGCCGTGCTTTTCATCAATCTCGATTGCTTCGGCAAAATCAACGATGTCGCCGGTTACGAGCTTGGTGATCGCGTTTTGCGCGGCATCGCACGCCGGCTTGCCGGACTGATGAATCATGATGACCTACTCGGGCGGATCTGTGGCGACGAGTTCGTTGTCGTTGTCGATAAGCGCGGCGACGCGTCGGCAATCGGCGAGTTCGCGCTGCAAATCCTCCACCTGTTCAGCACGCCGCCTGGAAATCGCGGGCCGTGAGTATCACCTGGGCGCATCGATCGGCATTGCCTGCTCCTCCGGCGACGCTCGCGATGCGGACACGCTGATACGCAACGCCGGCTCGGCGATGCGTCGCGCGAAGGAGAGCGGCCGCAGCCGGGTGCAATTCTTCACGGAGTGCTTGCAAGACGAGTCGCAACGTCGCTTCAGGCTGGAGGAATTGTTGCGCCACGCGCTCGCCGCCGGTGAACTGAGGCTGGCTTATCAGCCCATCATCAACAGCGCCTCGCACCGGACGGTAGGCGCCGAAGCGCTACTGCGCTGGACCAGCAGCGATCTGGGCGAAGTCGCGCCAGCCGAGTTCATACCGGTTGCGGAAGAGGCCGGTCTGATGGCGAGCATCGGCGACTGGGTGCTGGAACAGGCCTGCGCCCAAGCTGCTCAATGGCGCAGAAGCATTGCGCCGCGCCTGCCTGTCTCAGTCAACATTTCGCCGCTCCAGTTCAACGAGCGCCTCGTGCGGCACGTTGCCGCGTGCCTCGAACGCAACGGCCTCGACGCATCGGCGCTGCAACTGGAGATTACGAAGCGCGTATTGATGCCGGATGACCCGACGGTCGCAGCGACGACGGCAGCATTGGCGAGTCTCGGCGTCACGCTCGCTCTCGACGACTTTGGCACGGGCTACGCGTCGCTGTCGTACCTCAAGCGCTTTGCTTTGCACAACCTGAAGATCGATCGCTCGTTCGTTGCGGGTTTGCCACGCGATAACGATTCGATCGCGATCACGCGTGCGCTCGTGGCGATGGCTCACGCGTGCGGCATGACAGTCACGGCCGAAGGCGTGGAAACCCATGAACAGGCAACGGTTCTGCGTGAGATGGGATGCGACATGTTGCAGGGCTATCTGTTTGGCTGCCCGGCGAACGCGGATAAATTTTCCGCCTCGCTGCTGGGCGCCAGTCGCGCGAATACATAGCGCGCTATGCCGTAAAAGCATTCGACAACACGACAATTGAAATTGTCGGCGCGTCGCGACGTCTTTGGGGACGTCTTTGCGTTGCCCACATGATGTGAATCAGGAGAGAGACCATGTTCGATGCGGAAATCGCCGCTGCGCTGCTAAACCGCTGGGCAAGTCAGGCGCCTAAGGAAGAATGCCACGCGTACCTGGGCTTACTGCGCGAAGGCAACTTGCGCTTCACTCGCAAAGTCGGCTGCATGGGTAAACACGGCGTTCGCGACACGGGCGTGTGCTGTACCGAATCGCTTTTTTTCGGCGACGGTTCGCGGGCGCTGCGAGTTGGCGCGCCGGACAGCGAAACAGGTTGGACCCGCTGGGCCGCGCTGCAACCGCTTCAATGACGCGAGCCGCAGAAACGATGGCGGCCTGGTTGCGAACAAGCCTCCACTGCAGCCGATTACTAACCACGAACCGATGTCGGACATGCGGTCTTCCGACGTAACGGACAACAGTGCATGGATAAGAGGACCAACACAATGAGAGCTGACGCGCGTGCACTCAATTGGACGGGCACCCGATGCCCGCCGGGGAAATTTTCAGCCACTGCCACACGTCGCGTCGCGATGGTCACGAGCCTATTCATCACGGCATCGTGGACGATTGGCGATGCCTTCGCGACCGAAGGTGGCCTGGGCCGCCCGGTTGCCGGTATGAGTGTCTTTTCCGGAGCGGGCATCGTCGCACCTGAGCCCATCACTGCGGTGAGCATCGAACAGATTTATATCAACGGCTCGATTGGCGGCAGCCGTGAGGTACCGATCGCCGGAAAGACATCGTTGGGTATCGATGCCCCCGTCGCCTTCACGCTGGCGTCACTGCTGCGTGTATGGGGTGGTGCCGGTGGCTGGGATTTCGCATCCGGCATCACCGTGCCCTATGTCTGGACCGAAGTGACCGCGTCGCTCGCGGTTGGTGGCGCCGGCGCTTCGACGAGCGACCGCGCGTCGAATCTATTCGACCTCTATTTCACGCCAATCATCGCCGGCTATCACTTTTCAAATACCTCGCATATTGCCGCCAGCTTCAACTTCTGGGCGCCTACCGGTCACTACGACGCGAATGCATTGGCAAGCCCGAGTCTGAACAACTGGACGTTCGTGCCGCAAGTCGCCTATACGCAACTCGTACCCAAATACGGCCTTGAGTTCAACGTTGTCGCAGGCCTGCAGTTCTACACGACCAATACTGCGACCGATTACCACAATGCACCTCTTTTCACGCTCGATATCATGGCGGTGAAAAAATTTGTGAACGGTCTCGGTGTAGGCATCGTGGCCGGAACCGTGCAACAGCTCGGCAACGACTCAGGCCCCGCCGCCGAGCGTCTGCACGGTTTTCGCGGACACGACTTCGCATTGGGGCCCGTCATCACCTACGACACGAAGATCAACGGCAAACATCCAGTGTCGGCTAGCCTGCGTTGGGTTCCGACAGTGACCAGTACCAACCGCATCAGGAGCACGGCGAGCGTCATGGCGACAGCGATGCTCGCGTTCTGATGCGACGCCAGGTGGAAATCGGCAAGGAACTACCCAAGTGCGCGCAAACCTCGCATGTCGATAGAAATCGACGTGACGTATGGACTCCGACAGAACGCCTTTTACGCTCAGGTTGACGGCGCCTGGCGCCAACGACGCACGAACAGGAATAATTCATGGAACTCAATATCGTCGAGCAGGTTGCATCGACTCTGCGACGCGCGGCCGAACACAGACGGCTGGTTCCCTACCAGCAGTTTCACGCGCTCTTCGATCCGATGGATCCGCTGTCCAGCCGGTACGCCGCGCTCGAAAAAGCCGTTGCTCTGCTGGCTGGGAAGAGCGGCGTCGATTACGGCGCGCTACTCAGCTTGGCTAATGGACTTGCGGGGAAGGAATTTTACTTGCGCTTCAGGCGCAACAGATTCGACGACTATCTGGCTGTCATGGGCAGTCAGATGCATGAACATTCGCTAAAGAAAAAGAGGTGTCTCGTTGAAGCAGAGCGCGCCCGCGTTTTCGATGATGCCAAGCAGCGGCAAGGCTCCATAGAGAGGGGGGCGCCACGACGATCCACCACTGCGTTGCACCAGCAGGCAACAAGAGCGCAGCCTGAATCGCGCCATAAATCCTAATCCGCCAAGCAGTCATTTCTCCAACCTGACGCAGGATCATCTATGAAGAACCGTCAACATCATCGTTCGCACATGCTCCGCTCGGTCCTTCTGGCTTCAGCCTTCGCTAGTCCCGTGTTCTGCGCTCAGGCGCAGGACAGCCTGTCTGCAAGCGCGCCACAAGCGCTCGGCGCTGCTGCGCTGGTCGAAGCGACCGCGCGCGTCGTTCATATCGATACGCAAAACCATGCTGTCACGCTTCGGGGGCCGCGAGGAAATACCAACGTTGTCAAAGTCGACCCGGCGATCGGCGACGTGAGCAAACTCAAAATCGGCGATGAGGTTCACATCGCCTATGAAGGCGAGTTGCTGTTGTCGGCGGACAAGGTGGATACCAAGGGCATTCGTGCGCGCGTCGAAGATCGGGCGACGAGCCCTGCGTCGGGCGGTGTATCGGTGCAGTTGCGACGCGTCGAAATCATCGCCACGGTCCAGAATATCGATCGAAAAAAACGGCAGGTGACGCTACATGGACCTTCCCGCACGGTGACGTTACAGGCGTCGCCAGACGTGCAATTGGAAAAATTCAAAGTGGGCGACAGCATCCGTGCCGACTATGCATCCGCGAAGGCCGTGCAGATCACGCGAAACGGTCAGGCCATTCAATAGCCGTGAGTCCAGTGCAACGCGCACACCAGGCTCATCGTACCGATCACATACAAGGCCGGTGTAGTACCGCCGGTCAGGTCTCCCACACGCCCGGCCATCATCGGGCTCACCATGCCGCCGAGCGGGATGATGCGCGGCATCCCGAACTCCAGTTGTCCCCACAAATTGTTCGCAAGCCTGTGGACAACCTGCGCATAGCCCGGCCAAGTGTTTGATCCCACAGTCCTATTCCGCCCCGACGCAACCGCGGGCACCCTCGCCGCGGTGTGATAAAAAGTAGTTCCCCCGCTACTTACCGAGGCCGAACATGTCGTCCGTCATGGGCTTCAAAGTCGTCCTGCTATCGCTCGTCGCGATCATCGGTCTCGAACTGCTCGCCAAGCGGCTGCGTCTGCCGCCCGCGGCCGCGCTCCTGGTCGGCGGTGCCGCGATGGCTTTCGTGCCCGGTCTGCCACGTTTCAATCTCGATCCCGAACTGGTCCTGATCGTGTTCCTGCCGCCGCTCCTCATGGACGGCGCGTACTTCTCCGTGTGGGACGAGTTCAAGAACAACCTGGGCGGCATCCTGCTGCTTGCGATCGGCGCCGTCGCGTTCACCACGCTCACGGTCGGGCTGGTCGTGCATTGGGTCGTGCCCGCCCTGCCATGGGGCGCGTGCTTCGCGTTGGGTGCGATCGTCTCGCCGCCCGACGCCGTCGCCGCGAAGGCGGTGCTCGAACGTGTCGCGCTGCCGCGCCGCCTGATGGTGCTGCTCGAAGGCGAGAGTCTCCTCAACGACGCAGCCGGACTCGTGCTGTTCCGCTTTGCAGTCGCGGCCGCACTGACCGGCACCTTCAGCGCGCAGCATGCGGCCGGACGCTTCGCCGTGCTCGCGTTGGGTGGCGTGGCAGTGGGCGTGACGATCGGCTTCGTGGTCGTCAAGCTGCTGCGTTATCTCCACGACGGGTATCTCATCATCACCGCGGCGACCCTGTCCGCGTGGATCAGTTACATCGCCGGCGACACACTGGACGTGTCGGGCGTGATCGCGACCGTGAGCTGCGGGATGGTGCTCGGCTGGCATCAGCATGAAGTCTTTTCGGCGGCGGTACGCATGCGCGGCACGGCCTTCTGGCAGGTCGTGATCTTCCTGATGGAAGCGCTCGTGTTCATTTTGATCGGACTGTCGCTGCGCGGTGTCATGGTGCGGCTAGGCGGCTTCGGCGACGCGTTGACCGCGTTCGCCCCCGCTGTCGGCGCAGTACTCGCGGTAGTCGTGCTGTCGCGCTTCGTGTGGGTCTTCGCGGTGGAATGGTTGAAAGCGCTGGCGTGTAAAGTGACAGGCCGCGCTGGCGGCACACCCGACTGGCGCTCCGCGACTGTCACGAGTTGGGCCGGCATGCGTGGCGTGGTCACGCTGGCCATCGCGCTTTCCTTGCCGGAGACGATGCCAGGCCGCGATCTGATCCTCGTCGCGTCATTCGCCGTGATTCTGGTCACGGTGCTCGGTCAAGGCACGACAATAGGACCGCTGATTCGATGGATCAATCCGGACCACGCATCCGAACGAAACCAACGGCATCTGACTGAGCCGCAGGCGTGGGCGCGGCTCGAAGCCGCGCAGCTCGCCGCGATTCAGCCGCTCGTGCACGGACCGGATGGCAGCGTGATTCATCCACGCCTGCTGGAACAGTACAGCTATCGTGCGCGCATGACCGAGGCTCATCAGGACGAAGCCGCCTTTCCCGCGAAGGAACGCGCCGCACACTACGACGTGGTGCTGGCCGCCGTTTCGGCGGCACGCGCCGAGCTATTGCATCTGCATCGAACGGGCTTGCTTCACGATGAACTGCTGACCGTGCTCGAACACGATCTCGATCTGCAGGAAATCGCAGCGATGCATGGCCGAGGCTGAACCGAACGACCTCTACCGCGCGGCTTCCCTGCGTCGCAACGAATCAGGCAAGCCGTACAGCACGATCAGCGCGCCCACCAGGCTCATCGTACCGATCACATACAAGGCTGGCGTCGTACTGCCGGTCAGGTCTCTCACGCGTCCCACCATGATCGGGCTGACAATCCCGCCGAGTTGCCCGAGCGTGTTGATCAACGCGATCCCGCCCGCTGCGCCGGCGCCCGTGACGAGCTTAGGCGGCAGCGCCCAGAACGCCGGAATCGAAGCAACCACGCCCGCGCCCATCACAGCCAGCGCGACGACCAGCAACGCCGTCTGCTTGTCGAAGAAACCCGCGGCAAAGAAACCGATCGCCGACATCACCAGCAAGCCGAACACGAACTTGCGCCGTTCGCCGCTCGCATCGGACAAGCGCCCGACCACCACCATGCAGATAGCGCCGGCAATATAAGGCACCGCCGTCAGCAAGCCGATCACCGTCGGATTGTTCGTCCCCGCCACGTGAATCAGATGCGGCGCCCAGAAGTTCAAACCGTACGACGCCACCTGAATCAGGAAGTACACCAGCCCCAGCGTGAGAAAGCCTGGCGTCCTGATGGCGCCCATCAACGAATGCCCTGTGTCCGGATGACGGTTTTGCTGCGCAATCTGCCCCGAAAGAAAGGACTTTTCCGCGGGCGACAGCCAACCTGCGTCCTCAATACGATCCTTCAGCACTCTCAGCACCAGATAGCCGAGCACGATGCACGGCAACCCACCGAGCAGAAACAGCCAGTGCCAACCCGGCATGCCAAGCACGCCGTTCATGTGTCCAATCACGAGTCCCGCAAGCGGCGCGCCGATCAGGCCGGAAAACGCGGACGCCAGAAACAGCATCGACGTGATACGTCCGCGATAGCTCGGCGGAAACCACAGCGTCAGGTAGTACAGCACGCCCGGCGCGAAGCCCGCTTCCATCGCGCCGATCACGAAACGCAACCCATAGAACTGCCATTCGTTGCTGACGAACACCATCGCGGCCGTCGCCAGTCCCCATGAGATCATGATCCGCGCGATCCAGCGCCGCGCGCCGACCTTGTACAGAAACAGATTGCTTGGGACCTCGAACAGCACGTAGCCGATCACGAACAGGCTCGCACCGAGACCATAAGCGGTGTCCGACAAGCCGAGGTCGCTCTGCAACTGAAACTTCGCGAAGCTGATGTTGATGCGGTCGAAGAATGCAAACAGATAGCAGATCATGATCAGCGGCATCAACCGCCACGCTACTTTGCGGATGATAGCCGCGGCGTTGTTCGCGCTGTGCTCGCGGTTGCCGGTTGCGACTGCGCCCAGGTCACTCATGTTCGTCTCCAATGCCGGATTCGGCGAAGCCGTCCGGTCGTCTAATAAATTAAGGGTTATCGGATTTGTAGAACGTATTCAGGTACGGGATGCAGGTCGCGGTTACGGCCCGCTTTTGCCAGTTGTCCGGGCACGTCGTGGCCGAGCAGCGCAGGCAAGCCGCGCGACAACGCGATCAGTTTTTCCAGATCGATTCCGGTGGGAATGCCCATTTCGTCGCACATGTTCACGAGGTCTTCCGTGCAAATGTTGCCGGACGCGCCCGGCGCGAACGGGCATCCGCCAAGACCACCCAACGCGGCGTCGAAGCGGCGCGCGCCAGCTTCGTATGCCGCCAGCACGTTCGCAAGACCCAGCCCGCGCGTGTTGTGAAAGTGCAGCGTGAGCGCGGCGGCCGGCAGCCGTTCGAGCACGCGCGTGACGAGACGCGTCACCTGGCGCGGGTTCGCCATGCCGGTCGTGTCTGCGAGCGTGATGCCCTCGATCCCCATCTCGCGATACGTATCGACAATGCCGATCACGCGGTCTTCATCGATCTTGCCTTCAAACGGACAGCCGAATGTAGTCGCAATAGATCCGTTCAACAGCACGCCCGAGCCCTTCACGTGCCGCACGATATCGCCGAACGCGACCAGCGACGACTCGCAGCTCATCCTCATGTTGGCGCGATTGTGGGTCTGACTCGCGGACATCACGAGGTTCAGTTCGTCGGCACGCGAAGCCAGCGCGCGTTCGGCGCCCTTCAGATTCGGGATCAACGCGACGTAGATCACGCCCGGTTGCCGCTCGATCTGCTGGAACACGGCCTCGCCGTCACGCAACGCAGGAATCGCTTTCGGCGAAACGAACGAGCCGCCCTCGATACGAGTGAAGCCCGCGGTAGATAGCGCGTTGATCAGCGCGATCTTGTCCGCGGTTTCGACCCAGGTGGGTTCGATCTGCAAGCCATCGCGCGGCGCCACTTCCTGCACAATCAGTTTGTCGAATTGCGGGGTGTTCAAAACGCGATTCATTGCACGGCTCCTTCGCGGCGCAGCCGCTCGATATCGTCGTTGGCGAATCCGAGGTTGCTGAGCACGCTGCCGGTATGCTCGCCGAGCGTCGGCCCTTGCCAGCGCACTTCGCCCGGTGTGTCCGAGAGCTTCGGTACGATCCCCGGCATCTTCACCGACGCGCCGCCCGGCAGTTGCGCGTCCAACAACATGTTGCGTGCCCGGTAGTGCGGATCGGCGACGATATCGGCCACCGAATAGATGCGCCCCGAGGGCACTTCGGCGCGTTCGAGCGCCGCCAGCACGTCGTCGGTGGAGTGATGCGAGGTCCATTCGGTGATCGCCTGATCGAGCATCGCGCAGTGCTGAACGCGGCCGTCATTTCGCGCCAATGCGGGATCGTCGGCGAGATCGGGACGGCCGATCACCTGCATCAGGCGTTTGAAAATCGGATCGCTGTTGCCGGCGATCACGACGAAGCCTTCGTCTTCCGTGCGATACGTATTCGATGGCGCGATGCCCGGCAACGCGCCGCCGCTCCTCTCGCGCACATGGCCGAGCAGATCGTATTCCGGCACCAAGCTTTCCATCAGATTGAACACGCTCTCGACCAGCGAGACATCGACCACCTGGCCTTCGCCCTGCCCCGTCTTCACGCGCAGCAGCGACATCAGCGCGCCGATCACGCCATGCAGCGAGGCGAGCGAATCGCCGAGACTCACGCCGACGCGCGCCGGCGCGCCGTCCAGGTCGCCGGTCGTGTAGCGGATGCCGCCCATCGCTTCGCCGATCGCGCCGAAGCCAGGACGATCGCGATAGGGACCGCTCTGGCCGTAGCCGGAAATGCGGACCATCGTCAGTTTCGGATTGATGGCGTGCAGCACGTCCCAGCCGAGGCCGAGCTTTTCGAGCGCGCCCGGGCGCAGGTTTTCGATCACGACATCGGCATCGGCCGCGAGCCGTTTGACGATCTCGACACCGTCCGCCGACTTCAGATTCACGCAGATGGACTTCTTGTTGCGCGACTGCAGATACCACCAGAGCGAAGTGCCTTCATGCAGCTTGCGCCATTTGCGAAGGGGATCGCCGGTCTCGGGCGCTTCGATCTTGATGACGTCGGCGCCGAACTCGGCCATGAGGCGCGCGGCAAACGGCGCGGCGATAAGGGTTCCGATCTCGATGACGCGGATACCCTGAAGCGGTCCACCCATTGTGCTGTCTCCAAAGCGGGTTTCGTGTTGAGAGACAGCTTATGAGCGGCACGGCGGCAGCGTCCAACCGCAATTCGCCAACGACCGTTCGCGAACGGCGAACGCTCTCCGTCAAGCGATGGTAGGCGGGGCTTCCGAGTCTTCGATGGAGCGCAGATGGTCGAACAACAGGCGGCTCACTGGCGACAATGCATCGACGTCGCGCACCACCAGCACGAGGCTGCGCGCCGACCAGTCGTCTTCGAGCGGTGCACCGACGAGACCCAGCGGCCGGCCCATGAGTTGATACACCTTCAGCGGCAATACGCCGACGCCCATGCCGGCCTGCACCATCCGGCAGACCGCATCGAAGCCGGGCACGTGAATGCGCAGCCGCAGCGGCTTGCCCGCCTGACGTGCGGCGAGATGCGTGCGAGCATTGATCGAACTCGCGGCGTGCAGACCGACGTGATCGCCATCCAGCGTTTCGACAAAGGCAACGCTTTCGCGCGCCGCCAGCGGATGATCGTCGCGCATCACGAGCACCAGCGAATCGTGCCGGTAGTGTTCAACGTGCAGATCGCGCGTGTCGGCATCGCCGGAACAGATGCCGACGTCGACGAGGCTGTCGTCGACCGCTTCGACCACGCCGCCGCTCGGCCGCTCCTCCAGATCGAGCTTGACGCGCTCATGCTGCAACTGGAACGCGCGCAAATCCTCCGGCAGGAATTCGACGATCGCCGAGAGGTTGGCCATCATGCGCACGTAGCCGCGCACGCCGCTCGCATGACCGGCCAGTTCAATGCCGATGTTCTCGATGTCGCGCATCACGCGGCGCGCGTGGTGCAACAGCGTTTCGCCCGCCGGCGTGAGCGTCATGCCGCGCGCGTTGCGCTGGAACAGCGTGGCGCCGACCGCCTGTTCGAGTTCGAGCAGACGCTTGCTCGCGGCGGAAACGGCGATCGCCTCGCGCTCGGCGGCACGCGTGAGCGTGCCTTCCTCGTAGACCGCGAGAAAGAGTTGCAGCGTGGTGAGGTCGAGCCTTCGGAGAAGGTTTTTGATTACCATGGCGGGGCGCCGCGTTGTTGTGCGATCCGCCTATTCTGACGCCAGATGCAAAAAATAGGCGCCGAGCCCTCGCGGATTCCGTCCCTCGTCAAAGGAAGTCTTCCAATGCCCACCGTCGCGATCGCGATCTTTTCCGGCGTGCAGGCGCTCGACGTCGCCGGTCCCGTCGACGTGTTTTCCGAAGCCAACCGCTTCATCGCGCCCGAAGATGCCTACGAGGTGAAGTTGCTCAGCGCCGAAGCCGCACCGCTGCGCGCGTCCAACGGCATGATGCTGATCGCGGACGCCACCTTCGATCAGGCACGCGGTCCGTTCGATCTTGCGCTGGTCGCGGGCGGCCCGGCGCTGCCGGACACCACACCTGAGGCGCCACTATTGGAGTGGCTGTCGAACGTCGCCACACAGTGCGGCCGCTACGGTTCGATCTGCACCGGCGCGTTCGCGCTCGGTCACGCGGGCCTGCTCGACGACCGCAACGTGACGACGCATTGGCAGCACGCCGCGCAACTGGCGGCGCAATTTCCCAAGGCGCGCGTCGACTTCGACCGCATCTATCTGCGCGATGGGCAACTCGTCACATCGGCCGGCGTGACCGCGGGCATCGATCTGTCGCTCGCTTTAGTCGCCGAGGATCACGGCCCGCACACGGCGCTCGCCGTCGCCAAACGTCTGGTGGTATTCGCACAGCGGCAAGGCGGCCAGTCGCAATTCAGCCCCTACCTCACCGCGCCCGCCGACGACACCTCGCCAGTCGCCAAAGTCCAGGCGCACGTCATGGAACGGATTCGCGAGAGCTTTTCGGTGAAGCAACTCGCGGATGTCGCGGGCATGAGCGCCCGCAACTTCGCGCGCGTGTTCGTGCAGGAGACCGGCGTGACGCCGCATGAATTCGTCGAACGCGCCCGCGTGGATGCGGCGCGCAAGCTGCTCGAAAGCAGCGGTGCGGCGCTCAAGGCGATTGCGTACGACTGCGGCTTCGGCACGGCGGACCGCATGCGCATTGTCTTCACCAAACGAATCGGCGCGACGCCGATGCAGTATCGCGAACGCTTTCGCTCGGCTTGAAGTGAAGCGCACGCGCGTGCAGTCAGGCGTCATTGCACACGGAAAAATGTCGCGTGAGAAAATAGCCGCCTCTTCAAGCCAACAATCCCAAGGACCGACATGACCACCTCTTCCCCTATCCGTGCGATCGTCACCGGCCACACACGCGGTCTGGGCGCGGCGCTCGCCGAACAACTTCTGGCTCGCGATATCGCCGTGCTGGGATTGTCCCGCTCGCGTCATGCCACGCTCAAAGCGCGCTTCCCGGCGCTGCTCGAAGAAATCGAACTGGAACTGGCCGACACCACACGCGTCGCGCAATGGATCGCGAGCGATGCGCTGCGTGAATTCGTCAGCGGCGCGCAAACGGTTCTGCTGATCAACAACGCGGGCATGGTGCAGCCCATCGGACCGATTGAAGGACAAGACGCGGCATCTATCGCGACCGCCGTGAGCCTCAATGTCGCCACACCCTTGATGCTGGCCAGCGCGCTGGCCGCAGCCGCCGTCGACGCAACCGACCGGCGCATCGTGCACATTTCCAGCGGCGCGGCGCGCAACGCGTATCCCGGCTGGAGCATCTATTGCGCGACAAAGGCTGCGCTCGACCATCACGCGCGCGCCGTCGCGCTCGATGCGAATCGTGCATTGCGCATCTGCAGTCTGGCGCCGGGTGTGATCGATACGAATATGCAGGCGGAGATTCGCGGCAGCGGCGTGGAACAGTTCCCCATGCGCGAGCGATTCGAAGAACTCAAGCGCAACGGCCAACTGTCGACGCCTGAACAATGTGCGACCCAGTTGCTCGATTACGCCTTGAGCGATGCATTCGGTCAAACGCCGGTCGCGGACATTCGCGAGATCGCAAAGCCAGCGTAATGCGCCGATAGCGAAGCAGCAACGGGGCGCATCGAGCGCTCCCGAAAACTCTCACCTTTCTCCTGATTCTCCGCGAATCTACACGCCGGGCGCGACCATCAAACCGCGCTCGGCCGCTCCGAGCTCGCCGTGCGGCACGAACACATAGCCGCGTCCCCACACCGTTTGCACATAGCGCGGCTCGGAAGGATCGATCTCGATCAACCGACGCAACCGCCAGATCGACACGTCCAGACTGCGCCCTTGATGCATCACGCTATTGCCGCGCAGTTTCTCGTTGAGCTGCACACGCGTGAGCACGGTCATCGCGTGATTGACGAAGATCTTCAGCAACGCGAACTCGGAACTGCGCAGCACGAAGTGCTCGTTGTCGCGGCGCAATTCGCGCGCGGAGAAGTTCAGTTCGCAGCGTCCGAAGCGATAAGGCGGCCGCGTCTCGGGCGCACCCGGCGCGAGCGTGCCGCGCCGTCGCAGCAGGACGCGAATGCGCGCGAGCAGTTCGGCCGGGTCGGCGGGCTTGCTCATGAAGTCGTCGGCGCCGAGTTCGAGACCGATCACGCGGTCAATCGCTTTGCTGCTTGCCGATAGCAGAATCACGGGCACGTCGTTGCCGCTCATGCGCAAGTCGCGCAGGACAGCGAGGCCGTCGCCGTGCGGCGCCGAGATGTCGAGCACCAGCAACGAAGGCCGCTCCCTCTCGATCACGTGCTTGAGCGCGGCGGCAGGCGGGCGTGCCGATACGCCGCAGCCTTGCCCGCGCAATGATTCGCCCACCACGGCAGTCAAGCCGGCGTCGGCACCCACGAAAAGAATATGCTGACTCATCCAACTGATTCCAGGAGACGATCGTTTTTCAGAGACAGGCATCTGGCAGGCGGATATAGCCGATCCGCGCACCCTGTCGTCCGCGTCGCCATCTTCCCTGCATGCGGGTGTTCTCAAAACGCGGAACAGCCCCCAAGGTTGCCAATTTCTTCCCAACTCTTTCAATGCGAAACGTGATATGAGCCGGCGCGTGTGGCGCACCGTATGATTTTTTTTGGTCGGCTCCTGAAAAACCTCACCTTTCGCACGGAGCGCGTGGGGTTCGAGGCGAGGTCCGCGTCGAATTGCTCCCGAAAACCCTCACCTTTCGAGCTTGGGGGCAGGCCGCAAAGGCATACTGGGCATGGTTCGACTACTCCAAAACAGGCCACTCCCGCAAACCCTCACCTTTAGAACCGGTGGAGTAATTTGCATACCCAGGTAAGCTGCGGTGCGCGTGCGGGCGTTTGCACGTCATGGAGATGCGAGATCGATGCAAGCGATGCGCGGCGTGATCGATCAATGCCGGCGATTGCGGCGAGCATCGCATGAATACGCGGTAGGTCCCGAATATCCTCACCTTTGAGCACGCAGAGGCATCCGGAAGCATCGTCTCGATCACTGCGCCGGCAGGTTAATTGGCGTTTTTCACGTGTTTCGACCGCCAGGGTGACCGCGAACCAGCCATAAACATCATCTCGACGCGACGCTCCCGAAAACTCTCACCTTTGCGCTCGCTCGAAGCGAAAGAGGCGCTCAGCTCGCCAGTTTGCGGAACGTTTCCAGCACCGCGTCGCCCTTGAACGGCTTGACGATCCAGCCTTTCACGCCAGCCGCCTTGCCGCGCTCCTTCATCGCCGGGCTGCTCTCGGTCGTCAGCATGATGACGTTGACGGTCTTATTCGCGAGCTCGCCGCGAATCTTCTCGACCATCGTCAGGCCGTCCATGTTCGGCATGTTGACGTCGCTGATCACCAGCTTGATGCCGGGGCTGGCCCTCAGCTTGGCGAGGCCGTCCTTGCCGTCCACGGCCGTGTCGACGTCCAGACCGTTCTTCTTCAGAAAGCCGGCTACTTCGTCGCGCACCGTGCTCGAATCATCCACCACCAGAATTTTCGACATGTTTTTTCCTATGACAACACTCAGAACAGATCCAGTTCGCCTGCCTCGACCATTGCGCCGACGTCGTCCGTGACTTCCTTGAAGTCCTCCGGCGACCAGCTCAGGCTGAACACAAAACGTTGATGCAACTTGACCGCGCGGTTCGACTGCGGGTCCTTCAACCAGTACGTGAAGCACAGTTGCGGATTGCCGCTGCCGAACGAGATGTACTTGTGCTTGTGATTTACCAGCAGCGGCACCTGCACCTGGCTGCGCGTCCAGGCGTCCGCGTCGCCGACATAGCGGTTCTTGAAGGAACCCCAGATCAGATTCGTCACTTCGCCGAGCACGCTGTTCAGGTCGCGGAAATCCGCTTCGCCGTGCCGCTCGCTGCCGATCATCTGATAGCGATCGAGCAGTTCGAGGATCGGCGTCTCTTCGGCCTGCATCATCATGTAGCCGCGGCACCATGCGCTTTCCAGCGGAATCAGGCTGAACACCTCGCCGAAGATGATGCGGTCGCGCACGATATACGGCGTATCGCACGTGATGGTCAGGTCCTTGAACACATCGCCGAGAATCGCCTGTGTCATGTCGGCGATGCCGCGCACCAGCGCGTTCGGATAGTCCAGGCTGAAGATGTAGTCGTCGATCACCTGGCGCAGCGGCGCCATATCGTGCGCGACGTACGCGGCGCAGACCACGCGCCGCAAACTCTCCGGCAAGCCGTCCATGCCGGGATCGTTATCCCGGCGCATGATGATCGGCAGCTCTGGGCGCACCGCGTTGATCCTGATCGCAATCTCGGCGCTCGCTTCCGGCGAGCCGCCATAACTTTCGGCAAACAGCACCGCGCCGAGATCGATGTTCGAACGCAGCACCGATTGCAGACGGTTCTTACCGACTTTCACCCCGACCAGATTGTTCTCGTCGCAAAAGCGCTTGAGCGCTTCTTTGTGCGACGGGCAGTCGTCCAGCACCAGCACCTTGCTGACCGGCTTGTTCATGTTCATGTTCATGTTCATGTCGCGTTCCTGCTCACAACGGCTAATCATTTCACGGTCAGAACAACTCCAGCTCGCCGCTGGTTTCTTCGACAGCACTGGTATCGGCAAGGAAGTCGAGCGGCGCATCTGCGCACACGCACACCGTCGCGGCCAGCCGCACGCTGCCGTCGAGCGTGATCGAATACGACGACAGCAAAGCCGGCTTCAATTCATGCAGATGCGGCAGGCAACGCGCGTTCAACACATAAGGCGTCGACATGCCGAGGTCGGGGAAATAGCGCAGCAACTCCTGATTCATCGCTCCGCAACACAGATTGCAGATTTCCAGAAAGGCTTCCTGGAAATTGCGTTCTTCGGTGGCGTCTTTCAGGTAGTAGTTGCGCGTGCTGTCGTCTTCGTCGAAATGAAGAATCAGCAGCAATCTGAACACGATCGACGAGATGGTCAGTACGACCACTTGCGTGTCTTTGGATACGCCGACGCTCGCGTCGGCTATCGGCGCGATCTCGCACAGATCGCCCGAATCCAGCGGCAAGCGCGCCTGCGCCGCCTTGCGAAAAATGCGCTCGAAGCTGTCCTTGGCGTGGGCCGAGATCACACCGCCACCTCGTGCAGCTTCGAATGAAACTGGTGGGCCAGCGATTCGACGCTGGCGAGCGATGCCGCGATCATCTTGCCGCCCGCCTGAATGTCCTGAAACGTGGACGTCGTGGTCAGGTCGTTGCGATGCAGGCTGTCGCGATAGCTCTTCGATAACTCTTCGGAACGCGCGGCGAGGGCGCGCACTTCGCTGGCCACCACCGCGAAGCCACGACCGGCCGGTCCCGCGCGCGCGGCTTCGATCGACGCGTTCAGCGACACGATCACCACGTGCCGCACGATCGAGGACAGTTCCTGATTCTTCGCGTGCATGTCGTGGTTTTGCGTCATCAGCGAAATCATCTGTTCGTGCCAGCGCTCGAACGTTGCACCGAGGCTCTTCAGACGCTCGGCTTCGGCGGCGATCTGCCGCGCGTGATGCGCCAGTTGGTCTTTATCTTCGCTGGCCGCTTTCAGTGCGGCGCGCAGTTCGTCGGCGTCGCTTTGTTGCCCGGCGAGTTCCTCGCGCAACTGCGCGGTCAAAGCGTGCAGTGCCTGCTCTGCCTGCTCTCGCTCGCGCATGGCTACACCATGATCAGCCCGCTCGGCTTCGAACCTGGAGATACTGGCTAGCGCTTCGGCGCGTAACCGTGCCGTCAGCTTCGCGCTGTGCAGCCTGTGCGCGGCAAATGCAAGCAGCGCGGTCACCGCGCTGCTTGCTGCCACCGCCAATACATACTGTTGAATCACAACCGTTCCCTTCGAATTGCGTCGCGACGTACGCCGATGCGGCGCTCAGTCCGCCATCGCGTCGAGTTGCAGTGTGCCGGCTTCGCGTCGCGCTTCCACGCCGAGCGTATCGACGGCAACGTTGTCCGGCAGGCAGACAATCGTCTGGAACTGACGGAACGCCGCGCCTTTGCGGTCGTCGGTGAAGCGCAGTTCTATGCTGCCGTTCGCGCGTTTGAGGAAATCGCGCACAGCGTCCATGCCGACTCCACGGCCCGACAACTCGGTGACCGTTTCCGCAGTCGAAAAGCCAGGCCGGAAAATGAAATCGGCGATGGCTTCGTCGCTCAGCGTGTCGTCGTGGCCGATCCAGCCGCGCTCCATGGCGATGCCGCGAATGCGTTCGAGCGCAAGGCCGCGGCCGTCGTCGCTCAGCGTGATCTGCAATGCGCCGTTGTCCACGCCGACTTCGATATCGATCGTGCCGGCCGGCGCCTTGCCGTGGGCGCTGCGCGCCTCGGCGGTTTCAATGCCGTGATCCATCGAATTGCGCAGCAAATGCATGAACACGTTGTTCAGCGTGCCGCCCGCCTGACCACGCAGACGGTAACCGTTGTCGTCGATACGCACGTTGGGCGCGGGCTTGCCCAACTCGCTCGCGAGCGACGGCAGCGAGTCCAGCACGCCGGAAAGTGCGTCGCGCACGCTTTCGCTGCCCAGTGCGCGCAGCGTGCGGCGCAGCGCATCGCGCATCGACTGAAGTTCGCGCAATTCGCCGGCGTTGGTTTGCTCCAGCATGCTGAGGGTGTGCTGGATATGTTCCTTCGCGACCATCACGTAGTGAGCGGAGTTGGCGGCGTTGTTCGTCTGATTCCTGTTCTTGCGGCCAAGGCTCTGTTCGTTGATCTTCGCGTAGCTCTCGATAGCTTCGCGCACGCGCGTCAGTTCGCTCATCAGATGCTCCTGATCCCACGAGCGATCCGCGTCCGGTTGGCGCAACTCGTGATAGCTCTGCTCGGTTTCGTGCACGACGTTGGTCAAATGCTGAAGGTTGTAGGTCCGCGCATTGCCCTTGATGGTGTGCATGTTGCGAAACAGCTCGGCAATCGCGGCGTGATCGGCCTCCGAATGCTTACGGATGATCCGCTCGTTCTCACTGACAAAGCCCGCCGAGCTTTCGATGAAGTGGTGAAACTTCTCCTCGCTGACCGCGAGAATCTCGCCGATCATGTCGAGGCGGCGGCGCTGTTCGCTGGCTTCGGCGGCGAGCTTGCGCAATTCGGTGACGTCTCGCACGCACAGCATCAGGCGTTGAATCACGTCGTTTTCGTCGGTAATCGCCGACCAGCTCAGGTCGAGAATCTTGACGCGGCCGTCGGGCATGCGTTTGGAAATTTCACCGACCAGCAGATGCTGATTGAACGCGAAGTTGATGCAGTCCTCACCCAGACACGTATGCGTGGCCGCGTCGACTTGTGAGAGCGCGTCTGAACCGAGATCGGTATCCGCGAACACCAGATCCATCAAACCGCGCCCGGCGATATTCTTCGTTTCGAAGATGTCTTCCAGATACGCCGAGTACTCCGCGTGGATCACCGCGCCGTCGATCACCGTCAGAATGCCTTGCTGCATGTTCTGCAGCATCGCCTGAATGTCGGCGGTTTTCTGCTTGAGTTGCGCCGAGCTTTCCTGAATCTTCTCGATCATGCCGTTGAAGGCGACGATCGAATGGCCGATCTCGTCGAGCCGCCCCACCGGCACGCGCCGCGTGAAGTCCTGACTCGAAGCGATCTCGCTCATCATGGCTTGCATGCGGCTGAGCGGGCGCGTGATCTGACGATACAGCAGCGAGCCGATGGATGTCAGCAGAATGATCGCGATGCCCGTGACGGCGGCGATTGCCGTGGTCGTGGTCGAGAGCGTGGTGTTCAGCGCGCTGATCGCCTCGTCTTTCTCGCGATTCTTCTCGACGCGCAAAGTCTCGACGATCCCTTCGAGTTCGTCGCGATACTGCGCGACGTTGGCGAACAAATAAGCCTGCGCCAGTTCGTTCTTGCCGTCGGCCTTCATTTTGGCCGTCTCGGCAATCGCAGAGAAATAGTTCTCGAGGCTGTCGTTGGCCTGCGCGACGAGACCTTTCTGGGCGTGGCTCGCGGCATCTTTCGCTTGCAAGGCGAGCGCCTGTTGAAGCGAGGCGCGCTTCTTCTTCAGTTCGTCCTGGGCCTGGGCGACCATGTTGGCGTCGGGCGCGTAGACCAGCGTCATCGTGGCGAGTTGCACGTCCTTGACTTGCGAAACGAGGTCGGCGGAAGCGAGCGCGCTGGGCACGACGCCTTCCGTTACCTTGCGCACCTCGGCGGCGCTGCCGCGTGTCTGGTAGACGGCGTAGCCGCCGATCGCCGATAAGGCGACGAACATCAAAACAACCAATAGCGTGATGCGATGACGAATAGTCATGTGAACCCCCCGGGGTCTGGCCTTCGCGTCAGCCCTCGTTGGGAGCAGCGCGTTTTATGCGAAATTGGGTCTGACTTGCAGCGCTGCGGAGTATTGCGCAAGCATGTTACTAAGCGATGACTGAAGACTTTTTCAAAGCACATTCAGCGCTCTAAATTAATGGCTAAAGTTTCCGGGGAACACGCCGTTATTTAATGCTCTTTTGTTTTTCGTCTTGTCACCATTTCAACAAACTGCGCGACCAGACTGAAGCTCCATCGACATCGTGGAGCCCAATGATGAATGTCAGCGTTCGCAGCTATTTGTCCCCGACACTCGTCCTGCTTGCTTTCGATTGGCCCGCAGGCGGCACGCGCGAAGACTTTCTCGGTTTCGCCATCAAACGGACGCCGGGTTTTCTCTCCGTCGATGGAAAAGAACGTGAAGCCAGCAGTTGGCTGCCGAACCGGTTGACCTTCAAAGGCGCGGTGCCGGACACGCAGAAAGACGCGCCGACGAACGAAGCGCCCATTCAAAAATTCATGTGGTGGGATGCGCGGATCGACGAAGCGGATCGGGAAAAGTCGTTCACTTATCTCGTCTATCCCGTGGTCGGCACGCCGGAGGCGCTGCAATTGCTCGACGCGCAAAAAGGCGAATGCAAGCTCACTTTGCCGGCGCATAGGGAAGCGAACATCGGCACGTGGTTCAACCGCGCCGTGGTCAGCTCGCAGGCGTTCGCGCGTAAAGTCGCGGCGCTGCATCTGGCGCCGAACGCGGCGCCGCCGCCGGAGCAGGCATTGCGCCTGCGGACATGGCTTGCGAACGACTTGCAGGAAGTCTTCGCGCTGACGCTCGATCATGCGCATCGCGCGGCGTCGGCGGTGTATCACCTGACCGACCCGCTGTGGGCGATTCCCGCCTTCGAGGCGTTCGGCAAGAAGCACGGCAAAGCGTCGCTCGCCATTGTTTACGACTCGCACGAAGTCTCGCAGAAGGGCAAACCGCCGGCACCGTCGCCGAATCAACCCGCCGTCGATCAACTCGCCGATGTCGCCACGTTCGCGCCGCGCGACAAGACGCACATCATGCACGACAAGTTCATCGTGGTGGACAACGGCAACGGCGAGGCGTCGCCGGCGCGGGTACTGACGGGTTCGGCCAACTTCACCACCGAAGGCATCACGGAGCAGGCCAACGTGCTTCATCTGTTCGATTCGCCGGAATTGGCCGCGCTGTACAGCGAACGCGCCAAGGCGCTCGCCGGCAACCCGACCATTGCCGCCACAGCAAAGCTCACGCCGGGCTGGTCCGAGCCAATTCAGATCGGTAGCGCGAAAGTGCGGGTCTGCTTTTCGCCAGAAGCGCAGGACTCGCGTTTGCAAATAGACACCATCGTCGACGCCATCGACAACGCGAAACACTCCGTAGTGTTCTGCCTCTTCATGCCGACCGATGCGCCGCTGCGCGATGCCTGTTTCGCGGCCGGCGACAAAGGCCGGATGATGTTCGGTTTGGTCAATCACATCAGCCCGAAGTCGGCGCAAGCCGCGCAAGAGGCGGAGAAAAACGGGCAAATCGTCTCGACCACCGCGCTCGCCAACATGGAGCTTTATCACCGCGGCCGCGATAAGCACGACGTGATCGACGCAGAGTATTTTTCACCGGCCACAGTGCCGGCAGGTTTCGAACCTGAGTTGCGGCTTTTTCCGGGCGAACATGCGCCGAGCTATGCGCCGGTCATCATTCACCACAAGTTTCTCGTCATTGATGCAGAAGGTCCGAATCCGATCGTCTACACAGGCTCAGCAAATATGAGCAACAACTCGGAACATTTCAACGACGAGAATTTGCTGGAGATCCGCGACCGCCGCATCGCCGGCACGTATCTCGCGGAATTTTTGCGGCTCTATGAGCACTACCGGGCACGCGCGTTGGCGATACGGCAGAAGAACGACGGCACGCATCAACGTTTGATGCTGGCGCCGGATGGATCGTGGGCAAAGAAGTATTTCGTTGCGGGCAGTCCGGAAGACAAAGCGCGGGTTGCGCTCGCGCACGGCGGCGATTGAACCGCGTTCAGGCGAACGTCGGGCGGTCGAAGCGCGCGTCAGCGAATCGGCGGAAGATGCTTCGATGCCTCGCGCAAAGTGAGCGGCGAGATGAGGCCTCGGGAGGCCGATAGAAAATCGCTCACCGCCTCTGGCGCGTGTCGCGCGTAGTCTCGCAGTGCCCAGCCGATCGCCTTACGGATGAAGAAGTCACTTTCCGCGGCCAGCGAACGCGCGTAGCCGAACAGGCGATCTTCGTCCGTGTGCGCGCGCCAGCCGAGTTGATGAATCATCGCGATGCGCCGCACCCACATGGATTCGTGCAGAAGCGCTGCATCCATTGCGGCCTGGGCTCGCGCCTGCGGCGTCTGGACTCGCGCCGCTTTTAGCACGTCGCCGACCACGGCCGCGAGCGGGTCGATCGAATCCCACCACGAAGCGTGCTGAGCGATTGTCAGCAAATGCGCGATGTCGGTCACGGCAAGCGTCTTCCAGTTGCGCGCCAGCAGATCGGTCGCGACGTACTGGTATTCGCGCGCCGGCATCGTCCATAAGCGATTGGCGCATGCCAGCACGTGTTCGGCGTTCTGCACCGGCAACCGCTTGAAAACCGGCGTGATGGCTTGCCGCCGCAGCGGCGTCGGCACACCGATAAAATCGAACTGATGGCGCATATAAGCGCGCATGGCGAGCGCGCGTTCCGCATCGGCATGCGGGGCGAGCGCCGCCTTGATTTCCCTGGCGAAGGTGTGGGGCGTCATTGAGGAAAGCGCTCGACGTGAACTTCGCCGCGTCGGCCGAAATACTGCACCTGACGTCCCGCGATCCAGACGAAATAGCCGACACATCCCGCCGCCAGCGTTCGACGCACGAACTCGGCGTATTTGACCGCGCCGCTTTGCGCGCCGCGCACGGCCCGGTTGACGGCCTCGGCATCGAACGTATTCGCGACGGCGACGTCCGGCAGCGGCAACGCGATCACATGCGTCTCGCCGCCGGACGCGTAGTACGTATGCTCGCCCCGACGGTAATCGGTGAAATACGATTCGATGCCGGCCTCACCGAGCGCGCGCACCACGGAGCCGAAGTCGATCGTGCCGTCGTGCGAGCGTTGCGCGCAGTCTTCGGCAACGCGGCGGCCTGCTTCATCGAGCTTGGCGGGCATGGTGATCTCCAGCAGAGTTGGGCATTTGAGCGATGGAAACAGAGAGGATCCGTTAGCCGAATACTAGTTTCCTAGGAAATCACTGTCAAGTTGGCCGGTAAAACCAAGCGGTATGAGGACCTCGCCGTCCGCTCCCGAATTCCCTCACCTTTGTACGTAAAGTGCGCACACAGGTAGCGATATTCTCACCTCGCCGGCTCCCGAATCTTCTCACCTCTACACTTTCAGCCTTGCTCCCAACCGCCGCCCAACACCTTATACAAAGTCACGAGATTCGCCTGCCGCGACAGCGTATCGGTCGCAAGCTGCTGCTGCGCGGTGTAGAGCGAGCGCTGCGCATCGAGGAACGTGAGAAAGCTATCGGTGCCCGCCTTGTAACGCGCTTCGGCCAACGTGTAGTACCGCTGCGAGGATTCCACGTATTCGCGATCCGCCTGCACCTGATCGACATAAGTGGCGCGCGCCGTCAGCGCATTCGAAACCTCCTTGAACGCCGTCTGGATCGTGCTTTCATAGTCGGCGACCTCGATCTGCTTCTCGATCTTCGCGACATCGAGCGACGCCTTGTTGCTGCCGTAATCGAAGATCGGCACCGATACGCTCGGCGCAAATGCCCACGCTCCCGTGCCGGCCTTGAACAGACTCGAGAGCGTCGAACTCGACGTGCCAGCCGTTGCGGTCAGTTCGATCTTCGGAAAAAACGCGGCGCGCGCGGCGCCGATGTTTGCATTCGCCGCTTTCAACGCGTGCTCCGCCTGCACGATGTCCGGACGACGGGTGAGCAGCAGCGACGGCACGCCCGCACCGATGTCGGCGAACATCGACTCGTCGTCGAATGAGCGGGCAGGTGGCAGGTCGTCGGGAATCGGCGCGCCGAGCACAGCGACCAGGTTGTTGCGATCCTGCGCGACAGCGCGACGGTAAGACGCGAGACTCGCCCTCGCGCTGGCCAACGAGTTCTCGGCCTGTTGCACGTCGAGCTGAGAAGAATTGCCCAACTCCTGGACGCGCTTCGTCACGTCGTAGGTCGACTGATCCGCCCTGACCGTATCTTCGGTCAACTGCAACAGGCGTTCATCGGACAGCAAGGTCAGATAGTCGGTCGCCACCGTCGCGATCAGACTGATCTGCGTGCTTTGCCGCGATGCATCTGTTGCAAGATAGTTTTCCAGCGCCTGACGCTTCAGACTCCGCAGGCGTCCAAAGAAATCGATTTCCCACGACGTCGTGCCGACGTTGAGGTCGCTGACACTGCTCGTCACGCCTTGAGTCCGCTCACGAGTCAGGCTGCCGCTCGCGCTGATCGACGGCGCGAGCGCGGCGCGTGTGATGCGGTATTGCGCTTCATATTCGGCGACGTTCAAGGCCGCCACACGCAAGTCGCGGTTGTTCGCCAGCGCGATTTCGATCAATCGTTGCAGGCGTTCGTCGCGAAAGAAACTGCGCCATGCGGTATCGACGGCAAGCGGCGATGCAGCGGCGGTAGTGCTCGCGCTCTTTGCGACCGTGGCCGCAGCCGTGCTCGTGCTTTCGTACGCATCGCCTTGCGGATACGCCACCGCCACAGGCGCCGCCGGCCGTTCATAGTGCGGATCGAGCGTGCAGCCCGCGAGCACGGCGAGCGCAAACGCCACTGCACCGGCACCGAGTTTGAGTCTCATCATTCAACACCTTCCTGTTGCTTGGGGTCGCCGTGTTCGCCGAACAGGCGTCGCACGACGACGAAGAACACCGGCACGAAGAAAATCGCGAGCAACGTGGCGGCGATCATGCCGCCCATCACACCGGTGCCGATCGCATGACGGCTCGCCGACCCGGCGCCGCTGCTGATCACGAGCGGCAAGACGCCGAATATGAATGCGAGAGAAGTCATCAGAATCGGCCGCAACCGCAGCCTGGCGGCCTCGACCGTGGCCTCGATCAGTCCACGGCCCTGCGCTTGCAGATCCTTGGCGAATTCGACAATCAGGATCGCGTTCTTGGTAGACAGACCAATGGTCGCGAGCAGGCCGACCTTGAAGTAGATGTCGTCGGATAGCCCGCGGATATGCGCGCCCAGCACCGCGCCGAGCACGCCGAGCGGCACTACCAGAATCACCGCGATCGGAATGGACCAGCTCTCGTACAGTCCGGCGAGACAGAGGAACACGACGATCAACGAGATCGCGTACAGATAGATCGCCTGAGAGCCGGCGATGCGCTCCTGGTACGATTGCCCAGTCCAGTCGATGCCGTAGCCCGCAGGCAGTTTCTTGACGAGTGCGTCGACGGCGTCCATTGCCTGGCCCGTGCTGGTATTCGCACCGGTCTGCGCGGTGATTTCCATCGCCAGCGTGCGGTTGAAGCGCTCGATCTGCGGCGGCCCAAAGGTCCATTTGCCGGTGGCGAAAGCGGAAAAGGGCACCATCTCGCCGTCGTAGCCGCTGGTGGTCGTGCTGCTGCTCGTGTTGCTTGTTGTAGTAGCCGTACTCGTGCTCGTCGAAGTGGTGCTCGACCGCACATACCATCGGCCGATATCGGACGGCATCATCCGGTACGGCGCGTCGGCTTGCACATAGACCTTTTGAATCCGCCCCGTATCGACATAATTGTTCACATACGACGAGCCGAACGCGGTCTGCAACGTGTCGTTCACATCGGCAATGGAAAGCCCTAACGCGCTCGCCTTCTCACGGTCGATGTCGACATGGAACTGCGGCGTGTCGTCGAGACCGCCGGGGCGCATGCCCGACAGCGCGCTGTCTTTGGCTGCGAGCGCGAGCAGTTGCTGGCGCGCGGCCATCAGCTTGTCGTGGCCCTGGCCCGCGCGATCCTCCAGTTCGAAATCGAGGCCGCTTTGTGTGCCGAGTTCCTGAATGGCCGGCGGATTCAGCGCGAAAATCTGTGCGTCGCGCGTGGCCGCGAAGTGCATGTTGGCGTGCTGGATCAGCGCCGCAGCCGAGCCGTCTTTGCCGCGCCGGGTGCTCCAGTCCTTGAGCTTGACGAAGGTCAACGCGTTGTTCTGTCCGGAGCCGTTGAAACTGAAACCCGTCAGCGCGATGATCTTGTCGACCTGCGGAAGCCCGAGATAATAAGCTTCGACTTTTTTCACGGTCTCCAGCGTCTGCGCGGCCGGCGTGCCGACGGGCGTGGAAATCGACGTGATGATGATCCCCTGATCCTCGTCCGGCAAATACGACGACGGCAGCTTCATGAAGAGCAACGCCACCACGCCCGCGATCAATACGTAGATCACCATGTAGCGCATAGGCTTGCCGATCACACGCGAGACCGCCGAGTCGTAGCGATCGGTGCCGCGCGCAAGCACGCGGTTGAACCAGCCGAGCACGCCACGTTTCGCTTGATGCTCGACGTCCGCGCGCCGCAGCAAGGTCGCGCACAGCGCCGGCGTGAGTGTCAACGCGAGGAACACGGAGAGGAGCATCGCCGCGACGATCGTCACCGAGAACTGCCGGTAGATCGCGCCGGTCGAGCCCGAGAAGAACGCCATCGGAATGAACACGGCAATCAGCACCGTCGTGATGCCGACCAGCGCGCCGGTGATCTGCTTCATTGCCTTGCGCGTCGCTTCGACGGGCGACAGTCCTTCTTCGGCGATCAACCGCTCGACGTTTTCGACGACCACGATGGCGTCGTCCACCAGGAGGCCGATCGCCAGCACGAGCCCGAACATCGACAGCACGTTGATCGAAAATCCAACCGCTGACATCACCGCGAACGTGCCGAGCAAAGCAACCGGCACGACAATGGTCGGAATCAGCGTCGCGCGCAGGTTTTGCAAGAACACGTACATCACGACGAACACCAGCATTACCGCTTCGACCAGCGTCTTCACCACTTCTTCGATCGAGATCTTCACGAAGGGCGTGGTGTCGTACGGATAATCGACCACCACGTTGTGCGGCAACTGCCCGCTCATTTCGTCGAGCTTCGCACGCACGGCCTTCGCCACGCTCATGGCATTCGCACCGCTCGCGAGCTTAACCGCGAGCGATGCGGCCGGCTTGCCGTTCAGGCGCGAGTCCGTGCTGTAGTCGTCGCCGCCCACCTCGACGCGCGCGACGTCCTTGAGCATGACCTTCGAGCCGTCGCTATTCACACGCAACAGAATCGCGCCGAACTGCGCGGGCGTGGTGAGCAGGCTCGATGCGGAAATCGTCGCGTTGATGGCTTGCGTTTTCGTGGATGGCGAACCGCCAATCTGGCCCACCGAGAGTTGCACGTTCTGATTCGTGATCGCGGTGGTCACGTCGGCGGTGGTCAGTCCGACTGCCTGCAGCTTCACCGGGTCGAGCCAGATGCGCATGGCGTGTTGCGCGCCGAACAGCGTGACGTCGCCCACACCGTCGATCTGCGTAAGCGGATCCTCGATTTGCGTCGCGATGATATTGCCGAGATCGATGGAATTCATGCTGCCGTCCGTCGACGACAACGACACGATCATCAGGAACGCGTTGGCCGCTTTCGCGACCTGCACGCCTTGCTCCTGAACCGTCTCCGGCAGCGACGAACTGGCCTGCTCGACCTTGTTCTGCACCTGCACCTGAGCGATGTCCGCGTTGGTGCCCTGCTGAAATGTCAGCGTGATACGCGCTTGCCCGGACGAACTGCTGGTGGACGACATGTAGAGCAGATGGTCGATGCCGCTCAGTTTCTGCTCGATCACCTGCGTGACGGTAGTCGCGATCGTTTCCGCCGACGCGCCGGGATATGTCGCGGTGATCTGCACGGAGACCGGCGCCACGCTCGGATACTGTTCGACCGGAAGCGTCTCGATGGAAGCGCCGCCAATCATCATGATGACGATGGCGATGACCCACGCGAGAATCGGTCGGTTGATAAAAAATCCTGCCATGAGAATCTCGCTTTAACTATGTGCTGCCGATGTGTTGTCCGCGGTGGCGGGCGTGCCCGATGCGCTCGATGCACCCGATGCGTCCGCCGCAGCGGGACTTTCGACCGGCTTGACGAGCGCACCGGCGCGCGCATTCTGCGAGCCCGCGACGATCACGCGATCGCCCGCCTTGAGGCCGCTCGTGACGAGCCAGTCGCCGCCTGATGCGGTGTCGGCGGTCACGGCGGTTTTCGCGACCTTGTTGTCGGCGCCGACAGTCAGCACGCTGGCCGAGCCGTCCGACGCCCGCGAGACCGCGAGTTGCGGCACCGTGATCGCTTGCTGGTTCACGCCTTCTTCGAGTCGCGCGCGCACGAACATGCCGGGCAACAACACGCCGTCCGGATTCGGAAACACGCAGCGCAAGGTCACCGAACCGGTGGTGGCGTCGACGGTGATATCGGAGAACAGCAGCTTGCCGGGTTGCGCATACGTGCTGCCGTCTTCCATCACCAGATGAACGACGGCGCCGTCGGTACCCGACTGCTGCAATTGCCCGCTCGCGAATTCCTTCTGCAAGCGCAGCCAGTCCGCCGAAGAGCGCGTGACGTCGAGATACATTTCCGCGGTTGCTTGCACGGTTGCGAGCGCGGTGGTTTGTTCGGCGGTCACGAGCGCGCCTTCGGTCACGCTCGATTTGCCGATGCGGCCCGCGATCGGCGCCACCACCTTCGTGTAGCCGAGGTTGATCGCCGCGGTCTTCAACGCGGCGCGATCGGCGACCACGTCGGCTTTTGCTTCGTCCAATGCGGCGACGGCGTCGTCGTAGTCCTGGCGGCTCACGCCCTGGATCTTCGAGAGCTCGGCGTAGCGCGCGGCCTTGGTCTGCGCGGCGCTGGCCGTCGCCACGGCTTTGGCCAGCGTGCCGACCGCCTGGTCGTAGGCGGCTTGATAACTGGACGCGTCGATCTGATACAGCACGGCGCCGGCCGCGACTTGCGAGCCTTCGGTGAAGAGGCGCTTTCTGACGATGCCTTCAACCTGCGGCCTGACTTCCGCGACGCGGATCGCCGAGAGCCGCCCGGACAATTCAGTGCTCGACACGACGGTATGCGGCGCGATCGTTTCTACGCCGACTTCGGGAACCGATTGCATCGGCCCGTGAGACGCCTGTTCGCCGCAACCCGATAACATGAACGTGGCAGCGGCGACGGCTGCGGCAAGAAGCGTAAACGCGGGCGCACGCCGCGACCGTTCGACCGCGATGGAGAGAGTGGGCATGCTGTGAGCATCCTTCGACTGGATTCGACCAAGGGCCGTCGGGCATGCGCCGTTCGCTCGCGAAGAGCCCACGCAGCGCCGCGCCGGCGGCAAGATGGGGCCCAGCATAGAGAGCGGCGTCTTACGGCGGCTTAGACAGGCATTACGGCGTGTAACGCAGTGAGGAGTAATCGCGTGAAAGGGCGTGAAGGGACGCGCCAATTCGCGCCGGCCACTCGAACTGGCGCCGCTGCCGTAATAAACTGTAAGCACGGTTAAGAACCTGAAACCGTCGGCGCGGCGCGATTCGATATATTTCGACGAGCGACAGGCGCGCGCAAACGCCGTCAGTCAAATGTCCTCATCGATCAGGGCCCAGCCATGTCAGACACGCCCATCCAGGTTTTACTGGTCGACGACGACGCCGACCTTCGCGACCTGCTCCGAACCTTCTTCCAGCAGCGCGGCATCGAGATGTCGGTACTGCACGACGCCAATCACCTGGCTCGCCGGCTCGAACGCGAGCGGCCGTCCATCATCGTGCTCGATCTGATGATGCCCGGCATCGACGGACTCAGCGCGCTCAAGCAATTGCGCGCCAACGGCGACACGATTCCCGTGATCATGCTGACCGCGCGCGCCGACGGCGTGGATCGCGTGGTCGGTCTCGAACTCGGCGCCGACGACTATCTAGGCAAGCCGTTCATGCCGCAGGAATTGCTCGCACGCATTCATGCCGTGCTGCGCCGGCATGCGCAACCGGCGCCTGCCGCGGCAACGCCGGTCGAGAAGCGCGAGCCGTTGCGCTTCGGCCGCTTCCGGCTCGATTTCGCGAGCCGTACGCTGTTTCGCGACGACGAGCCGCTCAAGCTGACCGGTAGTGAATACGCGTTGCTTGAAGTGCTCGCCCTGCATCCAATGGAAACACTGTCGCGCTCGAAGCTCGTCGATCTGCTGCACGGCCCGTATTCGGAAGTGACCGAACGCGGTATCGACGTGCCGGTGTGGCGCCTGCGCCGTCTGCTTGAAGAGGATCCGGCCAATCCGCGCCTGATTCAGACCCTACGCGGCACCGGCTACATGTTCGTGCCTGGCGGCAGTGACGATGACCAATCCCTTTAACACACTGTTTGGCCGGCTTTCGTTGATGACGGTGAGCCTGATCGTGCTGGTGCACATCACCGCCCTGCTGCTCGTGGACCGTGAGCGCGGGCAGATCGATACGGGGCACGCGCGGCAGGCGCTGCTTCTGGCGGTGCAGGCCGAACACGACGGCGCGCTGGCCGCATCGCACGTTTCGGCGATACTCGGCGTGTCGTATGTCAAGGCGAGCGATGTGATCGCGGCGGGCTGTCCCGCGCCTTGTGAGAACACGTCGGGTCCATTCGAACGCGACCTGCGCGCGAAGTTGCCGCCCGGCAGCCAGGTGGTGGCCGACGCAGATGACGGCACGGTGTGGGTGCATTACGCGGGCTACCCGGACTGGCTCAAGCTGCGGAATTCGATGCTGCCCGCACGGCGCTTTCTCGGCGCATCGGCAACGATGCTGGTGCTCGCCGTGATCATCGCGTTGGTTGGTGCCTGGCATTTGCAGCGGCCCTTACATCGGCTCGCGCTTGCGGCACGCGAATTCCGCATCGACCATCGCGCGCCGGTCGTCGAGGCGAGCGGTCCGCGCGAGTTGAAGGAATTGATCGGCGACTTCAACCAGATGGTGCATGAGCTCGCGCAGGCCGGCCAGGAACGCGCGGTGATGCTCGCTGGCGTGGCGCACGATTTGCGCGCGCCGATTACGCGCATGCAGGTGCGCGCCGATCTGCTGCCCGACGAAGCGAACCGTCGCGGCTTTTTGCGCGATGCGGAGTCGTTGTCGCGCATCGTCACGCAGTTTCTGGATTTTGCGCGCGAAACCGCGGACTCCTCGCCGCGTACCAATGTCGACGCGCATTGCCGCCGTCATTACGGCGACAGTCTCGCCGACGATGCACTCGTGCGTCTGAATCTGCAAGCCGGCGAGGGCTTCGAGCTGCCGCTCGTCGACCTCGACCGGATTCTGACGAACCTGATCGAGAACGCGCTCACGTATGGCGAACCGCCGGTGGAAATCTCGACGTCGCGGCATAACGGCCGCTTTACGCTCGAGGTGCGCGATCACGGCGGCGGCATTCCCGGCGGTCAGCTCGACCGCGCGCTGCAGCCCTTCGTGCGGCTCGACGAAGCCCGCAGCGGCGATGCGCATTGTGGCTTGGGCCTCGCGATCGTTCGGCGTCTGGTGCGCTATAACAGTGGCGCTTTTCATGCGGATAATGCGGCCGACGGCGGGTTCGTGGTGTCGATGACGTTTCCGGCATAGTTGCTCGCGTAATTGCATAGACGATCTGTTCGCACGATTGCCGGGCGTGGAGTCGCGCGCGGCGTGTATCGGTCAGGCTTGAGCGGCATTGCCGGGAACGACGATCGCGCCATGAGGCCCATCTCCCCCACCGGGGCCGCCGCCGCCGGGACCACCGTGACCCGGACCGCCACCGCCCCAACCCGGAGGCGGTCCCCACCAGCATCCGCTCAAGGTTGCGCTCAAAGCGGCCAGCGTCGCGATTGCCAATAACTTCTTCATGCTTTCTCCCTTCGATGAGTCTATGGTCACGTTACGTCGTCGTCCGTGTCTGGAGTGGCGACGTGGCGTGTCATGCGCAACTTATCAACCCGCGAAAGATCATGTTTTACGAAGCCGTTACAAGCTCGGTGGTGAATGGCGCTTGCCGCGAAACGCGTGAGCGGGCGTGTCGCCCGATGGCGCGGACGACGCGGCTTTTTGCAGCGTCGCGCGGGCGAGCTGATACGTTCACGCTTTGTTTGTATATGGAAGACGATGTAAGCAGATCGGCGGTATCGACGCAGCGTCGATGCGCTTCGAGGTGAGGTGCCTGGGGAACCTGTCCGCATTTTTGTGTGCGAGGCGGTTAGCGGATCTAGCCGCGTGCGTTAGTGAAGCGCTCGCCAAACAGGATGGCAAACTGGTTCATGGCTGATTTCCAGTCGAAGGTGGTCCGTACGGACTTTGCCAGCACGTTGCGAAGCGCCAGCCACAGCAGCTTGATGGCCGCCTCGTCAT
>Ga0209759_1000088_pt1 | contig 165748 bp, 174 predicted proteins | sample AraplaCL_Col_mMS_FD_184261 | JGI IMG/M metagenome (GOLD analysis project Ga0209759, IMG submission 184261) | Arabidopsis root microbial communities from the University of North Carolina, USA - plate scrape CL_Col_mMS (SPAdes) (version 2) | ecosystem: Host-associated > Plants > Roots >... | reverse complement strand
CGGCCTACGCGACGGAAATCGCGAGCCGGATCGCGGCGGGCGATCTGTCGAATCACATCACGCTGGGGCGTAAGGACAAGTCGAGCGTGCTGTACGCGCTTTCCGATATGCAAAGCGGTCTCGCGACCACGGTGTCGGACATTGCGTCGAGTGCGGACGCGATCGCGACAGCATCGAGCGAAATTTCAATGGGCAACGCCGATCTTTCGCAGCGCACCGAGCAGCAGGCGATGGCGCTCGAGCGCACCGCGACCAGCATGGAGCAGTTGACCTCGACGGTCCGCCAGAACGCGGACAACGCGAAGCAGGCGAGCACGCTTGCCAACAACGCGTCGGAGATCGCGGAGAAGGGCGGCGAGGTGGTGAGCCGCGTCGTCGCGACGATGAACGAGATCAACGAGAGCGCGCGCAGCATCGGCGACATCATCGGCGTGATCGAGGGAATCGCGTTTCAGACCAACATTCTGGCGCTGAATGCGGCGGTCGAGGCGGCGCGGGCCGGCGAGGAAGGCCGCGGCTTTTCGGTCGTCGCCGCGGAAGTGCGCAACCTCGCGCAACGCAGCGCCGCCGCCGCGAAGGAGATCAAGGGGCTGATCAGCACGTCGGTGGAGCGCGTGAGCAACGGTTCGACCCTCGCGCAGGACGCCGGCCAGACCATGGACGAAGTGGTCAAGGCGGTGAAGCGGGTGACCGACATCATGGGCGAGATTTCGGCGGCTTCGTCGGAGCAGAGCGCGGGCATCGAGGAGATCAATCTGGCCGTCGCGCAGATGGATTCGGGCACGCAGCAGAACGCGGCGCTTGTCGAGCAGGCGACCGCCGCGGCGAGATCGCTCGACGATCAGGCTCATGGCCTCAAGCAGATGGTGGGCAAGTTCCGGCTATAAAGACGGTGCGGCAGGCGCGCGGCCTGCCGCTATCTCGAGCGTGCGCGCGGCCCGCTCCAGGCCGCTCACGGCCCGCCCACGGCCCGTTCACGGCCTTCCCTCAGCTCTCCTTGACGACCACGGTGCAGGTAATGCCCGCCGCCAGCATGACCCCGTCGGGCACCGAGTCGATCTTCACGCGCACCGGCACACGCTGCGCGAGGCGGACCCAGTTGAACGTCGGATTGACGTCGGCGAGCAGTTCGCGGCTTTGCGGATTGTCGCGGTCGTAAATGCCGCGCGAGATGCTTTCCACGTGGCCTTGCAGCGTGCCGCCGCTCATCAGGCGCACTTCGGCCTTGTCGCCGATACGCACGTGCGGCAGCTTGGTTTCCTCAAAGTAGCCGTACACCCAGAACGAGTGACTGTCGACAATGGCGAGCTTCGCCGCGCCGGCCGTCGCGTAGTCGCCGCGAAACACGTTCAGGTTGGTCACGTAGCCGTCCACGGGTGAGACGACGCGCGTGCGCGCGAGATTCAGCTTCGCGGCGTCGAGCGCGGCGAGCGCCTGCTGATAGGCCGCCTCGGCAGCCGACGCCGTGTGCGCCGCATTCTCCTGGCTTTCTTTCGACACCACGAGCGAATCCATGTCCGCGCGCCGCCGCGCGTCGTCGCGCTTCATCTGCAGCTCGGCCTTGCGCGCGGCCACCGCGGCCTGCGCCTGCTCGACGGCGATCTCGTAGTGCGACGGATCGATCTGCATCAGCAGGTCGCCTTTCTTCACCAGTTGATTGTCTTTGACCGGCAGATCGACCACGGCGCCCGAGACGTCCGGCGCAACGTTCACTATTTCGGCGCGCACGCGCGCGTCGCGCGTCCACGGTTCGTCCATGTAATGGACCCACAGCATGCGTCCCAACACGATCGCGACGATAAAAATAACGGCTGTCGCAACGAAGCCAATAAGATTTCGGATAGTCATGTTTCGACTCTGATCAACGATAAACGGCAAGTCCCAGCAGGCCGCACACACACACGAGCAGGCTGGCCCGGAAAAGCGACGGATGCCACACCACGCGATAGACGCCCGTATAGGCGATCACGCGATCCAGCACCCAGGTGAGCGCGGCGCCCACGACGAACAGCAGCACGATGGTGGGCACGTAGGCGTCGAAAACGGCAATGTCACGCGGCATGAGCCACTCCTTCAGATGCGTCGGCCCGCGCAGCCGTCAACGGCGCGAGCGGCGACTGCGGATCGAGCAACGCGGTACGGATGAAATGCAGCTGACTCAGAACGCGCTGCAGTTGATGGCGCTCCTCGCGCGGCGGTGCGAATGCCACAAGCAGGGACTGCACGGCACTGATCGCGTCGACGGTCGCGGCGAGCGCGCGGTCGAGGCGCTCCGCACGCGGCCGCTCGAAGAGCGCGCTCAGCGCATCGCACATGGCGCGCAGCGACACGCGCCACGCCATCGTGTTCGCATAGCGCGCCTCGGCGGGCAGCGTCGCGACTTCGCGGCGCAGGTCGATCACCGCGTTGCCCACTTCGAGCACGGAGAAGAGCCAGCGCAAGGTGTCGCGCCGCGCCGCCGGATCGTCCTGCGCGAGAGCGTCGATCTGGAACATCAGATCGCGCGCGCCGCTTTCGAACCGCGAACGCACGCGGGCGAGATGCGCCCGGCTCGCGAGCACGACCTGACGGCGCAGGTCGGCGAGCAGCCGGTTGCGCAGCCACGGCGTGGACGGCGGCAGCAGCACGGCAAACGCGACGGAGGACACCAGCATGGACAGCACGAGCGCCATGGCGTCGTTGATAAAGCTGCTCGGATCGTAGTGGACCACGTTGTCCGGGCCGGCCAGGAAGCAGAAGAAAATGCAATAGCCGACGCCGTAGCCGGCCAGCGCAGGCCGCGTCGTCATGAACACGCCGAGCAGCAGGAACGGCGCGAGCGTGGCGCACAACAGCGGAAATCCGTCGATGCGCGGGAACACGCCGTAGACCGCGAGCAGGCCCATCGCCGAGGCGGCGAGCGTGCCGCCGGCCATCTGGAACACGGTGCGTTTCGGATCCGGCGACGACGATGCCAGCGCGCACACCGCCGCCGCGTTCAGCGTGAGCGTCGAGCCGCTCGGCCACGCGGTGGCGATCCAGAACGCGCCGAGCACCATCATCACGAGCGCCGCGCGCAGACCGGCGACGCCGGCCGCGATGGCGTTCGTCTTCGGCTCGTAGCGCTCGACCCAGCGCTCGCGCTCATGCGTGTCCACGGCCAGCGACGCATACGTGGCCGCGTAGGCATGCAGGTCGTCGATAAAGCGGTACAGCAGTTCCGCGCCCGTATCGAAGTCGAGCAGCGGCGCATCGGGATGTACCTCGAGCGCGGCGCGTGTGGCGCGCACGCGGCGCGGCAGCTCGGCCTTGTAAGCGTCGAGCTGGGCGGCGGCGTGCGCGGCGTCGGCGGCGCTCAGCACCGGTTCGCCGGACTTCGCGAGCAAGGGCGCGATTTCCCTGAAGTAAGGTTCGAGCGCGTCGATGGCGATCGCCGCGCCGTGCGTGCCGGCCTCGCGCAAGCGGTTCATCAACTGATGCAGCGCGTGAAAGCGCGTCGACGCGGTCATGAACTCGCTGTTCAGGCGCGCGAGGCGGCCGCCGCGCATCCGCGAATCCGGGCCTTCGAACACCGCGACGCTGCGCGCCGCCTCGAAGCCGACGATGTCCGCGACGAAGCGCGCATTGGTCGCCTCGATCTGCGCGCGGTCGTTGCGGCCGGCCAGCGACGCCGACACGTAGTCGACAAACGCGGAGAAACGCGCGCGCACGGCGCCGCGCATCTGCAGGCCGGCGAACTGCGGAAATACGAGGCCGCTCACGGCGCCCGCGCAGACGATGCCGAGCACGACCTCCGCGACGCGCGTGAGCGCGGCGAGAAACGCGCCGTCCGGATGCTGCGAGGCAGGAATGCCGATCAACGCGGCGGTGTAGCCGGCCAGCACGAAGCCGTAAGACCTGAAGTTGCGGTTGCGCGCGGCGCCGGCGGTGCAGATGCCGACCCAGATCGCCGTGGTCGCGATGAACAGCTCCGGCTGCTGCGCGAACAGCCCGATCAACGCGAGCATCACGACGAGACCGACAAGCGTGCCGCAGATCCGGTAGAAGCTCTTCGCGAACACCATGCCGCTTTGCGGCTGCATCACGATGAAGACGGTGGTCATGGCGGTGCGCGGCTGCGGCAGGTCGAGTTTCATCGCGATGCCGAGCGCGAGAAAGCACGCAGCAAGCGCCTTGAAAAGGTAGATCCACGTGAGGCCGTCGGTGCGCGCCCAGTCGGAGGCGGCGCTGTACCAGGCGGCGAACGACGTGGGGCGCGAGGCGCGGGCAGAGGTTGTCGACATGACGGGCTTCCTCACTCGGCTGCGGACGTGGCGGCTGCGGCGGTGTTTTTCTGCTCGCCCTTGCCGTGCCCCGGCAGCGTCGCGCTGGCCACCGGGCCGTTGGCGGGATCGTCGAGGCCGCCGCCCAGAGCCGTGACCAGCGACGCATGCGCGCCGAGGCGCTCCGCCTGAACCTTCGCGACGCCTTCCTGCGCGCGCAGCAACTGGTTCTGCGCGATCAGTACGTTCACATAATCTGTCAGACCTCGGCGATAACCCTCGCGCGACAGTTCGTAGTTCTTACGCGCGGCGGCCTCGGACCGTCGTGCGTCCTCTGCCTGCGTGTCGAGCGAGCGGATGCGGATGACCTGGTCCGAAATGTCCTTGAGGGCGCCGACGATCGTCTGGTTGTAGTGCTCCACCGCCTCGTCGTAACCGGCCGATGCCGCGCCGAGCTCCGAGCGCAGGCGGCCGCCGTCGAGAATCGGCAGCGACAGCGCCGGCCCGGCGCTCCAGCTATGCGACGGATTCTTCAGGAACTGGAAGAGCGGCCCCATCGCCGCATAGCCGCCAATCGACGCGAGCAGGTCGATGTCCGGATAAAACCCGGCCTTCGCGACGTCGATGCCGCGTGCCTGCGCCGCCACGGTCCAGCGCGCGGCGACCACGTCCGGCCGATGGCCGATCAGCTCCGCAGGCAGCGCGCTCGGCAGGCCGGCGGGCGCGGCGAGCGAGAGCACCGGCCGCTGGATCGTCTCGCCCGCGCCTGGGCCTTTGCCCGCGAGCGCCGCGAGCTGGTTGCGCCCGAGCGCGATTTTTTCCTCGAGAGCGTCGATTTCGCGCTCGTATTCCGGCAGCGGCGTCTGTGCCTGGCTCACTTCCAGTTGCGTGCCGATGCCGCCTTTCAGGCGCCGGCTGGCCAGGTCGGCGATTTGCTGCTGTTGCTGCAAGGTTGCGCGGGCGATGTCGAGCAGCGCGTAATCGAGCGACATCTGGATGTAGGTCCGCACCACGTTCGCCTGCAGTTCGAGTTGCGCGGCGCGGGCATCGGCGGCGCGCGCGTGCGCCGCGTCGAGGGCGCGCTCGGCGGCGTTGCGGTCCTTGCCCCACAGGTCGAGGTGATACGACAGCGCGAGCGTGCCGGTGTTGTTCCACGATTGCTCGCCCGCGAGCGGTCCCGGGCCGTAGTACAGGTTGTCGGCCCATTGCTGGCGCTTGATCGACAGTTCGCCGTTCACTTGCGGTGCGAGCGCGGAACGCGCGACGCCCGCCATCGACATGGCTTCGCGCACGCGCGCCTGGGCGGCTGCGAGGCTCGGATTGCCGGCCTGCGCGGCTTCGATCCAGGCGTCGAGTTGCGGATCGCGATAGGCTCGCCACCAGTCGGCGGCGGGCCAGCGGGCGTCGGCATCCGCCGCGCGGATCGCGCTGCCCGCATCGAGCGACGCGGGGTCGGTGCGGGTCGCTTGCGGGGCGACGCCTCCGGTACTTGCACAGCCGGCAATTGTTAATAGGATCGCAAGAACCGGGGCTGCGGTGATCCTTTTCGACACCGGAGACTGCACGATTTCCTCCAGAACTGACTATAGAAGCGATCGGCCAATTATATTTTTGGACGGATTGGGGAATAACCGGTAAAGATGCAAGGGATTTTTACGAAACGCGTGATAATCGGTTTTGCGGATCGTGTAACAATCGGCAGGGTTCGGACTGGATAGTTGCAAAGGAAAGGTATGGATACGCTTCAGAACATGCGCGTATTTGTCCGCGTCGTCGAAGCGGGCAGTTTCACCGGTGCCGCGCAGCACCTCAATACGACGACCGCCTACGCGTCGCGGGCGGTGTCCGATCTTGAAGCGCATCTGCGCACGCGCCTTCTGAACCGCACCACGCGCCGCATCGCGCTGACCGAAGCGGGCGAGCGCTATCTGCAGCGCTGCGAGCAGATTCTCGCCTATGTCGATCAGGCGGAAGCCGAGGCCAGCGACGCGCATGCGCGTCCGTCCGGCAAGCTGAAGGTCCACGCCATGACGAGCTTCGGCCAGCATTACGTCGTGCCGGCCGTGGGCCGCTATCAGGAGCGTTACCCGGAAGTGCACGTGGAGCTCACGCTCGCGCAGCGCATGCCCGATCTCCTCGACGAGGGTTTCGACGTGTCCCTCACGCTCGCCACCGGCCTGCCCGATTCGGGGCTCGTGTCACAGCGCCTCGGCAGCGCGTTCAGCGTGGCGTGCGCGTCGCCGGCTTATCTGGAAAAGCACGGGGTGCCGCACACGCCCGCCGACCTGGAGCACCACAGCTGCCTGCAAATGGTTACGCCGGTGTTTCCGCCGGACAAATGGACGTTCGACGGCCCGAACGGCGAGGAAACCATCACGCTCGGCCCGGCCACCTTCCAGGTGAACGTCGCGGAGGCCATGGCCGTCGCGGTGGCGAGCGGCATGGGCGTCGGCCTGATTCCGATCTACTCGGCGATCAGCGGCCTGCGCAAGGGCGAATTGGTGCGGCTCTTGCCCGACTACACGTCGCAGGAAATGAATCTGTATGCGCTGTATCCGTCGCGCCAGTATCTGGACGCCAAGATCCGCACGTGGATCGAGCATCTGCGCGACGAGCTGCCGACGACGCTCGCGGTCGACCAAGCCGAGTTGCGGGAGTTTGCGAGGACCTAGGCGGCGCGCGGCCTGACCGCCAGTTGACTGCCGGCCGTCGCAGTCCTCTCGGTGCGTTGGCCCGCTCGGCCTGTTGGCCTGTTGGCCGGTTGGGCATCAGCGGCGGCGTTTTGCCGTGCCGCCGGTTACATCGGCGCCGCGCCGCAACATTTCCTTACTTCCGCGCCCGGCTCGATTTGCTACCGTGTCGTTCATGCGCTGCGTGCTCAACCGGCGCTTCTGTTTCCGCCGCCACCGCGCCGCCACCGCGTCGCCACCGTTTAGCAATCGCACTCACCGAAGGACGAGGATTTCATGGATACGCATCTGATGATCGGCGTGGCCGTCATGTTTGGACTGATCGGCATTGCCGCATCGCGCGACCTGCTGCGCCGCGTGCGCGAGCAGCAGCCGCAACTTGCGCCGATCAAGGTCGAGCGTCCTGAAAACGGCAAGCAGCGGGACCGTCAGTAGGCTTTTCACCAGTCGAGTGTGTGGGCGGTGCTTGCCTGAAGCGCTGACAGAGAGCGCCGCGCTAGATTTCGACGACCTTGTCCCACGCAAAAAGCGGATTTTCCCACTGCCCGCTGCGGCGATCGAAATAGCCGCGCGGATTGCAGACCACGCGCGTGCCGTTCACCGTGTAGTCGAACGACGTATGCGTGTGTCCATGAATCCACAGCGCGACGGGCGCACGCACGAGCTCGGGCAGGTGGTTGACGAAGCCCGCCGACACGCGGTCGTCTGCGTAACGCTCAGCCAGACTCAAACGATGCGGCGCGTGATGTGTGACCACGATCGTCTGGCCGGCAAACGGCTTCGCGAGCTCGTTCTCGAGCCAGGCACGCGCCTGGCGATGCAGCGCGAGCGCGTCGCCGGGTGCGAAGTCGCGCGCTTCGTCGCGTGCGCAGTTTTTCACACCGTGCGGCCAGTTCATCTGAATGAGGCCGCGAAAGTCCAGCATGGCGCGCCGCGCCGCCTCGATCGATTCGGCGAGCGCCGCGTGGTCCGCGCCGAATAGCGCGAAATCCGTCCACAATGTCGTGCCGAGCACGCGCCAGCGGCCCTGCGGATCGATAAGCGCGGCGTTGTTCAGCACGTGCACGTTCTCGACCTGCGAGGCCGCGTCGTGCAACGCGGCCTCCAGCGCGCCGAACTCGCCGTCGTAGTATTCGTGATTGCCCGGCACGTAGACGACAGGCGCGGCGCCGTCGAAGGTTTGCGCGGCCCAGCGCGGACCTGCCGCGTGGTTGTGGATGTCCCCGGCGAGCACGATCAGATCCGCCTGCGCATGCGGAATCAGTTCCGGCTCGTCGTTCTCCAGATGCAGATCGGACAGCACACGAATTTTCACGAATACGGCTCCTTGCAGCGCTGAATATCGATCCGTCGCCTCACGCTCTCAGCGTAGCACTTTGCCCGGGTTCATCAGGTTGAGCGGGTCGAGTGCATGTTTGAGCGTGCGCATCAACTGGACCTCGACGTCCTGCTTGTAGTGCATCGCCTCGTCGATCTTCAGCTGACCGAGCCCGTGTTCCGCGCTGATGCTGCCGCGATGCCGATGCACGCTGTCGTACACGATCTGGTTAATCGGGCTCTGGTACTGCGCGAGGAACGCCTTTGCGTCGACACCTTCGGGCGCCTGCACGTTGTAATGCAGGTTGCCGTCGCCGAGATGGCCGAACGTCACCATGCGCGAGCCGGGCGCGGCCTGTGCAACAGCGGCGTCCGTCTCCTCGATGAAGTGGCCGATGCGCGAAATCGGCACCGCAATGTCGTGCTTGATGTTCAGGCCTTCCTCAGCCTGCGCAAGCGGGATATGTTCGCGCAGATTCCAGAACGCCCGCGACTGCGCGAGACTTTCGGCGACCACGGCGTCCTGCACCACGCCGTCTTCAAGCGCCTTTTCCATCAGACGCTCGAAGAGTGCTCGCGCGTGGTCCTCGCTCTCGCTGTCGGACAATTCGAGCAGCACGATTTGCGCGTGCGGTTCGGCGAACGGATAGCGCATCTGCTCGAAGTGCCGGCCCACGAGCCGCAGGCAAAAGTCCGACATCAGTTCGAAGCCGGTCAGAAGCGGCCCGGCGATGCTTTGTGTAAGAGACAAAAAATCCAGCGCCGCATGCGGCGAGGCGAGCGCGGCAAGCGCCGTGACGCGCGCCGCGGGCTGCGGATGCAGCTTCAACACCGCGGCGGTGATGATGCCGAGCGTGCCTTCGGCGCCGATGAACAGGTCGCGCAGATCGTAGCCGGTGTTGTCCTTGCGCAGCCCGCGCAGGCCGTCCCACAGTTCACCTTGCGGCGTGACGACTTCGAGGCCGAGGCACAGCTCGCGCGTGTTGCCGTAGCGCAGCACGCCGGTGCCGCCCGCGTTGGTCGCGAGATTGCCGCCGATCGTGCAACTGCCTTCCGCCGCGAGGCTCAATGGGAAGAGGCGCCCGGCTTCATCCGCGCGCTGCTGCACTTCGGCGAGGATCACGCCGGCTTCGACCGTGATCGTGTTGTTGTGCGGGTCGATGTCGCGCACCCGGTTGAGCCGCCGCAAGCTGACGACCGCCTGCGCGCCGCTCGCGTCCGGTGTGGCGCCGCCGGCGAGACCTGTGTTGCCGCCTTGCGGCACGAGAGGCACGCCGTGTTCGACGGCGAGCCGCACGAGCGCCGCGACCTCGGCGGACGAGGCAGGGCACAACACCGCGCAGGCCGCGCCGGTGTAGCGGCGGCGCCAGTCGGTCAGATAGGGCGCCGTGTCGTGCGCGTCGGTCAACACATGGGCGACGCCGATGGCGTCGCGGCAGGCTGCGAGAAAAGCGGTTTGGGTCATGTCGGTGGGTGAGCGGGGTTCGGGCGGGGAAGCGAGGTGGATGACTGTCAGACGTCCGCGCTGCCCGGACGTTCGCCGCGCGGCGCCGCGGCGTGCTGGGCTGCGTTGTTCGCCCCGCTTTTCGCCGAGTCTCTCGTCGCTTCTTTCGCCGCTTCCTTTGTCGCCTCGTTCGCCGGGTTTGGGGCGGCATCTTTCGCGGCCTTCTTTGCCGCGCGCTTGAAGGGCGCCACGTAGGCAAGCGTAGCGACGAAAAACACGATGGCGAGCGCGGCTTCGAGCCAGCCGAGGCCCGCGCTCAAACCACGGTCGCTCCAGCCGCGCACGACGCCCTCGGCGAAATAGAGAAGGATCAGCATCGACGCCCATTGGAGCGTGTAAAGACGCTGCCGCCACACGCCCGGCAGCGCGAGAAGCAGCGGCACGGCCTTGAGCACGAGCGCCGAGCCGCCGGAGCGCAGCGGCGCGAGCCACAGCTCCCAGGCAATGGACAACGCAATCAGCGCGACGAGGGAGGCGGTCGCGCCGAGCGCCGCAGCGCGGTTGTGCCGCGGTGGCGCGCTGCTCACGGCCTTTCGCTCATGGAAGCCGCCGTGCGCGCGACGCGCGCCCCGAGCGCAACGGCGAGCGTTTTTTCGTCGGCGGAAATGCCCTGGGCGGCGCTGCCCGCGCGCGCGAAATGCGACGCGCCGTACGGCGTGCCGCCGGTTTGCGTGGTGGTGAGCGCCGTTTCCGTGTAGGGAATGCCGACGATCAGCATGCCGTGGTGCAAGAGCGGCAGCATCATGGACAAGAGCGTGGATTCCTGGCCGCCGTGCAGACTGCCGGTCGACGTGAACACGCAGGCCGGCTTGCCGGAGAGCGCGCCCGAGAGCCACTGCGGCGTGGTGCCGTCCAGAAAGTATTTGAGGGAAGCCGCCATGTTGCCGAAACGGGTGGGCGAGCCGAGCGCGAGACCGGCGCATTCCTCGAGATCGCGCAGTTCGACGTAAGGCGGTCCTTCAGCGGGAATGTCGGGCTGCGTCGCCTCGCAGACGGTCGAGACGGGCGGCACCGTCCGCACGCGTGCCTGCATGCCGGGGACGCTGTCCACGCCGTGCGCGATCGCGAGCGCGAGTTCGCGCGTGGCGCCGTGACGGCTGTAATAGAGCACGAGAATGTCTTTCATAAGCCTCATCGGTGAACGGGTATTATAGGGCTTGGGGCCGTTCTACAGGCCGTTCCCAGCCGTTCATAGCCATTCGGCCAGGCCTCGCGCAAGGTGCGTTGCAGGTTCTGCCAGGCGGTCCGCACACACCGGTTGACGAAGCAAGGAGGCAGGTTTGTTGTCCAAGGCGCGTTTCGATCTCGATACGCTCAAACGGCTCGCGCAGTTCGCTGCCAAGCGCAGCGGCGAAGACCGTATTGCGCAAGTGGCCGGCAGCCTCACGTTCACCACGATGCTCGCGCTGGTGCCGCTCGCCACCGTGGCGTTCGCGCTCTTTACGGCGTTTCCGCTCTTCAGTTCGTTCCAGGAGTCGCTGCAGTTTTTCCTCGCCGATCACCTGATGCCCGCGCAACTGAACAGCCAGATCTTCAAATATCTGAATCAGTTCGCGTCGAAGGCGAAGGGCTTGACCACCATCGGCATGGTGTTGCTGTTTCTCACCGGCGTCATGACGATGATGACGATCGAATCCGCGTTCAACGTGATCTGGCGCGTGCGCAAGGCGCGGCCCATCGCGCAGCGCATCCTTGTGTATTGGGCGATCATCACGCTGGGTCCGATTCTGATCGGCGTGAGTCTTTCCATCTCGTCGTATCTGTTCACGCAGTCCATGACGTTCAGCGCGGCCCAACGCATGACGCCGGTGATCGAATGGGCGCTGGCGGGCACCGCATTGCCGCTCACGGCGCTCGCTTTCACGATTCTCTACGTCTATCTGCCCAACTGCCGCGTGGAATGGCGCGACGCGGTGATTGGCGGGGTGACGGCAGCCATCGCGTTCGAGCTCGCCAAGCGCGGCTTCGGCTATTACGTGCGCCGCATGCCCACCTACACCGCGGTGTACGGCGCGTTCTCGGCCGTGCCGCTCTTCCTGCTGTGGATGTACCTGTGCTGGTTCATCACGCTGGCGGGCGCGATGATCGCGTCGGCGTTGCCGGCCATCCGCATCGGCCAGTTCCATCGCCCGACCTTCGAGGGCAGCAATCTCTTCGATTCGCTCGAACTGCTTGCGCGGCTTAGCGAAGCGCGCGAGGCCGGCAAGCGCGGCTACACCGTGCCCGAGCTTTCGCGCATGCTTCGCCGCGATATGGATACGACGGTCAATCTGCTGCAAAAGCTCGAACAGGTCGAATGGATCGCGCAGTTGCAGGAAGACGCCTCGCGCCCGCATTTTCTGCTGCTCGCGAACCCGGCGCAGATCACCGTGCAGCAGCTCTACGACCTGTTCGTGATGGATCGCGCGGAGCTCGAATATCAGTTGCAGCTCGCGTCTACTCGCGTGGACGGCGCCACGCTGCTCGCCGCGCTCGAAAACGACCGGCTGAAGGTGACGCTCGCCACGCTGCTCGCGACCCGCGCCGCCGCGCGCGCGGCGGCCGCCGAGCACGACGAGCGCGGTACCTCTTCCATGCCGCATCAGGCGGCGTAGCCCGCAGGCCCGGCGCGGCGGCGGTTTGAGGCCCGCGGGTCGCTTTACAACGAAATCTTGCCGACGCAGATATCCTTGAACATCACCCAGTCGCCCATCAGGCTATAGAGCGGATGGCGAAAAGTTGCCGGCCGGTTCTTTTCGAAGAAAAAATGGCCGACCCAGGCAAAGCCGTATCCGCAGACGACGGCCGCCGGCAGCCACAGCCAGTCGCCGGTGGCGAGCGCCATGGCGAGGCAGCCGATCACCCCGAGCGATCCCACGAAATGCAGCCGCCGCGAGACCACGTTGCGATGCTCGCTCAGATAGTACGGATAAAACTCCGCGAAGTTCGCGAAGTGATCGGTATGCGCGGTATGAGCCATAACGGCCTCCGGATGGCTACGGGTTGCGGTTGCGCGCCTGTCGCTTTGCCTTGGTTGTTCGCGGCGCGCCCGGATGCCCGGCACAGGACAGGCTCGATCCATTGTGCGGCTATCGTGTGTCACGCGCAACCTGGCCATTCGGACGATGGCGTCACCGCTTCGCAGCCGTTATCGTGAAGGCATCGAAGGTCTGGCGGGGCGCCCGTGCTAGCCCGCTTCGCGAGCGGGACGCGAAGCGAAACTGAACAGCGCGTCGAGCGTGGCATCGGGCTGCTCGGTCATCAGCGCGTGTCCGGCCTCGAGAGTGACGGTGTCGACCGGCGCGCCGGCCTGCGCGAGCGCATCGGCGAGCGCTTTGGCGGCGCGCGGCGGCGTCATCGCATCGCGGCGTCCAACCAGGAGGCGCGTCGGGCAGCGCACCTGCGCGGCGCGCGCGAGGCCGTCCGTGTAGCTGTTGCAGGCCATGAAATCGGTGTGAAAGAGCTGCGTTTCGCCCCTCGCCGAAACCCGCTCCATGAGCCGCTGATTCATACCGCGCAGCCAGAAGCCGGGACCGGGACACGAGGGTTTCGCCGCGAGCGTGGAATGCGACCACTGGTTGACCATGGCGATGGCCTCGGGCTCGTCGTGGAGCGCGGCTGCTAGCAGGGTCTCGGAGACCGCCATGGGCAACGCGGTGGCGAGGAGGGCGAGATGCGTGGTCCGCTCGGCATGGCGGCCGGCGAAGTCGAGTGCGACGAGCGAGCCCATGCTATGGCCGGCCACGAATGCACGCGCGACGCCCGCGGCGTCGAAGAGGGCGGCGAGCCAGTCCGCCAGCGCCGCAATGGTGCGCAGCGCGGGACCGGCGCTGCGGCAGTGTCCGGGCAGATCCACCGCCAGCACGCCGAAGCCGTGGTGCGCGAAGTAGCGCGTTTGCAGCGCCCACACGCTGTGGTCGTGCTCGGCACCGTGAATGAAGACGGCCGTCGGCAGAGTGGGATCGAACGGTTTGCCGCCGGTGTAGGCGTAGGCGGGCTTGCCTTGAACGGTCAGGATCATGCGGACTCCGGGCGGCGCGGTTGTGAGGTGGGGAAGCCGCCTGGTGTGGGCGCGCCGTTCTGCGGAGTTTTTTGGGCCGCTTCGGGATCTGCTTTGGGGGCTCTTTTTTGCGAGGCTTTTTGTGACGCTTTCAAACCGCGCTTCAGGTCGTCGATGAGATCGTCGGGATCTTCGAGGCCGATCGAGAGCCGGATCGTGCCTTCCGCGATGCCCGCCGCGGCGAGCGCGGCGGCGTCCATCCGGAAGTGCGTGGTGGAAGCAGGATGAATCACCAGTGAGCGCGCGTCGCCGACGTTGGCCAGATGCGAGAAGAGCGACAGCGCTTCGATGAAGCGGCGGCCGGCGTCCCGATCGCCGCGCAGATTGAAGCTGAACACAGCGCCCGCGCCGCGCGGCAGCAGCCGCTGCGCGAGCGCGTGATCGGGATGCGTCGGCAGTTCGGGATAGGCGACCGCTTCGACCGCCGCCTGTCCGGCGAGAAACTCGACCACGCGGCGGGTGTTGGCGACGTGCCGTTCCATCCGCAGCGGCAAGGTTTCGATGCCTTGCAGAAGCTGCCAGGCGGCTTGCGGATGCAGGCACGCGCCGAAGTCGCGCAAGCCTTCGCGGCGCGCGCGCAGCAGGAACGGCGCAACGGTGCTTTCCTCGCTGAACACCATGCCGTGAAAGCCGTCGTAGGGCTCGGTGAATTCGGGAAAGCGTCCGGAGGCGTCGAAGTCGAACGTGCCGCCGTCCACCAGCACCCCGCCGATGGTCGTGCCGTGGCCGCCGAGGAATTTGGTCGCCGAATGGTAGACGAAGTCCGCGCCGTGCGCGAACGGCTTGATCAGGTAAGGCGTGGTGAAGGTCGAGTCGACCAGAAGCGGCACCCGGTGCTCGTGGGCGATCTGTGCGACGGTGGCGATGTCGAGCACGTCGAGGCCCGGATTGCCGAGCGTTTCGCCGAACAAAAGGCGCGTGTTCGGGCGCAGGGCCGCCCGCCATCCGTCGATATCGCCGGGTCTGACGAAGCTCGTTTCGATGCCGAAGCGGCGCAACGTGTAATGCAGCAGATTGTGCGAGCCGCCATATAGCGCGCTCGAAGCGACGATGTGGGAGCCCGTGCCCATCAGCGTGACGATCGCGAGATGCAGCGCGGCCTGGCCGCTCGCCGTGCCGATCGCGCCCGCGCCGTTTTCCAGCGCGGCGACGCGCTCTTCGAACACGGCCACGGTCGGATTCGAAATGCGCGAGTAGACGTGTCCGGCGCGCTCCATATTGAAGAGCGCGGCGGCGTGGTCGGCGTCGCGAAACGAGAACGAGGTGGTCTGGTAGATGGGCGTGGCGCGCGCGCCAGTGGCGGGATCAGGGGCGGCGCCGGCGTGCAGCGCAAGCGTATCGAAACGGTTGGCGGACATGCTGGTCGGCGAGGCCACGGACAGCCTCGCGAAAGGTCAAGGTGGCGGCCATCGTATCACCGGCAGGTATTGCTTCAAGCGCGGTTTTCCCCATGCGCGCGCCTGCGCGGCAGCGGCAAGCGCGTGCCGCGCGGCGCCCGCGGCAACGGCGCGGAACGGCGCAGCGCCCGCCGCGCCTTGATGGGCGGGCCGCTTTCCTTTTATGGGCCTTTCCGCTAGGATCGAAAGTCATTGATGCATTACATGCCTAGCGGGTATTTCGGGAGACAGATCATGCGAGTCAGCGACATTCTTAAAGTCAAAGGCAACACCCTATTCACGGTTACGCCGGATACCGCGCTGCACGACGCAGTCGTCACCATGGCCGAGCACGACATCGGCTCGCTCGTCGTAATGGAATACGGCGACCTGGTCGGCATGCTGACCTTCCGCGAAATCATTCTCACGCTCAAGGAGAATGGCGGCAGCGTGGGCACGTCCACCATCCGTAAGGTCATGGACGATCATCCGCTTACCTGCACGCCGGAAACGGACGTCAACGAAGTGCGCCGCATGATGCTCGAGCATCACGTGCGCTATCTGCCTGTGCTGGAAAGCCGCACGCTGATGGGCGTAATTTCGTTCTACGACGTGGCGAAGGCCGTGGTCGAAGAGCAGGGCTTCGAAAACCGCATGCTGAAGGCGTATATCCGCGACTGGCCGGAAGAGCAGGGGCAGCAGCCGGCGCGTTGACGCGCGGCGGGTTAGCATCGAGTGAAGGCGTGCGCGAAAGCGCGCGCCTTTTTTGTGCGTGCCGCCATGGCTCGTCGCACGGCTTGCGGCGGTGTTGCGCAGGCGCCCACTTCTCAATCCGTTGGCGAACTTCATGAGTCAGAGCCCCTTGCCTCCTACGCCTCCCACGCCCACGCTGCCGGCCGCCCGCCGCGCCGCGCGCGAGCGTAGCAGCCATGATTCGCAGTTCAGATTGCTGGGCGAGCGCCGTTTCGCGCCGTTCTTCTGGACGCAGTTTCTCGGCGCGATGAACGACAACGTCTTCAAGATCGGCTTTACGTCGCTCGTCACATTTCAGGCGGCGCGCTTCTCGGGCGTCGACGCGAAAACCGCGGCGTTTCTGATCTCGGCCATTTTCATCCTGCCGTTCGTGCTGTTGTCGGCCACTTCCGGGCAGATCGCCGACAAGTACGACAAGGCGATGCTGACGCGTTTCGTCAAGACTTTCGAGATCGTCGTCATGCTGATCGGCGGCGCGGGTTTTCTGCTGCACAGCGCACCGCTTCTGTATCTGTGCACGTTTCTGATGGGTGTGCATTCAACCGTATTCGGCCCGGTCAAGTATTCGTACTTGCCGCAACATCTGTCGAGCCAGGAACTGGTCGGCGGCAATGGGATGGTCGAGATGGGCACGTTCGTCGCGATTCTCGTCGGCACGATTGTCGGCGGCGCCAGCGCGGGTTTCGTCGAGCACGGCGCGCTCGTGCTCGCCTGCGCGTGCGTGGCGATTGCGCTCGTCGGGCGCGTGGTGTCGAGCTTCGTGCCGGTGACGGCGGCGCCACAGCCGGACTTGCGCATCAACTGGAATCCGGTTAGCGAGACGTGGCGCAATCTCAGGCTCGCGCGCGAAAACCGCACGGTGTTCCTGAGCCTGCTCGGCATATCGTGGCTCTGGTTCGTGGGCGCCACGTTTCTGTCGTCGTTCTTCAGCTTCGCCAAAGACGTGCTGTCAGCGAACCCGGACGTCGTCACCGTGCTGCTCGGCACGTTCTCCATCGGTATCGGCCTTGGGTCGCTGTTGTGCGAAAAGCTCTCCAAGCGGCGTATCGAAATCGGCCTCGTGCCGCTCGGCTCGATCGGCATGAGCGTGTTCGCCATCGATCTTTTTTTCGCGAGCCACGCATTGCCGCCCGCGGGGCACCTGTTGAGCGTGGGCGAGTTTCTCGGGCGCCTCGCGCATTGGCGCGTGCTCGCCGATCTGTTCCTGCTCGCCATGTTCGGCGGCTTTTACAGCGTGCCGCTCTATGCGCTGATCCAGAGCCGCAGCCAGCCGAGCCACCGCGCGCGCATCATCGCCGCGAACAATATCCTGAATTCGCTCTTCATGATCGTCTCGGCGCTCATGGCGGTCGCGCTGACGGCGGCGGGCTTCAGCATTCCGGCCATCTTTCTTGTGACCGCGCTTTTGAATATCGTGGTGGCGACCTACATCTATTCGCTCGTACCGGAGTTTCTGCTGCGCTTTATCGCGTGGCTGCTGGTGCATACCTTTTACCGGATTCGCCTTGTGCATGCCGAGCGGATTCCCGAGGAGGGCGCGGCCGTGCTCGTGTGCAACCACGTGAGTTTCGTGGATGCAGTCGTCATCATGGCCGAAAGCCCGCGGCCCATCCGCTTCGTGATGGACCATCAGATCTTCCGCACACCGTTCGCCGGCTGGGTGTTTCGTCATGCGAAGGCCATTCCGATTGCGCCCGCGCATCAGGACGCGCAGCTTCTGGCAAGCGCCTACGAGCGCTGCGCGCAGGCGCTCGCGGAAGGCGAGCTGGTGTGCATTTTCCCCGAAGGCAAGCTCACCCGGACCGGCGACATGAATCCGTTCCGTCATGGCGTCACCGAAATCATTCGCCGCACGCCCGCGCCGGTGATTCCGATGGCGCTGCGCGGGCTGTGGGGCAGTGTGTTTTCCCGCGCCGCCGACGCGCGCTGGCCGCGGCCGGTGCAAAAAGGCGTGATGAGCCGTCTGACACTCGCGGTCGGCGAGCCGATAGAACCGGCGCTTGCCACGCCGGAGCGGCTTCAGAGCGTCGTCATGGAATTGCGCGGCGCGCGGAAGTAAGACGGCCTTGTCCAGAAGTCATAAGCCGGCGCCCGGCGCGGTCTCGCGCCCGACGGGCTGGCATAATAGCGTCTTCCCCGCATTCTTTGGACGACGCTCATGTCCGGCAACACCCTCGGTACGCTCTTTACTGTCACGACCTTCGGCGAATCGCACGGCCCGGCAATCGGCTGCGTGATCGACGGCTGCCCGCCGGGCATGGCGCTCAGCGAAGCCGACATCCAGCTCGAACTCGACCGCCGCAAGCCGGGCACCTCGCGCCACGTCACGCAGCGTCAGGAAGAAGACAAGGTCGAGATTCTCTCGGGCGTGTTCGAGGGCAAAACCACCGGCGCGCCCATTGCGCTGCTTATTCGCAACACGGACCAGCGCAGCAAGGACTACGGCAATATCGCAGATACCTTCCGTCCGGGCCACGCCGACTACACCTACTGGCAGAAGTACGGCATTCGCGACTATCGCGGCGGCGGCCGTTCGTCGGCGCGCCTGACTGCGCCCACGGTCGCGGCCGGCGCGGTCGCGAAGAAATGGCTGCGCGAGAAATTCGGCACGGAGGTGCGCGGCTACATGGCGGCGCTCGGCGAGATCGACGTGCCCTTCGTCGATTGGGCGCAGGTGCGCGAGAACCCGTTCTTCGTACCGAACGCGGATATCGTGCCGCAGCTGGAAGCGTATATGGACGCGCTGCGCAAGGACGGCGACTCGATCGGCGCGCGCATCAACGTGGTGGCTTCGGGCGTGCCGGTCGGCCTCGGCGAGCCGCTGTTCGATCGCCTCGATGCGGACATCGCTCACGCCATGATGGGGATCAACGCGGTGAAGGGCGTGGAGATCGGCGCCGGTTTTGCGAGCGTCGCGCAGCGCGGTTCCGTGCACGGCGACGAGCTGACGCCGGAAGGCTTCGTCGGCAATCATGCGGGCGGTGTGCTCGGCGGTATTTCGACCGGTCAGGACATCACCGTGTCGATCGCGATCAAGCCGACCTCCAGCATCCGCACGCCGCGCCGCTCCATCGACAAGGCGGGGCAGCCGGCGGTTGTCGAAACGTTCGGCCGGCACGACCCGTGCGTCGGCATTCGCGCCACGCCCATCGCGGAAGCCATGCTCGCGCTCGTGTTGATCGACCACGCGTTGCGCCACCGCGCCCAATGCGGCGACGTCTCCGTCAGCACGCCGAAGATCGCGGCTAGCGCGCCGTAAGCCACGCTGTCAGCGTTTTTCAATCGCACTACGCGCGCGGCGTTTTTCGCATGAATCATCTTGCTCTCGAGCCGGCAGGTCCTGACCTGCCGGCGTTGCGCGCACGCGCGTGGGCGCCGCATGCCACCGCGCACGACTGTGTCGCGTTCGCTCAGGCGCTGCTGCAGCAGGCGGGCCGCGACAAAGCGCTGCAACGTGAAGCGCTCGTCGCGCTGGTGCGCGCTTACGAGGCGGATCCAACGTGCGAGCCGGCGCTGCTTCACACCATCGCGCAGACGGCGTTTGCCGTACGTGACTGGGGGCTGGTCGAATCGGCAACCTCGCTGCTGCTCACGCAAAATTCCGCGGATGCGAATGCGCTGGTCTGGCGCGCGGCCGCCGTCCAGCATCGCGACGACTTCGCTGCCGCCGAGCAGTTGCTGCGCGAGGCCGTGCGCGTCGTGCCGGGCAATCCGGTGGCGCTGCACAAGCTGGCGTTATGCATCAGGGAGCAGGCGCGCTTTGCAGAAGCGGAGGCGTTGCTGCGTCAGGTGCTCGCATTGTCGCCGGATAATGCGCATGCGTTGTTCGACCTTTCCGAACTCGAGATTCGCAGCGGGCGTTTCGCCGAAGGTTGGACGCATTACGAATCGCGCGTTGCTTTCGCCGGTGGCGAGCTGAATCACGCGCAGCACGCGCTCGCCGAGATGAGCGCGCCGTGGCAAGGCGAGTCGCTGGCCGGAAAGACGCTCGTCGTGTATGGCGAGCAAGGCAACGGCGATTGCCTGTGGGCGGTGCGTTTTCTGCCGCTACTCGCCGAACGGGCGCGGCGCGACGGCGGCACAGTGATCTTCGGTCATGACGGGCCGTTGCGGCCTCTGTTCGAACGGACGTTGCCCGCCGATCTGCGGCTCGAAACAAGTCTGGATACCCGGCCGGATTTTCATTGCGGGCTGATGAGCTTGCCGCTGCGCCTCGGCATTCGGGATGCGGCGGGGTGGGGCGCGCCTTATTTACGTGCGGACCCGCATCATGTGGAAATGTGGCGGCGGCGTGTGCAAGCCTGCGTGTATGCCAATCCCGACAATCGGACGGTCGGCCTGGTGTGGAACGGCAACCCGGACCATATCCGCGACGTGCGGCGCTCCGTGCCGGCACAGCAACTGGAGCCTTTACTCGGCGTGGCGGGCGTGACTTATTTCGCGCTGTCGCCGGGACGTGGCGAGACGGTCGCCCAGTGGCGCGCGAAGGGGTTTGATGTGGTCGACCTCACGCCGCACTTTCAGGCGGGCTTCGACGATGTCGCCGCGTTGCTGGCGAACCTCGATCTGACGGTCACAATCGACAGCGGGCCCGCTCATCTCGCGGGCGCGCTCGGCGTGCCGACGTGCTTGATGCTCGACCACGTGTCGGCATGGTTCTGGGGCAGCGAGTCGACGGCAACGCCCTGGTACGATTCGCTCGAACTGTTCAGGCAACCCGCGGTGGGCGCGTGGGCGCCAGTGGTGGAGCGGGTGCGCGCGCGCATCGAACTAATGGCGCGCGGCTAAGGCTTAGCTCACTCGAGTGAGTCGGCTGTGCAACGCCCGCACGGGCACCGGCTTGCGTTGCACAGCGCGGCATCACATGTTCGGATAGTTCGGTCCGCCGCCGCCTTCCGGCGTTACCCACACGATGTTCTGCGTCGGGTCCTTGATGTCGCAGGTCTTGCAGTGCACGCAGTTTTGCGCGTTGATCACGAGCCGTTCGCTGCCGTCGTCGTTTTTCACGAACTCGTACACCGCTGCCGGGCAGTAGCGCGACTCCGGGCCGGCATACGTCTGCCAGTTCACCTTGACCGGCACCGTGGGATCCTTCAGCGTCAGATGCGCGGGCTGGTTCTCCTCGTGATTCGTGTTGGAGATGAACACCGACGAAAGCCGGTCGAACGTCAGTTTGCCGTCCGGCTTGGGATAGACGATCGGCGTGCACTGCGACGCGGGCTTCAGCATCTCGTGATCCCAATGCTGGTGGTGCAGCGTCCACGGCACGTTGCCGCCGAACACCTTCTGCTCGATACCGACCATCAGCGTGCCGAGGTACAGGCCCTTGCTCATCCACTGCTTGAAATTGCGTGCCTTGTAGAGCTCCGTGTGCAGCCACGAGGTCTTGAACGATTCCGGGTAAGCCGCGAGTTCGTCGTTCTGGCGGCCCGCCTGAACGGCTTCGAAAGCGGCGTCGGCGGCGAGCATGCCGGTCTTGATCGCCGCGTGCGAGCCCTTGATGCGCGACGCGTTCAGGAAACCCGCGTCGTCGCCGACCAGCGCGCCGCCAGGAAACACCAGCTTCGGCAGCGACATCAGCCCGCCCGCCGTGATCGCGCGCGCGCCGTACGACACGCGCTTGCCGCCTTCGAGGAAGTGGCGGATCGCCGGATGCGTCTTGTAGCGCTGGAATTCCTCGAACGGCGACAGATACGGATTCGTGTAGCCGAGCCCCACCACGAAGCCCACCACCACCTGGTTGTTGTCCATGTGATAGAGGAACGAGCCGCCGTAGGTGTCGGTTTGCAGCGGCCAGCCCGCCGTGTGCATGACGAGCCCCGGCTTGTGCTTTGACGGATCGATCTCCCACAGCTCCTTGATGCCGATGCCGTAGACCTGCGGATCGACGCCGTCGCGCAGCCTGAATTTGTCGTTCAGCTGGCGGCCCAGATGCCCGCGCGCGCCTTCGCAGAACAGCGTGTACTTGGCGTGCAGTTCCATGCCGAGCTGGAAGTTCTCGGTCGGCTGGCCGTCTTTGCCGATGCCGAGATTGCCGGTCGCGACGCCCTTCACCGAGCCGTCGTCGTTGTACAGGATTTCCGCCGCGGGGAAGCCCGGGAAGATCTCGACGCCCAGCGCCTCGGCCTGCTGGCCCAGCCAGCGCGTGACATTCGCGAGGCTGATCACGTAATTACCGTGATTCTTGAAGTTGTCCGGCAGCGCCCAGTTCGGCACGCTTTTGGCGCCCGTTTCGGTGAGGAACAGGAAACGGTCTTCGGTCACGTCCACCGTGAGCGGCGCGCCCTTTTCCTTCCAGTCGGGAATGAGTTCGGTGATGGCGCGCGGGTCCATCACCGCACCGGAGAGGATATGCGCCCCGATCTCCGAGCCTTTTTCCAGCACGCAGACGCGAAGCTCGACGCCCTTGTCGGCCGCCAGCTGCTTCAGGCGGATCGCCGCAGCAAGGCCAGCCGGGCCGCCGCCGACGATCACGACGTCGTATTCCATCGACTCGCGCGGGCCGTACTGCTCGATGAGACTTGCGGGGGTCATTGATGCTCCTCTTACCGTTAGAATGCTTTTTTCGGGATCGTATTGTGGGCGATGGATTCTTGCACTGCAACCGGATCAGCGGAGATTAGCACGATCGTTCTATTTCTGTGATACGGTATTGACCCGGGCATCGCTCGGGGCCGCAACTGACAACCGCATTCGTAACTACCACCGAACAAGGAACGACAATGGGCCGTTCGATCAATCTGGAAGGCAAAGTCGCGCTGATCACGGGCGCCTCGAGCGGGTTGGGCAAGCGCTTTGCGCAAGTGCTGTCGCAGGCGGGCGCCAAGGTCGTGCTGGCAAGCCGGCGCACCGAGCGGTTGAAGGAACTGCGCGCCGAGATCGAGGCGTCGGGCGGCGCGGCGCACGTGGTCTCGCTCGACGTGACCGACTACCAAAGCATCAAATCGGCGGTCGCGCACGCGGAGACCGAGGCGGGCACGATCGACATTCTGGTGAACAACTCGGGCGTGTCGACCACGCAGAAGCTCTCCGAAGTTACGCCCGCCGACTTCGAGTACGTGTTCGACACGAACACGCGCGGCGCCTTCTTCGTCGCGCAGGAAGTGGCCAAGCGCATGATCATGCGCGGCAACAATGCGCAGAAACCGTCGTACCGGATCATCAATATCGCGTCCATGGCGGGCCTGCGCGTGCTGCCGCAAATCGGCCTGTATTCGATGAGCAAGGCGGCCGTCGTCCACATGACGAAGGCCATGGCGCTCGAGTGGGGCAAGCACGGCATCAATGTGAATGCGATCTGTCCGGGCTATATCGACACGGAGATCAACCATCATCACTGGTCGACCGAGCAGGGGCAAAAGCTCATCTCGATGCTGCCGCGTCATCGTGTCGGCAAGCCCGACGATCTGGACGGCCTGTTGCTGCTGCTCGCGGCCGACGAATCGCAGTTCATCAACGGCTCGGTGATCGCCGCCGACGACGGCTTCGGCCTCTCGTGACCTCGCCGGCCTATGCCGGACGTCGGTGCGGCATGCGTGCCGGATTTAATCCCTGAAGAAGTAGGAAGAGTAGAAGCACAATGAGCGATTTTCACGCAGTTTTTGAGATGTCGATGCCGATCCGCTGGGGCGACATGGACGCATTCGGCCATGTCAACAACACGGTCTATTTCCGCTACATGGAGCAGGTGCGGATTTCCTGGTTCGAAGAGCTCGGGCTGACCGGCAGCAACGCGGACGGGCAGGGACCGGTGATCGTCAATGCGTCGATGGAATTTCTCAAGCAACTGCATTATCCCGGCGACGTGATCGGCCGCATGAGCGTCGCGACGCCCGGGCGCAGCAGTTTCGATACCGGCTTCGAACTGGTGCGCGCCGACGATCCGAAGACGGTTTATGCGCGCGGAGCCGCGCGCTGCGTGTGGATCGACTACGCGGCCGGCAAGTCGGTGCCGGTTCCCGACGTGCTGCGCGCGACGATCGAACGCGCGGCTCTCGTGAAGGCTCCCGAGCCGGCGGCCTGAGTTCGCGAAGCGCGGCCCTCAGTGGCCGAGCAGCCGCTGCAGCAGCTCGGTCGCATTCCCCGTATCGTATTTGCGCATCAGCCGCGCGCGATACACGTCCACCGTCCGCGGGCTGATGTCGAGCACGCGTCCAATCTGCTTGCTGGTTTTTCCCGTCACCAGTTGCGCGGCGATTTCCCGCTCGCGCGGCGTCAGTTCGACGGCCACGCGCCGCGTCGCGCTCAGGTCCTCGAATGTCCAGACGCCCGCCGCGTGCGGGTCGGTGCGCCGCTGCGCGCGGCCCGTCACGTGGCACCAGAAGAGTTCGCCGTTGGCGCGCTTCATGATGCGGTCGTCGGCGTAGCTGCCTTGCGCGGTCATGATGGGCGGAATGCGTGCGCCGATCCGCTCGAATTCGTCCGCCGACGGGTACAGAATCTGGAACGATTGCCCGAGCAGCGCCTCGCGCGGACAACCGAAAATCGACGCCAGCTCGTCATTGCAGTCTTCGATAATCCGTTCACGCGACAGCACGAGCCCGATCGGCGCGAGATGAAAAGCGGTTTGATAATCCAGTGCTGGCATGGGCGGGCGGCAATCACTTATGTATTTTTGCGTATTGTGCCGCATGGCGCGAGGAGCGTACTCTTTCGGGCACATGAGAACGCGGTGAAAGCAGGTCACAGCCGCAATAAACCGGTTTCGGGTTTCCATAGAGGAAGGGACATACTGATGAACAAGGTCTATCCAGGCGCCGCCGAGGCGCTGAAAGACATCGTCAAGGACGGGCAGACGTTCGCCGTCGGCGGCTTCGGGCTGTGCGGCATTCCCGAGGCGCTGATCGCTGCGCTGCGCGACACGAAGGTGCAGGGCATCACCTGCATCAGCAACAACGCGGGCGTCGACGGCTTCGGTCTGGGTCTGCTGCTCGAAACGCGCCAGATCAGGAAGATGATTTCGTCGTATGTCGGCGAAAACAAGGAGTTCGAGCGCCAGTATCTGGCCGGCGAACTCGAACTCGAATTCACGCCGCAGGGCACGCTCGCCGAGAAGCTGCGCGCCGGCGGTTCGGGCATTCCGGCATTCTTCACGAATACCGGTTACGGCACGCTGATCGCCGAGGGCAAGGAAACGCGCCAGTTCGGCGAGAACCACTACGTGCTCGAACATTCGCTGACCGCGGATATTGCGCTCGTCAAGGCATGGAAGGCCGACAAGTCGGGCAACCTGATCTATCGCCGCACCGCGCGCAACTTCAATCCGATGTGCGCGATGGCCGGCCGGATCACCGTTGCGGAGGTCGAGGAAATCGTCGAAGTCGGCGAGCTCGATCCGGACGCGATTCATACGCCTGGCATCTTCGTTCAGCGCATCGTGCTTAATGCGCATCCGGAAAAACGCATCGAACAACGCGTCGTCCGCGCGAAAGGAGACTGATCATGGCATGGACTCGTGACGAAATGGCCGCGCGTGCGGCGAAGGAATTGCAGGACGGCTTCTACGTGAACCTCGGCATCGGCCTGCCGACGCTGGTCGCGAATCACGTGCCGCCGGGCGTCGAAGTCTGGCTGCAGTCGGAGAACGGCCTGCTCGGCATCGGCCCCTCGCCGACCGAGGAGGAAGTGGATCCGGACCTCATCAACGCGGGCAAGCAGACGGTGACCACGCTGCCGGGTTCGTCGATTTTCTCGTCGGCGGATTCGTTCGCGATGATTCGCGGCGGCCACATCAACCTGGCGATTCTCGGCGCCATGCAGATCAGCAAGAAGGGCGATCTCGCCAACTGGATGATCCCCGGCAAGATGATCAAGGGCATGGGCGGCGCCATGGACCTGGTCGCGGGCGTCAAGCGCGTGGTGGTGCTCATGGAGCACGTCGCGAAGGGCGATCAGCACAAGATCCTCGAGGAATGCACGCTGCCGTTGACGGGCGTGGGCGTGGTCGACCAGATCATTACCGACCTGGGCGTGATCGAAGTCACCGACGACGGCCTGAAGGTGACCGAACTGGCGCCGGGCGTGAGCGTCGACGAGATCAAGGCGAAGACGGGCGCGCCGCTGGATGTCAGCGCCGTGAGCTGATTTCAGGTCAGCCTGGCCGCTGTCGCGCCGACGCTTATGCGTGGGCCGGGACAGCGAACGGAAGGCGTTGACCCGGGCAGGTGTCGAAGCGGGCGAGGCGTGAGTCTCGCCCGTTTTTTTCATCTGCGGCCGTGGTTCTGGCGGGTTCGTCCTATGCCGCCCGGCCGATCCTTGCCTCGCGCCAAAGCGGTTTACAATCGTCCGAAGCCATCATTCGACGATGTGCCGCGTGCCGTGAGCTATCGCCTTGGCGTGCGCACGCAAGCCCGTTTTGCAGCGCTTTTGCAAGGACCCCAGATGACCGCAACAACAGCCTTCGCCGGCGAGCGACCCGCGCCTCGCCAACGTTATGTGCAGTGCGCGAGCGCCGCGGGCCTGCATCGTGTCGCTTACACCGAGTGGGGCGATCCGGACAATCCGCGCGTGCTGTTGTGCGTGCATGGCCTGACGCGCTCCGGCCGCGACTTCGACCGGCTGGCGGCCCAATTTGCCGGCACTTATCGGGTGGTCTGTCCGGACGTGGTGGGCCGGGGCTTGTCGTCGTGGCTCGCCAACCCCAACTTGTATAGCGTGCCGCAATACGTCGCGGACATGGTCACGCTGATCGCCCGCCTGAACGTGGAGTCCGTCGACTGGTTCGGCACCTCCATGGGCGGCCTGATCGGGCTCGGTCTCGCTGGCCTCGCCGAGACACCCATCCGCAAGCTGTTGCTGAACGACGTCGGTCCGCACCTGGAGCCGGAGGCCGTCAAGCGTATTGGCGATTATCTCGGCAAGCCGGTGCGGTTCGACTCGCTGCAGCAAGGCGTGGATCACGCGGCGTTTCTGGCGCGGACCTTCGGGCCGCTCACGCCGGACGAATGGCGCGAGATCAACACGCCGCTCCTGCGCGAGGAAAACGGCACGTGGCTGTTCCGCTACGATCCGCGCATCGCTCAGCCTTTTGCCGCGACCACGGAAGAGACCGCGAAGCTCGGCGAGGCCGCGCTGTGGCATTCGCTCGCGTCTTTTCAAGGCCCGGTGCTCGTGGTGAGAGGCGAGCAGTCCGATTTGCTGGCACGCGAAACGGTGGCGAAAATGCTCGAGACGGGGCGCGACGTTTCGAGCGTCGAAATAAACGGTGTGGGGCACGCGCCGGCGTTTCTGTCGGCGGATCAGATCGACATTGCGAGGCGGTTCTTTATTAGCTCCGGCGCCGACGCGTCATAATATGCAGTTCCGCGCGACGCTTTGCGCGTCATGCGAACCGCATTTCCATTCAACTCACTTCTACCCCTATCAGGAATTTCCATGGCAGTCATTCGTCACCATGTCGGCAAGCGTCTCTCGGAAATCGCCGTCCACAACGGCACCGTGTACCTCGCCGGTCAGATCGCGGAAGACGCGGACCAGGACATCACCGGCCAGACGCGCGAAGTGCTCGGCCACATCGACCGTCTGCTCGGCGAAGCAAACAGCGACAAGTCACATCTGCTGTCCGTGCAGATCTATATCTCGGACATGGTTCACTTCGCCGGCATGAACGCGGTGTGGGACGAGTGGGTCGCACAAGGCGCCACGCCGCCGCGCGCCACGGTCGAGGCGAAGCTCGCGAATCCGAAGTGCCTCGTCGAAATCGTCGTGGTCGCCGCGCAGCGCAGCTAAGCTGCCGCGCACGACCGAGCAGTTGCAGTTGAAATTCCGTTGATTTGCCAGGGCCCGCTGGGCCGCCGCACCATGAATACCGAAACCGTTACAAGTGCGCCGCATCCTCTCCCGTCTTTCGACGATGCGATGGCGTTCGTGCGGCAGCACGCGGGCGAGGTGCGTCTGTCATCGGGCGAATTGCTGGCCGATCACGCGGCGGGCACCGCGTCCATCATGCGCACGCTCAACGTGGATCCGCCGGCGGTGCTGGCGGCGGCGCTCTTCGCGTTGACGCCGCATCTGCAGGAGCCCGAGCGTGTGATCGCCGACAACTTCGGCGAAGAGGTTGCCCAACTCGTCGGCGACGTGCGCAAGCTGCTGCGCCTCGGCACGGTGAGCTTGCGCGCCGCGCAGAACGCCATGCCCGAGGCGGGGCGCGACGCCCAGGCCGCGCGGCGAGCGCAGGTCGAGGCCCTGCGCAAGATGCTCCTTGCATTCGCGCAGGACATTCGCGTGGTGTTGATCCGGCTCGCCTCGCGGCTGCAGTCGCTGCGCTATTACGCGGCGGCAAAACTCACGCCTTCGCCCGACGTGGCGCGCGAGACGCTCGATATTTACGCGCCGCTCGCCAACCGCCTCGGCATCTGGCAACTGAAGTGGGAGCTCGAGGATCTCGCGTTCCGCTTCGAGGAGCCGGTTGTCTACAAGCGCATTGCGAAGCTGCTCGACGAGAAGCGGGTGGAGCGCGAAAGCTATGTGGCGCAGGCCATTGAACGCCTGCAGCGGGAACTCGCCGCGGCCGGCATTCGCGCGGAAGTGAGCGGGCGGCCGAAGCACATCTACAGCATCTGGCGCAAGATGCGCGGCAAGGAGCTGGACTTTGCCGAACTGTACGACGTGCGCGCGTTTCGCGTCATCGTGCCGGACATCAAGGACTGCTACACCGTGCTCGGCATCGTGCACAACTTGTGGCAACCGGTGCCGAAGGAGTTCGACGACTACATCTCTCGGCCCAAGCCGAACGGCTACAAGTCGCTGCACACCGTCGTGATCGGCGACGACGGTCGCGCGTTCGAAGTGCAGATCCGCACGCACGAGATGCATCAGTTCGCGGAATACGGCGTGGCGGCACACTGGCGCTACAAGGAGGCCGGCGCGCGCGGCTACGGCGGGCAGTTCGCCGCCAACGAGAAGTACGACGAGAAGATTGCGTGGCTGCGTCAACTGCTTGCGTGGAAAGACGATGTGTCCGAGGGCGAGCATGGCGAAAAACGCGCGGCGCAGCCGTGGGAGCAGCTCCGCCAGGCCACGCTCGACGACGACCACATTTACGTGCTGACGCCGCAGGCGCGGGTGATCGCGTTGCCGCACGGCGCGACGCCGATCGACTTCGCGTATCACCTGCATAGCGAGCTGGGGCATCGGTGCCGTGGTGCACGCGTGGACGGCGCGATGGTGCCGCTCAACACGCAGTTGCAGAACGGTCAGACGGTCGAGATCGTCGCGGTGAAAGAAGGCGGCCCGTCGCGCGACTGGCTCAATCCGCAGCTCGGCTATCTGCATAGCTCGCGCGCGCGTCAGAAGGTGCGTGCGTGGTTCAACGCAGTCGAATTGCAGGAGCACATTGCGAGTGGCCGCGCGATGGTCGAAAAGACCTTGCAGCGCGAGGGCAAGACGTCGGTCAATCTCGATCAGCTTGCCGCCAGGCTCGGCTTCAAGACGACCGACGACCTGTTTTCCGTCGTCGGCAAGGAAGAGTTCAGTCTGCGGCTTATCGAGCAGGCGCTGAGCGACGCGCCGCCGCCGGAGCCGGTGGTCGAGGCGCCGGAGCAGTTCGAAAAGCGCAGCAGCGGCGCGAGCGTTGCACGAGGCGCGTCGACCGGAGTGCTGGTGGTCGGCGTCGACGCACTGCTCACGCAACTCGCGCGTTGCTGCCGGCCGGCGCCGCCCGACGACATCGCGGGCTTCGTGACGCGCGGCAAAGGCATGTCGATTCACCGCAGCGACTGCCCGACGTTTTTGCGCATGGCCGAGCGGGCGCCGGAGCGCGTGCTGCAAACGGCATGGTCCGCGGACGTAATGAGCGGCCGTGGGCAGTCCGTGTATCCGGTCGACCTGTCGATCGAGGCAACCGACCGCCAGGGGCTGCTGCGCGATATCTCGGAAGTGTTCGCGCGCGAGAAAATGAATGTAATCGGTGTGAAGACGCAGACACGCCGTAATGCCGCGTTCATGCAATTCACGGTTGAGGTGTCGAGCGCCGCCCAGATACAGCGCGCGTGCACGCTGCTCGGTGAAGTGACGGGCGTCGTGCGCGCCTCGCGCAAGGGCTGACGGCGGACACGATCGACCAGCCGGTGCGTTTGTCGGACAGGCGGCGGGTTGGTCGTTGCGCGTTGTTGGTGGCGCGTTGTTGTTGCGTTGTTGTTGCGTTGTCGTTGCGTTGTCGTTGCGTTGTCGTTGATTAACCGGCGCGTGCCGGGATTTAAAGTCGGTGCATAAAAGTACTTGCCAAGCTGTGCGGGGCTCCATATAATCTCGTTTCTTCAGGCTCGTAGCTCAGCTGGTTAGAGCACCACCTTGACATGGTGGGGGTCGTTGGTTCGAGTCCAATCGAGCCTACCAACGAAAAAGAAATTCCGGCATGGCCGGGGTTTCGCAAACTGCAGTAAGCGCCTGTGGCGCAAAAGGCGAATACGGCGAAGGGCGATACGGTTATGGCACCGCGAACGTTGACCGAAACCACTTCGGAGCGACGCTAGTCGAGGACCACTTTCGCCAGTGCAGTTTGCAGGAAATGTGAATGCGGCCCCTCGAAAGCGGGGCCGCATTTTTTTTGGCTTTTTCACCTGGTTGTATGTGCCGCCGCCGGTCGGCACCACGGAGAACACAATGGTTTCGATACGTCTGCCTGACGGTTCTGTTCGACAGTACGAGCATCCGGTGACCGTCGCCGAAGTGGCCGCGTCTATCGGCCCCGGCCTCGCGAAGGCCGCGCTCGGCGGCAAGATCGACGGCGAGCTGGTCGACACGTCCACGCTGATCGATCGCGACGTGGCGCTTGCCATCGTCACGGAAAAAGACGCAGACGGTCTCGATATCATTCGTCACTCCACGGCGCACCTGCTCGCCTACGCGGTGAAGGACCTGTATCCCGAAGCCCAGGTCACCATCGGCCCGGTGATCGATAACGGCTTTTACTACGACTTCGCCTATCACCGTCCTTTCACGCCCGAAGATCTGGAAAAGATCGAAAAGCGCATGCAGGAGCTCGCGAAGAAGGACGAGCCGGTGTCGCGCCGTGTCGTGTCGCGCGACGAGGCGGTGGACTACTTCAAGAGCATCGGCGAGAAGTACAAGGCGGAGATCATCGAGTCGATTCCCGCTAGCGATGAAATCAAGCTGTACTCGCACGGCGGCTTCACCGACCTGTGCCGCGGCCCCCACGTGCCGTCCACCGGCAAGCTCAAGGTCTTCAAGCTGATGAAGGTCGCGGGTGCCTACTGGCGCGGCGATTCGAAGAACGAACAGCTGCAGCGTATCTACGGCACGGCCTGGACGAAGAAGGAAGACCAGGACGCGTATCTGCACATGCTCGAAGAAGCCGAAAAGCGCGATCACCGCAAGCTCGGCAAGCAGCTCGACCTCTTTCATATGCAGGACGAGTCGCCCGGCATGGTGTTCTGGCATCCGCGCGGCTGGACGTTGTGGCAGCAGGTCGAGCAGTACATGCGCCGCCGCGTGAACGAGGCGGGCTACCTCGAGATCAAGACGCCCATGATCATGGACCGGTCGCTGTGGGAAGCGTCGGGCCACTGGCAGAACTATCGTGAAAACATGTTCACGACGGAATCGGAAAAGCGCGACTACGCGATCAAGCCGATGAACTGCCCGGGTCACGTGCAGGTGTTCAACCACGGCTTGCGCTCCTATCGCGACCTGCCGCTGCGTTACGCGGAGTTCGGCTCGTGCCACCGCAACGAATCGTCGGGCGCGCTGCATGGCTTGATGCGCGTGCGCGGTTTCGTGCAGGACGACGCGCACATCTTCTGTACCGAAGACCAGTTCATCAGCGAGTCGATCGCCTTCAACACGCTCGCGATGAGCGTGTACAAGGATTTCGGCTTCGACAATGTCGAGATCAAGCTGTCGTTGCGCCCGGACGCGCGCGCCGGCACGGACGAAACCTGGGACCGCGCGGAGCAGGGTCTGCGCGAAGCGCTGACCGCGTGCGGCGTGAGCTGGGAAGAATTGCCGGGCGAGGGCGCGTTCTACGGTCCGAAGGTCGAGTACCACATCAAGGACGCGCTCGGCCGCTCGTGGCAATGCGGCACGTTGCAGCTCGATATGGTCCTGCCGGAGCGTCTCGGCGCAGAATATGTCGCGGAAGACAATAGCCGTCGGCGGCCGATCATGCTGCACCGGGCAATCGTCGGATCAATGGAGCGCTTTCTCGGCATCCTGATCGAGCACCACGCCGGTGCAATGCCTGCGTGGCTCGCGCCGATGCAGGTCGTGGTGATGAATATCGCCGAAAGTCAGGCGGAATACGCCCAGTCTCTGGCCCAAACGTTGCAAAAACAAGGGGTTAGAGTGGAGGCTGATTTGCGCAACGAGAAGATTAGCTATAAAATACGTGAGCACACGCTCGAGAAGGTGCCGTATCTGCTTGTGGTCGGCGACAAGGAGCGTGAAGCCCAAACGGTAGCCGTGCGTGCCCGTGGCGGTGTCGACCTAGGCGTGATGCCTGTCGAGACCTTCATTGAGCGTCTGCGCCAGGACGTGCAGTCGTTCAACTGAGCCACTTGGCAGCCCGGCTCGTTTTTTTAATTTTTAGAGGAAACGTAACATCGCTACTGATAAGTCTGCGCACCGCATCAACGGTGAAATTACGGCACCCGAGGTGCGTCTGGTCGGCGTCGAGAACGAACCGCTCGGCATCGTGAAACTCGCTGATGCGTTCCGCATGTCGGAACAGCAAGATGTGGATCTGGTCGAAATCGCTCCTCAAGCGGTCCCGCCGGTTTGCCGTTTGATGGATTACGGCAAGTTCAAGTACCAGGAAGCGAAGAAGCAACACGAGGCGAAGCTCAAGCAGAAGGTCATCCAGGTCAAGGAAGTCAAATTCCGCCCGGGTACCGACGACGGCGATTACAACGTCAAGCTGCGTAACCTCGTTCGCTTCCTCGAAGACGGCGACAAGACGAAAATCACGCTGCGTTTCCGTGGCCGCGAAATGGCTCACCAGGAAATCGGCATGCGCATGCTGGAACGCCTGCGCACCGATCTGGACGAAGTCGGTCAGGTCGAGCAAATGCCGAAAATGGAAGGGCGCCAGATGATCATGGTGCTCGCTCCGAAGAAAAAGAAGTAAAGCAAGAAGTGAAACGGCCAGAGCAGCGGCGCACCGTGTGGTGCGCGCTCTGGTTATGCAGGTTGACGATGTCGCGCCGGGTGTCCGGTGCGGCGTCAGCGGGTTTCGGAGCGGCGCTTATGCAGATGCGCGTCGTTTCCTGAAAAGCGGCTGCCGGCGGTATCGGCAGTCTGCATACCAAGTGGAATGGGTTTCGAAGGGCGGGTCATGGCCATCTGGCCGACCGCACACCCATGTCCATCTAATAATGGAGTTGTCATGCCGAAGATGAAGACCAAGAAGAGTGCTGCAAAGCGCTTCGTGGTGCGTCCGGGCGGTACCGTCAAGCGCGGTCAGGCCTTCAAGCGCCACATTCTTACCAAGAAAACCACCAAGAACAAACGCCATCTGCGCGGTTCGACGGCCGTTCATGATTCCGATCTGAACTCCGTGCGCGCAATGCTGCCGTTCGCTTAACCCTTAACCGACACTCATAGGAGCGAAACATGCCTCGAGTAAAACGTGGGGTTACCGCACGGGCCCGTCACAAGAAGATCATCAAGCTGGCCAAGGGTTACCGCGGCCGTCGCAATAACGTCTATCGCATCGCCAAGCAGGCGGTCATGCGCGCAGGCCAGTACGCCTACCGCGATCGCCGCAACAAGAAGCGTGTGTTCCGTGCATTGTGGATCACGCGTATCAACGCGGCGGTGCGTCAGCACGACATGACGTACAGCGTGTTCATCAACGGCCTGAAGAAGGCTTCGATCGAACTCGACCGCAAGGTGCTGGCCGACATGGCTGTGTTCGACAAGGCTGCTTTTGCTGCGATCGTTCAGCAGGTGAAAGCCGCCGTTGCAGCCTGATTGCGCTTCTGGCAATTAACACTGCGTGGTTCGTTGCAGCGAACATCCGGTAGTCTCGGTGACGCTGCAACAAAAACGGGGCTCCTCACCGAGCCCCGTTTTTGTTGGTAGAACCGGTTTTGTTTCGATAGAACACTGACGTTGAAATGATGGGATCAATGGATCTGGACCAGATTGTCGCCGACGCGCAAAAAGCCTTCGCAGAAGCCTCCGACGTCACCACGCTCGAGAACGAGAAAGCGCGCTTTCTCGGCAAGTCGGGCGCGCTGACCGAACTGTTGAAGGGCCTTGGCAAGCTCGATCCCGACACGCGCAAGACCGAAGGCGCACGGATCAACCTCGTCAAGCAACAAGTTGAAGCCGCATTGACCGCACGCCGTCAGGCGCTAGCCGACGCGTTGCTGAACCAGCGCCTCGCCGCCGAAGCGATCGACGTTACCTTGCCGGGCCGTGGCGCTCATGTTGGCAGCCTGCACCCGGTCATGCGCACCTGGGAGCGCGTCGAACAGATTTTCGGCAGCATCGGATTCGACGTGGCCGACGGCCCCGAGATCGAAACCGACTGGTACAACTTCACTTCGCTGAACAGTCCGGAAAATCATCCGGCGCGGTCCATGCAGGACACGTTCTATGTCGACGGCAAAGACGCCGACGGCCGCCAACTGCTGCTGCGCACGCATACGAGCCCGATGCAGGTGCGTTACGCGCGCACCAACACGCCGCCCATCAAGGTGATCGTGCCGGGGCGCACGTACCGCGTGGACAGCGACGCGACTCACTCGCCCATGTTCAACCAGGTCGAAGGCCTGTGGATCGACGAGAACATCAGCTTTGCCGACCTGAAGGGCGTCTATACCGACTTCCTCAAGAAGTTCTTCGAGCGCGACGATATTCGGGTGCGCTTTCGCCCGTCCTATTTCCCGTTTACCGAACCGTCGGCCGAAATCGACATGCTGTTCGAAACGGGCAAGAACGCGGGCAAGTGGCTCGAGATTTCCGGCTCGGGGCAGGTTCATCCCACGGTGATCCGCAACATGGGCCTCGACCCGGAGCGCTACATCGGCTTCGCGTTCGGCAGCGGCCTCGAGCGGCTCACCATGTTGCGCTATGGCGTGCAGGACCTGCGTCTTTTCTTCGAAAACGACCTGCGCTTCCTGCGCCAGTTTGCCTGACCGAGCACGCGCCGCGCGCGGCGCGACAAGCATAGAGCGCGGCAACGCACCCAGTGCATGCCGCCAGGTGTCCCGGCAGTGACTTGCAGTGAAGCTCGCATTTGCCTCACGCGGACCTAACCCGATCAGAACGTACACAGAACCATGCAATTCCCGGAATCCTGGCTGAGAACCTTTGTCGATCCGCAACTGACGACGGACGAGCTGTCGCACGCATTGACGATGGCGGGTCTCGAAGTGGAAGACCTGCGACCGGCCGCGCCGCCTACCTCGAAGATCGTAGTGGGCCAGGTGCTGGAAGTCGTCAAGCATCCGGACGCAGACAAGCTCAATGTCTGCCAGGTCAACGCCGGCACCGGCGCGACGCTGAACATCGTTTGCGGTGCGCCGAACGTGGCGCCGGGCATCAAGGTGCCGGTCGCACTGGTCGGCGCGCAACTGCCGCCGGCCGAAGAGGGCGGCGCACCGTTCGCGATCAAACTGTCGAAGCTGCGCGGCGTGGAAAGCCAGGGCATGCTGTGCTCGGCGCGCGAACTCAAGCTCTCCGAAGATCATAGCGGCCTGCTGATCCTGCCGGACGATACGCCGATCGGCCAGGACATCCGCGAAACGCTGAATCTCGACGACACCGTTTTCGAAATCAAGCTGACGCCTAACAAGGCGGACTGCCTGTCGGTGTTCGGCGTGGCGCGCGAAACGTCCGCCATCACGGGCGCGCCGTTGCGTCCGCTCGACATCAAGCCGGTGCAAGTCAAGCTTGACGAGACACTGCCTGTGCGCATTTCGGCGCCCGATCTCTGCGGCCGTTTCTCTGGTCGTGTCATCCGCGGTGTCAATGCGCGTGCGAAATCGCCGCAATGGATGGTCGAACGTCTGGAGCGTTCCGGTCAGCGCAGCATCTCGGCGCTCGTCGACATTTCCAATTATGTGATGCTCGAGTTGGGCCGTCCGTCGCACGTGTTCGACCTGGACAAGATCCACGGCAGCATGGAGGTGCGTTGGGGCCGCAAGGGCGAAACGCTCAAGCTCTTGAACGGCAACACCGTCGAGCTCGACGAAACGGTCGGCGTGATCGCCGACGACCGGCACATTGAAAGCCTCGCGGGCATCATGGGCGGCGACAGCACGGCCGTCACGCTCGACACCACCAACATCTACCTCGAAGCCGCATTCTGGTGGCCCGACAGCATTCGCGGCCGCTCGCGCAAGTACAACTTTTCGACGGACGCGGGCCATCGCTTCGAACGCGGCGTCGACTATGCGACGACCGTCGAGCATATTGAGCGCATCACGCAGTTGATCCTCGATATTTGCGGCGGCGAGGCGGGCCCGGTCGACGACCAGATCGTCAATGTGCCGCAGCGCCAGGCGGTGAAGATGCGCGTGTCGCGCGCAAACCGCATCATCGGCGTCGCGATCGGCGCCGACGAGATCGCCCAGATCTTCACGCGCTTGGGTCTTCCGTTCGAGCGCGACGGCGACACCTTCTCGGTGACGCCGCCGTCGTACCGCTTCGACATTGAAATCGAAGAGGACCTGATCGAGGAAGTCGCGCGCATTTACGGCTTCGAAAAGATTCCTGCGCGGCCGCCGGTCGCGAAGAGCGAAATGCGCGCCACCCACGAAACGCGCCGCTCGATCCACACTCTGCGCCACACGCTCGCCGCGCGCGACTACGCGGAAACGGTGAACTTCAGTTTCGTCGACGCCGAGTGGGAACAGGACTTTGCCGGCAACGACAAGCCGGTGCGCCTGCTGAACCCGATCGCGAGCCAGCTCTCCGTCATGCGCACCACGCTGTTCGGCAGCCTGATCCATGTGCTGCGCACGAATCTGAACCGCCGCACCGCCGATCGCGTGCGCGTGTTCGAAGCCGGCCGCGTGTTCCTGCACGATCCGTCGATCAAGGCCGGCGAACTGACGGTCGAAGGCTTCGCGCAGCCGAAGATGATCGGCGGCCTCGCTTACGGCCCGGCGCTCGAGGAGCAGTGGGGCGCGCCCGCGCGCACGGTCGACTACTTCGACGTCAAGGCCGACGTGGAGGCGCTGCTCGCGCCGGCGGTGGCGCGCTTCGTGAAAGCGGAGCATCCGGCGCTGCATCCGGGGCGCAGCGCGCGCATTGAACTGAACGGCCGCGCGATCGGCTGGATTGGCGAACTGCATCCGCGCTGGATGCAAAAATACGATTTACCGCATGCGCCGATTCTGTTTGAACTGGAAGCGGACGCATTAATGCAACGCGTATTGCCCACACCGTCGGAAGTGTCTAAATTCCCGCCGGTGCGGCGCGATATCGCGGTGGTTGTCGATCAGAAAATCGAGGTGCAGGCGCTTCTCGACGAGCTCCAGAAGGCCCAGTCGGAGGCCGCCTGCAAGACCGTTCAGAGGGTTGCGCTTTTCGACGAATTCCGTCCAAAATCAAACACTTCCGGTGGTCTGGCGGCTCACGAGAAAAGCCTTGCGTTCCGGGTTACCTTGCAAGATACTGGCGGGACCCTTCAGGACGAAACGGTCGATCTGGCCATTCAGACTCTGGTGGAACGTCTGGCTCGAGTATATGGCGCACGGTTGCGCGGATAACCCGCATTTAACAATTGCACGGCTGTTTCCGCATCCTTTGTTTTCTGTCTCGCGCGCCATTTGATAGATATGAATGAAATGAACTCGAGTGATTTCGAAGCGCTTCTTACGGCGCAACGCAGCGCCATGATTCGAGAAATTCCGACATCACCCGCCGCCGTTTCAACCGAAACGCCGACGCTCACCAAGGCGGAACTTGCCGAGTTGCTGTTCGACAATGTCGGGCTCAACAAGCGGGAAGCGAAAGACATGGTTGAAGCGTTTTTCGAGGTGATCCGCGACGCGCTGGAGAGCGGCGACAGCGTCAAGCTCTCGGGCTTCGGCAACTTCCAGTTGCGCGACAAGCCGCAGCGTCCCGGCAGAAATCCGAAAACCGGCGAGGCGATTCCGATTGCCGCGCGCCGCGTTGTGACGTTCCATGCAAGTCAAAAGCTGAAGGCTCTGGTCGAAAACGGCGCGGAAGCGAGCTTCACGCGCTGACCGACTGGTGCGTTCCTGCGCAACCACCACGACGGCTAACTGACGATGACAGCGACGATGGAAAAAGTCGTCTTGCCTCCGATTCCGGCGAAACGCTACTTCACGATTGGTGAGGTCAGCGAACTATGCGGTGTGAAGCCGCACGTGTTGCGCTATTGGGAGCAGGAGTTTACGCAGTTGCGTCCGGTGAAGCGGCGCGGCAATCGCCGGTACTATCAGCATCACGAGGTGCTGCTGATCCGGCGAATCCGGGAGTTGTTGTACGAGCAGGGCTTCACCATCAACGGTGCGCGCAACCGGCTCGATTCGCACGGCGGCGGCGCACACGGTGCGCCGGCCGAAGCCGGCGAGCAGGTCGAGGGCATCGCGCCGCCGGCGCCCACTACCGTCGCAGTCGATGTCGAGCAGTTGCGCAAGGAACTGCTGCATGTGATCGATCTGTTGAATCGTTAAGCGGCTTTGTTAGTGCAAGCGGTTCTCATCGAATGAAGTGTCTGTTATAATTTCTTGCTGTTCGGGGCGTAGCGCAGCCTGGTAGCGTACCTGCATGGGGTGCAGGTGGTCGGAGGTTCAAATCCTCTCGCCCCGACCAAAGAAATCAAGGCCTTACAAGCAATGCTTGTAAGGCCTTTTTCGTTTCTGACCGAAGCCCCCCACACAGTGAAGACCCCCACAAAGCCCCCGGCGTCGGGGTGTGTATCAATCGCAGTGGTTATCCGTCTCAACGCAAACTTATCGAAAAAGTGGGGAGTGTCGGGGCGGCGCGGGCTGATAACTGGAGACGGCCATCCTGGCAGTGGTACTCCCCGGCCAGAACGACAAGCGCGCTCGCGAATTTCACTCGCGCCCCAACGCGACAAACCTCTCCAGGTGATGATCCTCATCGCCTAGCTGATGATCGATCATCACGAGCCGCTTGGCGTAGTGAGCAAGCGGCAACTCCCACGTCATGCCGATCCCGCCATGTAACTGGATGCATTCCTGCGCGACCAGCGTGCCGATCCTGCCGATGCTGTACTTGGCCGCCGACACCACTCGCTCCCGCACCTTGCGCTCGGCGCCGAGCGCCGCCGCGGCATTGATCACAGCTGAGCGCGCCTGCTCGATTTCCAGCAGCATGTCGGCCATTCTGTGCTGCAACGCCTGAAAGCTGCCGATCGCCACGCCGAACTGCTTGCGCGTGCGCAGGTAGTCGAGCGTGGAGTCCTTCGCCCTTTCCATCGCGCCGAGCGCTTCCGCGCATAATGCGAGTACTCCGCACGCAATGGCGTATTCGAGCGTGGCAAAGCCGTTGTTTGCCTCGCCGATGAGCGCGTCGGCGCCGAGCATGACGTTGTCGAAACTGACTTCCGCCGCGCGTCCGCCGTCGATCTTCGGATAGCCGCGCACGCTCACGCCCACCGCGTCGCGTGGCACGAGAAAGAGGCTCACGCCGTGCTCGGAATCGTCTTCGCCCTCAGTGCGCGCCGACACCAGGAAGAGGGAGGCGTGCTCGCCGTGCTGGACGACCGCCTTGGCGCCGCTCAGTTGCCACGCGTTGCCACTGCCGCTGCCACTGCCGCTGCTTTTGCGCTGCGCGCGCGTCGTCACGCGGGCCAGCTCGTAGTGACTATCCGGCTCGCCGTGCGCGAACGCGGCAATGCGTGAGCCGTCGATCAATTCGCCAAGCCGTGCGCGCTGCGCGTCATTGCCGCTGCGAGCAATCGCCTGGCCGACAATGAGCGTGTCCAGAAACGGCTCGACCACGAGGCCGCGTCCGAGGCTCTCGAACACCACGGCAATATCGAAGCCCTCGCCGCCGAAGCCTCCGCTCGTTTCGTCGAACAGCGCGCCAATAATGCCTAGTTCTGCGAAGCGATTCCACAATTCACGGCTGAAACCCTCGGGCGATCGGGCGATCCGATCGCGCGTCCCGAAGCCGTATTGTTCGCTGACGAAACGGTTCAGCGTCTCGGCGAGCATGCGGCGATCTTCAGTGTGCTGGAAATTCATGACGTACGCTTCCTCTTACAGTCCGAGGATCATTTTGGAAATGATGTTCTTCTGGATCTCGTTCGACCCGCCGAAAATCGACAGCTTGCGATTGTTGAAGTATTGCGCCGCCGCGCTCGCCGCCTCATCGGGTCCCACGGGCTCACCCCGATAGCCTTCGTGCAAGGCTTCTTCGATAAACGGCTGCGCATACGGTCCCATCGCGCGGCGCGTGAGCGACGAGATCTCCTGACGGATTTGGGTGCCGCGAATCTTGAGCATCGAACTTTCCGCGCCCGGCACGCCGCCGCCCGCCACTGCGGCAATCACGCGCAGGTTCGTGGTCTTCATGTTCTCCAGATCGATTTCGACGCGCGCCATGCGCGCCGCAAACGCCGGGTCTTCTGCGAGCGGCCGCCCGTTGCGCCGCTGTTTTGCCGCGATTTTGCGCAGCCGGTTGAAGGCCGCCACCGAAAAGCCGACGCCCGCGATGTTCGTGCGCTCGTACGTCAGCAGATACTTCGCGTAGGTCCAGCCCTTGTTTTCTTCGCCGACGAGATAGGCGGCGGGCACCCGCACGTCGGTGAAAAACACTTCGTTGACTTCATGTTCGCCATCGAGCGTGATGATCGGCCTCACCTCGACGCCTGGCGTTGTCATGTCGATCAGCAGGAAGCTGATGCCTTCCTGCTTGCGCACGTCGGTCGCAGTGCGCACGAGGCAGAAAATCATGTTCGCGTAGTGGCCGAGCGTCGTCCACGTCTTCTGACCATTGACGATGTAGTGCTCGCCATCCGCATCCACGCCGCGCACTGCAGTGGTTTTCACGGACGCGAGGTCGGAACCCGCGCCGGGTTCCGAATAGCCCTGACACCACCAGTCGGAACCGTCGAGAATGCGCGGCAACCAGTGACGCTTTTGCGCATCGCTGCCGTATTTGATCAGCACGGGCCCGAGCATATTGACGCCGAACGGCACGACGCGCGGCGCGCCCGCGAGCGCGCATTCGTTCTCGAAGATGAATTTCTGCACCGGGCTCCAGCCGGGCCCGCCGTATTCCCGCGGCCAGTGGTTCGCGAGCCAGCCGCGCTCGTTGAGAATGGCGTGCCATTCGGCCATGTCTTCACGCGTGAGCCGCCGGCCGCCCTGCACTTTGTCGGCAAGACGCTGCGGAAGTTTGTCGCGCAGAAACGCGAGCACCTCGGTGCGAAAGGCTTCTTCTTCGGGCGTGAAATTCAGGTTCATCGCAATTCCCTGTGGGGAGGTTGAGCGGTCGCGCCGGGCTATGCCGGCGGTTGCGCCGTGTCAGACTGTCTGATTGAGGCTCGCGAAATCCGCGCCGCGCTCGACGAGTTCGACGAGGAGCGGCGACGCCTGCCAGAGCAGCGGATCTTCCTTCGCAAACTCGCGAATGTCCGCGAGAATGCGCGGCAGGCCCACCATGTCCGCATATTTCATCGGACCGCCGCGATAGCGCGGAAATCCGTAGCCATACAGAAACGTCACGTCGACGTCGAGCGGGCGCAGCGCGATCCGCTCATGCACGACGTTCGCCCCTTCGTTGATCATGGCGGCCATGTAGCGGCGCATGATCTTATCGTCGGTGAAAGAGCGCGGTGTGATGCCGGCGCGTGCGCGCTCCGCGTCGATAATCGCCTCTACTTCCGGGTCCGGCTGGCCGCTGCGCGATCCTTCGGGGTACAGATAAAATCCACGGCCCGTTTTCTGGCCGAACCAGCCGCGCTCGCACAGGCGGTCGGCGATCTGTACATAGCGTGCCGCCGGATTGCGCGTCGCGGCGCGCCGTTTGCGCGCGGCCCAGCCGATGTCGCCGCCCGCGAGGTCCACCACCTGGAACGGTCCCATCGGAAAGCCGAACGCGCGCACGGCCGCGTCGATCTGATAGGGCGACGCGCCGTCTTCCATCATGGCGTCGGCCGCGCTGCGATACACCGCCAGAATACGGTTGCCGATGAAGCCGTCGCACACGCCCGCGCGCACAGGCGTCTTGCGCAGTTTCTTCGCAAGCTCGAACGCGGTCGCGACCACGTCAGCGCTCACGGCCCTCGGCACGACGACTTCGAGCAGCTTCATGATGTTGGCCGGCGAGAAGAAGTGCAGACCGATCACGTCGGCGGGCCGCGAAATGCTGGCGGCTATCGCGTCGATGTCGAGATACGACGTGTTGGTCGCGAGCACCGCGCCCGCTTTGCAGACGCGATCGAGTTCGGCGAACACGGCCTTTTTGACTGCGAGATCTTCGAACACGGCCTCGATCACGAGGTCGGCGTTCGCGAGTGCTTCGTACGACGTGCTGCCGGTCCAGCGCGCCATCAGTTCGGCCTTCTTCGCCGCGCTCATGCGGCCCTTCGCGATCAGTCCGTCATAGACCTTCTCGATGTGCGCGCGGCCGCGCGCGAGTGATGCCTCGTCGCGCTCGATCATCGTCACGGGCAGACCCGCGTCCAGCACTGCCACCGCAATGCCGGCGCCCATCGTGCCGCCGCCCACTACGCCGATTGCCTCGAGTGCGCGTGGTTTTGCATCGCGCGTCTCGGGCGCTTTCAGCACTTCACGCTCGGCAAAAAACGCGTGCACCAGGCCCGCGCGTTGCGGGCTGTCGAGACATTGCAGAAAGAGTTGACGTTCGACGCGCAAACCTTCTTCGAATGGCTGCGTGACGGCGGCCTCGACGGCATCGACGATCTTCAGCGGCGAAAAGAGACCGCGCGACTTTTTTTCCGTTTCCGTGCGCGCCGCGGCGAGCGCCGCGAGGCTGGCCGCGCGGTCGCTCAATGCGGCGGCGTCGCGCGTGCGGCGTGCTGTTGCATGGGCGGCCAGCAGCGCGTGCGCATAGGCGAGGCCCTCAGCGAGGATGTCGCCGCTTGCGCCGAGCCGGTCGACGAGGCCTAGCGCGAGGGCTTCTTTGGCGCTCGCGTGGCGGCCGCTCAACATCAGATCGAGCGCGGCCTTGGCGCCGATCAGGCGCGGCGTGCGCTGTGTGCCGCCCGCGCCGGGCAGCAGGCCGAGTTGCACTTCGGGCAACCCGAGCTTCGCGCCTTCGACGGCAATCCGGTAGTGCGCCGCGAGCGCGACTTCCAGACCGCCGCCGAGCGCCGCGCCGTGAATCGCCGCGACGACCGGCTTCGTACACGCCTCGATGCGGTTGCACACGTCCGGCAGCGAGGGCGGCACCGGCGGCTTGCCGAACTCGCGAATATCCGCACCGGCGATGAAGTTACGGCCCGCGCCGACGAGCAGCACCGCTTCCACCGAGCGGTCGCTGTCCGCGGCTTCGATCGCGGCCAGCAGGCCGCGCCGCACGTCCGCGGAAAGGGCGTTGACGGGCGCGTGGTCGATCGTCACGAGCAGCACCTTGCCGCGCAATTCGCGCGTCACGACGTCGGCTGAAGGGATAGGGGTCATGCGTGTCGTCTCCTGGCTGATAGTCGGCGCGCGCCGATGCCGCTTCGCGCGAATGCCGCCGATTGTGGAGCGGTCAAGGTTCATTGACAATCACATGAACGGTTGACAGACTGTCAAAGTAAATTTGACAAAGGCCTTTTCGTGGACGTCAATTCGCTGACCCTCCTGGTGGAAATCCTGGACGCGGGCAACCTGAGCGAAGCCGCGCGGCGCCTCAAAATGAGCCGCGCGAACGTGAGCTATCACCTGAATCAGCTGGAGCGCTCGGTCGGCTTGCAACTCGTTCGGCGCACCACGCGCCGCGTCGAGCCCACGGAGATCGGTCTGCAGTTATACGAGCACGGCCGCGCGATCCGGAACGCGCTGCTCGCCGCGCGCGAATCGGTGACGACGCTCGGGCAAAGCCTGCAAGGGCGCGTGCGCTTAAGCGTGCCGAGCGGTTACGGCCAGCTCGTCATGTCCGAGTGGCTTATCGAATTCAAGCGGCGCTATCCCGGCATTGTGCTGGATGTGCTGTTCGAGAACCGCGTGGAGGATCTGATGCGCGACGAAGTCGACATCGCCGTGCGGATCATGTCCGAGCCGCCGCAAAATCTCGTCGCGCGCGATATGGGGTCCGTGCGCTACGTTGCCTGCGCTTCGCGTTCGTTCGCCGACAGCCACGGCATGCCGGTTCAGCTCGACGATCTGCGCACCGCGCCGCTGATCACGGCAGCCGTGGTGGGGCGGCAATTGCGCGTCGCCGCTTATCTACACGACGAGCGTCATGAGGTGTTGCTCGAACCGACCATCATCTCCGAGAATTTTCTGTTTCTGCGGCAGGCGGTGCTGGCGGGACTGGGCGTCGGCATCGTGCCCGACTACGTGGTGCATGACGATCTGAAACGAGGCGACGTGGTGACGACGCTCGACGAGTGGCGCCTGAGCATCTTCGGCACGAACATGTACATGCTGTACATGCCGAACCGCCATCACACGCGGGCGGCGGCGACGTTCATCGAATTCATTCTCGAACACGCGCGCGCGAGCGGAAGAGGCGGTGCGGCCTAGTTTGCGGTTTTCGCAGGGTTTCGGCTGGGTGGCGGGCGCGGCTTACTGAGAGTGTTCGGCGCGGCTTGCGGGTTATGGACAATTGCGCCGCCGCCTGCCCTCAGTATGCTGTGAACAAGAGCGCAGACGCGCCGTCCGGCAGCACGTCGAAACGTCAGGGGAGACCAGAATGAAGTGGACAGTTGCCTTGCTCACCGTGCTCGCGAGCGCGGTTGCGGCGCTGCTGATCGCGCGCCTGCCGGCCGAGCAGGCCATTCGCCTTGCCGGTTATGCAGCGACGGCTGCGTTTGCCGCGCTCATCAGTTTTGCGATTCGCAGGCGCAACGCTCGGGCGCAAAGAGGCAAGCGCGTCGGATAGCGCCTGCTAGAAAGTGCGCCCGCTGGCGCGCACCGTGCGTGCTACGATGCTCCGCTCATTGCGCAGCACGCCGGAGAATCAGATGCGCCCAGACACTGCCGACCGTTTCGACAAAGAGTTCGCGCCTCGCATTGCCGAGGCCATTGCAGCGTGCTTCGCCACGACGGTGCACACGGAAGTGCTGCCGTACGGCGGTCCCGGTCGTCCCACACGACTCCACATTCACGCGGCGGCGCTCGAGCATATCGCTCACTACGCGCATCCGTTGAATCTGTATCTGACGTGGGACAGCGACGAGATCGAGCGGTTGATGAAAGATGAAGGGCAAGCGCGATTTGCCCGTTATCTTGCCGCGCTGCCGCGCAAGCTCGCGGCCTGGCGTCACGCGCGCGAACTCGATTTTGCGTCGCATACGCAAGCGGAGCCCGTCGCGCTGATCGGCGGGCTCGACTTCGAGTCGTAAGCCCGCGCGCTGCGTTTGACTCGCGGTTGTGCGCCGGCGTTCTAGTCCAGCTTGAACTGGGTGACCGCACCGGCAAGGCTCACGGCCTGGGTCTGCAAAGCGGCTGCGGCGGCCGTCGACTGTTCGACGAGTGCCGCATTCTGCTGGACCATTTCGTCGAGCTGGCTCACTGCGCGGTTCACTTCCTGAATGCCGCGCGTCTGCTCGTTGGCCGCTTGCGTGATCTCGGAGATGATCGTCGTCACGTTCGCGACGTTGCTGACGATCTCGCTCATCGTTTCCCCGGCCTGGCGCACCTGGCTCGAGCCCGAGGTGACGCTTGCGACGGTGGCTTCGATCAGCGCCTTGATTTCCTTCGCCGCCTGCGCGCTGCGCTGCGCGAGGCTGCGCACTTCGCCCGCCACGACCGCGAAACCGCGGCCCTGTTCGCCGGCGCGCGCGGCTTCCACTGCGGCGTTCAGCGCAAGAATGTTGGTCTGGAATGCAATGCCGTCGATCACGCCGATGATGTCCGAGACCTTCACCGACGCGTGCTGAATCTCGGCCATCGTCGTAATTACTTCGGAAATCACGGCGCCGCCGCGCGACGCGACCTGCGATGCCGATACGGCCGTCGTGTCCGCCTGCTTTGCGGCACTCGCCGATTGCGTGACGGTCGACGTGATCTCCTCCATCGACGCCGCGGTTTCCTGCAGGCTTGCCGCGGCCGATTCGGTACGGCCGGACAAATCGACGTTGCCCGCGGCGATTTCATTCGATGCTACACGCACCGATTCACTCGCGTCGCGAATCTGCCGCATGACGTGACTCAGTTTTTCGATGAACGTGTTGAACGAGCGGGCGATCTGCGCGACTTCATCGTTGCCGATGGCGGGCAGGCGCTGCGTCAGGTCGCCTTCGCCGGAGCCGATGTCGTCCATGGCATCGCGCACTTTCGACAGGCGCTGGAACGAGACCGCGGTGACGGCGGCGACGATCGCCGCTGCAATACCGGCAATCACCACCAGCGCGATGACCGACGCGGTCAGCAGCGAGCGCATGCCGGCGGTGGCTTCGGCTTTGTCCAGCGCGACGACCACGTACCAGTCGGTGCCCGGAATCGGTTGCGCGCGCAACAACTTGGCGCTGCCGTTTACTTGCATCTGTATCGGACGTTCCGCGTGAAAGAGCGCCGCGAGCTTGTCGCCCGCGAGCCCCATCACCAGGTCGGACACCGGCTTCAACGTGAGCTTTGCATCCGGATGCGCGACGATCTGACCGCTCGCGTCGATCAACATGCCGAAGCTCGCGGGGGTCGGATGAATCGACTTCACATTGGCGATCACGCTGTCCATCGCGACGTCGCCCGAGACCACGCCTTTGACGGCGCCGTCGCGTACCACGGGCGCGGCGAACGCGACCACGAGCTTGCCAGAGCCGACGTCGACATAGGGCGGCGTTGCCACCGGTTTGCCCGCCGCCGCAGCCTGCTTGTACCACGGGCGCCCGGTCGGATCGTAGTTGGCGGGAATGCCGGTCGGGTCGGAAAACTTTGCCGTTTTGTCCGCGTAGCCCACATAGACATTGGTGAACTTGCCGGCGGCGGCGATCTGCTTGAGCGCCGCGGAGGGGTCCGGTTGCAGCACGGCGTCCTGCAGCGAGTCGATCATCTGGCTATTGGCCGCGACCCAGTCGCTGATACCTGCCGCATGGCCGCTCTCGACGGCGGTGAGGCTGCTGTCGATGGCATCGGCGTTATACGAATTGGCGACGAGATAGTTGAGAACCGCATTAGTTGCGAGCGCAACGACAACGATGGCGACGCACAGCGCAACGATCCGCGCGCGAATGGAAGAAAACATGGTGGGAGTCTTTCGGATGAGCAATGAGTCGTGGTCGATGAGGCGGGCGCCTCACAGGTTGTATACGGCTCGTGTGCGCAAAGACTTGAGTACGCGTTTCTCCCTGTTTACGCGGGACCTGGCGCACGCTCCCGAGATTGCAATACGTCTGATGATTGTGACCCGGTCCGAGAAAACGCGATCGTGGCAGCATGAAAGAACGGCCGCTGCGTGTCTATCGCAGCGGCCGTTGCATGACAACATGAAAATTCAGTCGACGATCACGCGCCCAGTGCAGGATCGCTCATGCTGCTCCTGCCCGTCTCCACATGGCCCGCAAAGCGGCGCGTGAAGAGCGGGTCGGTGTCGACCGTGATCGCCAGGTCATACCAGCCGTGCGCATTGCGAAGATCGAGATAAAGCTCGTCCGTATCGCCGCCGCGCACCACGCGCTTGATCGCATGCTTCGGGTCGTACGCATTGACGATGGTGAACTTGCAGTGCGCACTGCCCACGTTCTCAAGCCGCAATTGCAGATTGCCGTTCGCGACGTCGTAACCTTCGAGCACTTCCGGACGCGCGATATCGGAGCCATTCCACCAGCTGCGGGCAACCGGCCGCCCCGTAAAGCGGCGCAAGAATCCGTTCGGACCATGCACGGTGAAATCGTAGGTGCCGTCTGCGTTCAGCGCGAACTGGTCCTGCAGGCGCTTGCCGGCTTCCACGGTGTAGGTGCGCGGCGCGTCGGGACTATTCGCGCGATAGACCTGAAATACCGCACCTGCGTTGCCCGTATTGACGAAGCGCAGCGTCACGGTTTTCTCCGCGCCTTCGCCGTGTACGCGCACGAAGAGCTCATACGGCAGCGCGCGAGCGGGGCGCACGCCCGGTTCCTGACGCGGCACCGCCTGAATCGCAGGCGGCAACGGCACATAGTCCGGATGACGGTTCTTATCCGCGGGCACATAGCCGCTCGTGCTCGGTAGCGTGGGGAACGCATCGTTCGGATTGCTGAAGTTGAATGCCGAAGTCAGATCGCCGCACACCGCACGACGCCACGGCGAAATATTCGACTCGCCAAGATTGTGCTGCTCGCCGAAGCGTTGTTCGATAAAGCGGATCACGGACGTATGGTCGAACACCTGCGAGCACACGTAACCGCCTTTCGACCACGGCGAGACGACGAGCATGGGCACGCGCGGGCCGAGGCCGTACGGCGCGGCGACGTTCTTTGCGTCGCCCGGATAGATCTCGTTGACGGTGTCGACGGTGGACAGGCCGTTCGCACTGGAGCTGGGCGCACACGGCGGCACCATATGGTCGAAGAAACCGTCGTTCTCGTCGTAATTGATGAGGAGTACGGTCTTGCTCCAGACTTCCGGATTCGAGGTCAGAATCTGCAAAACCTGGTCGATGTACCACGCACCATAATTCGCCGGCCAGTTGGGGTGCTCGGAATAGGCTTCCGGTGCGACGATCCACGAGACTTGCGGCAGCGTGTTGTTCTGCACGTCGCGCTTGAGGATGTCGAAATAGCCGTCGCCCTTCAAGGCATTCGTGCCGGTGCGTGCATTGTCGTACAGCGGATTTCCCGGCTGCGCGTTGCGGTACTGGTTGAAATAGAGGAGCGAGTTATCGCCGTAATTGCCGATGTACGCGTTCTGGGTCCAGCCCCACGAACCGTTCGCATCGAGACCCGTGCCGACGTCCTGATAGATCTTCCACGAAATGCCGGCGTTTTGCAGTACTTCCGGGTACGTCGACCAGCCGTAGCCGAGCTCCGAATTGTCGATCACCGGACCGCCGCCCGTGCCGTCGTTACCCACGCCGCCTGCCCACATGTAGTAGCGGTTCGGATCGGTCGGGCCCATCAGCGAGCAGTGATACGCGTCGCAGATCGTGAACGCGTCGGCGAGCTGGTAGTGGAACGGAATGTCCTCGCGCGTGAGGTAGGCCATTGTGGTCGCGCTTTTGGCGGGCACCCATTGGTCATAGCGGCCGCCGTTCCATGCGGCGTGTGTGGTGTTCCAGTCGTGCGCGAGGTCTTGCAGGAATTGCAGCCCGAGGTTCGGCGCGCTGGGGCGAAACGGCAGCACGTAGCCGGCATCGGCGGCGAGCGGCTGATACCAGACCGGCTTGCCGTTCGGCAGATTGATCGCGCGCGTATCGCCGAAACCGCGTACGCCGCGCAGCGTGCCGAAGTAGTGGTCGAACGAGCGGTTTTCCTGCATCAGCACGACAATGTGCTCGACGTCGCGGATCGTGCCCGTCTTGTTGTTGGCCGGAATGGCGAGTGCGTTGCGGATGCCGGCCGGCAGCATGCTCAACGCGGTGAAGGAACCTGCCGCCTGCGCGGCCGAGCGTAGAAAATCACGGCGATTTTTTGAGGTCATGGTATGAGCCTTCGGGTCTTCGAGGGGGAACACTCCCCGCGGCGCGCGACCCTGAGCCGCGCGTTGCGTGAAGCGCGGAACTCAATCAACGGTATGGACAACAGGTGTGGCGAGCGGCGCCGAAGCGGCTGCGGACAATGCCGGGTCGGCGTTTGATGCGGGTAGTGCAGGGCTTTGAATCGTGACGGCGGCGGGCGCGGGCCCTACGGAAGACGGATTGGCCGATAGGGCGCCGGGGTTGCCATTTGCGCCGCCGCTGGCGTTGCTGTTGTCGACGAGGCCAGGCTGGCCTGGGTCAGGCGCCTTCGCGTCGTCGTTGCCGCATGCGCCGAGCAGCGCGCACAGCGGCAGCGTCACGAGCGCTATCGCCAAACGTTTGGCATGCGAGGCAATGCACGGCTTCCACACAAAGGACATGGCGATTTCTCCTGCACGGGAAACTCGCGGGCATCGGCATGCCCCGGTCAGCGGTGCAAAAAGAATATCCGCTTACCTGTGTAACTTTTGTGAAGTTTTGGAAATTTGAGGATTTGGTGAGGGTTGGGGAATTGTTGGGGATCGGAGGGGTTGCGGCCAGGCATGCCGCGACACGAACGCCGCAATAACGTCGTTCAGTCGATCCGGGGCGTCGCGATGCGGCGAATGTCCGCAAGCCTCGAGCTTCGCGAGCTGCGCATGCGCGACGTACCGCGCAATCGTGTCGATCTGCGCCATGGTGCCGTAGTTGTCGTCATAGCCTTGCACGGCGAGCAGCGGTTTGTCGATCGACGCGAGTTGCTCTGCAATCGACCACTGCCGGAACGCCGGATTCAACCAGACATCGTTCCAGCCGTAGAAAGCAGAATCGACGTCCGCGTGGTAGCGCGAGAGCTTGTTGCGCAGATCAGTCGTTTCGTAAAGCACTTTTGTTTGCGCGATGCTTTGCACCGACAGGTCTTCGACGAACAGATGCGGCGCGATGACCACCGCACCCGCGAGCGCGTCGGGAAAGAGCGCCGCATAGAGCAGCGCGATCGAGCCGCCGTCGCTATGGCCGATCACCCACATGCGCCGGCGTTCATGCATGTCCACCTTGAGCGCGTCCAGAAGCGCGGGCAGAATGTCGCGCGCCTGGTCCGTCATGAAATCCACCGGCCATTTGACGTGATGCTTACGCGGTGTCGACGAGCCGTATCCGGGGCGCGAATACACGAGCCCACGCAGGCCGAGTCGCTCGCATAACGCTTGCGGCCAGTCGCGCCACATGGCGATCGAGCCGAGTCCTTCGTGTAGAAAGACCGCCAGTGGCGCACCGGCCGCCGCGGGGTTGAGCCAACGGTATTCGATGCGCAGCGGCTCGCGCGAACCGCTTCCAGGCAACTCGGCGAAATGGAGGGTCGGCGTGCCGACGGCGGGGCTCTGCATGTATCACCTTATGATAGTTCGCGCAGCTTGAAGCGTTGGATCTTGCCGGTGGCGGTTTTCGGCAAATCGTCGACGAACACGATGTCGCGCGGATATTTATGCGGCGCGAGCCGCTCCTTCACGAAGGCCTTCAATTCGTCCTCCAGTATCTCAGACCCGGCGAACTCGCGCTTTAACACGACGAACGCACGCGTCTTGACGAGACCGCCGTGATCCACACCGACCACCGCGGCCTCCAGCACCGCGTCGTGCTGGACCAGCACCATTTCCACTTCGACCGGCGACACGTATTGGCCGCTGACCTTCAGCATATCGTCGCTGCGGCCCGCATAAACATAGCAGCCATTCGGCAGGCGGCAGTATTTGTCTCCACTGCGGATCCATTCGCCGAGAAACGTGGCGCGCGACTTTTCGCGGTTGCTCCAGTACATGAGCGCCGCGCTGGGTCCTTTGATGTACAGGTCGCCCACTTCGCCGTCGCCGACCGCATGGCCGCTCTCGTCGCGCAGCTCGACCTCGTAGCCGGGCACAGGGCGCCCCGTCGTACCGTATTCGACCGCGCCCGCGCGATTCGACAGGAAGATATGCAGCATTTCCGTGGAGCCGATGCCGTCGAGAATTTCGCAGCCGAAGTGCTTCGTAAAGCGCTCGCCGATTTCGCGTGGCAAGGCTTCGCCCGCTGACGTGCAAATGCGCATCGCGACGTCCTCGCGCGCGGGCAGATTCGGCGAGACGAGCATGCTCGCGTAGAGCGTCGGCACGCCATAGAAAACGGTCGGCCGATGGCGCGTGAGACGTGCGAAGACAGCGTCGGCGGTAGGGCGCTCTGCCATCAGAATCGCGGTGGCGCCGACCGAGAGCGGGAACGTCAACGCGTTGCCGAGACCGTAGGCAAAGAACAGCTTGGCCGCGGAAAACACCACATCGTTCTCGACGATGCCGAGCACCGGCTTCGCATAGAGCTCCGCAGTCCAGTAGAGATTGGCGTGCGTATGCACCGTGCCCTTCGGTTTGCCGGTCGAGCCCGACGAATACAGCCAGAACGCGATGTCGTCGCTGCCGGTTGCAGCGGGCCTCGTGGCAGGCTCGGCGGCATCGACGAGGTCTTCGAACACGGGCGCGGCGAGCGGCGTGTCTTCTACTGCGGCCGATGCGCGTCTGGAAACGATAAGCTGGCAGCCGTCGTGCTCGGCCGTCTCCATGGCTTGCGTGACATGCGCCGCGAGCGCGCGCGACGCGATCACCGCGCGCGCATGACTGTGCGTGAGCATATACACATAGTCCGCGGGCGTGAGCAGCGTGTTCGCCACCACCGGCACCACGCCGGCATACAGCGCGCCGAGAAAAGCGATCGGCAGTGCAACGCTGTCCTGCATGACGAGCAGCACGCGTTCCTCGGGATGCACCCCCAGCTCGCGCAATGCAGTCGCGAAGCGCCGCGAGCGTTCCTCGAGTTCGCCGTAGGTGGTCGTCCCGCTATCGTCGATGTAAGCGGTTTTGGCGGCGCGCGACGCGTTCAATGCAAACAGATGAGCCGCGAAATTGAAGCGCGCGGGCGGCGGCTCGGCCGTTACGGCGGGCTGGCTTGCAGCCGGTTCGAACAGGGCTTCCATATGTCTCCTCCATCGAGTGGGGGCGGTCCGGCTGTTATGTGCTCATGATCCGCTCAATGCTTGCGTGCGCTGGTGCGCTGGTGCGCTGGTGCGCTGGTGCGTTAGAGGGCGCTCATCTCCTGCGTCTTGGCGGTTATCGCTGACGTAGCGGACATCGTCAGGCCGTGGGCAGAGAAGTGACCTGGCCGAGTGCTTCGAGCGCAGCTGCCGACGCCTGAACCGCGGCACGCCGGTGATAAAAGCCGAGTGCGCGCAGACCGCCGAGTTCTTCGCCTCCGCCCGCGCGCCCCGGTCCGCCGTGCAGCGACATCGGCATCACATTGCCGTGGCCTGTCTGGCTTTGCTGCACGGACGGCGACACCGCATGCACGCGGCCATGCGAATCGGCGAGTTCGAGCGCCAGCCTGCCGAGATGTGCGTCGTCGTTCGAATAGATCGACGCGACGAGCGAACCGTGCCCGCGTCGCGCAAGGGCAACTGCATGCGCTTCGGGCAGACTACCGGCATTGCTCGCGACGCGATACGGCGCGGCGCTCGCCACGGGGCCGAACACTTCGAGGTCATGCAACAGGGTCGCGCTATCTGGATCGTTGACGACGAACAGATGCGGGGCCACGCAAGCCGCGATTGTTGCGTCCGCATCGATAAGGGCTGCTGACGAGCCGTCATACGCGAGCACCGCTTCCTCGCGCAAGGCGGCGATTCCTGCCAGCACGTTCTCGCATTGCGCCCGGCTCACAAGCGAGCCCATGCGCACGGCGTCGTTGCGCGGATTGCCGACGGTAACTTTGCCCAGCTTCGCTTTGAGCGCATCGACCACAGCCTCGAGCGCCGTGTCCGGCACGAACGCGCGCCGGATCGCCGTGCATTTTTGTCCGGATTTCACGGTCATTTCGCGCACGACTTCGCTGATGAACAGTTGGAACGCAGGCGTGTCCGGCGTGGCATCGACGCAGAGAATCGCGCTGTTCAGGCTGTCCGCCTCGACATTGAGCCGCGCTCCGCGCACGACGAAGGCCGGATGCGCGCGCAAGGTCGCGGCCGTCTCCGCCGAGCCGGTGAAGGACACGACATCGAATGATTGGATCTGATCGAGCAGGCCCCCAGAGCCGCCGCAGATCACTGAGAGCGCGCCGCGCGGCAGAATGCCTGCGTCGACCACATCGGCGACCATGCGCTGCGTGAGCCACGCCGTCGCAGTGGCAGGCTTCACGATAACGGGCACGCCCGAAAGCAGCGCGGGCGCCGCTTTTTCCCACAAGCCCCACGAGGGGAAGTTGAACGCGTTGATGAATAGCGCGACGCCGCGCGTCGGCGTCAGCACATGCTGCGCGCTGAACGATTGATCTTTGCTGAGCGCGCCTCGGTTGCCGTCGCGCAGCGCATGCACGTCACCGAGCGCCGCGCCGAGCTTCGCGTAGTAAGACAGCGTGAAAATGCCGCCGTCGATATCGACCGCTGAATCGTTGCGCGTCGTGCCCGAGTTGGCGAGGGCGATGGCGTAGTAGTCGTCGCGCTTGCCTTGCAGCAGCTTGACGAGGTCGGCAAGGCGAGCGGCGCGCTGTGCATAGGTCAGTTCGCGAAGTGCCGCGCCGGCTTCTTCGCGTGCAAAACGGAAGGCGTTCGCAAGGTCGAGTCCCTCGCTCGACACGCGCGCGAGCGCTTCTCCCGTCACCGGGTCGCGCAGCGTGACGCCTGCTCCGGCGCCCGCGACCCATTCGCCCGCGACGTGGTTCTTCAACAGTTCGGTCATGACAGTGCTCACGCAGCGGTAAATTCGATTGCGCCTTGCGGCAGGAGATAAAGCACGAGTGCCTCGCCGTTCGCCACGGTCGGGCGATGCGCGGACCCCGGCCCGTAGACGCACCAGCCCGCCGGGTGGCCGTCGAAAGTCGCGCCTTCGGTGAGCGGCATGATGAGATCGATCTCGCCATGCGGATGAACGTGATGCGGGCCGGCTAAGTCCTTCATGTGGACCACGTCGACGGAAAAGCCGTGCGTGTCCGGCAGCGCCTTGAAAATGCGGCCATAGCGAATGCCGCCGGCCTCGCGGTTGCACAGCCAGCCTTCGGCGACGCCGGCGCGGCAGGCCTCGGCCAGATCGCGAAAGGTCGGGCTGTGAGCGGGATAGGTGCTGTTGAGCCAGGCGGCGAGTTCGGCATCCAGCGGCCGGCCGGGCAGCTGGGCGGTGACATCGGCTATCAGCCGCTGAAAATCGGTTGGGGACATGCAAGCCTCCGGGCTGTGCGCACGCACGTTAATGCATGTGACGCGCTACGCGGTCTCCGCGACGCCGCGCGAAAAATCACGGCAGTCTTTGTATATAGATCAATGTTGGGCGAAAATTAACCGTTCACGGGGTGGGTGTCAAGCACTATAGTACATATATTGTGGTTTGGGAGGTATGGAATATGAACCGGAATTACACCGAACTGCCGTCGAGCGCGCCATCGCCTCACGCGGCCGATGAGGAAGCGGGTCGCCCGGACCGGGCCGAGCGGACCGGCGAGCGGGAGGAGCGCGACCCGTTCCTCACGGCGATGGGCGAGCGCGTGCGGCTGTTACGCGCGCGGCGCGGCATGACGCGCAAGACGCTGGCCGCGGAGACCGGTCTCTCAGAGCGGCATCTCGCGAATCTGGAGTCGGGGGTCGGCAATGCCTCGGTGCTCGTGTTGCGGCAGATCGCGGCAACCTTGAACTGCCCGCTCGCCGAAGTGATCGGCGATGAGACGACGGCTTCGGCCGAATGGCTGCTGATTCGCGAACTGCTGCATGGGCGCGATCAGGCGGCGTTGCAGCGCGCGCGCATGGCGCTTGCCGAGATGTTCGCGCAGGCGCCGCGCGACCCGCATCGCAAGGACCGGATCGCGCTGATCGGGCTGCGCGGCGCAGGCAAATCGACGCTCGGCCGGATGCTCGCGCAGGAGCGCAAGGTGCCGTTCGTCGAGCTCACGCGGGTGATCGAGCAGCTCGCCGGATGCCCGCCAGCGGAGATTCACTCGCTGTACGGCGCAAGCGCTTACCGGCGCTACGAGCACCGGGCGCTGGAGGCGGTGATACAGGAGCACGAGCGCGCGGTCATTGCATCGCCGGGCGGCCTCGTGTCGGAGTCCGGCACCTTCAACGCGCTGTTGTCGCACTGCTTCACTGTGTGGCTGCAGGCGGCGCCGGAGGAGCACATGCGCCGGGTCGTCGCCCAAGGCGATTTGCGCCCCATGTCCGGCAACAAGGAGGCGATGGACGACCTGAAGCGGATTCTCGCGGGCCGTAGCGAGCTGTACGGTCGTGCCGACATGACGTTCGACACCAGCGAGAAAACTTTGGCCGACGCCTATCTCCAACTGCGCGACCGCCTGGCCGCGCGGCTCGCGTCCGAATCGCCGGACGAAGCGTCGGCTAGCTGACCTGCACTCGGACCTCGGGGTTTACGCGGTAACATGCATTAAAATGCTTTACATGGATGTGACGATGCACTATTGTTCGATCAACAACTCGCATCGTCTAGTCAGGAGACGCCCATGTCCACAGCAGAAACCGCTATCGCCCCGGTCGACTACCGCACCGACCCCTCGCAGTACAAGCATTGGAAGCTGAGTTTCAACGGCCCCGTCGCGACGCTGGGTATCGATATCGCGGAAGACGGCGGCATTCGCGACGGCTACAAGCTGAAGCTCAATTCGTACGACCTTGGCGTCGATATCGAACTGCACGACGCTGTTCAGCGCATCCGCTTCGAGCATCCGCAAGTGAAGACCGTCGTTGTGACGAGTCTGAAGGACCGCGTGTTCTGCTCGGGTGCGAATATCTTCATGCTCGGTGTGTCGTCGCATGCGTGGAAGGTCAATTTCTGCAAGTTCACCAACGAAACGCGTAACGGCCTCGAAGACTCGTCGCGTTATTCGGGGCTCAAATTTCTCGCGGCGGTAAATGGTGCGTGCGCAGGCGGCGGTTATGAACTCGCGCTCGCCTGCGACGAAATCTATCTGGTCGACGACCGCTCGTCGTCGGTGTCGCTGCCGGAAGTGCCATTGCTCGGCGTGCTGCCCGGCACGGGCGGTCTCACGCGCGTCACCGACAAGCGCAAGGTGCGCCATGATCGCGCCGACATCTTTTGCACCGTGGTGGAAGGTATTCGCGGCGAGCGTGCGAAGGCGTGGCGTCTCGTCGATGAAGTGGTGAAGCCTAATCAGTTCGATGCGGCCATTCAGGCCCGGGCGCTCGAACTCGCCGCACAAAGCGACCGTCCGTCCGACGCGCAAGGCGTGAAATTGACGCGCATCGAGCGCACCGATCGCGAAGACGGCCTCGGTTATCACACGCTCGACGTGACGATCGACCGCGCGAAGCGCATCGCGACCTTCACCGCCCGCGCGCCGCAAGGCGAACAGCCCGCTGATGTCGATGCAATCGTCGCTGCAGGCGCGAACTGGTGGCCGCTGCGATTCGCTCGCGAACTCGACGACGCGATTCTTTCGCTGCGCACGAACGAACTCGAAGTCGGCACCTGGGTGTTCCGCACCGAAGGCGACGCGCGCAACGTGCTCGCCGTGGACGCCGTGCTGATGCAGCACAAGGACCACTGGTTCGTGCGCGAAACGATTGGCCTGTTGCGCCGCACGCTGGCGCGCATCGACGTGTCGTCGCGATCACTCTTCGCGTTGATCGAACCGGGCTCGTGTTTCGCCGGCACCTTCGCGGAACTGGCGTTCGCCGCTGACCGCTCCTACATGGCCGCATTGCCGGGCAACGAAGAAGAGGAGCCGGCGATCACGCTGTCGGAAGTCAACTTCGGTCTTTATCCAATGGTCACGCATCAGTCCCGGCTCGCACGCCGCTTCTATGAGGAGGCCGAACCACTCGACGCCGTGCGTTCGCGCATCGGTCAGCCGATCAAGCCCGTCGAAGCGGAGCGTCTCGGACTCGTCACGGCGGCGCCCGATGACATCGACTGGGCCGACGAAATCCGCATCGCCTTGGAGGAACGCGCAGCCATGTCGCCGGACGCATTGACGGGGCTCGAGGCGAACCTGCGTTTCAACGGGCCCGAAACGATGGAGACGCGCATTTTCGGCCGTCTCACCGCATGGCAGAACTGGATCTTCAACCGGCCGAACGCTGTGGGCGAGAAGGGTGCGCTCAAGGTGTACGGCAAGGGCAGCAAGGCGCAATTCGACGTCTCGCGGGTTTGACGCCCGCTGCGAAGCGACCCTGCGCCCAATACGCGCCTCTCACCTTCAGCATTGCAAGGAACCGACCATGTCGACCATCAACTACAGCGAAAAGATTCCGAACAACGTCAACCTCGCCGACGACCGCACGCTGCAGCGCGCGCTCGAACAATGGCAGCCGAACTTCCTGTCCTGGTGGGGCGACATGGGACCGGAAGGCTCGCACGGCTACGACGTGTATCTGCGCACGGCAGTGAGCGTGGACGCGGGCGGCTGGGCCCACTTCGATCATGTCAAGATGCCCGATTACCGTTGGGGCATTTTCCTCACGCCGGGCGAGCAGGATCGCAAGATCCATTTCGGCGAGCACAAGGGCGAGGCTGCATGGCAGGACGTGCCCGGCGAACATCGCGCGAATCTGCGGCGCATTATCGTGACGCAAGGCGATACCGAGCCCGCTTCGGTCGAGCAGCAACGGCACCTCGGTCTCACCGCGCCTTCCATGTACGACCTGCGCAACCTGTTTCAGGTCAACGTGGAAGAAGGCCGGCACCTCTGGGCCATGGTGTATCTGCTGCATCGTTACTTCGGACGGGACGGTCGTGAGGAGGCCGAAGCATTGCTGGGCCGACGCTCCGGCGACGACGACAATCCTCGCATTCTCGGCGCGTTCAACGAGAAAACGCCGGACTGGCTCGCGTTCTACATGTTCACGTATTTCACCGACCGCGACGGCAAGTTCCAGCTCTCCGCACTGGCGGAGTCCGGCTTCGACCCGCTCGCGCGCACCACGAAGTTCATGTTGACTGAAGAAGCGCACCACATGTTCGTGGGCGAATCGGGCGTGTCCCGCGTGATTCAGCGCACCGCCCAGGTGATGAACGAACTCGGCACCGACGAGGTCACCAGGATTCGAGCAGCGGGCGTGATCGATTTGCCGACCATCCAGCGCTATCTGAACTTCCATTACTCGGTGACGATCGACCTGTTCGGCGCCGATCATTCGTCGAACGCGGCGACGTTCTACAGCTCGGGCCTGAAAGGGCGCTACGAAGAAAGCAAGCGTGACGACGATCATCAATTGAACGGGCAAAGCTACAAGTTGCTCGACGTGCAGGACGGCAAGCTGGTGGAGCGCGAAGTGCCCATGCTCAACGCGATGAACGAAGTGCTGCGCGACGATTACATCAAGGACTCGGTGGCGGGCGTGGGGCGCTGGAACAAGGTGCTCGAGAAGGCCGGCATCGACTTTCGCATGACCGTGCCGCATAAAGCCTTCAACCGCCAGATCGGCACCTTCGCGGGCACGCGTGTCTCGCCGGACGGACGCGTCGTGAGCGAAGCGGAGTGGGCCGCCAACGAAAGCAAGTGGCTCGCCACGCCGGAAGACCGCGCATTCGTCGCGTCGCTGATGGGCCGCGTGGTCGAGCCCGGCAAGTTCGCGAACTGGATTGCGCCGCCCGCGATGGGCGTGAACCGTCAGCCTGTGGATTTCGAATACGTGCGCTTTAACTAAGAGAAGCTGAACGGGAGCGCACGGCGGCTCGAAGCAACGAAGCGCGCGCGGCGCGCTTACAAAGCACTACATGGTGGAGGAAGTCATGAACGGCCCAGTGTCGATCGAGGTTCTCAGGCAGCATCTGATCGATCCGGAGATCTGCATTCGCTGCAATACCTGCGAAGAGACCTGTCCGATCGACGCGATCACGCACGACGAAAACAACTACGTGGTGAGGGCGGATGTTTGCAACGGCTGCATGGCGTGCGTGCCGCCATGTCCGACAGGCGCGATCGACAACTGGCGCACGGTGCTGAAGGCCGACGCGTACCCGATCGAGGAACAGTTCACATGGGACGTGCTGCCGGAGCAGAACACGATGGCCGTGGCCAGTGTCGACCAATCCCCCGTTGCCGCCGACACGAGCGCGGACACCGCAGGGAATGCAAGCGGGATTGAAGTCGACACGGTACGCGGCTCCGTCGTGCCGCCGTGGTCCGCGGCCAAACCGTACGTGAACCTCTATACGCATAAGGCGCCGACCACCGCGACCGTGGTCGGCAACTATCGGCTGACCGACGCGTCGACGCAAAGCGATATCCATCACATCGTGCTGGACTTCGGCTCAATGCCGTTTCCCGTGCTCGAAGGCCAGTCGATTGGCGTGCTGCCGCCGGGCGCGGCCGCCGATGGTCGTCCGCATCACGCGCGCCAGTATTCGATTGCGAGTCCGCGCGACGGCGAGCGGCCCGGCTACAACAACGTTTCGCTGACCGTGAAGCGTGTGTCCGAACAGCATGGCGACTCGATCGACGGCGTCTGCTCGAACTATCTGTGCGACCTGAAAAAGGGCGACGTGGTCACGGTTATCGGTCCGTTTGGCGGCACCTTCCTGATGCCGAACCATCCGAACTCACATCTGCTGATGATCTGCACGGGCACAGGCTCCGCGCCGATGCGTGCGATGACCGAGTACCGGCGGCGCCGCCGCCTGAAAGGCGCGACCGGAAAACTGATGCTGTTTTTCGGGGCGCGTACCAAAGAGGAATTACCATACTTTGGCCCACTAACTAATCTGCCGAAAGACTTTATCGACACCAACCTGGCGTTTTCGCGTACACCGGGGCAACCGAGGCGCTATGTGCAGGACGCCATGCGCGAACGCGCGGTTGACGTCGCGTATATGCTGAAGGACGAGAACACGCACATCTATGTGTGCGGCCTGAAGGGCATGGAAGACGGTGTGCTGCAAGCGCTCAAGGAGATCGCCGAGCAGCATCAGATGGATTGGGAGGCGCTCTGGGCGAGGCTGAAAAAGGAAGGGCGCCTGCATCTGGAAACGTATTGACGCGGCGCCGCGCACATTTCTAACGCGAAGGATCGGCGCCTTCCTCGCGCTGCGCGGGCGACACCGCGCCGCACGCGCGAATCACCAGTTGCACGACTTCTTCGGTCGTCGCCTCGAACGATTTTTGCGTCAACGCGCGCTTGCCTTTCAGCGCGCGGATTTGCGCGTCGAAATCGGCGTAGTGCTGTGTCGTTGCCCAGATCATGTACATCAGCGTGCGCGCGTTCACGGGGGCGAGCAGGCCTCGCGCAATCCAGTCGTCGATCACTTTCACGCGGCTGTCGAGCCAAGGCTTGACGCGCTGCATGAGGATGTCTTCCATATGCTCCGCGCCGTGGATGATCTCGCTCGCCCACACTTTCGAGCCGAGCGGACGCCGCCGCGACAGCTCCATCTTTGCGCGCACATATCCGCCGATGGCTTCGACGGGATCGTCGCTGCATTCAAAGGTGTCGGCCGCGCGATACCAGTCCTCGAAGAGGTCTTCGAGTACTCGCCGATAAAGCGCGAGTTTGGTCGGGAAGTAGTAGTGCACGTTGGCTTTCGGTAAGCCCGCGCGCTCGGCGATCATCGCCGTGCTCGCGCCGTCCAGTCCGCGCTCGGCGAAAACCGCCTCGGCGCACGCCAGAAGATGGGCTTCGTTCGACTCGCGAATGTGCGCCTTGCGCCGCCGCAAAGGCGCGCGCGTCTCGTCGTTTTCGGTGATGCCCGCAGCCACGTCGTCGTCTCTCATGTTCGCCTTCGGCGGCATGTGTGCCGCGTCGCGCTTCATTCTAGTCGCTCGACGGCGAGCTCACACGCGTATTTCTCGTGCTAGGCCGGGCAGTGCTGCAATGCAATGGCACGCTTCTCGCTCTCATTGCGTTCGTGCGAAAAGCATTGATTTGGCGGTGTTAATCGTCTACAACCTGTCCAACTGGACAGGATTGAAAGAGCGGGAGATGCATCAGGGTTTGCCCTTGCTATCAGAGGCGGCCTGGCGTATCGAACGTGCACCGCCGCCGTGCGGACACGCCCCAAAAGCCGCCGCCCATGCACCAGTTTCATGTCGGTTCACCGAAAGGAGCGAGACGAATGAACGCGGTTACTGAAGCGCTGAAGAGCGCCCCGAAGGACAACCTGCCGGGGAGCGCGCAAGACGTTACGTCGATCCGGGTCGACGGCAAGCGGCTATGGGACAGCCTGATGACGATGGCCAGGATCGGCGCAACGCCCAAAGGCGGCGTATGCCGCCTTGCGCTGACGGATATCGACAAGGAAGGGCGCGATCTGATAGTTAGTTGGGCGAAAGAAGCGGGCTGTACGGTCAGTGTCGATCAGATGGGCAACGTCTTCATGCGTCGCGAGGGGCGCAATCCCGACGCGTTGCCGGTCATGACCGGCTCGCACGCCGACTCGCAGCCGACAGGCGGCCGCTTCGACGGCATTTACGGTGTGCTGGGCGGGCTCGAAGTGATTCGCAGTCTGAACGACCATGGCATCGAAACCGAGCATCCCGTCGAAGTGGTGATCTGGACCAATGAGGAAGGCTCGCGCTTTGCGCCGGCCATGGTGGCTTCCGGCGTGTTCGCGGGGGTGTTTTCGCTCGACTACGGTTTGTCGCGTAAGGATGTCGACGGCAAGACAATCGGTGAAGAGTTGCAGCGCATCGGCTATGCAGGCGATGTGCCCTGCGGCGGGCGCAAGTTGCATGCGGCGTTCGAACTGCACATCGAGCAGGGACCGATTCTCGAAGCCGAGCAGAAAACCATTGGCGTGGTCACCGACGCACAAGGCCAGCGCTGGTACGAAATCACGCTGACGGGCCAGGAGGCGCATGCGGGCCCGACGCCGATGCCGCGGCGGCGCGATGCGCTGCTCGGTGCTGCGCGCGTCGTCGATCTCGTCAATCGTATTGGCCTCGACCATGCGCCGCTCGCCTGCGCGACGGTCGGCATGCTGCAGGTGCACCCCAACTCGCGCAACGTGATTCCGGGCCGTGTGTTCTTTACCGTCGACTTCCGTCATCCGGACGATGCGGTGCTCGCAAAAATGGATGCGGCGTTGCGTGAGGGCGTTGCGCGAATTGCGGGCGGCATTGGGCTTGAAACCGAGCTGGAGCAGATCTTTTACTACGCGCCGGTTGCTTTCGACGAAGCCTGCGTGAAGTCCGTGCGCGCGGCGGCCGAGCGGTTTGGGTACTCGCATCGCAACATGGTCTCGGGTGCGGGGCACGACGCGTGTTATCTCGCGCAGGTCGCGCCGACTTCGATGGTGTTCGTGCCGTGCGTCGACGGCATCAGCCATAACGAAATCGAGGACGCCACCTTCGAATGGATCGAGGCAGGCGCGAACGTACTGCTGCACGCCATGCTGGAGCGCGCAAGCGAGCCGGTCGCCTAGTACATCTAACGTTTTAGCGCAGTGCCGGAAAAATACCGTGCGTCGGCTCTCGCTCGCGCGAGAGCCGACGCACGGCGGCGTCCTCACATCGACAGAAGGAACGTGTATGGCCATCAAGCAAACCGGCGACATCGCCGCGCAGCGCCTGTCGCCCGAACAGCTCGCCTGCGAGTTCTCCGACATTGCACCGTTGCTCGACGCGACCGCCGCCGCGGCGGCGGCGAGCCGCTGCCACTACTGCTACGACGCGCCGTGTGTGAACGCGTGCCCGACGCAGATCGACATACCGGGCTTTATCCGCAAGATCGGCAACGGCAACCTGAAGGGCGCGGCCGTGGATATCCTGTCGGCCAATCCGCTCGGCGGCATGTGCGCGCGCGTGTGTCCGACCGAGATTCTTTGCGAAGGTGCTTGCGTGCGCAACCATCAGGACGCGAAGCCGGTCGCGATCGGCGCGCTGCAACGCCATGCCGCCGATTGGGCGATGGCGCGCGGTGAAGCGCTGTTTTCGCGCGCACCCGAAACCGGCCGGCATGTTGCGGTGATTGGCGCCGGTCCGGCGGGACTCGCCTGCGCGCATCGTCTCGCGCTGGCCGGACACAACGTGACGATCTACGACGCACATGAAAAAGCGGGCGGCCTCAACGAATACGGCATCGCGGCTTACAAGACAGTCGACGGTTTCGCGCAGCGCGAAGTGGAGTGGCTGTGCTCGGTGGGCGGGATAGAGATCAGGCACGGCATGGCGCTCGGCCGCGATGTGCAACTCGACGCGTTGCGCAAGCAATACGACGCGGTCTTTCTGGGTATTGGCCTCACCGGCGTGCGTGCGCTCGCCATGGCGGGCGAAGACCTGCGGGGGGTGATGAACGCAGTCGATTTCATCGAGCAGATTCGCAGCGCGCGCGACTTCGGCACGGTGCCGGTAGGCCGCCGCGTGGCTGTGATCGGCGGCGGCAATACGGCCGTGGATGCGGCCGTGCAAAGCCGCAAGCTCGGCGCGACGTCGGTGACGATGGTGTATCGGCGCGGCGTCGAATCGATGAGCGCAACGTGGGCCGAACGCGACTTCGCGCAGACCAACGGCGTCACGCTCGTCACGCACGCAACGCCTGTCCGTTTGATCGGCGAGGGCGGCATGGTGACGGGTGCGGAGTTCGAACGAACGTTAAGCACCGGCGACGCGGAGCGCTTCGTGATCGAAGCGGACATGGTGCTGAAGGCAATCGGCCAGACGCTCGTGGCGGTGGGCATGGAACGCGAACTGTTGACGCTCGACGGCAGTCGCATCGCCGTCGACGCAAGCGGTCAGACGTCGCTGGCCGGCGTGTGGGCGGGTGGCGATTGCGCGGCGACGGGCGGCGTCGACTTGACGGTGCAGGCTGTGCAGGACGGCAAGCTCGCCGCCGAATCCATCCATGCGCAGTTTGCCCGGACCGCCATAAAGGCCGCTTAGCACAGCTTAGCGCCGCTTACCGCGTCAAACGAATCGCACAAAAACAGCCGTCCCCAAGGAGCCGAACATGGCCGATCTGCGCTGCACGATTGCCGGCATTACTTCGCCGAATCCCTTCTGGCTCGCTTCCGCGCCGCCGACCGACAAAGCCTACAACGTGAACCGCGCGTTCGAAGCGGGCTGGGGCGGCGTGGTGTGGAAAACGCTCGGCCTCGACCCGCACGTGGTCAACGTGAGTTCGCGTTACGGCGCGGTGCAATGGAACGGCCAGCGCATCGCGGGCCTCAACAATATAGAGTTGATTACCGACCGTCCGCTGGACGTGAATCTGCGCGAGATCGCGCAAGTGAAGCGCGACTGGCCCGAGCGAGCCATGATCGTCTCGCTGATGGTGCCGTGCAACGAGCGCGACTGGAAGTGGATTCTTCCGCTTGTCGAAGATACCGGGGCCGATGCAGTCGAATTGAATTTCGGCTGCCCCCACGGCATGAGCGAACGTGGGATGGGCTCGGCGGTCGGCCAGGTGCCCGAGTACATCGAAATGGTCACGCGCTGGGTGAAGGAGGGCACGAGGCTGCCGTGCCTCGTGAAGCTCACGCCGAACATCACCGATATTCGCCTCGGTTCGCGTGCAGCGTACAAGGGCGGTGCGGACGGCGTGTCGTTGATCAATACGATCAACTCGATCGTCGCTGTGGATCTCGACGCCATGTCGCCGTTGCCGATGGTCGACGGCAAGGGCACGCACGGCGGCTATTGCGGCCCAGCGGTAAAGCCGATCGCCTTGAACATGGTCGCGGAAATCGCGCGCGACGAACAAACGCCGAATCTGCCTATTTCAGGCATAGGCGGTATTTCGACGTGGCGCGATGCGGCCGAATTCATGGTGCTGGGCGCAGGCAGCGTGCAGGTTTGCACCGCGGCCATGCACTACGGCTTTCGTATCGTCAGCGATCTCGCGGACGGCCTGTCCAACTGGATGGACGAAAAGGGCTACGCGACATTGGACGATATTCGCGGTCGGGCCGTGCCCAACGTCACCGACTGGAAGTATCTGAATCTGAACTACAGCATCAAGGCACGCATCGATCAGGACAAGTGCATTCAATGCGGGCTGTGCCATATCGCATGCGAAGACACTGCGCATCAGGCCATCATGAAAGAAAAAGATGGCGTTCGGCATTTTGAAGTGGTGGACTCCGAATGTGTGGGCTGCAATCTGTGCATGCACGTGTGTCCGGTCGAACAATGCATCACGATGGAACGCGTGGACAACGGCGAGTACGCGAACTGGACCACGCATCCGAACAATCCGGCGCGCGTGAATGCGGCGCAGAGCGAACCACACGAAGCGGGCGCAAGCGCAGAGCCGGCGCACGCAGTGAAAGCAGCCTGAAATACAGAGCGATTCGTCACGGCTGGTTCCTTCAACGCCCGACGCGCCGAAGAAGCCGCGCGGGCTTTTACGATCAAGTGGAGATCTTTCGATGAAGCAGACCGCGCAACCCGCCGACCCGCACTTCGCGGCCGGCGCGCAAGGCAGCAGTCTTTACAACGACGACCTCGCGCCGACCAGCACCGCGCAGCGCACATGGCGCTGGTATCACTTCGCAGCGCTGTGGGTGGGCATGGTGATGAACATCGCGTCGTATATGCTCGCCGCGGGCTTGACCGAGCAGGGCATGTCGCCGTGGCAGGCTGTGTTGACGGTGTTGCTCGGCAACGTGATCGTTCTCGTGCCGATGCTGCTGATCGGCCATGCGGGCGCGAAGCACGGCATTCCGTATGCGGTGCTGGTGCGCTCGTCGTTCGGCACGCAGGGCGCGAAGCTGCCTGCGATGCTGCGCGCTATCGTCGCGTGCGGCTGGTACGGGATTCAAACGTGGCTTGGCGGCAGCGCAATCTACACGCTGCTCAACATTCTGACCGGCAACGCGCTGCATGGCGCGGCCTTGCCGTTCCTCGACATCTCCGTTGGACAGCTGGCCTGTTTTCTCGTGTTCTGGGCGCTGCAGATTTACTTCATCGTGCACGGCACGGATTCGATTCGCTGGCTCGAAAGCTGGTCGGCGCCGATCAAGATCGTGATGTGCATCGCGCTCGTGTGGTGGGCGACGTCGAAGGCGGGCGGCCTCGGCTCGATGCTCTCCGCACCGTCGCAGTTCGCAGCGGGCGGCAAGAAAGAAGGCTTATTCTGGGTGACCTTCTGGCCTAGCCTCACCGCGATGGTCGGATTCTGGGCCACGCTTGCGCTCAACATTCCCGACTTCACACGTTTTGCGAAAACGCAGCGCGACCAGATGGTCGGTCAATCCATCGGCTTGCCCGTGCCGATGGCCTTGCTGTCGGTAATCTCCGTCGTCGTGACCTCGGCGACCGTGGTGATCTACGGCAAGGCGATATGGGATCCTATCGATCTCACGAGCCGCATGACGGGTGTCGGCGTCGGCATTGCCCTCGTCATCCTCACGCTCGACACGATGTGCTGCAACCTGGCCGCCAATCTCGTGGGTCCCGCTTATGATTTTTCGAGCCTGTGGCCGAAGGGCATTTCGTATCGCGCGGGCGGCATGATCACCGCCACCATCGCCATTGTCATGATGCCGTGGAAGATTCTCGCGACCACGCAGGGCTACATCTTCACGTGGCTCGTCGGCTATTCGGCGCTGCTTGGTCCCGTCGCAGGCATTCTGATGGTCGATTACTTCCTGATTCGCGGCACGCGCCTCGATACACGCGAACTTTTCGACGAGCGCGGCGAATACAGCTACACCGGCGGCTGGAATATCGGCGCGGTGGTCGCTCTCGTCATTGGCGTGCTGCCGAATCTGCCCGGCTTCCTGCACACCGCATTTCCCGCTTCGTTCGCCAACGTGCCGTCGATCTTCAATACGCTCTACACGTATGCGTGGTTTGTCGGGCTTGCCTTGGCATCCATTGTCTATAGCGCGTGGATGAAGTTCAGCAAGGGGCCGAGCGCACGTGTAGCGAGTGCGTGAAAACATAGCCGGCAAGGCAGCGGCATACGCAAGTTCATAAGGAGGCGAACATGACGACCCTGATTCGCGGCGGCACCGTGATAGACGCGGACAACACTTATCGCGCCGACGTTTTATGTGCGGACCCGCAGGACGGCGGCACCATCCTGCAGATCGGCGTGGACCTGGAGCCGCCGGCCGGCGCTGCGATCGTCGATGCGGGCGGCCAGTATGTGATGCCGGGCGGCATCGATCCGCACACGCATATGGAGCTGCCCTTCATGGGCACCACGGCGAGCGACGATTTCTATACCGGCACGGCGGCGGGGTTGTCCGGCGGCACGACGTGCATCATCGACTTCGTGATTCCCAGTCCTAAACAAAGCCTGATGGAAGCATTCAGGACGTGGCGAGGCTGGGCGGAGAAGGCGTCGGCGGATTATGGTTTTCATGTGGCCGTCACGTGGTGGGACGATTCGGTGTATCGCGACATGGGCACGCTCGTGCACGAGCACGGCGTGTCGAGCTTCAAGCATTTCATGGCCTACAAGAACGCGATCATGGCCGACGACGAAGTGCTGGTGAACAGCTTCTCGCGCTCGCTCGAACTCGGCGCATTGCCCACCGTGCACGCGGAAAACGGTGAGCTCGTGTTCCAGTTGCAGCGCCAGTTGCTGGCAAAGGGATTCACCGGTCCCGAGGCGCATCCGCTGTCGCGGCCGCCGGAGGTGGAAGGCGAGGCGGCCAACCGCGCGATTCGCATTGCTCAGGTGCTGGGCGTGCCGGTGTATATCGTGCACGTCTCCGCCAAAGACGCTGTCGACGCGATCTCCCGCGCGCGCAGCGAGGGGCTGCGCGTGTTCGGCGAGGTCCTGCCGGGGCACCTCGTGATCGACGAGGCGGTGTATCGCGACCCTGACTGGACGCGTGCCGCCGCGCATGTCATGAGCCCGCCGTTTCGCTCCGCGGAGCATCGCGAGGCGCTGTGGCGCGGCTTGCAGGCAGGGCAGTTGCACACCACCGCGACCGACCATTGTGTCTTCTGCGCGTCGCAAAAGGCGATGGGCCGCGAAGACTTCACGAGGATCCCGAACGGCTGCGGCGGTGTGGAAGATCGCATGGCGGTGCTGTGGCACCACGGCGTGAACTCGGGGCGTCTCACGCCGAACGAGTTTGTGCGCATCACGTCGACGAATGCGGCGCAGATCTTCAACCTGTACCCACGCAAAGGCGCGATACGCGTGGGCGCGGATGCGGACATCGTCGTGTGGGACCCCAATGCAAGCAGGACCATTTCGGTGAAGACGCATCATCAGAAAGTCGACTTCAATGTATTTGAAGGCATGACCGTGCAAGGCGTAGCCATGCATACGCTCACACGCGGGGCGCTTGCCTGGACCGACGGCGACCTGCGCGCCGTGCGCGGCGCGGGCCAATATCAGAACCGTCCGCCGAATCCGGCTTACTTCGACGCCATTCGCGTGTCCAACAAGCTGAAAGAGCCGCACCCGGTGGAGCGGTAGCGTTTGTCCAGTCCTGACAGGCGGCGCGGGCGTGCACGTCCCGCGCCGCGGTTCCCCTCCTGCCGCGCATTCGCCGCGGCACGACCGTCTCGCGTTTTCCCCGATGGCGCCCGGCCCACGTTCCATGTTGCGATGCATGCCGCGTCCTGATATCTGCTGTAGAGTTGAACCTCATGCGATGACGGACGCCATGGCTGCGGCTTAGCACGCATGCGCATATGGATTGGAAACCTGATCCTTTGTAAAAAGGCAAGCCGTTTGCTACAGTCCGCCCACTCCGCCGGGCGTGAGCGCGTGCGGGACTGCCAACACAAGACCAGGCATACGGCCTGGCCACTTTAGGGAGCCACTCATGAAGTCGATTCGTTCCATTCTGCTGGTTGCGCTGTTGCATGCAGTCGCCGTGAGCCCTGTCTTCGCGGCCGACGAGTTCGCGCAGATCAAGTCATCGGGCGTGTTCAGGATCGGTACGGAAGGCACCTACGCGCCGTTCACCTACCACGACGAATCGGGCAAGCTGACCGGCTTCGACGTGGAGATCGGCACGCAAATCGCGCAGCGGCTCGGCGTCAAGCCGCAATTCGTCGAAGGCAAATGGGACGGCCTGATCGCCGGGCTCGACGTGAACCGCTATGACGCGGTGATCAACGAAGTCGCGGTGACGGACGCGCGCAAGCAGAAATACGATTTCTCGGACCCGTACATCACGTCGCACGCGGCGCTGATCGTGCGCTCGGACAACAACACGATCAAGAACTTCGACGATCTGAAGGGCAGGAAGTCGGCCAACACGCTGACGAGCAACTTCGGCAAGATCGCCGCGTCGCATGGCGCCGAAGTCATTCCCGTGCAGGGCTTCAACGAGTCGATCGACCTGCTGACGGCGGGTCGCGTCGATGCAACCGTCAACGATTCGCTCTCGTTCCTCGACTTCAAGAAGCACAAGCCGGATGCGAAGGTGAAGATCGCCGCGCTGGATACATCGGCGGACAGCAGCGACAAGTCGGCTGTGCTGATCCGCAAGGGCAGCCCCGAACTCGTCGCGGCGATCAACAAGGCGCTCGCCGATATGAAGAAGGACGGCACGTACGCGAAAATTTCGCAGAAGTACTTCGGCAAAGACGTCTCCCAGTAAACGCCTTTCGCGAGTCTGAATCATGCCGGCATGGTTGCATCTGATGGCGCAGTCGCTGTGGCCCCTGCTGTATGCGGGGCTTGTGTTCACGGTGCCGCTCACGTTGGCGTCGTTCGCTATCGGGCTCGCTCTCGCGTTTATCGTCGCGCTCGTGCGGCTTTTCGGGCCGAAATGGGCGGTGGCGGCGGTGCGCTTCTACGTGTGGCTCTTTCGCGGCTCACCGTTGCTCGTGCAACTATTCGTGATTTTCTACGGACTGCCGAACGTCGGCATCGTGCTCGATCCGTTGACCGCGGCGATCATCGGTTTTTCGCTGAACGTGGGAGCGTATAACTCGGAAGTGATTCGCGGCGTGATCGAGTCGATTCCGAAAGGGCAGTGGGAGGCCGCGTATTCGATGGGCATGACGCGCGAACAGGCGCTGCGTCGCGCGATCCTGCCGCAAGCGGCGCGCGTCGCGTTGCCGCCGTTGTCCAACTCGTTTATTGCGCTCGTGAAGGACACCTCGCTCGCGGCAGTGCTGACCGTGCCCGAGGTGTTTCAGGCGGCGCAGCGAATTGCTTCGGTCACCTATGAACCGCTGATTCTCTATACCGAGGCTGCGCTCGTGTATCTGCTGTTCAGTTCGGTGCTGTCGTCGGCGCAAGTGAGGCTCGAGCGCAAGTTCGGCCGTCACGCACTCTTTCAGGCGGGCAACTGATGATCCGACTGGAAAAAATCGACAAGTATTTTTCGGGGCACCGCGTGCTCAATGCCGTCGATCTGCAGCTCGCGCAGGGCAACGTGACCGCGCTGATCGGACCGTCGGGCAGCGGCAAGAGCACGCTGCTGCGCTGTGTGAACCTGCTGGAGATTCCCGAGGCGGGTTCGCTGGAAATCGGCGATCAGAAGCTTACTTTCAGTCCGAACGAGCGGCCGTCGCGTGAGACGGTGCTGACCATTCGCCGCCGCACCGGCATGGTGTTTCAGAACTTCCAGCTGTTTCCGCACCTCACGGTGCGTCAGAACGTGATGGAAGGACTCCTGACCGTGCTGAAGTGGGACAAGGAAAAGGCGCGAGCACGCGCGGACGAATTGCTCGAGAAGGTCGGCATCGCGCATAAGGGCGATGCGTGGCCCGTCACGTTATCGGGCGGACAGCAGCAGCGCGTGGCGATTGCGCGTGCGCTGGCGCCGTCGCCGGAAGTGCTGTTGTGCGACGAACCCACGTCCGCACTGGATCCCGGCCTCGCCGCGGAAGTGGTGGAAGTGCTGAAGCAGCTCGCGAGCGAAGGCATGACCATGCTGATGGCCACGCACGATTTGCGGCTGGCCGCGACCATCGCGCGCGACGTGGTGTTTCTGAACAACGGCGTGGTGGTGGAAGCGGGTGCGTCGCGCGATGTCTTCATGCGGCCGCAGCAGGAAGAAACCGCGCGTTTCGTGTCGACGCTCACCCACAGTTTGCCGGACGCGTGGACGGGGTGAAGCGGGCTTCGTCTCCGCGTGGCGGTGTGGCGTCCAGCGACAGCAAGCGTTCGGGTAGTCGAATCAGAAAAGGGTAAATAGCAAAGGGGCCCCCGAAAGCGAACGGCAAGCCAGTTGATGGACCTCGATCCAACCTCTCGCTTGCTGTGCGCTTCCGGGCGCCCCTTTTTGCGTGTCAGGCCGTCACGGTCTGCTTACGCGCATCTTATGCCTCGGCGCGCTCGGTTTCGTCGTTCAGCGCCGTGTCGAAGAAGCGCTGCTTCGCCTCGTCGCTCGCACGCGCATAGGCGCGGTTCACGCCGCTGATCACCGCGCGGATCGACGCGGTCACCAGGTTCGCGTCGATACCCACGCCGAACGCGCTGCCCGTGAGATCCGCGCCGGCCATTTCGGCGACCGCCACCGCGCGGGCATCGGCGCCTTGCGTCAACGCACGCTCTTCGTAGTGCTGGATGCGCACGGGCACGTCCATCGCGTGCATCAAGGCGTCGAGCGGGCCGTTGCCTTCGCCATGCAGCACGCGGCGCGTGCCGTTGATCTCGACGGTCAGCTTGATGCGCTCGCGTCCGTCCTGCTCGGACAGGCTATGGCCGACGTAATGCACCGGCGCGGTGTTGCGCACGTATTCCTGCTGGAACAGTTCCCAGATCTGCGACGACGTGACTTCCTGGCCGCTCGTATCGGTAAAGCGCTGCACGGCCGAGCTGAAATCCACCTGCAGGCGGCGCGGCAACACCACGCCGTAGCTCTGCTCGAGCAGATACGCGATACCGCCCTTGCCGGACTGGCTGTTCACGCGAATCACGGAGTCGTAAGTGCGGCCGAGGTCGTTCGGATCGATCGGCATGTAGGGCACTTCCCACATCGCATCGGGCTTTTGCGCGGCAAGACCCTTCTTGATCGCATCCTGATGCGAGCCCGAAAACGCGGTGAACACCAGATCGCCGACATACGGGTGACGTGGATGCACCGGCAACTGCGTGCATTCCTCGGCCGTGCGCGCGACTTCATTGATGTTCGAGAAATCGAGCCCGGGATCGACGCCCTGCGTGTACAGGTTCAACGCGAGCGTGACGAGGTCGACATTGCCGGTACGCTCGCCGTTGCCGAAGAGGCACCCTTCGATGCGGTCCGCGCCCGCCATCACCGCCAGTTCGGCTGCGGCGACAGCGGTGCCGCGGTCGTTGTGCGGATGCACGGAGACGATCAGCGAATCGCGGCGCGCGAGATTGCGGTGCATCCATTCGATCTGGTCGGCATACACATTCGGCGTGGCCATTTCGACTGTGGCCGGCAGATTGACGATCGCCTTGTGCTCGGGCGTCGGCTGCCAGATGTCGAATACCGCGTCGCAGACTTCCTTTGCAAATTCGAGCTCGGTGCCGCTGAATACTTCAGGGCTGTATTGCAGCGTGAAATGCGTTTCCGGCGCGGCGTCGGCGAGACGCTTCATCGTGCGCGCGGCGTTTTGCGCAAGTTGCTTGACGCCGTCTTTGTCGAGCCCGAACACGATCTTGCGGAATTCCGGCGCCGTCGCGTTGTACAAATGGACGATTGCGCGCGGCGCGCCACGCAAGGATTCGAAGGTGCGTTCGATCAGGTCGTCGCGCGCTTGCGTCAAGACTTCGATCGTGACGTCGTCCGGAATGTGGCCGCCTTCGATCAACTCGCGCACGAAGTTGAAGTCCGTCTGCGATGCCGACGGAAACGCGACCTCAATTTCCTTGAAACCGATCTGCACCAGCGTCTTGAACATGCGCATCTTGCGCTCGCTGTCCATCGGCTCGAACAGCGCCTGGTTGCCGTCGCGCAGGTCGGTGCTCATCCAGATCGGCGCGCGTGTGATGGTGCGCGACGGCCACTGGCGGTCCGTCAAATTGATGGGCTTGAACGAGCGGTACTTGGTGGCAGGGTTTTTCAACATTTTCATCATCCGTGGATTCGACAAGCAGGGAGTCGACCGGACGACAAAAACGCGAAGCAGGGCCGCCGGTCGGAAACCGGGGCTGGGTCAGTTACTGGGAAATTAAGCGGTGCTTCGGGTGATTCAGTTGGAAGCGCGCAGCAGCAGACCTAGCCCGGTAGAGCGGGCTAGTAGTAGCGATAGGGTGGTCTGGGCGCGGTACATAGTGCGCAATAGGAACATATTATTGGGACGACGTCAAGCGCAGGCTCGCGCACGGCGCCCAGGCTACAATTCGCGACGGTTTGAAAAACGGAACGTCAATGAAGATTCGGATTCTCACTCTCGCGTGCGTCGCGACCGCTGCGGCGCTGCTCGCGGCCTGCACCACTGTGTACAGGAACTCGGACGCGTGCGAGCAGTTGATGCGCAGCAAACTCGCGGAAACCTCGTCCGATACGCTCAAGATCGGCCATACCGGCGCCGGCATCGGCGGTTCGCGTGTGGTGGTGGAAGGGGCGATCGAGCATGGGGTGACGGCGTCTGAGGCGGCGGGTGGGGCTTCGGGGGCGTCTGGAGCTTCGAGGGCGTCCGGGGCCGCGGGGGCTTCGGCGGCTTCGTCGCTGTCGAGGGCCGCGAGCGGTTCCGCAACGTCGGCGGCTTCCGGAGCGGCAACGGCCGCGGGGGCGACCGCATCAGGCGTGGGCGCTGCAGCAGCTTCGCCGTCGGCATCGTCAGACGCGCAGGCGCTGGCGCTCAAATCCGGCAAGCCGAAGAAGATCGTGCAAGCTGCAGCTGCCGAATGTACGTTCCATGGTCCGACGCTCGCCACGTTTAGCTGGCTTGCCCCGGCAAAGCTGGCGGCGCCGTCCGAGCCAGATTCGGGCGAAGCACAGGAGTAAGTTCTCGAGCACCACCGAATTCGTGCGCCGCGTTTTGTCGCGAAGCGGCCACGAATTCGCACATGCTGATGCTTTTGCCAGGCGATCAGCTCTTCGGGCGCCAAGCGCGAGAATACCCGCAGGCGCCGTTGCACGCGCAGGTGGCAAGGCGGACGCCGCTCCAAAAGCGTGGAATGACCCCGTGCGCACCGCCGTCGCATCATGGCTTCTCTTCCGACAGCTCCATTGCCTCGGCCTGGCATCCGCTCCGCGCTTCGTTCATCAAGGCGAGGACGCGTTCAGCAAACGCTTGAGGCCGGCCTTCAAAGCAACGCTCTACCGCGTGCGTATGGATCAGCCGCTGTCGCAACGCAACGCGTTCGTCGTGCCCGTCGATCATTCGCACTGCGGCAGCGATATATGCCTCAATGCTATCCGCCGTGGCCCACGCCGGCATGTCCACGCGGTCGAACAGCGCGCCGTCGATACGCTCGAACACTTCGCGCCCGCGCATGCACACGCCCGGCAAACCGAGCGTGAGCGCGTCCACAATGCCATTCGTATTGCCGAACGGAAACGGACTCAGAAATAAATCGGAAGCGTTGACCCGTTCCAGATAGTCCGGATACAGATGAAACCCGTGCACCACCGACCCCGGCAGTGCGCGGCCGATGACCTCGCGCATATGATCCAGCGGGAGTCCGGCATGCACGCCGCTCATGAAATGAAACTCGACGGGCGTGGCTGCGCGCTCGCCGATTTCCCGGCACGTATCGAGAAATGCGGGGTTGAGCTTCATTGCGCTCGCGGTGATGATCGCCTGCACTTTTTCACGCCGCGGCGGAATGATCGGGGCAATGGCCGGCAATGCCACCGAAGGCCGGTACGGCTGTCCGTCTTGGGGCAGCTTCAACAAGCGTTCGCTGAAGCACGCGGGATCGCCGGCATAATCTTCCTCCACGCTCACATAGTCGATCTTGTCCGAATGCGTGGTGGCCGGATGACCTAGTCCCGCGATCTGCAGCGGCGCGACGCGTAGATTCGACATGAAGATGGTCAGCACGAACATGCCGACGCTCGGCATATACAGCACCTCCGGCTTTTCGCGCTCGGCAAAGTCGCGAATGGTGCGCAGACACTCGCCGATATACTCGGGCTCCTCCAGTTCGATGAAGCGGTCGAACACCGCGCGACCGATGTCGTCGATCGCATAGCCGAAGCCGAAAGCCACCACCTCGAAATGCTCGCGCGCGCCTTCGAGCGTGCGGGAGTGCGTGCGGTAGATGGAATGCGCGCCGCCGAACCATTCGAGCACCACCAGCATCAACGGCTTCTTGCGCGGCCTTGTGTTCGCATCCGCTCCGGCACGCGCCTGCGGCACCGCCGGCAGATCGGTCAGGCCCAGTTCGGCGAGCTTGCGCCGCACCAGTACGTTGATGTCGCGCTTGATCTCATGCCTGCGCGGCGTTTGTGCGTAGCTGCAGAACATGTAGGCGTTGTGCAGCAAGGCGGTGGGCAGATCGTCGAGATTCCCGATTTGTTGCAGCTTGCCGGGCAGCCATTCGATCAGCGCCTCGCGCTTCATGTGCGCGCTTGCCGAGCCCTTGAAAACGGGCGCCAGAAGGACGAGCGCGAGACAGGCCGCCAGGACTTTGTCGTACGCCCACAGCGCGGCAAAGTCGAGTTCGCGTTCGGACTCCGTCGAATAGAGCACGCACAGCTTCTCGACAAAACTGTCGCCAGCGAGAAACTGCCGGTCTTCCTTGCCGCGCGGGTTGAGGTGGCAAGCGACATGGTCCGCGTCGCCGAACGGCGTGGCGGAGAACAGCAGGCCCACCCATTCATGCAACGTTAAAAAGAGCCCGAAACATTCGGCTGGCGGCCTGAAGTCAGGGTCGGCGAACAGCGTGGAAGCCGCGCTTGCGAGGCGCGTGCAGAAGCGCCTGCGTTGCTCCGCGGGCGTCAACCCGGTCATGCCCGACGCGAGGAAGCTCCCGTCGAGTTCGCCGCGTTTGTGCTGAAGCAGCGCCAACGCGGAGAGCAGCTGGATTGCCGCGCGAACATGCTGCCGCGTATAGACGAGCTGCTCGAACTCGTCGAGCGAAAAGGTGGCTTCTTCCATGGAGTGACGGTTGACAGTTATGCAGGACTAACTATCTTCGTGAAGCGTTAGTCGCGAGCGGCGATTATCGCAGCCACCCCATATCGAATATGTGCTTTCCGCCAGTTTGTGAATTTTCAGCAGCTCGAATGCGGTCTTACCTTCAGAATGCATAGTACGGACCCGGCCCCGCGGACGTCGCGCGCGACGCGATCGCCGTGTACACGCGGCGGCCGAAAAAGAACGGCAAGCCCCAGCCGAAGCCGCTCGCAGCCGGGCCGGCGAGATTGTCGAAGGCATTATTCGCCGAGGCAAACAGAACCCGCGAGTTGCCGACAGCGAAGCTCACCGTGGCCGACGCGCCGTTTGTGCCGCTGATCGTTGCGCTGGCTGAGCGCGTGGAATCGGGGCAGTACCAGTAGCCGCATTGCGGCAGTTGCGTGTCGCGATAGAAAAGGCCGTTTGAGCCGGTGTCGAGATAGCTTTGCGCATAGGTCTGGCCCTCGTACGCCGTACTGACGTAACCGGTTTGCGGACTGCCCTTGAGCACACTCGCGTTGCCGAGCGTGTTGTTCGCCTGGGTGTCGATGCCGAAGATCATCGTGCCCGCTACGGTGTCCGCGCCGCTGTCCGACACGTCGGGAAGCTCGATCACGATGCCATTGTTGTCGAGCGCGAAGCGGCTGACCGGATTGACCACCTGCTGCGCGACGGGCTGCGCGCTCGGCAGGCACGCGCCGCTTGCGTCGCAGCTGTAGTACCAGCGGGGCAGTGCCGCGTTGGCGCAGGCCGCGCCGCAGTCGGCTGCGAATACGCCCACGCCGAGGATGCCGTTCGCGCGCAGCGTGTCGAGCGTGAGCATCGACGGGCCGGAGCCGGCGCAGTCCGCGGGCACCGACGGCACTGCGGGGTCGGCGATCAACTGGATCGGGATCGAGGCGGCCAGTTGTCCGGCCATCCGCACGTCGGCGCTGCGCACGGCGCCCCACGCGTAACCGCCGCCGAAGACCGCGCATTCGCCCGAGACGCCGCCGCCCGACGCCACTGCCGCGAGCGGCAGGCTCGCCGGCAACGCGGAGGCGAGAATGCGCAGGCCGTGCGAGCCGGTGTCCACCTGAATGTTGTCGATGGTCGCGCACTGGTCCGTGCCCGGCTGACACAGCGTGACGCTCGTGGTCAGCATGTTGCGCGTGAGGCGCGGCGCGGCGTGCACGACGATCGGCTGGACGTTCGGCGTGTTCGATTGGGCGACGCTGGTGCCGCTCGTGCTGCTGGGGCTCGAAGCGGCAACGGGCGCCTCGGCTGCGGGCGAGCTTGCCGTGCCGGCGGGTGCGTTCGTGTTGGACGCGGTGGTCGGGGCGCTGCCTCCTCCGCCGCCTCCGCAAGCGGTCAGGGCGGCGCAGACGAGGAGCAGGGCGCAAAGACGATGGTTCGGCTTCATGGCGTCAAGGAGGTCGGCAGTGGTTCGGGAGCGGGCGCGTCAGCGCAGGTCGTCGGCCGTCACGCCCGGCGGCAGCGCGCCGGGCAGCCAGGCGCGGCCCGCGTAGCCGCGCATCGGCCCGCCCGATTCGACGATCACGTCCGGCCGTACGACGCGCGACGCGTGCAGATTGCCGTCCGCCGCCGCTGCGGCGCCCGCCCGATAAGAGCCGGCGTACTTGCCGAGCAGCGCGGCCAGATCCGGCATGGTCGGGCCTTGCCACGTGTAGGCGACGATTTCGCCGCTGCTCGTGCCGTACTCGTTGATGGTCGTGTTGCCGGCATCCGTCGAGGTGCGCAGGCGCAGCGCGCCGTTCAGCAGGCTCTGGGGCGCGCTCATGCCGGCTCTTGGCGCCATCACGCCGCCGAGTTGGGCGCAAGCGTTGGCGCTGCTGCACAAGCTCGCGACGGCGATCGCTAAGGTGCCGAGGAGGCGGAAAGAGTGGATTTGCGGCATGACGGCGTCTCCTGCGTGGGGCGTTCGGGGCTTCTCGGAAAGGCGTTTTGAAGATAGCACCCGTGTTTCACGATCACGCAGGACGGCCGTCTGCGAGACTTGCGTCATCCCAAAAACGGTCGTGGGCCGAAACCGGAAAGAGTCTTTGAAAACAATGTTCTGACAGCGAGCGCGCATGCCTCTGACACGTTGTTCGGAATAGTTGTCGATTGTTAAAAGCCGCGCATGCTGAAGCGGGCACTAGGCGGGGCAAACCCCAGTTTTTGCACAGGGCTCGCCGGGATCGGTAAAATGTTGGGTTGATCCACGGAATCTTGCCGTGGCGTAGCGGAAGGATTCCCCGAACATGACTGATCTTCGTCTTACCAAGCGGTTTGCAGTAATGCTGATGGCGGGCGGGCTGGTCGCCGGCTGCGGCACGTCGTCGCCGACCAAGGTCGATTACAAGAGCGACTCGAAATCGAAGCAGGTGTCACTCGCCGTCCCGCCGAACCTGATCGACGAGACGGCCGATCAGCGTTCGCTGCCGCCGCAAGGCGGCGAAACCTCGCTGTCCACGCTGCGCCAGGTGCAGGCTCAGGCGCCGGCGGCGAACACGCTTTCCGTCGTGCCGCCCGTGAGCGGCATGCATATTCAGCGCGACGGCACAGAAAGCTGGCTCGTGATCGACAGCAAGACGCCGGCAGAGGCGTGGCCGCAAATCCGCCGCTTCTGGCAGGAGCAGGGTTTCCTGCTGGTCGTCGATCAACGCGACAAGGGCGTGATGGAGACCGACTGGAACGAAACCCACGCGCAGATCAACGACGGCCTGATCCGCAGCACGCTGTCGAAGGCCATGGGCAACAGCTACGTCACCTCTGAGCGCAACAAGTACCGCACGCGCCTCGAACCGGCGCCGAACGGCGGCACCTATGTGTTCATCAGCCAGAAGGGCATGCGCGAGGCGCTGACTGGCACGAACAACGATTCGAGCACGTGGCAGCCCAAGCCGAACGATCCCGGTCTGGAGCAGGAATACCTGAAGCGCCTGATGGCGGCGCTCGCGCTCGCCGATTCGCGCGGCAAGTCGGGCGGCGCGCAAACCGCGGCGCTCTCGCCAGCCGGTGCCCAAACGGCGCCCAATGCGGCGACGGCGGGCGCGAAGTCGGCGGCCGCGGCTACGGCGGCGCAAAACGTCGTGCTGGCGGCCCAGCAGCCCGTGCGCGACCCGGACGCGGCAAACGGTGGTCCGGCGGCGCAGCTGTCGTCGAACGAGCTCACGCTCGGCGAGCCGTATGACCGCGCGTGGCTGCGCGTGGGCCTCGCGCTCGACCGCAGCAATTTCACCGTGGACGACCGCGATCTGACGCGCGGCCTGTATTTCGTGCGCTACGTCGATCCGAAGGACATGTCGTCGGCTGAACAGGGCTTCTGGAGCCAGGTGTTCCACGGCAAGAAGGAAAAGGTGGCCAAGCAGTATCGCGTGAACGTGCGGGCGCTGACGCCGGACCAGACGCGCGTGGCCGTCGTGGACGACAAGGGCGGTATCGACGAAAGCCCGCAGGCGCGGCAGATTCTGAGTCTCATGGCCGACCAGCTGCACTGACGCGCGCCGCAGCGGCGGCAAGCGCTCCGAAACCCGTCCGGGACCTTTGCGTTCCGGGCGGGTTTTTTTCATGGCCTTCGCTTGGGCTTGGCGGGCACGATGGCGCGCGCTGTGCCCGAGCCGCCGTGCACATGTCTTGCTTGTCATGAGGGTGCCGGCGCAAACCGGCATCCACCGGAGATGGCCATGTTCGACGTGATCCCTTACTGGATGTGGGCCGCGAGCCTGCTGGTGCTCGCGCTGGTGTGCGGCGCCGCGTTGAGTCCACGGCAGCCGCGCGAGCCGCGAGCCATGCGGGCCCGGCAATCCAGCGCGCTGCGCTCGAAGTGGCCGATGCGCTGAATCCACGCCGGAGCGCCTGTTTATCCCTACCTTCACTTCAGGTATCCACCCGCAGCAGGCGGTGCGCAGCTCGCGCGCGCTGCTATGGCCGAACGTCACGTTACTTCGCTGACGTTACCCCGGTGACGTAACTTTCCCGCGCTTGACGACGGCCCGCTACGAGCGCGGTCGGACCGTAAAAATCCACCGCACAATCAACGGCTTGCGTCGAATCCTTATTGCTTTGCCGTAACTGGCACGTATGGTGCTTTTAGAGGTTGATGGGGCCGGATTGCCGCAGCTCCCCGCAGCGGGCTCGATCTGCCACTGCCCATCCAGTCGAGCGTCGGTCATAGACCCCGCTCAGCCCGACAACGGCCGCGCGCGTGACGCGCAGGCCCCGGTGGCCCCGTCGCCTATCCTCGTAGGGCGACGGTTTTTTGCCCGCACTCCGGTGGGGTGCGGGCAATTTTTTGAGCCGCCGAAACAGCCAGGCTCAGGTATCCGCGCGCCGCGTCCCCAGCCACGGCAGGCGCTTGACGACGCCGGTCGCCAACGCCGTCCCCACGAGAATCACGCCGCAGCCCTCGAGCATGCCGGCCGACACGCCTTCGCCGAGAAACAGCGCACCCCACAGAATGCCGAAGATCGGAATCACGAACGTCACGGTGATGGCGCGCGCCGGGCCCGCCACGGCGATCAGATGGAAGAACAGCATGTAGGCGATGCCCGTGCACGCCACGCCGAGCGCCAGCACCGCGCCCCACGCGTGCAGCGACACCGGCGCGCTCGGCCAGTAGATGACGGCGAGCGGCAGCAGCACGATCGTCGCGCCGGTCATCGTGCCGGCCGCGACGGTGAGCGCGTCGACGCCCGTCAGGTAGCGTTTCGTGTAGTTGGCGGCGATGCCGTACAGCAGCGTCGCGCCAAGCGCCGCGCCCGCTGCGAGCGCGGTGCTCAAAGGCGTTGCCGCGGAGCCGCTCGGCGCGGCGATCTGGTCCCACACCAGCATCAGCACGCCGAGAAAACCGATGACGAGGCCGAGCGTGCGCAGCGCGCTCAGCCGGTCGCGCAGCCACAGGAAGGCGACGAGACCGCCCCACAGCGGCGTGGTCGCGTTGATGACCGAGGTCACGCCCGCGGAGAGCGTCAACTCGGCATAGGCGAACAGGCAGAACGGCGCGGCTGAGTTGAGGATGCCCACCACGAGCAGCGGGAAGGCCCGCGTGCGCAGGATCGTTGCGGATTGTTGCCACGGACGCCGCGCGAGGAGCACGACGATCAGAAACAGCGCCCCGATGCCGACGCGCAGCGCCATCAGCGGAGCAACGCCGAAGTCGGTCACGCCGACGCGGATGAACAGAAAGGACGCGCCCCATAGGGCCGCGAGGATCAGCAACTGGAGAAGGTTTTTGGCGTTCATTGTGGTGGCGTCGCGCGCGGTTGAGTCGAGACGCCTGCGCATCGTAACAGCGCGATAGCCCAAAACGTTTCACGTTCGAATGAAACGGCAAGTATCGGGAGAGGACGTCTGACACACGTGATCGTAAGCGTCGACGCGCGGCGCGCAAAGCGAGCAATTCTCACGTTGATGTGAGAAAAATTGCGATTGTTTGGGAGGCGAAGAGGCTTGGAGGCGCAGCCGCGTGGGTGGCGCATCCGCCATCGAAAAGACGTGTGAGGACGCGCGGTCAGCCGGTGAGGCGCGCGTTGGAGCCGCCAGCAGTCGAGCAAAGAGAACGTAGCCGAGCCCACAGCCCAGCCACGCCCATCCAATCCGTCAAGCCTCAATGCGGAATCATCCCCTGCAGCACGTTCTGCTGCAGCCAGACCAGAATGCCGAGCAGCACGGTCAGCAGAATCGAGTGCTTGAAGGTCCGCGCGAACACCACGCCTTCCTTGCCCTTGAGTTCCGTGGTTGCCACGCCGGTCGAAATGTTTTGCGGCGAGATCATCTTGCCCATCACGCCGCCCGACGAATTGGTCGCCGCCATCAGCACGGGATTCAGATTCAGCTGATGCGCCGCGACCACCTGCAGATTGCCGAAAAGCGCATTGCCGGACGTGTCGCTGCCTGACAGAAACACGGCGACCCACCCGAGGAATGCCGACACCAGCGGGAAGAACGGTCCGACGGACGCGACGCCGAGTCCGAGCGTATAAGTGAGCCCCGAGTAGTTCATCAGATATGCGAGCCCGACGATGGTTGCGACCGTCAGAATCGCGATGCGCGTCTGCACCCATGTGTCGGCGATGGCGGCGCCGAATTCGCGCGCGCTGAGTTTGACGACGAGACTCGTGATGATCGCCGCGACGAGGATCGCGGTGCCCGTCGCGAGCGGCTGGAAGTCCCAGATCGCGCCATACGGCGTGTTGTACAACGTGATGAAGACAGCTTTATCGAGCCCTGGCCAAGGAATTTTCACGTCGCCGATCAGAAAAATCTTCGCCACTGTCCAGACAATCACGACAACCGACACGATGATCCACGGATACCAGCCCTGGCCGCCGCCGATCTTGCCGCGCACTTCGCCGACCCGGTCGATGTCGACCGCGAACGCCGGGTCCGCCGCCGGTTTCCATACCCGCAGGAATGCGATGGTGACGACGAGCGAGACCATCGACGACAACACGTCGGTCAAGCTGTAGTTCACATAGTTCGACGCGACGAACTGGGTGAGCGCGAAACTCGCGCCCGACACCAGCAACACCGGCCAGACGCGCAGCATGTTGCGAAAGCCCGCATACACGGCGATCACATAAAACGGCAGCACGAGCGCGAAAAACGGCAACTGGCGGCCGACCATTTTCGCGAGCGAATCGGCCGGCAGATGCGTGACCGCGCCGAGCACCGTAATCGGCACGCCGAGCGCGCCGAAAGCGACCGGCGCCGTGTTGAAGATCAGCGTGAAGGTGAGCGCCTCGAGCGTCGGAAAACCGAGCAGGATAAGCAGCGAACTGGTGATGGCGACCGGCGTGCCGAAGCCCGAAATGCCCTCGAGCAGCGCGCCGAACGAGAAGCCGACCACCACCAGCACGACGCGCCGGTCGTTCGGCAGATTGTCGATCATCCACATGCGAAAAGCGGCGAAGCGGCCCGAGCGCTGCGCGATGTTGTACAGCAGGATCGCGGCGAACACGATCCACATGACCGGCCAGCACGCGAACACGGCGCCTGCCGCCACCGAGTCGAGCGCGAGCCCCACGGGAAACTTCCATCCGCCGATCGCGACAATCAAACCGACGACGAGCCCCGCGAGCGACGCCTGCCACGCGGGCCGGCGCGCCCAGCCGAGCAGCACCAGCACGACGATGATCGGCAGCGCCGCGACGAGGAACGACGCGAGCAGCGAATTGCCGATGGGAGTGAGTAGTTGATGAAACATCACGTCTCCTTCGTTGTTGTTCGAATCGACGCGGAATTGAGAATGACGGGACGCGTCGCTGGTGCAGGACGGATGAGTGCCGCCCGGACAAAAAAATTGCCGGGCGGTTCCCTTTTAAACGCTTACTGTGCGGCTTAAGCAAGCATAGGGCGCGAAGCTGGCGCGTCAAGAAGGGAAACTACCGGAGGAGCGGAAGCGCACAGGGGCGTGCGCAAACGGCGTCGTGCGCACGCCGTTGGAGCGACCGGCTCAGGCGACCGGCGCAGGCCACCCGCATTGCGCAAAGCCCTTCAGTGATGCCGGCCCCGCCCGCCGCCGCCCCACGACCAGCCGAAGCCGATCGACACCGCCGGCCCATACCAGCCCGGATAGCCATAGCCATACCAGGCGGGATAGACCGGCGGTGGATAGTAGACGGGATAAGCCGGCGCCACATACACCGGCGGCTCGGCAACCACGTAGGCAGGCGGCGAACCCGCATACCCCGGCTCCGGTTGGATCTGCTGGCCTTGCTGCACGGGCGGCTGCTGTTGTGTGGACGGCCCGACCGACGAGTCGCCGGCCGTGGCGGGCGGCACTTCGCGCCGAGTCGCGCCGGCGGGCACCGTCGCGTAATAGGACGGATAGCCGGGGTAATAAGCCGGATAGTAGCCGTACGGGTAGTAGCAGCCCGCGAGCGACGCCGCGAGCAGTAGGCCGGAGGCGGCTCTCAGCGGGAGCCGTGCATGAAGGGCGGCGTGCACGGGCGGCATGCCCGGCAGACGCGTGCGATTAAGACGAAAAGAGTCGATGACGCGGGACTTCATGGCGCGCTCCGGTTGCAAACAACGTGCAAGCAACGCGACCGACGCCGTCGTCGGCCCGTTATCGCACGAGCTTACGCCCATGAGGCGCGAGGAGGAGGGCAAAACCGTAACGGCGTATTTCGCCGCATTGCAGCCGCGCGCGGCGGCTCCCGGTGCGCTGCGGTGTTCATCGCTGCCGTATTCATCATTTTCATGCGAACCGGCAAGCGGCGAGCGGGCGGGGCAGTGCGCCCGGCCCGCTCCGCAGCCTGATGCTCAAAGACTTACTTGCCCACCTGGTTGCCGATCACACCGCCCACAGCCGCGCCGCCGAGCGTGGAAAGCGCACTGCCGCCGATCACCGCGCCGGCCGCGCCGCCCACGCCCGCGCCGATTGCCGTGTCGCGTTGGCGCGTCGTCATACCTTCGCACGCAGAAAGGCTTGCGACAAGCGCGACCAGCACCGCAAGCGAACCCGTTTTACGAATCGATTTCATGATGACTCACTCCCTTGTTGTGATTCGAAGCCGCCTGTCGTTATGCATTGGTTGGTTTGATCTTATCGCCGCAACCAGTTTCGAGTTGTATGAGGTTGTCAGCAGACTGACGGTTTCGTAATCAAATGTTTCCCCGAGTGCAGCATGCCGCGTGCCTGAGCGGTCGGACGCAAAAAAGCCCGCCGGGTGGCGGGCTCGGGAGACAGCAGGAAGTTGTGCGCGCATCGAGTCGGACCGCGGCCGCGACCGATGCGCGGCCCAAACCTCACTGCCGCTGATAGATTTCAGCGCCTTTCTTCATGAACTCGATCGACTTCACTTCCATGCCTTTCTTCAGCGCTTCGTCGTCGGAAACGCCTTGCTGCGCTGCAAACTCGCGCACGTCCTGGGTGATCTTCATCGAGCAGAAGTGCGGACCGCACATCGAGCAGAAATGCGCGACTTTCGCCGAATCCTTCGGCAGGGTTTCGTCGTGGAATTCGCGCGCCTTGTCCGGGTCGAGGCCGAGGTTGAACTGGTCTTCCCAGCGGAATTCGAAGCGCGCTTTGGAGAGCGCGTTGTCGCGCACCTGGGCGCCCGGGTGGCCCTTCGCGAGGTCGGCGGCGTGCGCGGCGAGCTTGTACGTGATGATGCCGGTCTTCACGTCGTCCTTGTTCGGTAGGCCGAGGTGCTCCTTCGGCGTCACATAGCAAAGCATGGCCGTGCCGAACCAGCCGATCATCGCGGCGCCGATGCCCGACGTGATGTGGTCGTAACCCGGCGCGATGTCGGTGGTGAGCGGCCCGAGCGTGTAGAAGGGCGCTTCGTCGCACCATTCCAGCTGCAGGTCCATGTTTTCCTTGATCAATTGCATCGGCACGTGGCCTGGGCCTTCGATCATCGTCTGCACGTCATGCTTCCACGCGATCTGCGTGAGTTCGCCGAGCGTCTTCAGTTCGCCGAGCTGCGCTTCGTCGTTCGCGTCGTAGATCGAACCGGGGCGCAGGCCGTCGCCGAGCGAGAAGGCCACGTCGTACTGCTTCATGATTTCGCAGATGTCTTCGAAATGCTCGTACAGGAAGCTTTCCTTGTGATGCGCGAGGCACCACTTGGCCATGATCGAGCCGCCGCGCGACACGATGCCGGTCATGCGTTTCGCGGTCAGCGGCACATATTGCAGCCGCACGCCCGCGTGGATCGTGAAGTAGTCGACGCCTTGCTCGGCCTGTTCGATCAGCGTGTCGCGGAAAATTTCCCACGTCAGGTCTTCCGCCTTGCCGTTCACTTTTTCGAGCGCCTGATAGATCGGCACCGTGCCGATCGGCACCGGCGAATTGCGGATGATCCACTCGCGCGTTTCGTGAATGTGCTTGCCGGTGGACAGATCCATGACCGTGTCGCCGCCCCAGCGGATCGCCCACGTCATCTTGTCGACTTCCTCGCCGATGGAGGAGGTCACCGCCGAGTTGCCGATGTTCGCATTCACCTTCACGAGGAAGTTGCGGCCGATAATCATCGGCTCGCTTTCCGGGTGATTGATGTTGTTCGGAATGATCGCGCGGCCGCGCGCCACTTCTTCGCGCACGAATTCCGGCGTGATTCCGGTCACGCCGTTCGGACCGAACGCGCTCGCCCCGAACGCCTGGCCCGGATGCTGGCGGCCCATCATCGCGGCGAGCTTTTCGCCATTCGGGCCGCTCGTCTTGAGGCTCTCCAGGTATTCGGCGCGGCGCTGGTTCTCGCGAATCGCGATGTACTCCATTTCCGGCGTGATGATGCCTTTCTTCGCATAGTGCATCTGCGAGACGTTCTTGCCGGGCAGTGCGCGGCGCGGCGTGCGATGCAGGCCCTGAAAGCGCAATTCCGCGGTGGCCGGGTCGGCGGCGCGCTCGCGGCCGTAGTCGCTCGTGAGGCCGGTGAGCGCTTCCGTGTCGCCGCGCTCTTCGATCCAGCGCTGACGCAGCGCGGGCAAGCCGGCGCGAATGTCGATTTTCGCGTCCGGATCGGAATAGGGGCCGGACGTATCGTAGACGTAGACGGGCGGATTCTTTTCGCCGCCGAAGCTGTCCGGCGTGTCAGCCTGGGTGATTTCGCGCATCGGCACGCGGATGTCGGGACGGGAGCCGGTCACGTAGACCTTGCGGGAATTCGGCAGCGGCGCGACGGCGGCTTCGTCGACGTGGGCGTCGGCGGAAAGAAACTTCGGATTGGCGTTCATGCGGTTCTCCATGTGTGGGCCGGAGCGACGCTTTTACGCCTGAGTCCGGTCCCATTCGATGTGGGGCCGCTAAGCAGGAGACGAGACGGAAGTAGTCGGAATTCGCGAGGGGTGAGGCTCAAAAGCTGGAGTGCGAAATCCGTACGCTTCCCTGCGCTGGCATTATCCAGATCAGGTTCAAAGGGTATTTCTCACCCACGTTGCACGGACCTCCAACCCCAGTGCACCGCAGGACCCCCGCGTTAGCAGCGCACACGATACACCGGGCGGGCGGCGCTTGGCAACCGCCGCGCGATGCTGCGCCGCCGGGGCGGGCATGCCGCAGCGGTCTACTTTTGCGCCTGAGAGCCGGCGTGCGCACAGCGGCCAACGCGCCGCCATGAGCGGACTATGCTTGTATTGACGGGCGCGCCTGCCATGACGCGCCGCAGCACCTGCCGCGCCTGGAAGGCGGCCGTGCGGCTAGAGCGTGAAGTCGTCGGCGGCTTCGGGCTGATACAGGATTTTCGCGAGCTTCAGCACTTTTTCGTCGCCGCTTGGCGGCATGAAGCGGATCTGTTCGCCGCGTTTCGCGCCGAGCAGCGCAAGGCCCACCGGCGAAAAGACGTTCAGGCGCCCATGCGCGAAGTCGGCGTCGGGCGGATAGACGACCGTCCATGTCATCTCTTCGCCGCTTGTTTCGTCGACGAGCGTGGCCTGCGAATTCATCGTCACTACGTTGGCGGGAATGTCGCGCGAGTCGACGATCACGGCGCGTTCCAGGACGTCGTCGAGCATCTCCTGAAAGCGCGCATTCGCGCCGGGCGCGGCGGCGTGTTTCTCAAGACGGGCGACGTCGAGTTCGGTGAGGTAACACTGCTTGGTCCTTCGGGTCGTTTTCACGGTTGCTGCTCCAGTTCGATCTGCAATCTCTGCGAGGAAAGGTCACGCGGATGGGATCGGCCCGGCGCTCCGACAGTCCCCTTAGGGGCAACGACGCGGTTTCAGCCAAGCGGGAGAACTGCGTCAGTCGGAGTGCCGGGCGGCCTGGAGCGGGGCCGTTACTGCGGCAAGCGTTGGCGACGGTTCGCCGGCCCATTGCGGCGCGCACTCCACGCGCGCGCGACCGGTTGCGCTGGCAAAGCGCAAGCGGGTTAGGGCGCGGGAGGTCGGCAAACGCATGAGTGGCCGGCAGGTGTCGAATGAAGTGGACGGCGCGCAACTGCAATTCGAGCAATGCGAAGAACGCAGAGAAGTAGCGCGGAGGATAGGAGCATGTTAGCACGGCGTCTTTCAACGGCCTTGGCGAACATTTCGCTGTTGAAAGAATGAGCGTTAGAAACCGGCGACAGCGCGTGGACACTCGCCGCAGCCAGCCTGCAAAAGCGCAGAAAAAACAGGCAAAAAAACTTGCAGCGCGGTGTCATAACCGGCCGCGCCCTTCGACAAACGTGCAGATCCTGATCGGAGCACGTCATGCAATCAGTCTTCATGCACCACGAAGCCGGGCGGTTCACGCGCGCCGTTGCACTCGTCACCGCACTCGCGCTGTTGTGCGCGAGCGGTCTCGCGAGCGCAGCCGGCGCGATGTGCAGCGCGCGCAGTCCCGCGCACCGCGTGGCGCTCGTCGAGCTTTACAGCAGCGAAGGCTGCAACAGCTGCCCGCCCGCCGACGCGTGGCTTGGTCAATGGAAAAACGGCGGCGCCGCACGAAGCGTCGTGCCGCTCGCGCTGCACGTCGATTACTGGAACAGCCTCGGCTGGACCGACCGCTTCTCGCAGCACCGTTTCACCGAGCGTCAGGAGTCGCTGACCCATCTTGCCGGCGACCACACGATCTATACGCCCGAGGTCTTCGTCGCGGGCCGCGAATTGCGAAGCTGGTCGCGGCCGGAGAGTTTCAATAGCCGCGTGGCTCAGCTGATCGGGCAGCCGTCCGACGCCGACGTCGCACTCGACATCACGCCGCGAGCGGGCGGCGCGTTCGACGTCGCGGCCCGCTTCGACAGCCGGATCGCCGACGCCGCGGCCCGACTCGACGCCTATGTCGCCGTGTATGAAAACGCGCTGAGCACGCAGGTGGGCGCGGGAGAAAACCGTGGCGCGACCTTGCATCACGAGCGAGTGGTGCGGCAATGGTTCGGCCCGGTGCCGCTTGTCGGCGGCAATGCGCACATTCGTCGCGACATCCGGCTCGCCGATGCCGGCGCGAATACAGGCACCGACTTTTCCGCCGACCGATTCGGTGTGGTCGCCTTCGTCGAAAACGCAGCAACCGGCGACGTGCTGCAAGTGGCGGACCTCGCGTTCTGCCATTAAACGCACCTCGTCAATCACAGGAGAGTTTCATGGCTACGCCTCACGTTGTTCGCGGCAATGCGCCGCCTGCCGAGCCCGCGCGCGGCGCGATCCATCCGCTCTGGGTGCGCGTCACGCATTGGCTCAACGCGCTCGCGGCGATCGTGATGATGCTCTCGGGCTGGCGCATTTACGACGCGTCCCCGGTTTTCGCTTCGTTCAGTATTCCGACGCAAATCACGCTGGGCGGTTGGCTCGGCGGCGCGCTGCAGTGGCACTTCGCCGCGATGTGGCTGCTGGTTTTCAACGGGCTCGTCTATCTTGCGATGAACCTCGCGAGCGGTCGTTTTATGCGCAAGTTCCTGCCGCTCTCGCCGCGAGCAGTGTGGCGCGATTTCACCGCCGCGTTGACGGGCAAGCTCTCGCACGCCGACCTGCGGGTCTACAACGCAGTGCAGAAATTCGCCTACCTGTTCGTCGTTTTCGATCTCATCGTGCTCGTGCTGTCCGGGCTCGCCATCTGGAAGTCGGTGCAGTTTCCGCTGTTGCGCGAACTGATGGGCGGCTACGACAACGCACGCATCGTCCACTTCTGCGCGATGGCGATCATGGCCGCGTTTATCGTCGTGCATCTCGTGATGGTCGCGCTCGTGCCGCGTTCGCTCGTCGCCATGTTGCGTGGGCGCTAAGCGCATCGTTCAATATTACGGATGCCGAATCATGAACAAGCCACCTGAAAAATTACCGGTAAAGCGCGCCCATAAGCTGGACCGCGAGTCGATCCTGATCGACGCGCGCCGCGAGCTCTCCATGCCGTCGCGGCGTCTTTTCGGCAAGCAGCTTCTGTCACTCGGCGGGCTGTCGCTGCTGACGGGCTGCTCGCTCACCGACGACGAATCGGTCAACAAGTTTCTCACCGCCGTTTCGCGCCTGAACGATCGCGCGCAAGCCGCGTTGTTCAATCCGAAGCTGCTCGCGCCGACCTACACTGAAGCGCAAATCACGCGACCGTTTCCATTTAACGCGTACTACGGCATCGACGAGGTGCCGCAGGTCGACGCATCGGACTACAGGCTGAAGATCAGCGGCCTCGTCACCGGTCAGCGCGTGTGGACCTTGCCCGAGCTCTACGCGCTGCCGCACGCAGAGCAGATCACGCGGCATATCTGCGTGGAAGGATGGAGCGCAATCGGCCGCTGGGGCGGCACGCCGTTCGGCGACTTCCTGCGGCGCATCGGCGCGGATACGAGCGCGAAGTACGTCGGCTTCAAATGCGCGGACGATTACTACGAAAGCATCGACATGCCGACCGCATTGCATCCGCAAACACTGCTCACTTTTTCCTACGACGGCGAGCGGCTGCCCGCGAAATACGGATTCCCGATGAAGCTGCGCATGCCGACCAAGCTCGGCTACAAGAATCCGAAGCATATCGTCGAGATGTTCGTGACCAACACTTATCCTGGCGGCTACTGGGTCGATCAGGGTTACAACTGGTTCGGAGGCTCCTGACGCGCGGGTCGCCGCATGCGCGAGGCGCGTGCGGTCCCGCTCGGCAGAAGCTTCGGAAAGATGCCGGCACGAGCCGGTTCGATTCATCCACAACAAACGGAGTCATCCCATGAAAAAGCTTGCAATCGCCGCAGTCGCCGTCGCCCTCCTGACCAGCGGCGGCGCCGCGTTCGCTGAGGCGAGCGGTGCCATGTCCAACGGTTCGATGTCGCACGATGCGATGTCGAAAGATGCCATGTCGAAGGACCACATGAAAAAAGACGCCATGAAGCACGACAAGATGAAAAAGGGCGACGCGATGGGCATCAAGCACGAGGCGTCGGGTGCGATGAGCAACTGAGCGACGTGGCGCGTGCGGCCCGCCCGCGCGGAGCATCGCGGCGCGCCGCGTCGGGCCTGATGCGCGGCGCATAAGCCGCGGTGGGCGGCACAACTCACCCAGCGTGCCGGGGCGCGGTTTGGCCCCGGCTTTTTGTTGCATGCGCACCAAAAGTTACGATTCTTTCGCCTGGTGCGGTGGGCGCTTACTGCATAATGCGATGCGCGCCGTGCATTCGCAGTGCTTTGGGCCTGCATTGACAGGGCGCGCGCCGCGAATCTGCCGGTGCTGCCGGCGCGGCTTGGCAGTTCCGTATGGCTTTCTCTGTTAGCCAACTATCGTCCTTCGCTCCACCATCATGTCCGCCAGCCTCGCCCGTTTGACCGCATCGCCGATGCGGTGTCCGCCGTCCCCGCAGCGGGAATCTCGAACGGCGCGGGCGGGTTGACGGTATGTCGCAGGAACTCTCAGGCTGGTTTTCGCGTGGTTTCCCGATCCGTTTGCCGCGTTCGCGCAACGGCCAGATCGCGCTCGCGCTGGGCGTCGTCTATCTGGTGTGGGGCTCCACTTATCTGGCCGTGCACGTCGCGCTCGGCTCGTTCCCGCCGCTCCTGATGTCGGGCCTGCGCAACCTCTTCGCGGGCGTCGGACTTTTCGCGCTCGCGGCGCGCCGCGAGCCGGTATGGCCGAGCCTCGCGGAAATTCGCAATGCCGGACTTGTCGGCACGATGCTGGTCGGTTTGTCGAGCGGCATGCTCGCGTATGGCATGCGCACGGTCGGCACCGGCACCGCGGCGGTGATGGTCGCAACGGTACCGCTTTTCGCGACGGTGATCGCGGCGGTCGCCGGGCGCAAGATCGGCAAAGGCGAGTGGTTCGCGGTGGGACTCGGGCTCGTCGGCATCGCAATCCTGAGCCATGGCGACAGCGCGCCCGGTTCGGCGGGCGGCAGTCTCGCGATTCTATGCGGTGCGCTCTTCTGGGCGGGCGGCGCCCACCTGGCCAGCCGCCTGAAACTGCCGTCGGACCTGTTTTTATCGACGTCGCTGCAAATCGGCCTGGGCGGCGCCATGTCGACCATGGTCGCGTGGGTCTCCGGCGAGCGGATGCTCGACGTGCATGTCCTGCCGGTGCTGGCGTTCATCTATCTGATGCTGATCGGCACGATGGCCGCCTACGTGGCCTATGGTTTCCTGATCCGGCACACGAGCCCGATCATCGCGAGCAGCTGCATGTATGTGAATCCGGTCGTGGCCGTGGCGCTCGGCGCGTTGCTGCTCGGCGAGCCGGTCACGCATTCGACGGTGATCGCCACCGTCGTCATTCTGGTCAGCGTGGGTCTGTCTTTCTGGCTCGATTATCGGAAGAAAGGGCGCGGCTGAGGCTTTCTGCCGTCCAGGCGCCGGAGCGGGCCAAGGGCGAGGCTCACGCGGTCAGGCTCGCGCAGTTATTCTGGGGGCCGCACGCCGCACGCCGCACGCCGCACGCCGCAGGCAGCACGCCGCACGCAGCACGCAGCACGCGCACGCCGCAGGCAGCACGCGGCACGCAGCACGCAGGCTCTTAGGCACGCTACAACCGCGCAGCCAGTTCCGCGCCTTCGCGAATCGCGCGCTTCGCATCCAGCTCCGTGGCCAGCGCCGCGCCGCCAATCAGGTGATAACGCGGGCCACCGGCATCCGCCGGTTTTTCCCGTGCAAAGTCGCGCGGATACAGATCGCGCAGCGATTCCTGCCCCGCGCACACCACGATATTGTCGACCTCCAGCCATTGCCCGGCGCCGCCGTGCTCGATCTTCAAGCCACGCGCGCCGATCTCCAGATACGAAACGCCAGCGAGCATCGTCACGCCGTTTCTTGCGAGCGTCGCGCGGTGCACCCAGCCGGACGTCTTGCCGAGGCCCGCGCCCAGCTTGCCGGGCTTACGCTGCAGTAGCCAGATCTGTCGCGCCGGCCGGGCAGGCGCCGGCGGCTTCAGGCCGCCGCGCTCGCTGACGGACAGATCGACGCCCCATTCGTCGAGCCACACATCGCGCGGCACCGGCAGCGGTTCGTCGGCGCGGTGCAGCAGAAACTCGCTGACGTCGAAGCCGATGCCGCCCGCGCCGATCACCGCGACGCGGCGGCCCACCGGTGCGCCGCGCAGCACGTCGACATACGACAGAACATGGGGCGCGTCGATTCCGGCGATGGCTGGCCGCCGCGGCACGATGCCGGTAGCGATCACGATGTCGTCGTAAGCGCCCGCCGCAAGCAGTGCGGGATCCGCGCGCGTGCCGAGCCGCACCTCCACGCGGTGCCGCTCGAGCTGGCTCTGAAAATAGCGAATGGTCTCGCGGAATTCCTCCTTGCCCGGCACGCGCATCGCGAGATTGAACTGGCCGCCAATGGTTGCGGCCGCATCGAAGAGCGTCACGCGATGTCCGCGCGAGGCCGCCACCGTCGCCGCCGACAAGCCCGCCGGCCCGGCGCCGACCACCGCAACGGAGCGCACGTTCTGTGGACCTGCGACGGGCCGGTACACCAGTTCCGTCTCGCGTCCCGCGCGCGGATTGACGAGGCAGGTGGCGCGCTGATTCCTGAACGTATGATCGAGGCACGCCTGATTGCACGCGATACAGGTGTTGATTTCTTCCGTGCGTCCGGCGGCGGTCTTCAGTACGAATTCCGGATCGGCGAGCAGCGGCCGCGCCATCGAGACGAGGTCGCCCGCGCCGTCGGCAAGCAGGGCCTCCGCGACCTCGGGCGTGTTGATGCGGTTCGAGACGATCACCGGCACGTTCACGGCGGCCGTGAGGCGCGCGCTCAATCCGGCGAACGCGGCGCGCGGCACCGAGGTGACGATGGTCGGCACGCGCGCTTCATGCCAGCCGATGCCGGTGTTGAAGATCGTGACGCCGGCCGCCTCCAGCGCGCGTGCGACCTGCACGGTTTCCTCCCACGTATTGCCGCCTTCCACCAGGTCGATCAGCGAAAGCCGGTATACGACGATAAAGCGCTCTCCGCAGGCCTCGCGCACCCGCTCGACGATTTCGCGCGCAATCCGCATGCGGTTCTCGATGCTGCCGCCGTAACGGTCCGTGCGCCGGTTGGTACGCGGGCAGAGGAACTGGTTCACCAGATAGCCTTCGCTGCCCATGATCTCGACGCCGTCATAGCCCGCGCGCTGCGCGAGTCTTGCGCAGCGCGCATAGTCGCGCACGGTTCTCTCAATGCCGGCGATGCTGAGCGCGCGCGGTCTGAACTTCGAAATCGGCGACTTCAACGCCGATGCGGACACAACGAACGGCTGATATCCGTAACGACCCGCATGCAGGATCTGCAGCGCGATCTTGCCGCCTTCCTCGTGAACCGCTTGCGTGAGCCGCCGATGATTGCGCAGGTCGAACACTGAGTTGAGCGTGCCGCCGAACGGCAGCAGCCACCCTTCGCGATTCGGCGAAATGCCGCCTGTAATGATGAGCCCCACGCCGCCTCGCGCGCGCTCGCGGAAGTATTCGGCGAGCTTCGGGTAATTCCAGAAGCGGTCTTCCATGCCCGTATGCATGGAGCCCATCACGACGCGATTGCGCAAGCGGGTAAAGCCGAGATCGAGCTCAGCGAGTAAGCGTTGGTAAGACATACAGGCTGCCGTTGTAAGTATGGGGTGCGCACGCACGATACACCGCGCGATCATGCCCACCATCAGAGGAAAGCTTCTAATGCTCGCGGCATGTTGCCGGACAAGACATTCTCGCGCGCACATAAGCCAATTCGATCGTCGCGGCACAGGCATTGCTCATTGGGTGCGTCCATCGACATGGACCGCGCGGCGCCGCTAAAAACGGCGTACTGCGCGCAGGGATAGGAGGGAGTGCTTCGCCAAGGACAGCCGGAACGGGACCGATCGAATGATGCAAAACACGGTTTCTGATGGTGCCGTCCAGAGCGTGCGCCCGCATATGAATGGGCGGAAAGCCCGACATCGAGATAGGTGAACAGAATGAAACTGATTCGAACCATGGCGGCCATGATTGCCGTTGCATCCGTGCTGAGCGCGTGCGGTGGAGGCTCCGACGACGTAGGCAAGGAACTCGGCCTCACCAACCCGGAAATCCATTTCGTGCACGCGATCCCGAGCGGGCCAGCGGTGGATTTTCTCGTCAACGGCAGCGCACCGTCGGGGCAGACGAATGTCTCGTATAAGGGCGTGACGAACTTCACCAACATCAACACCGGCTCGACGAACGTCGCCTACGCGGCAACCGGCACGACGACCCCGCTCGCGAGCGGCAATTTCGCGAATGTCGCCAAGGGCCACGAATACACCGTGCTCGCGTTACCCGGCAGTGCCGCGCCGGACATCGGCCTGATCGACGATCCGTTCGACAAGGGCCTCTTGTCCAACAGCGCGCGCGTGCGCGGCTTCAATGCATCGGGCAACGCGCCGAATCTCGACCTGTATCTGGTGCAGGCGAGCAACACCAACATCAGCAGCGTCTCGCCGACCATGGCAGGCGTCGCGTTCAAGAACGCGGTCCCGGCGAGCGGCCAGGACTCGATCTACGTATCGGGTGGCCAGTATGTGCTGATCGCGACCGCGGCGGGCAGCAAGACGCCGATCTACCAGTCGCAGTCGTTCACCTTGTCCAACAACGCCGACTGGCTCATCACGTCGGTGCCGATCGGCGGTGCGCTGAGCCAGCTGGCGGCGGGTCAGATTCATCTGCTGATCGTGCAGAACGGCAACACCAGCACACCGAGCGTCGAACTCTCGAATACGCTGACGGGCGTATAAGCTCGCTAGCAAGCATGCGCGCACTGCAGCGCATGGCATAGCGGCAAGTCCTGGGGAGGACGGGGCGGCGATCCACGCAAGTGGGTCGCCGCTTTGTTTGTGCAGACGGTTGGCGGCGCTGCACGCGCCTATCACCGCGATGCATGCGAGCCTCGAAGCAGGCGCGAGTCGCAGACGATAAAAAGCCCGCTGCGGTGTCCCGCAGCGGGCGTCGACGATGCATCACGGCGATGCGCCACGCGCCGTCACGACGCATGGCTTTCAGGAAGCGGCGATTTACTTCGCCTTTTCAGCCTGATTGGTGAGGGCGTCGCCGCCCTTCGAGATATCCTGGCCGGCACCTGCCATCGTGTTGCAACCGGCCAGCGCGGCCGTGCCTGCAATGAGGAGCAAAGCGATCAGTCGATTCATGGAAGTTCTCCTTGTCGAGAAGGTATCGGTTGACGTGGCCCGCTAGCGGTTTTGCTAGCTGCCGACCGTGGCTTGCGCCAGTCGATCCGGTCTGATTGCATGTTAAAAAAAGGGCGCATGCCGCGCTGTCGGCTGCGCTGCGATTTTGTTGTAGGCGCGCTCTGGTGTTGGCGTCGGCGCACTCCTACAGGCGCGTGTGCGGGGGCATTGGCGCGGCGTTCATAAATGCGTGTTCGCCGGTGCGGACGAGGCGTCGCTGCCCGGTTGCGAGGCGGCGCTCGCGCGTGGCATGACCACATGAATGTCGGTGCCTTTGGGCACGCCTCGCCGGATGTCGAAGCGCCCGCCATGCGCGGCGACGCGCTGGCGCATGCCGAGAAGGCCATGCGTATGCGTGCGCTTGAGGTCGGCCGGCATGATGCCCACGCCGTTGTCGGCAATATCGAGCGTTACCTCGCCCGTGCCGATTTGCAGACCGATCGACACCTGCGACGCGCGCGCGTATTTCGCCGCGTTCGTCAGCGCTTCCTGCGCGACGCGAAAAAGCGCGATTTCCGTTTGCTCGTCGAGTTGAATATCGTCTGCGGGAAGCCGCAGGTTCAGCGTCCAGTTGTTGCGCTGCGCCGCTTCGTCGGCGAGCGTGCGCAGCGCGGTCACGAGACCGAAGTTCGCGAGCACGGTGGGTCGCATGTCCTCGATGATGCGGCGCTTGAGCGCGATCCCCTGATCGAGGTTGGCGAGCGCGCGCTGCAGCTTCTGCGCGATGTCGGGAGCGCTCTCCTTCAGCTTGCGGTTCGCCCACGCGACGTCCATCTTGCTCGCGGTCAGGATCGCGCCGAGTTCGTCATGCAGTTCGCGCGCAAGCTGCGTTTTCTCGTTTTCGCTGACGGCTTGCAGATGCCAGCCGAGTGCTTCCAGTTGACGCGTGCGTTCGTTGACGAGCTGGTCGAGTTCGCCTTGCTGCGTGATCAACTGGCGCTGCACGCGTGCCTGCCTGTCGATCTGGATGCCGAGGTTGCGAAACAGCAGAATGAACAACACGATATTGAGCGCCGACAGCCCCGCCGCGCACAGTGTCGAGATGCGCTGATCGGCGCGGCTCGCCGCGAGCGCGTGCTGCGCGCGGCGCTCTTCGTTGTCGCGCAGCAGGCTGAGCGTGCTGTCGACGAGCGCCGCGTCCACCGCTTGCGCACCACTCGTGCTGCCGCATGCGGCCAGATCGAGCGGTTGCGCCGCGGCGCGCTGCAATGCCGCAGCGCCGGCGCCGATGCGAGCGTCGATCAGCGCGCGAATCTGCGTGAAGCTCGCGAGCTCGGCGCTATCGGCCTTTGGGCCGCGGTAAAAGCGCTGCAGCGGTTCTTCGCTCGCGCGAATGCGTGTCGCGGTCGCGCAGAAGGCGTGGGCCGCGTCGTCGCGCTTCGTCAGAAGAAACTCGTTTTGCTGGGCGCTCAAACGCGATAGCTGGCTCGCCAGCGCGCTCAATTGCACGGTGACGTCGCGCGCTTCGAGCGCCGTCTCGTACTCGGCTGCAATGCGCTCGCGCGCGGTCTCCAGAATGACGAGCCCGCCGACGGTGATCACGATGGCCACGGTCATCGCGATCGCCCAGCTGCGGGTGCGCATCCAGGCGCTCAGCCGTGCGGCGGCGCTGCGGGAGGGCGCTTCGGCTTGCGCGTGGTTTCCCGTTTCGATTTGCGCCTGATGCCGTGCCTCGTGTCCGGGCTCATGTCCGGCATCGTGTCCTGCTACATGCTGCATGTCGTTCCGCCAATCTGGCGCGTTCTGCACGTTTGACACCTTCGACTCCCTGAATAGGATCAGTGTAGCGCTCGTCGCCCTCGCGCGAGCGCCGCAGGGCGCCGCTGCCACCGGCAAATGCGGGCGCCGTAACGCTGCCGTAATCGAATGTAAGCGGATTCTCACACGAAAACCGGAGCGCGTCGGAATGCGCCCGCCGCCGCCGCTGGATAGGATGAACCCTGATCTCATTCATTGTTTCAGGAGGTAGCCATCATGCTGAAGTGGGCGTTGTTCTTCGCCGTCATCGCGGTGATAGCCGGCCTTCTTGGCTTTACCGGCATCGCTGCGGGCGCGGCGGCCATCGCGAAGTTCCTGTTCGTCGTATTTGTGATTCTGTGCGTGGTTTTCCTCGTGCTCGGCTTCGTGGTGACGAAAAAAATTGTCGATTAGCGCCGCTTCCGGTCTTTCGAGGCGTCCTTGACCGGGCGCGTTCCCCAAGCGGCGCTCGCGTAGCGCAAAGCACGAGAATCCACGCGGATACCAACAAGAAGGAGAGTTGCCATGCTTCACTATGCCATCGTCTTTTTCGTCATCGCCATTATTGCCGCGGTGTTCGGTTTCACCGGCATCGCCGCGGGTGCGGCCGAAATCGCCAAGATACTGTTCTACATCTTCCTCGTCGTGTTCGTGGTCACGTTGCTGCTCGGCGTGTTCCGAACGTAGAGCCGACCCTTAGAGCCGGCCATCACCGTCACGGCGCATCGCGGGCACGCCTTGCGATGCGCCCATTCCCTCAATACGGATAAAGGAGAAACTCAATGGCGAACACACCTCGCGCCCAGGGCGCGGCATCTCAGTCGAGCGATCCGTTCGTGATGGACATCCAGAAGATCCGCGACGACGCCCGCAAGCACATGTCGGATGGGCCCGTGACGCAAAGCTATGGCGCGGACCGCGACACGGTGCTCAAGCTGCTCAACGACGCGCTCGCGACGGAAATCGTCTGCACGCTGCGTTACAAGCGGCATCACTTCATGGCAAAAGGCATCAACTCGGAAGCCGTGGCCACGGAATTCGCGGAGCACGCGGCCGAAGAGCAGGAGCACGCCGACCGCATCGCCGAGCGCATCGTGCAGCTTGGCGGCGAGCCGGACTTCGCACCGGACGGCCTCAAGACGCGCGCGCATTCCGAGTACAAGGAAGGCGAGAACCTCACCGACATGATCCGCGAGAACCTGGTTGCCGAGCGTATCGCAATCGACACCTACCGCGAGATCATCCGCTATCTCGGCGAGAAGGACGTCACGACGCGGCGTCTCTTCGAAGAAATTCTCGCGGTCGAGGAAGAGCATGCGGACGACATGGCCGATCTGCTCGAGGGCCGCGAGTGAGCGTGCCCGGCAGCACGAGCGTGCGGCCGGCGGCGGCCGCCCTCATGTCGAAATGCTGCGCGAGATCATTACAATGTCTGCTTTGGAGCGACTCCATCGTACGGACACCAAGCCGATGATTCGAGTGTTGATAGCTGACGACCACGCGATCGTCCGAGGGGGTTTCAGACAGTTCGTCGCCGACGAGCCGGATATGTGCGTCGCGGCGGAAGCCGCCACGGGCGACGAAACCATCAGCCTCGTCCGCGAGCAGGCATTCGACGTCGTCCTGCTCGACATTGCGATGCCGGACAAGAACGGCATCGACACCCTGCGCGTCATCAAGCAGGTGCGCCCGGAGCAGGGCGTGCTGATCCTCTCCGGCTATCCGGAGAGTCAGTACGCGATCAACCTGCTGCGCGCGGGCGCGAACGGTTATCTGAACAAGGACTGCGAACCGGACGAAATCGTGCGGGCGATTCGCGCGGTGGCGCGCGGGCATCGCTACCTGTCCGAGGCGGTGGCCGACACGCTGGCCGACAACCTGGACAAGCCGGCGGCGGCGCGGCCGCACGAGGCGCTCTCCGAGCGTGAGTTCCAGATTTTTTGCAAGCTGGCCGCGGGGCAGATCCCCACGCAGATTGCCGAGGAGTTGCACCTCTCCGTGAAAACGGTGAGCACGTACCGGGCTCGCGTGCTCGAGAAGATGCGCCTCGCCAACAACGCCGATCTCACTTACTACGCGATCAAGAACGGCCTGATCGAATAATGGACGATCGAGAGATCCCGATGAACAGCGAATCGAATCCTGTTGCCGAGTCAGCCAGCCGCGCGCCGCTGCGCGTGCTGCTTATCGAAGATTCGCCGCTGATCCGCCGCAGTCTGGTGGAGGCCATCGACGCGTCGGGTTCGCTGCGCGTGGCTGCCTATGCTGATTCCGCCGACGAAGCCATCGCGCTGCTCGGCGACGAAGCGTTCGACGCGGTGATCGTCGACCTGCAGTTGAAACGCGGCTCGGGCGTGCCCGTACTGGCCTATTTGCAGCGCGAAGGTCTGATCGACTCGGTGTTCGCGGCGGTGCTCACGAATCACGCGTTGCCGGCGTACCGCGAGCGCTGCGAGCAGTACGGGGTGCGGCACTTCTACGACAAGTCGTTCGAATTCGACCGCGTGATCGACGCGCTGCACGAGTACGCATTCGCGCGCAGTCACGGCTAGGCGCGCTCCTCGTTGGTTTTCATTCTCGCTTGCAGCGCCAGATGGTTCCAGGCGGCAAGGCCCGCGAACAGCAAGCCTGCCACGCTCACGCCCACCCATCCGAATACCGGCCACACAGCCGCACCCACCGCGGAACCCAGCGCTCCGCCGATGAAATACGCAACCATGTACACGGTATTCACGCGACTGCGCGCGTCCGGCTTTAACGCATAGATGCGCGACTGATTCGAAATCTGCGCGGCCTGCACGCCCACATCCAGCACCATCACGCCGATCACGAGCCCCGCGATGCTCTTCGCCGAGAAGCCGAAGACCACGAAGGAAATCGCGACCAGCACGATAGAGAGGGTGATGATCGCGCGCGGTCCGCGCCGATCGGCGAACTTGCCCGCGAGCGGCGCGGCAAGCGCGCCCGCCGCGCCGACAATGCCGAAGAGGCCCGCTGCCTGCGGTCCGAGGTGAAAGGGCGGCCCCGCCAGCAGCAATGCGAGCACCGACCAGAAGATGCTGAAGGAGGCAAAGAGCGCGGCACCCGTCAGCGACGCCTCACGCAACGCGCGATGCTCGACGACCAGATGCCACATCGACACGAGCAGCTTGCCGTACGGCAGCGTCGAAGTCGGCTTGCTCTTCGGCAGACGCAGAACGATCACCACCGCCAGCGCGAGCAATGCCACCACCGACGCGGCGAACACCGCACGCCAGCCGAAGTATTGCGCGACGACACCGGCCGCCGTCCGCGCGAGCAGAATGCCGAGCAACAGGCCGCTCATCACCGTGCCCACCGCATGACCGCGCTCGGACGGCGGCGCGAGTTCGGCCGCGAACGGCACGGCCTGCTGCGCAATGGTGGCGAGCACGCCGATCGCGAGGCTCGCGGCAATCAGCACCGGCAGCGCCGGCGCGGTGGCCGCGATGACGAGCGCGACGCACATGCCCGCGGTTTGCAGCAGGATCAAGGCGCGCCGGTCGAAGCGATCGCCGAGCGGCGCGAGCAGCAGCATGCCGGCCGCGTAGCCCAGCTGCGTAACCGCCGGCACGACGCCGACCCACGAAGCGCTCGCAGGAAACGATTGCCGGAAGTTGTCGAGAAGCGGCTGGTTGTAATAGATATTCGCGACCGCCACGCCGGCAATGGTGGCGAGCAGAAGCAGCAGACCCCGCAGCGACGGGTCGGCGGAAACGGGTGTGGACGCGTTGGACGTGGACATGAAAGAGGGCAGTCGGCGGACCGGCCCATGCGCGGTCCTCAAGCGTGCCGATCATACCGGAGCGAACCGGATCGTGCTGCCGCGCTGCCAGGTCTGCGCAACGCGGTGTTGTGACAAAAATGCGAGGTTCGACGGGCGCGGGTTCGTAGAATCGGCGCGCTATTCCGGCCAACTTCGCACGATCCGATGAAAGAGCTCACCTCCCGTTCGACCCGCCGCGGCACGCAAGCCGGGCTGGCGCCACAGCGCATCGATGGATGCCTGATTGTCGCGTTGATCTGCCTCACGGCGTGGGCGCTCGCCACCGCCATGGCGCTGCGCGACCCGCTGAAAATGCTGCTCGAATGGGAACTGCTTGCGGTTTTCACGTGGCCGCAAACGCATGGGTGGTATCGCACGGTGATCGCCATGACCGCTTTCGACGTAGTGACCGGTGCCTTCATGGTCGCGGGCGTTGGGTGGTTCGCGCTGCTCGCGTGGCGCAGGTCGGCGCGCTTGCCGTCGCATGTGCAGGTGTGGCTCGGGGCAATTCTCACCATGCGAATCGGCGCGTATCTGGCGAGTGCCTATATGACGCACGCAATCGGCGTGGACATTGCGATTCCGTTCGACGGTCCGCTGCAGGCCATTGTCGCCGCCGCGCTCGGGATCCCTTATTTCAGGGCGTCCCGGCGCGTGCGTCGAATCTTTGTGAACCGCTGAGGGCGTCGCCACGAGGCCTGTTCAATCGATCAGCGCGCCTTCCGGCTCATAGAACGGATACGGACCCTCGGCCGAATCGACATACGCGTGGTGCGTGACAATGCCGACGCCCGGCTCGTAACGATGCAGCGCATACGCGGGCGGCTCCATCATGAAGGCGGACGGCGCGTCGTCGCGCAGATCGAGCGCCACCTGATGGGCGGGCGCCGGTATGGCCGACGCTATGGTGCCGCCAAAGCGCACGAACATCGGGCGATGCACATGTCCGCAGATCACGCGCTCCACGTTCGGATAGCACGCAATGAGCGCTGCGAGGCGGCTCGCCGCGGCGGGATCGAGCCGCAGTTTGTCCATATGTCCGATACCGCACGCAAACGGCGGATGATGCAGCGCGACCACCGTCGGCTTGCCGCCCGCCGCGTCGAGTTGCGCCGCGAGCCACGCGAGCCGCGCGTCGCATAGCGTGCCGGCGCTGTGGCCCGGCACCATCGAATCCAGCGCGATCAGGCGCAGCGGACCGACGTCGAGCGCGTAGTGCACGAACTCGCCGCCACCGTGCAGTTCCGCGCGATCGGGAAACGCCGCGCGCAACGCGGCCCGGTCGTCGTGATTGCCGACGAGCAGAAAGTAGGGAATTTCAAGCGGTGCGAGCAGCGCCTTCAGGTGTTCGTACTGTTGCGGTTCGCCTTGATCGACGAGATCGCCGGTCATGATGACGGCGTCCGGACGAGGATCGAGCGCGTTCAGCGCGGCGACGCAGCGTTCCAGATAGGCCGCAGTATCGACGCGGCGATAGGCGAGCGCGCCGGGCCGTTTGATATGCAGGTCGCTAATTTGAGCCAGCAGCATGGGGTCATCCTCATTGTTGCGCGCGAGTGCAACGCGCGGCGTCATTACGATAGCGCAATCAGCGCGTCCTGCCCGATCGAGATGCCGACCGGCGTGCCGCGCGCGAGTTCGACACGGCCCGCGACGTCGATGAGCAGCGCATCGGGGGCGGCGCCGCTGATCGTGAGGCGCGTGCGCTCGCCGAGAAATGCGCTGCTTTCGATGCAGCCGCGCAGCTGCGCGTGAGCCGGATCGGCGAGAAACGCGTCTTCGGGGCGGAAGAAAATTTCGTGCTTCGCGTCGCGCTCTGCCAACGCGTTCGCCTGCGCGGCGGGCAGCGGCACGGCGCCGCCTGTCGTCGTCAGCATGCTGCCGCGGCGCTCGCCGGCAACGCGGTTGATCGTGCCGACGAACTGCGCGACCGCGCGATTCGCCGGCCGATAGTAAATGTCGCGCGGCGAGCCGATCTGCTCGATGCGCCCCGCGCTCATCACGACGATGCGGTCGCCCAGTTCCATTGCTTCGGCCTGGTCATGCGTCACATAGATTGTCGTGATGCCGAGTTCGCGCAGCAGCGCGTTCATCTCGCTGCGCAACGCGTCGCGCAAGCGGGCGTCGAGCGCCGTGAGCGGTTCGTCGAGCAGCAGCACGCGCGGCTGCACGGCGAGCGCGCGTGCGAGCGCGACACGCTGACGCTGGCCGCCCGACAACTGATCGATCGGTTTGTCGGCGTGCGCGGTGAGACGCATCATGGCGAGCAGTTCGTCGACGCGTTGCCGCGCGGTGTCTGCCGGCATGCGCCGGATTTTCAGACCATAGCCGATATTGCCGCGCACCGTCAGGTTCGGGAACAGCGCGTAGCTTTGGAACACCATGCCCACCTGGCGTTTTTCAATGGGCAGCGCGGTGACGTCGTCGTCGCCGAATGCGATGCGGCCGCCCGCGTCGGGTGTTTCGAGGCCCGCGATCATGCGCAGCGTGGTCGTTTTACCGCACCCGGAGGGGCCGAGCAGCACGAGTGTCTCGCCTGCTTCAATGCGCAGATCGACCGGTTCGAGCACACGCGAGCCGCGAAACGTTTTCGCGCACTGCGTCAGCGTGATCGGCACCGAGGCGGCACGGGAGGCCGAAGCGGAAGAAGAAGCAGTGGAAAAAGCGGAGGAGGAAGCTGAGGCAAGTGTCATGGCGTCGTTTTGGACTTCGAAACAGAAACGGCGCCGCGTTTTTTTGCCGCGTTGCGCTGGCCGGTCGCATCGACGCCGAGCCATTGCATTGCGACGAGCAGCGGCATCGTCATGATGAAAAAGAGAATCGTGTAGGCACTGCCAATTTCAATGCGCAACGACGCGTAGGTGTCGGCAAGACCGACCGGCAGCGTCTTGGTGTCGGGCGTGTGCAGCATCCACGTCAGATTGAATTCGCCGATGGAAAGCGTCAGCACCGCGAGTGCGCCCGCCACGATGCCGGGCCTCGCATTGGGCAGCACGATGGTCACGAAGCGCTGCATGAAGCTCGCGCCGAGACTCGCGGCGCCTTCTTCCAGCGTGCGCAGATCGCTGCTCGCGCACACGGCGGCGACGGCGCGCACCATGAACGGCAGCGTAAACACGACATGGCCGACGACAATAAACGCGACGCTCATGCGGAACATCGTGAAGCCGCCATACACCACGAGCAGCGCCAGCGCGGAGGCAAGCCCGGGCAGCGCAATGGGCAGCACGAGAAACTCTTCGATGACGCGCGAGAGCCGCGTCTTGCTGCGCGCGAGCACATAGCCCGCGGGCACGCCCGTGAACAGCGTAATGAAGAGCGTCGCAGCCGCGACTTCGAGCGAGAGAAACACCGAGCCGTGGTACTGCGTCCACACTTCGCCGAGCCAGCGCAGCGTGAAGCCGCTCGCGATGCCCTTGAAGTAGTTGACCGTCAAACCGGCGAGGATCGACATCGCGACCGGCACGATCAGAAACGCGCACAGCGACAGCGTGACGAACCACTGGCCCGCCGCGAGCCATGCTCTGGCATCGGGCATGCGAACGCGCGAGCGACGCTCGCCGGCAGGCTGTGAAGTAGCAGTGATCGAGTTCATAAGAAGCTTTTTCTTTCCGTTGAGGCGGCCCGCGGCCGTGATGCGCCGCTCATGCGCTGGCCGCGACGGCAGAGCCGCTCACGCTGCGGGCGAGAGCAAGCACCGCCCATGTGACGATGCCGAGCACGATGGACAGGCCCGCCGCCGTCACCATGTTCGCGTTGAGCGTGAACTCGGTGTAGATGGTCATCGGCAGGACGTCGATGTCGGTGGCGAGCGTGAACGCCGTGCCGAACGCGCCCATCGCGGTGGCGAAGCACACCGCGCCCGCGGCGATCAGACCGGGCGACAGCGCAGGCAACACGATGTCGCGTGTAATGCGCCATGGCGATGCGCCAAGCGAGCGCGCGGCTTCCTCGAGCGACGCATCGAGTTTGGTGGCCGAAGCCATCACCGTGACGATGACGCGCGGAATCGAGAAGTACAGATAGCCGAGAAAAAGCCCGCTCATCGAATACGCGAATACCCAACGATCGCCGGTGAGCTTGAGCGACAACGCGCCGACGAGCCCCTGGCGTCCTGCCAGCATGATGACCATGAAGCCGACCACCACGCCGGGAAACGCGAGCGGGAAGGTCAGCAACGCGAGCAGCGTGCGCTTGAACGCGAAGTCGCGGCGCGCGAGCAGCAAACCGGCAATCACGGAGAGTACCAACGTGGCAGCCGTCACCGCCGCGGACAGCACGACGGTTGCGCCGAGGCTCGACATGTAGCGCGGATTCGTCAGCATCGCGCGATAGGTGGCGAACGCGTGGCCGTCGCCGCTCAGCTGCGCGAGCGCCCCCATCGGCAGCAGCCAGAACGCGATGAAAACCGCGAGCGCCGGCGCGAGCAGTGCGATGCGCCAGCGCAACGGGAACGTGATGTCGTTCAATGCATCACCTGCAAATAGCGTTCGCCGAAGCTCGCCTGCTTTTCGGCCATCTTGCCGAAGTCGACCGGCTTGGCGCGGGCATAGTCGCTGGCGGGCAGGAATTTCGCGGCAGTCTGCGGGCTCATCGCATTCGCGCGAACCGGGCGCAGATAAGCGTCGGCCCACAGTTTCTGGCCTTCGTCGGAGAGCACGAAATCCAGCACTTTCTTGCCGTTTGCTTCGTGCGGCGCGCCCTTCACGAGGCTCATCACATACGGCACGGAAATCGTGCCTTCTTTAGGAATCACAAATTCGACATTGGCGTGATCCTTGTATTTCGCGCGATAGGCATCGAAATCGTAGTCGAGCAGAATCGGGATTTCGCCGGACATGACGCGTGCGTAGGCGGTCTGCTTCGGCACGATCGGCGCATTTGCCTTGAGCTTGCGGAACCAGTCGAGGCCCGGCTCGAAGTTGTCGAGCGAGCCGCCGAGCGCCTGATTCACGGCGACCGCGCCCGCATAGCCGACAAACGCGCTCGACGGATCGAGGTAGCCGATCATGCCTTTGTATTCGGGCTTGAGCAGATCGGCCCACGAGCGCGGCACCGGCTTGCCTTCGAGCGCGTCCTTGTTGACGAAAAAGCCCAGCGTTCCCGAGTGGATCGTGAACCAGTAGCCTTGCGGGTCCTTCAGGTTCGCGGGAATGTCGTCCCAATGCGCGGGTTTGTACGGCTCGACCACACCCTTGTCCTTCGCCTGGAATGCGGACGAGATGCCGAGATAGACGACATCCGCGACGGGGCTTTTCTGCTCGGCCATGAGTTGCGCAATCGACTGGCCGGAGTTCTTGTTGTCGAACGGCACGCGAATGCCGGTCTTCTGCTGGATGGCCTTGATCTGGCTTGCCCAGTCGGCCCATTCCGGCGGACAGTTGTAGCAGATGGCGGTTTCGTCGGCGTGTGCGCTTTGCGGCATGACGACGGCAAGGGCGGCGGTCGCGACGGCGCCGGCGCCCAGCGCGACGACGGTGGACTGCGCGAGACGGCGCATCAGCGATGTAAGCGGCGATGCAAGGCGTATGGAAAAGCGGGTCACTGCGGTTCTCCAGGAAGGGACAAGAGCGGGTGGTTCAGGGTTGTTGTTTGAGGCGAGGGGTTCAGCGAATCCCAGCGAGTTAGTCAGGACTCGAGATGAAGGTGCGGGCGCGCATGCAGTGCAGCGCTGCCGTGATGGTTCGAAATGGCGGCGATGGTCGCGCCTTCGCGCACACTGTGCGGCAGCGTCAGCGCGAGCGGCGCAGCGCCTCGGCCCGCGTCGCTGCCGGTGACGCGCGCGAGCAGACGCCGCCATGCCGCGCAGCCGATCTCGCGATTCGGCGCGCAGACGCTCGCGAGCGGCGGCGACAGCAGCTCGCCCATCGCGAGGCCGTCGAAACCGAGAATCGACATGTCGCGCGGAATCTGCAGACGCGCGCGGCGCAGGCCGCGCATCACGACCATCGCAAGCAGATCGTTGCTGCAAAAGAGAGCGCTCGGGCGGTTCGCGCCTTGCGTCAGATGCGCGAGCACGGAGGGCGCTAGTTCGTCGGCGTTGAAATCGACTTCGAGCGCGGGCGCGGGCGTGAGCCCGGCCTGCTGCATGGCCTGCGCGTAGCCGAGGTGGCGCTGGCGTGCGCGGTCCGAAGCGGCGAGCGTGCCCGCGAGCATGAGGATGCGGCGATGGCCGTGCGCGATCAGCATGCGCACGCCTTCATAGGCAGCGAGGCGGTTGTCGACCGAGACCGATGGGCGCCGTTCGGTGTCGTTGTGCATCAGCACGTAGAGCAGGCCGTCGCGGTCGAGTTGATCGAGCAGCGGATGCGTGTCGGCGTCGGCGACTGTCAGAATGAGGCCTTCCACGCGATGTTCGCGCAGCGTTTCGATGGCGCGGCGTTCGCGATCGGCGTCGTACTGGGTGGTCATCAGCATGAGGCGGTAGCCCTGCGCTGCCGCGAGTTCGTCGATGCCTTGCAGGCATTCGGCGAACACCGGATTCGCAAGCGTCGGCACGATCACGCCGATCAGGCGCGTGCGCTCGCCGCGCAGCTGACGGCCGAGCGGGCTCGGCCGGAACTGGAGGGCGTCGATGGACTGCCGGACCTTGTCGAGCGTGACGGGGCTTACGGTGTGCGGCGCGTTGATCGCGCGCGAGACCGTCGCGATGGAAAAGCCCGCGTGCGCAGCGACATCCTTGATCGTCGGGGTCATGATTTCCGCTCGGTTGTAAACGTTTTCGGAGCGGATTATCGGGGAGGTTTATGACTCGCCGATGACTTGGGGAGTGATGGCGGAGGGGGGGCTCGTTCGCCGGGCAGGCGGGTCATGCGTACGTTTTGCCGGCCCTGCGGCCAATGGTAGAATGCGCGTCCACGCGTTTTTCCCCACCCTCGCCGGGGTGATGAAATTGGTAAACATAGCGGACTTAAAATCCGCCGCTTCACGGCTTGCCGGTTCGAGTCCGGTCCCCGGCACCAGCCAGCAGCAAGGATTACAGCAATTAGTGGAAGTCCGATGGCTTCATCGGGTGTGGCTTTTTCTGCCCAACTGAAAATTTCTGCCTTGGAAGCAAAGTGTCTATACTGTATAAAACCACAGTATCCAGACATGGCCCACTTTCGCTACCCCGACTCGTCATCAGACCGCCACTGCGTGTGCTGCGAGCACTTCGCCGAATCCAGAGTCGGCGGATCGCATATCCTATGCATGTATGAGGGTCGGCCATATGTTCAGGCGACTCCTGAGCGCGGCTGTGTCCACTGGGTGCGCGCCACCGGATCGGACGACGAGGGCCCGATACTTACTTCCCCCCCCCAACACGGAGGTAACCCATGTTCGAATACCGAAACCCTGACGCGATTATGACCGTCGTGCATCCTGACCCGTCTGTGAAGAACAAGCAGGGGCATACGCTTGACGATGACTATCGCCATTTCTGCGACGTAACAGGTTGCCCGAAAGACGAACCATGGGCAAAGCTGGCTCTGGCGTGGGCATGGAAGTCTGGTGAGACCAAGGATGGGCGGGAGTTGTGGGAGGCTGGCGGGAAAGATGACGCGCCGCGCGATGCAGGGAAGGAGGGAGTGTGAACGAACAATGGAACGCATTGCCGTCCGAAATGCTAGGCAGCGCTGTTGACACGTCGAGGACAGGAGAGCAACGCATTGACGTGTGGGGCGAAATTCAGGAGCTAGCCAAGGTCGATCCCGCATGCCGTCAAGCGGTTGATGCGGTGCGCTATGGGCGGATGACCGTGCAAGACGCCGCTCTCGCGCTGGCCCTGTGCCAGACGAAGCGCGCCATGGCGCTGCACGATCAGGCCGTCGAATTTCTAAAGCTGGCGCCTATGCCGCCTATTGTGATGCCAACTGGTAACGTACCGTCCCGGATGAAAACTGAAGGTTGATGTGCGCTTAGGCGCGGGAGGAAGGGATGAGGGATGTTTTTGAACCAAGGCACGAACCGGCGCGCAGTATTTATCGCGCGTTCCAGCAGGAAGCGGGCAGGCGCAAGGAGCGCAGCGTCGATGAATGGATAAAATGCGAGCGTGAAGCGGTGTTCCGAGAAGCCGCTCAACAGGCCGTTTTTCTTGGTTTGCGCGCTCCTACTATGGACGATGTAGCGCGCGCTGAACGATATGCAATGGGATCGGCCGACTACGGTGCAAAATGGGCATACTGCATTGTTGATGTGATGAGAAACAGTGCGCCGCAAGCGGGCTAGGGAGGGGTGTTCCAGCACGCTTCAAAGAGCGCTGGAAGAGGTAAGGGGGAGTGGCCGGTGCTGATCTCCGGCTTGCGGGCAATAGGCGTTCATCCCGACGCCTCGTTTTACACCCCTGCTCCGCCTGGGCGTCACAGGTTCTGCCGCGGATTTCTGACAAACAGGGCTCTCGCTCCGCTGATTAGCGCAGTCAGCACCTGCGCATTCACTCCACATACAGCATACCGCCAATGAGGCGGGTTTACAACTCAGGCGGCAGCGGGGCCGTTGCCCCAATGCGACCAGCCGAAGGCGCGAACGCCGATATACATCGCTTGGCGGGTTAGCCACGAGACACCGGTAACAGCCGACGCCTCACGCAGAATCGCGTCAGCCGTCTTCCGGTCCACGATATGCGTTGAGTACGCGTAGTCATGAATGACGCTTGCCATGTTGGCAACGCCGCCCGCAAACTCGTAGACAAACGGGATTCTAGGCGTGCTGGCAAGGTCAGTGACGAAGCCGGCCGGAACCGTGATGGTGATCTTCGCGACGTCGGACTGATAGACGAGCGGCTCGTTTAAGCGCCACGTCGCTGGCTCGTCCTTTATCAGATCCGCATCCAACGTGTCATAGGGCTTGACGAACGCGCTCATACACCGCTCGCCGCCGATGCTGGATCAGCAGTGGCCGGCAACGATGCAAGGACGCTCGACAGCACAATCTGCGCAACGGTCAGGTCAATGCCGATCTTCGTCTTGTCCTGATCGGAAAGTGGCGATGCATTCACGACAGCCATAACGGCCGGCAGAGCATTCGCGCCAAGCGACTTCAGATCGACAACGCTTACGCTCGAACCTGCCGAGCAGACCGCAGCGACAACCGGCGCGGCTTCAGCCAGCCTTGCCTTTGCATCGTCGCTTAGGCCAACAACAGCTTGCAGCGACGTGATAGCGGTTTGAGTCGGGGGGCATACCTGAGCGGCGATTTGAGCCGGCGTCTTAACGGTGCCGGTCGATGCACAGCCGGAAACGAGCGCGACAAGGGCTGCCGCGAGCAGCATGGAAAGGCGTTTCATAGAGTGTCCTTCAGTAGAAAACGGAGAACTGCTGAAAACTGCGGGGATCAGGCTGCCGGGGTTGCTGCCTTGGCTGCTGCGCGGGTCTTGATGAAATCGATGCCGGCATGCACGCCAGCGACCAGGACGCCAGCGACAAGCGATGAAACGCTGGGCGGGACCGGGACATGGAACGCGAGCCCAAGAGCCCACTCGACTGCGGGCATGAGGGTAGCGGTGCTGATAGCGATACCGCCGGTAACTACGGCTGAAGTTTGATTCATGTTCATTCCTTATCAGATAGCGGGCGGCTCTTAAGCTTGCCGAGCCAGGTGGCAGCATCGAGCAACACGTCAACATTGAAACTACGGAAATTTCCGAGGTGGCCGAACCAAAGGTGGCAGTTCACGCCGCTCTTTTTCGATTCGCAGAGCGTCACCAGATTGGCAGGATCTAGCTCGAGATCGGGATGCAGATGGAAAGGACGCCGATGATGCACTTCGAGGTTTTCGGTGCCGCCACAGACTGCGCATGTCGGGTGCAGCGCTAGATGCTGCTTTCGTACTGTGGGCCAATGCGACGAGCGTTTGGCAGTCACCGGATGCTTTCCTTTTGCAGCATCGACCAGGTGTTTGATGATTGGCATAGACATAAAAAAGCCGCCCGAAGGCGGCTGCATGGAAGTGCTGAGGCTTAAAGAACCGGCCGCATCTGGAAGTTGCCGACCTTGATATCGCCGCTGGCGGTCCCGCTGCTGGCGTCAAACACCATGCGGATATAGCTGCTGATCGACGTAACGCCCGCTTGCAGGGTGAATGGCGGCGTCCGGAGCATTCCCGACACAGCAATCGAGGGCATCTGGAAACCGGTCTGCCGCACCATATCGACGGCCTGCCGCGGTGACGCCGGGCCGATCTCTGCCATTTGCAGCTCCAGACCGATCAGGTTGACCGGCGCGGATGCAAATTCGACCTGGCAGGACAGTTCGACCGTGGTCCCAGCAGCGATGTACGAAGATGGGTTCGTGGTCGGCTGCAGGATGTATGTTTCTGTGCTTGATCCTGTGCCGGTAATGCTGACGGTCACGCGCTGGCGCTCGCCGGAAGTAGGCCCATCGGTTCGCGGGTTTTCCTTCGCGCCAGAGAACGTGAGCGACGTTGAGGTTCCTGCGCCGCGGTACAACTTGAATCCGGTTGCGACTTGCCCAGTAGGCGTGACACCCGTATTCGCCACCAATAAGCCAGCGGTTCCCAGCAAGGCCGGGTTGGCGTTCAGGGCGCCGCGCGGATTGAGCGTCGCATCGTACAGATCAGCCGGGCTGCACGACCAACGGACAGGCGGATATAGCTGGTTGATCACATCCGCGAGTGCCTTGCCGAGCCAGTATGCGCCGATCATGCTCGGGTGAGTACCGTCATAGAGGCGACCCGAGAGCGCACTTCCTGCGGCTCCAGCATAGTCCTCCATGTAGTCCTGCGGATCTACGAGGATTGCCCGGACGGCCTGCGGAACGGAGTGCTGAGATTGCGCAAAACGGCGGATGTAATCGTTGAACTGGTTCTTGACGCCCAGTGCCAACGAACTGATACCGACGCGCGGATATTCCAGAACGACGATAGGCTGCACCCCGCCACGTTGCAAAGGCAGGATGATGTTGTTCGTCCACTGGCTGATCATCGTAGCAATCGGCGTGATAGCCAGATCGTTAGTGCCGATCAGCACAATGCAACGGCTTACGCCAGATGCGATAACGTTCGGCACGCGGGCCGACGCCATGGCAATCGTGTCGCCTGATACGCCGAAGTTGAGCGTGTCATCGAAATAGACGCGTTGACCCGAGAGGAACCGGGTCCATGTGAAATAGCCATTCGAGGCAAACTGTGTGATGGACGATGTGTTGTCCGACACCATGTCGGTGCGGCTATCGCCAAGCAGCGCAATCGCGTTTTCATGCGTGCGCGCAATTATGGTCGGATTGCTGAGCATGCTTTACCACTCCGACGCACTGAAGGTTTGGGCCGTGGTGGCTCCGAAGATGCTGATAGCCGTTTGCGACGACCCACCAACCGGAGTCTCGTAGTAACCACCGGACGCAAGTTTGAAAGAGCCAGCGCCAGCCGCGCTTGCGGTGCCGCCCGTATCGTTGAACCAGAGATCGCCGTTGGAGGTGTTTTGCAGCCGCCAACCCTTGCGGGAAGCATTAGCTGCGGCGAGTTGCTGGGCTGTTCCGCCAGTCGCAATGGTGCCGCTACGGTCAGTCAGCGTGGCGGGCGATGGCGTGGTCTGAACCGGAAAGAGTGTCGTCATTACGCGTCCTGAACCATTGCGACCCAGTACCGATGGCCGCCATTGAAGAAGTAGATCGAGGGATTGCCGCTTTTCGTTTCATCGGCGACTACCAGGTACAAGCCCAGCGGATTTGCCGGGAGGGCGGCGAAAGTGGCTACCACGCCGCCTAACGCGATCGGGAAACCGCCTGGCGTCGTCGCGTCGTGTAAGTGGAGGACATGGTCATCCGTGCTAACCGTGACCTCGCCAACTGCGCCGACGAATGAAGCCGTCTGCGCAGCCGTCCCGCGCCTGAGTTGAAGTTGATTGCTCATGTGTCCGTCAGGAAAGTGAACCCATGTCGAACGTCTGCGCGACAGTGGTCGTGATTGAGCCGAGGTCGGTGATGCCGCTCGTGAAAAGATTGATTTGCGCGGCGGCGGCTTGGGCAGCAGCGGCACTAGCGGCCGAAGCCGAGACAGCCTGAGTAATCTGCTGATTGACAGCGGCGCTCAGCGTGCCGAGTTGCACAACCTGAGTCGTCCCGCCATTCACACTGATGGATAGCGAACTCATACGGTTGTCCTCGGATCAAGCGAAACGATGCCTTCGAGCAGGTAGCCAACATTGCCGCTTGGGTCGGTATATTTGAGGTCGTAGAGCCCGAGCTTGAAGACGGGATAGTTCGTCAGCGAAGGCAGGGATGGCAGGCCGGCTGACGTGAGTGCTGAGGTATCGGCGTCGGCGATGATGACGTTGATAGTCCCCGCGGTGCCCCCAAGCACAATTCGGCTACCCGATGACGCTGCGCTCGAGACAGTCAGCATCGGAGTGAGCCCAACGCCGCGCGCAATCGACATGGCCATGGAGTAGCCCGTCAGATTCATCGGCGCGCCGTTGTCGTCTAGCCATGTCATCGACAGCGAGAAATCGCCGCCCTGCTTGATCGTGAAACTGAAGGAGCCAACGCCCGAGTTTGTCGTGATGGCCATGAGAATCCTGTGGACAGCCTATCGGCTGTATTTGGCGTTTAGCCGGGATGCGGATAAATTCGAAATAGCTGCGGGGCGGATATTTCAGGTCATGTCGAGCGTCGAAAGGCCGTACTTCTTGATGATCGAGACGATCTTCTGGGCGTACAGCGGATCGGTTGCGTAGCCCGCTGCGGCCACCGCCTGAGCGAACAGCGCACCAGTCGTGTAGGCGAACGCGGGCTGATACCGCTTGTTCATCAACAGGAATTGCGCGTGATCGTTGATTGAGCCAAGCCAGTCCGTGTACGCACGGAATTTGGCCGTGATCGTGATCGTTTTGCCGTTGACCACTTCGTTTGTGATCTGGGATGTGACGGGCCCTTTCCACGACGGATCGGCCTTGATGCCGAACAGGTTGTATCCGGGACAATGCGCACCCCATGCCGATTCAAGAGCCGCTTGCGCTACCGTGAAACTGGCGGGAATCTTCGTGATCTTTGCAGATGCTTTCGCGGCCGGCGAGATCGCGGCGATGAAGTCTTGAGGGGTCATGTGTGCGCCCAATAAAAAACCCGCTCTAGGCGGGCTTACAAAAGAATCTTGATGAGCTTGTAAAACTCAGCAGCGAACGATGGGACCGTGCCGTAGTGCGCGTAGTACCAGAGCGCATAGAGGAAGACGCCAGGCAACCCGACAGGGACGACGACTTGTCTCAACAGGAACCGCCATGCAGCTGCGAGTCGACAGAAGAACCGTACCGTCGCAATGCCGTCCTTCCACGCCTCACGCATGAAGGCGGTGTCGGCCGCGATGTTCTTCGTGAGGTCTGTGTTTTCCTTGATTGCCGCATCCTGGGCTTGAAAACGCTGGACGACGTAAGTACGAAACTCGTCCTCTGGCATGGAGATCATTTGTTCGGCTTCCATTTGGCCCCGGAATTGAAAAAGCCCGCGGGTGCGGGCAAAGATGGTCGTTAAATTGTTGTTGACAGGCACCCAATGGGTGCTTATGATTCTCCTCAATGAGTCGCGCAACCTGCGTGATTCGACACTCCGACAAGGAACGACATCAAATGAAGAACTCTCTTCGTGCGCATCTCTGCGCCTCTGGAACCATCGATGACCTACAAGCCGCCACGCCCAGAAGACCTAGAAAGGCTGAAGAACGAGCTGGGCAAGAGCAGCGGCGAAATGGCCGAACTGTTCGGGCTTGCGAGCGGCAAACAATGGCGCCGGTATCTGTCAACGAACGAGAACAACAAGCGCGACATGGGCATGCACATGCTCTTCTTCGCGATGGCTCGTCTAGTGCTGCCCCCAGAAGACATCGAGCGCGTCTTGGAGCGCATGCGCAAAGTCGGCGTAACGGTGGATCTGTCGGAGACCACTGGAGAAGAGCAGGAAACCTGATAGCGCATCAAGCCATAAGAAGATGCGCGGCCTCAGTCGCGCAATCACCGAGGACCGAGGGCCATGTTTCCAAATCGTCAATGGATGATGACATTCTTTGTCATCGTCGGCATTGGTATGCTTTTGTCGGCGCTAATTCCGCCGATGCAGTCTCCCGACGAGCATGACCACATCAAGCGCGCCTATCTGCTCGCGCACCTGTCGAGTGCCTATACCATGCCAGGACATTCGACAGGTGGAGACATTGATGTTGGCTTGAGCGAATACGAAAACCTGTTTGCACAGAATCTCATCGCGAAGCCGGATGCTCGGTTCACGGCTAAGCTTGGTCGGGAAGCCGCGGCAATTCGATGGACCCATCAGAAGAGTTTTGTCGATATGGCCGGCGCTGCGCCATACTTTCCGCTCGGATACCTGCCTCAGGCGATTGGCCTGCGAGTCGGCGAAGCGCTTGACTTGACAGTCGGAACGTCTTATCGACTGGCTCGCATCATTACGCTTGTCACGATAGCCGCCATCATTTCAACGGCCTTCGTGGTGTGGATGCCAAATGCACTTCTCGTGTGCGTTCTAGCGCTTCCCATGACAATGTTTCAGATCGCAAGCGCGTCAGCCGACGGCCTTTCCTTTGCATGGCTGATCTTGGCCGTAAGTCTGTTCATGGTCGGCATGCAGCGCAGCATGGAATTCCGCGGGTGGCATGCTGCGTTGATTTTGCTCGCCGTGTTTATGGTGACAACAGCACGGCCGCAACTGCTACCGATTCTCGCTCTACCTGCCGCCGTGTTCATCATGCGCAAAGAGTGGCGTTGGCTCATAGCTACGGCCCTTGTAAGCGCATCGGTGCTTCTGTGGATGAATACTGCGGCGCATATCGTCGATCTAAGGATGCCACGCTCAGTCACTGCCGGACAGGCAACGTCTCTGTACGTGAGCCATCCGGTGGAATTCGCCGCCGTGTTGGGTCGGACATTAGCGGATCATATCTATCACAAGTTCTATTGGCAGGGGTTCGTTGGCATGCTCGGATGGCTTGACCGGCCATTACCAGAGTTTGCTTATTTCGTATGCGGGATAGGTTTGTGCGCAGCGCTTCTCCTATCCATCGAGCGAGGCGCAATCCTGAACCTATCTCTTCTGATAGGCTGCGCGCTCGCCGCGATTCTGCTAACGTTTTTTGCGATGCTTGTTACATGGACAGATCAGCCGGCGAAGTTCATTGTCGGAGTGCAGGGGCGATATTTCATCGGCCCCGCAATACTGGTTGCCTATGCTTTAGGCTCGCCGCGAGGCGCCTGGCGATACATCCTGTGCGGTGCTTTCATCATATTCAGCACCAGCATCACCGTTTCCACGCTTCTCTGGAAGTATTACCTTTAGGGACTCAATGAAGCCGCTCATCAACCTCATTAAGGACGCGCGTCGAAGCTACAGCATGCCAGTAACACTCGCGTTTGCAGCCGCGGCCCTGTTCGTCGCTTTTGAAGCGGTTCGGGGACTGGCCATTGTTGCGCTCGCCACTGGCACGCTGTAACCCATTACTGCGAGCCGCCGCCGATAGTATTGTTGGTGCCGCTATTCGTCACGTTCGTGCTGTTACCCGTGTACGAATTTGACTGCACGTTGACGAACTGTGACGTCGCCTGAAGGTTGATTGCCAGCGTCAGATTGGCGAACTGGTTTCCGGTGATTACGCCAGCATACGAAGAGTACGGTCCAATCACGATACCAGTCTGGTTCGTCCTGGGCAGGACTGCAGGGTTCCATGTGTTCCCGACAATGCTGAACTGGCTGTATTGCTGAAGCTGGATGCCAACAGCATTGTTTTGCACCAGGAAGAAGTTGTTCTGGATCATCAACCCCGATACGGGCGATTGAAGCAGAATGCCGTTCTGCGTGGTGTTGAACTGGCTGCCAGTTACCGAAAGCTGGTCAAGACCCGGCTGTCCCGAAGGAGCAACGATCCCATCCGCATCCGCCGTAAAGTTGCTGTTGGCAACCGTTACGCCCTGAATATACTGGGCGTAGTAGATCCCAATGCCATGGGCGTTAAATGTGCAGCCAATGAAGTTGTAGACAACCCCAAGGGCAGTACTGGATGCTCCGAGCTGCGCACCGACTCCCTGAAGGGATGCCGGGCCAATGAACATGTCATTGATGAAGTTGATATTGGAGACGCTATTGACGAGGACATCCTCGCTGAAATAGTTCGTCACCTCATATCCATCAGAGCCGCGGAACGTTACGTTCGTGACATCGCTCAGAGCGGTGTTGGCCGGGTTGCCAATCGTCGTCTGAGTCTGATTGAAATAGATCCCGGAATTGCCGCCGCCAGCATTCTGGGACGTCAGCGTCATATCGCGCACATGCGCGGAATTGAGCGGGCCCAGATAGTTCAGTGCGATACCGGGGAAGCCAGCCAGCGTAAACGTCAACTCGGTTACGTCCGACCCCGCTCCGAGAATCGTGATGCTCGAAGTGTTGTTCGGGAACGTGTAGTTGATCGTGCTCGAGAACAGATATTTGCCGGCGGGGAAGAACACGCAGACCCGTCCAGTCGGACTGGCTGCGATCGCCGAAGTAAATGCCGCGCTGTTATCGACCGTTCCGCTCTTGTTGCCGCCAAAGTCGAGAATCGAAGGGCACGGCGCATGAGCAGCCACGAACGCGGAATTGACGGCAGTCGTGTTGTTCGAACCTGCTGCAGGCGTGGGAACGGTCGGAGTTCCCGTTAGGGTTGCATTTGATATGGTCGGGCCAGTGCCCAACACGATGCCGCCGGACGAACCCGTGACTGCGGTACCGAGTGCCGTCGCAACACCGCTTCCAAGGCCGGTCAGACCCGACACAGGAAGACCGGTGCCATTCGTCAACGTGATGGACGAAGGCGTACCTAGGTTTGGCGTGACCAGAGTCGGGCTTGTGGCAAGGACGGTCGAACCCGAGCCCGTTGCCGTCGTCGACCCCGTACCACCCTGAGATACCGACAACGGCGTTGTCAGGCCAGAAAGCGACGTGATGTTGCTGTTCGCGCCGGCAGTCGCGCCACTCGAACTATTGAGAATCGTCCCGCTCGTAGGCAGCGTGATATTGGTCGCGCCGGTCGTATTGAGAACAAGCGGATTACTGCCAGACGTCGTGAAGTTGCCGCCGAGCGTGATCGTTCCGGTATTGGCAACGCCAGTGCCGCCATTGGCAGGCGTAAGCGGATTCTGGAGCGTGATGCTATTGAACGTCGGAGACGGGTACGTCTGGGCGAGCGCCACCAGCGGCGCGAAGAGCGCCGCAATGATAATTTTCTTCATTGGTTTTCGATCAGGATATGGAAACGACGCCGCCGTTGTTCCACGGCAATCCGGAGGTGGCAGGACGGGTTGTAGGCAGTCCGGAGACCAGTTCAGCGAGGGTGATGACAGACAGAAGGCAGGACAATGGCATCGTGCACAGGGCTTCTTCTCCGTTTTGCACCTGTCGGATGGTTACCGTTTCTTTTCCGGTAAGTGGCTGTGGTAGGCCATAGATTTCATTCATGCTAGTACCCGATAGCAAGGAAATTGACCTGCGCGAGATTTACCGCGCTTCCGTTGTTGGTCACGACGGCAATGAGATTCGAACGTGTCGATGAATTGGAGATCGATGCCTGGGCGTTTGTCAGAGTCGTCCCGTTGTTCAGGTAGTTAGCAACTGCACACAGCAGAACATTAGGAAACGCCTGATCCATAGTCAGGTTGGCAATTCCGGAAGAATTGGTGACTGCCTGCCCCCAATTGACGATCATTGGCACCGGAGAACCACTCACCGAAATGGGAATAGTGAAGTGCCCCGTGAGGGTGTCATTGCCGGAGAATTGACCCAAATTCAGAGCATGGGAAACTGCCGTAGCTGCAGCAACAGCAACTGGATCGTTGAACGTGTTGTTGCCGGTCCACGTATTGGCGCCCCCCAACTGACCGAACGATGCCTGCTGCCCTGCTGTCGGAGGACTGAATACGTAATCTCCAGTCAGCCACGACAAAGCCGCAGTACCTTCCTGACCACGCAAAACCGTGAGCGTCGATCCAGTTCTCGCCGTGGCATAGACCACCTCGTAGTTCTGGCGCGTGGCGACGTCATTCAACGTGATGACCAACACCTGACCGGCTGGAATCGAAGCCGGCAGATTGGCTGCATTAGAAAGCGTGATCGTCGTCGCGCTAGACGATACCGGGCTCGCCAATGTCGTATTGAGGTTATTGGTGAATGTGAAAATCGTCATTGTGCTCAGGCGATCGAGATGACGCCGCCGTTATTCCAGAGTTGGCCGGTAGAGCCCGGATTCGTGAGAGGCAGATTGCCGCCGCCGAGAGCAAGAAGCCCTGAAGCGGTGAGCGTCCCGAAATAGACGGGCGGAGCGAGAGGGTCGGGCGTGATGCCGGGAATGACAGAAACAGTGCCGCCGTTGTACCAGATGGCACCGGCCGCTAATCCCGTTGGACTGGTTGGATAGTTAAGCGGAGCCGTCATCCACAGAACACCGCCATCATTGAAAAACCCAATGTTGACGAACGCGAACGTGTACTGAAAGGGAAAGGCGAGAACGCCGTTAGTCAAGCATTCCTGCAGGATCGTGAAGTTCTGATCGTCAAACGACGTGATGGTGAAAACATTCCCGGAAACAGTGATGGACGGTGGATTGTCCAGCACTGCGTAATCCGAACCATTGGCACCGTTCAGGAACCGGTTGACCCGATTTTTTAGCCACCCCATGTTGAAAACCTGGCCATCGCCGCGGTACAGGTTCCAGGTCATCACCCGCTTATAAATGTCGTCCGAGGCGATCACAGCCGTCCCGGAGGACGAATGACTCAGTCCGTTGTACGGTACCGTGTCATAGGGCGCAGTGTTGTATCCGGCTATCGTCGTAGAGGTCTGCGTCGACAGAACCGGTCGCGGTATTCCGTAGAGCCCGTTTCCGATCCAGTCGAGCAAAGGACCGGTGATGTTCGGCGATGTATAGAGCCCTAGCGGTGTCTGATTGAACCAGTCCGTGTAGCCTTGCGCGATCGAATTGAATGCGTCTACGAAGGCCTGAAGGTTCTCATCATCGTTGTACTGCAGATACAGGTAACTTGGGATGGTCTTCGCTAGCGGCAACGTCGAGAACGATTCGATATTGCCCATGATTACCCTTGTGAGACCGTGATCGCCGTTGCGCTGGCCGAGAAATAGCTCTCTATGTCACCTGCGATGATGCTGGTTCCCGCAGCCGGGGATACAGAAACGCCATTGATGGTGACCGCGAATTGCAGCGTCGTGATGTTTTGAGGGGCGATTACCGACGAGACCGCATTCTGGAAAACTGCGGTCATCTCGAGAAGGTTTAGAGGCTGCCCCACGTACACACTGTTGATGTACGACTGCAAAGCCGGGGCTGCCAACTGATTGACGGACGTCCCCGCGGTGAAGCTCGGCAAGGTCGTGTTCCACGTCACTGCCACCGTCACAACCTGCTGTGGAGGATTGACGAAGGTGATCGAGTAGGTATTCGGGTTCTGGAACAGTGAAACCGTTACATTCCGAGGATTGGGCGTCAGCGTAGCTCCGCCGACATATGCACCATATCCACTGCCGTTGGCCGTCGTGGTAATCGTCGTCGGCGTGACCGATGCGATGGTGTAGGTCTGGTTGTAGGCGCTCGGCGTAGCGCCCGTAACCGTCACCGTACCGCCTGCCACATACCCGTGATTCAGATTGGTCGTGATGACGACGGGATTTGCTGCGCTCATCGTCGTGATGGCGAGCTGCGACCCCTTCAGTAGCGCAATGTCGCCGGCTCCCTGAAGAATCGCGTTCGCCACTGCGTAGGCGTCACCACCGCCGCAGATAATCTGCCATCCCCCAGAAACAGCGTTGATCGAGACAAGCTGTTGCTGAACACCCGTGATCTTATACAGCAGGGTTTTCAGATAGGCGGGAGTTCCAGTCGCAGCCACTACGCCAGCCTGCAACACCTGCGCGCGATAGTCCTGAACGCTTTGCGTCGTCGTCGCCGCCGTGCCCGCCTCAGGATTGGTAACCGTAATGGAGTAGGCGCTTGGGACCGACGTCACCAACTGATTGACGGTGTTCGCAGGAATCGCAAAACTGCCGCTCGTCGTTGCGACAGCGTACAGAAGAGGGCTTAACCCGCTCGACTGAATAACACCGCCATCCTGCAGCGCGTACTGGTTAGTTCCGTCAGAAACCGTGAAGCCCGGCTGAAACACATAACCTGCGGGTCCGGAAAACTGAACGTACACGCTGCCGTTCGCACCAACGCCCTGAGCAATGCCAAACTGGGCGCCGAGCTGTGCGAGGACAAAAGCATTCGCACCATATGGGCTGACACTGTTGATAGCATCGACTCTCGCCTGGTCGATCGCGACGAGTGCGCCAGTATCTGTGCCCGCGACGTCATCAATCAGCGAGCCAGGAAGATCGGCGGTATAGCCGGGAACCTGATTCGCCACATAGGTAATCAGATTGTCGTACAGCGTCGCCACGGGAGTCGCCTGCGGCCCTGCCGTCGTCATTATCAGTGGAATTGACGTTGTGCTCATGCGGCGGTTGTGGTCAGTTCAGAAACGAAAAAGCCGCCCGGAGGCGGCTTGTGCGATATTTGTTAGTACAGGAAGTAGGGCTTATTGGTATTCCCAGACGATGACCAACCCCGCTCCACCAGAACCGCCAGCAGCAGCCGACCCTGATGCGATGGCCGAAGCGCCACCACCACCAGCACCCTTGGTTGTCGTCGTGTTTCCGGCGCCGCCATTAACGGTGACCGAGATATTCCCGCCATATACAGACGGAGCACCTGCGCCGCCAGCAGAATTGCTCGAGGTGGCAGGGAGGCCCGGCGAGCCAACCTGCCCAGATGAAGACACGATATTTCCGGCGGTCGTTACCGTCCCGCCGCTACCTGGCGCAGCGACCACAAATGCAGACTGAGCGGCCATGCCACCGCCGCCGCCACCACCACCGCAAACAATCGCAGTGCCAAAACTCGAGGACCCACCGCTACTACCGGCATTTGCGCCAGCAGTACCGCCAGTTCCCGCGGCGCCGATCGTAACTGTTACGCCAGAGAAGCCGCTGGTGATTCGTCCTTTGCTATACGCTCCTGAGCCACCCCCAGCGCCGGCCGCCATTTGCCCCGTGCTAGTGGCTGCTACACCACCTCCCCCACCGCCAGCCCCCAGTACCTCAACGACGACGCTGTTTGTTCCTGTCGTCGGCGTGTATGTCCCGGATGCCGTGAAAACCTGGACGCCCAGAAGGCGGCCGCTGATGCCGGTAACCGTTCCAGTAGCGGTTAGTGATGTGAATGAGCCAGCATACGATCCGCCCGTCAATGCTGTATTGACGAAGGCAGTGGTTGCAAGCTGCGTTGTGTTTGTGAGCGCCGCCGCAGTGGGCGCTGCGGGCGTGCCCGTGAATGTCGGCGACGCCAGAAGAGCATACGGAGACAGGAGGGTCGTGAAACCCGCGCCACTGACCGTGCTACTAGCTGCTAGCGTTGTGAACGATCCGGTGCTGCCACTGATCGGCGCGTTCGTGATCGTGCCGCCTGAAATCGTCGGAGAGCCGATCGTCGGCGACGTACCGAAGACAACTGACCCGGTGCCGGTTTCGTCCGAAAGCACCCCAGCCAACTGCGCCGATGTGGTCGACGCAAACTGAGCGAGGGTGCCGCTTGTCAGCGCAAACGAAGTGCCGCATACCCAACCGGTACCGCTTGTGTACTGAAGCGCACTGTTAGCAGCGCTGCAACTCGGAATCGCGACAGCGGTGGGCGATGCGCTGGATGCCGTAACGTTGGCCAGCACAGTGTTGGCGGCTTGTGTCGCCAGGTCTGCGGTTGTAACTAAACCAGTAGCAGTGAAACTGCCCGTTACAGTGGGGCCCGCAATGGTAGGCGACGTCGCCAGCACCACATTGCCAGAGCCGGTCGATGCGGTTGCGCCAGTGCCGCCCGATGCAACCGGCAAAGGCGATGTGAGGCCAGAAATCGTTCCGCCAGTGATGGTGGCGTTGGTTATCGAACCGCCAGTGATCGCTGCGGCAGAATTCGTAGTCTTCGCTGCCAGCGCGGCGTTAAGTTGCGCAGCAGTGAGGATCTGACCCGGCGTAAACTGAGCGTTGGCCGTCGAGCAGACCAGCAGAAGCAGGAAAAATAGACGTCGAATCATGCCAGGGCCGATTGATTGAGAATGAACGTGCTGTCGAGTTGCGGAGCAGTGATCGAGGAATCGACATAATCGGTCAGGACTGCGCCGCTGTGACAAACGATGTTGACGTTGTAGACGGGCGGCGTAGTCGCCTGCTCGCGAGCGATGGTGAGAGATGCGAAATACTGTGAGAACTGCGTCTGGGTCTGCATGACGTAATAGTCAGGCAGCACCTGAGTTACGATCGTCTGATACTGGGGAATCCCGTAGTTGGCATAGATCGGGGATTCTCCGAGGTTCAGTTTCAGACACTGTGCAAGCGTTGTCATGTAGACCGAATCGTTGTAGCCATTCGCGTCCGTTTCAACGGTCACCCATGTTTTCGTGCCATCGGCGTTCAGAATGCGTCCGTATGTGCGCTTATAGGCCATTTTCTATCGAGTCATGTCAGAGACTTATCCGCCGAATTTCTTCGGGCACAGCAATCTGTTGAAGCTTTCCAGCGATTACCTTGTGATCGTCGTTTTCCTGCGCAGCCGGTCGGAAGCATTCGTACTGGCTGAAGACGTGGCAACGCGCGCGCCGCTATTCGCGATGCGAGATCTTGAATCACTCAGGATTCACGTTGCCGGGTTTCACCCGACGTTCGAGGGAGCAAATCAGGCGATGGAACTCATGCACTACGTCCGCGGATGGCGAGGCACGCATTTCTACGCCAAGGGACGCATGGTTATTGGCGAGATGGAATCTGCGTTCCAGCTAGAAGCGGTATTGAAGTGTTTTGCCGACTCATGCGCCGCTCGAGACCATCGGGCGCATTGCTACCGGTTGATCGATGATCCGTTCAATCCGCTTGCGTCGTATCGTGCATTCGACCACATCGCGCCGCATTTCAGGCACTACGAGGTCGCGTCGGCGGATGGGACTTATGTCTTCCCGTGCCGTCATATGCTGCAATGGTTCCGGCCTCAAAAGGGACATCCGTCGTCAGTTACAGACCAGATTCAAGCGGAGGGCGTCGCCCGGTATTGCGATGTATGTCCGAGGTTTGAGCCGAGCAACTTCGGCGTCACATCTCTATTCAACAAGGAAAAGAAGTGAAACACCTACTATGTCTGACGTTGTTCCTGACAACGACCACCGCGCACGCCGTCGATCTATCCGGTATCCCGCATAACTGCCAGGCGCCGCTCGCGCATGATATGGAGATGACAAATATCCCGTATCTGCTCGAGCTTGGCGCGAACTCCGCACGGATCACGTCGATACAAACGCTCGGCGGAACGGAGGCTTATCAATACGCGCCCGGCCTGTACCGGATCGATTGCTCGCTTATCGTGCACTGGAGCAATGGCACAACCGACTACGGTTACCGGTTCAGCATGTGGCAGGACCGATACGATGGACTGAAGGGCAACTATTCTCCGCACTAGCCGGTCATCGTTCCGGTATTGCCAGTGCCAGTCTGGACGCCTGGGTGATAGTGACCATTCACCGCACCGTTTGGCAGGATCACATCCGGAGCCTTGATTGGCATTGTCGAAACTGCTTGTGTCCCGCCCCAAGTGAACGTCTGACCGTTGGCTGTCATCGTGATACCGGCGGCATTAATGACTAGTGTCGTTCCACCAAATGTGATGGTTGTGCCTTCGTCATTCGTCACAATTGACGATGCAGTCCCGGTAGTCGTGCGGATGATCGCGCCATTCGGGCCGCAAACCTGCGCGGCGTTCGGATCATCGGGACCCGATCCCGAATTGCTGATCGGCACAAAAACGAGCGCGCTTAGATTGCCCGGCCGCGTCAACGTTGCTACTCCACCACCCAAACCCGACACGCCGCCGAGATACGCGTCGGCCGGCATTGTGACGCCCTTATCTCCCATCTGCGTGGGCATCCTGATCCAGGGGCTTTCAGCCTTGGGGATCGTGATGTTCGGAAGGGTATATGGCGCAGAGTTTACCTCGAACGCGACGGTCACAATTGCGCCGGAGACCTTTACCACTCGACAAGGCAGAGCCCTTCCAAGGTTCTCGATGGCCTGCCTGGCGCGGTTGATCGCAGTCTGGTTGGCGCTTCGCTGAACCCAGAGTTTTGCGTAGTTTTCTGACATCGCTTAGCCCGGAACCACGATGCAGTTCGCTATCGTTGACCATTGAGCGGCATCCGATGACCGGAAATTGCCGATCTGGCGCAACTCATTGATGATGAAGTTGTTCTGAAACGTCGTTTGATACTTGATACTCGAGGGATAGGCGCTCGCGCTAGTCTTGATATATCCGGGCGCGTTCTGTAGCCCTTCCGGCATCTTGACGATTGCTCCCATCTGAAGGTCAGCCCGAGCGACCAATTTCGTCTGAATCGTATTGATACCTATCCAGGTCGGCTGACCGACGAAATCGTTGAAATTCAACTGGATCGGACTGGGCTTGTACGTGCTGTCGTAGACGACAATCTGGCCGGCCTGAATCCCGATTGTCACCCGGTTATCAAATACGCCTTCAGTGATGTCGCCAACGATCTGCGCAAGTTGATCCAGCGTTCCACAGATGTGGGGCTCGTCGTGGTTCTGCACCAGATCGCCGCTGATGTTCATTGAAACGGTGAAGCCGGGGTATGCGACCGCAAATGTCTGCTTAAGCGCATCCGCGAGCGACATGCCCGCGCTCCAGTCGAGCAGGATATTGCCGGGGTTGTCGACCGTATAGACACCCGGAATCACGACGAAATCAAGCGTCTGGTCCACACCCTCCCAATTTCCGAAAGACTGGAAGATGGTTCCCTTCAGGATCGTGCCAGCCTGCGCCGGGTTGACCAGGGGAAGGCCGGCTCGCATGCCCGCCTTCAATTCCAACGTCATCCCGGCGAACTGCTGCGCTTGCGTCAAATCCTGAAGTGGTATGCCATAAACAGTGACTGTCGAGGCTCCATTCGGCGTCCCATATGGCCCAACAAGCGCGTCGTATTCGATATTGAGCGCCGCGGGGTCGTAGATATTATTCGGGTGAGAAGTGTATGTCCTGAACGGCGTCGTGCTACCTTGGGGCGTGATCGTCAGAGAATAGAATCGGCTCACGACGTAACCTCAAAATTCCCTGTGTCGGCTCGGTATAGCAGAGTGCTGGATTTGAAAATCCCCGGAGCCAGCAGAATGTCGTAACCGAGCGGCGATCCCACAAGCGCGCCCGACCAAATCGCCGTACCGGACTGATCCTGCAGCGACGCATACCACCGCTGGCCGAAGATGTTCCAGGTTACGACGAGTTGATAGCTGACGTTGTCCAGCGTCACCGTCGTAGAGAAGGGCGGCGACGCTGAATTGTTCGGCGAAAAGGCAATCAGCGTAGTGCTCATAGGGGCGACGAGAGGTACTGATTGACCACGCCAGTCAGGTTGGTGATGTTGGATACTGCGTTCTGAGCCGCAGATCCAACCGCGGTTGCGGCGCTAGACCATATCGACGCGCCAGCAGTCGTTGGTGCGGAGATTTGCGCGCCAGACGACAGCTTGCTCATCAACGAGTTGTAAGCGCTATTGGCCTGCATCTGTGTGACGAGCGGCTGGATGAAGTCCCATTGGGCTTCGATCTGCTGTTGCTTTCCGCCGCCGCCAGTCGTATCCGTGACGCTCTGCAGAAGGCAGTTGGTGTACACGTACCAGGGTGTTGCGATGTGATACAGACCGCCAGCGGCGTTGTGGGCCACCAGCGAGTTTTGCAGCGACGTCCAGATGGCCAGCTTGGTCAGGTAACCCGCCGTGTCCTTCACCGGCGCAATCATCTTCAGAGAGATGGTCAGCGGCTGCTGAATCGTCGAATTCGCGGCCACCGCCTGATTGGCGAACGGATAGGTCGCAATCTGCTGATTGATCAGCGTCGATCCGGGTATCGGGATGTACGTGGCAAAGAAGTCATCCGTCGAGATACCGCCGGTCGTCAATGCACCTTGAGCCGCACCCAGCGCCTGGCCGCCCAGCGCAATGATAGGCAACATTCCGCCGAGCGTATTTGCCGCAATCCCGCCGACCAGAATAATGGGACTCCGCTGGAACGCGAGGTCGTACACATTTCGGAACGCATCGGAGATTATTGCCATATCAGTGCTGCGCTGCGTTCATTGAGGTAGCCACGCGGGCCGGGGTCGAATTGGTGATGTTGATATTGACGTTCTGACCTTTGCGCAGCATCAACTGGGTGATTCTTGCGATGTAATCCTGAGTCTCGCGAGGTGCGTGTGATTCCCAGTTAGCGCCGTTCTTCGCAATGTCTTTGTCCAGATTGCCCATTCCCCAGTTGTAAGCGGCAAGAGCTTTGCGGACATCGCCACCATACCGATTCAGCAGGAACATGTCGTAGCGCCTCGCGGCGTCCTGAGAATCTTTCAGGCTGTTGATGTCGCCGCGGCCCCAGTCTTTCCAGGTATCCGGCATGAACTGCATCGGACCTCGAGCCCCCTTGGGGGACAGGAGATTCTTCCCTCGTGCCGATTCAACGGTGTACTGAGAGTCGATGATCCCATCGAGGCTTGGCGCGCTTAGCGTGCCGCCATTTCCGGAGAAGAAGTCTCGGAGACCGTAGCCGAACCGGGCCAAGCCGCCGACAACGCTGTCTTTGGAGCCGGCCGCCTGTTCTCTTGATACGGGCGGTCCCTCCAGGGCTGCTAGAACAGCCTTCGCCTCTGGACCTGCCACCTTCAGCAAATTGACTGCCGCAGCCGCCGCCGCATCACCCATCGCCTTCAGTTCAGGCGACATTTGAGCCAACTGTCCGTTGAACTCATTCATCACCTGAGCCCAATCGGACTTCAGTGCCGCCTTGACGTCTGATGCCTGGTCGGCAGTACCCTGATCAATTTCGTTGCGTTTGGCGTCCGCGATTTCCTTCTGCTGGGCCTTCATCCAGTCCGAGTCGCTGTAACTGGCACCGGTACGCAGTTGCTGAAGCGACAGCATGTCCGTGAAACCGTAAGCCTGTGCCATGGACGCTGCGGGCATCCCCGACTTTTGCCACTCCCGATACTTGCTGCTGGCTGCTCGAGCGAAGTCATACGTCAACTGCTCGGCGTCTTCGTTCTGAATCTGCTGCGGCGTAAGGCCGGCCGCCATGAAGGCCCGCCATTTCGTCACGTCGCCTTGTGCGTTAGCGACATTTCCGAGATCCGATGCACCGAGGCCAAACTTCTCGAAGTTGGCACCGAAAGCCTGAGTCTGACCGATCCGGAGACCAAGCCCGCGGGCCTGAAGATTCTGGCCGGCCAGTGCATTAGTTGAGGCGAACACGGCTGCCGGAAAGGACATCAGCGAACCGCCGATTGCTCCCAGTTTCAGGAGCATGCCGCTCATTTTCGAGAAGTCTGTGTGGACCGCCTTCGAGAACTTCGCCATGCGGCCCATCTGAATGGCGCCGTCTTTGGTCTTCGTGTTGAACTTGTCTTGCGCGCCAGTCGCCTTCATCAGTCCCTGGGTGATCGCATTGGCCTGAATGGCTGCGATCATAAGGAATTCTTTCGACGTTCTGGACGACTTGGAGAAGTCCTCCATGCCCGAACCGGCATCGTCGATAGCTCCGGTTACCTTGGCCCAATCCTCGGGCATCTCGGCGAGCTTCTTCTGATAGTCCTGAAAGAGAGCATGGAACTCGCGAAACTGCGAGTCGTTGATCTCGATGTCGACAATTGCTTTTTGCGTCATGCCGGTCGCTTAAGCGCCTCGATGAGGTATCTCTGACGAAACTGCTGCGCCGTCCGATACGGGCTGTCGTATCTCTCGAACACCTCGCCGAAACCCTCGCCAGCGATGTAGTTCAGGATGGAATCGACGATGGTGTCTTTGTCGTAGGCGCGACCTGCGTCAATGTCGGCAAAGAGGCGAGGAATTCCGTAGGTGTGGATGATGTGATCGACGCACCCAGAAATTCGGCTGTTCCCTTCGCTGCTGTTGCCCTGTCCGCCTTTCTCGCCAGGGCATAGTGAGATGTAAAAAAAACAATGCCCGACAGCGCCTCCTCCCAGTCTTCCGAGTCGATCTTTCCGCTCGAGATGGCGGTCTCCACCGGGAGTTGATCCCATCCGTGGGGGCCGGGGCAAAGAATCGTGGTGAGGCGCTTGAATTCGGCGAAGAGGGCTTCCCAAATTTCGTCTTGGATGTTGCCTTGTTCGTCGACCATGCCAAGCGCGGCGGCCTCCTTGCGGCATTCATCCCGGAGCGTAAGCGCCGCAATACGGGGGCCTGCGCTCATCAGATAGGCCGAACCCTTGCTCTGAAGCGCGGCCTTCGTCGACGCTAGAACACGGTAGTGCTGCTCGAAAATCGCCCGGGAGATCGGCACGTGGAATGCGTAGATGCGAACCACGTCTTCCGTGACGTCTTTGGTGACGGGCTTGCCGTCAACTTCTTGCGTGACCTTCCGGATAGCTCTTTCCGTTATCACAGGCAACACAAGATTGCGCCGTTCGTCGATCTTCATTCTCAATCCCTTCAACTGAGCCTTATGAGAAGCCACGGCAACCGGTAAGGTGCCGGCTTTTGGGTCGCGTCCCTAGCCGTGGCGTGAGGGTGTTACGTGAATGACCACAATGCGGAGTTCACATTAAATGACCCGCGCAACGTGACCCGTACAACAGGATCAGTGCCGTCATACGCACCCGGCGAGATCATGCGGATGCCGGTGTCATTCAGCGTAATGGCGGGGAATGCTGACGTATCGCTATGGATCGTCACATCGCCCAGCACGCTTGTGTCTTGCGCCTGCGCCAGCCAGTTAGCGGCAAGAGCCTGTGAGCGCAGCAGACCGACCGTGATGGTAGCCATCACATACGGCTCAGGCGAATTGACAACGCCAGTCGCCGTCTCGATCTGCTGGTTGAAATCGCCCTCGAATTCGATATGGGCGAACGACTTGCCCATGTATTGACTCGTGATGTTCAGCGTCGGGAAATCGGCGATAACGACGGAGCATCGGACGCGATTAAGCGGTCCCGCATTCAGATAGGGATTTGCCATGTTGCGTCCTTAAGCGACAAACTGCACAGCGTCGAGCTGGAATGTAATGGTCAAAAATCCGTTCTGACCTACTACCGTCGCAGCAAAGCCGTTATAGATGCCCGCGTTGTAGTCGTTGGGATTTTCTGTGGTGTATTGCGCAAACGGAACGGCGGTGACGACCACGCTCAACGCACAGCCAAACTTGACGGCAGAGTTGCCGACGTTTTGTGCTTTCGCGAGAAGCGTATTCACGCCGCTTTGGTCATAGAGCAGCGGGGGATTGCTGTTCGAGCCGTTGATGATTGCCGCGGCGAGAGCCTGCTTGACCTGAATGCGGAACCAGTCGATGCCGTACCACCACGCGGCCTGCTCACCGTCCATCGTCGTGCCCTTGAATACGCACGCGGTGGAAATGCCGCCCTCGGCACCAGTGAGAATCAGGTTGCCGTAGTTGGTCAGAACCGTGTTGATGTTCGTCTGGTTGCCGACCTGCGCCCAGGGCGTCACGCCATAAGCGTAGCGGTACGACATCGGGGCCAGCGGATTCGACGAGCCTGGTTTGTTCGCCAGCCAGTTGTAGAAGTCCACCGACAATTGATGCTCGGTCGATGCCTTCGTCGGGCTCGGCACCTGCGCGTACACCGCCTTGTTATTGGCGTAGTTCGGCAGATTCGAAACGGTTGTCGTGACGAAGAAATACGTCTGGCCGCTGGGGCTGTCGTAGTTCGCCGTCATCGTGTTCAGGGCAGCAGACGATGCTGCGTCCCACGAGGCCGGCAACAGATACGCGTAGAACACCTGCGGATTGCTGTTTGCGGTGATCCACGTCTGCAAAGCAGTGATTGCCGATGCAGCCGTGGTCTGCGCGCCCAGTTCGAGCACATAGACGCCGACCGAATTGCCCTGCGCAAAGAACGTCGTTGCCGAGTTGCTGATGAAGCCAGCGTTCGACGGCAGATACGTTCCCGGAACCGTCTCAGTGCCGGGGTTCGTGGCGAGGGCGAACGTGAAGGTATTGGCGCCCGTGACCGTTGCCACATACGTGCCGTTATAGGCAGCAGGCGTTGCGCCAGCAATAGTCGTGGTGAACGTCTGGCCCGTCGAAAGGCCAATGGTCGCCGCAGTAGTTGCCGTGACCGTGCCGCTCGACCAGACCATGCCGGTCAGAGCCAACGGCGTTGCGAGAAGCGCCTGAACTGCGGAGAGCGTTCCGCAATACTGGTAGGTACCAGCAGTAAGCGTCGTGCCGCCCGCAGACACAATCGCGCCGCTTTGCTGAAGCTGCGAGACGGTCGGCGCGCGCGTGACGGTCGTATTGACCGTTACGATCGTCGGTGTGATTGTGGTCGCCATGTGGGCGGTCTCCAGCTATTAGATGTAGTTCACAGAGACGGTGCCGCCCGTACCCGGATCAACCACGATGCCGTTCGCACACGGCCAGTCGAGAGAAATGACCGTCCCGACGACCGAAGTGGCGGGACCGGCATAGATGAGGTTTGCTGTGGCGGCGCCGCTGGTAGTGGCGACGTCGTAGACCTTGACTGCGGTCGAGGAAGCGACGTTGACGACGACTTTGACAACCCGTCCCGCACTCGCCTTGACTGCGGTGAGGGCGGTGACGTTATAAACGCCTGTTTTGCCCGAGGCGATGAACTCGTTGCCTTGAGCATCGACCTGGTTCATCACAAATTTGCCGGACGGATTGACGGCGGTTGCTGCATTCAAAGGTGCTTGGGGCATGTCACGCTCCTGAAAAAGAAAAACCCCGCCGAGGCGGGGTCTGTGTGGATCACCTAACGTCTGTCAGGTGTTGATGGAAGAAAAACCAGCGGAGAGAATCAGCCGGCGCGCGATTGCGTCTGAGGTCGTCTGGAAATACCATGCGTCGATGTCGAGCGTCTTTTTCATCGCAATCACGTTGAGTTCGGATTGCGTGCGCTTGGCGTCCTTGATTGCTGGAGAATTACCGAACCCGAAGTTGTCCGTGTTCAGCGAGTAATCAATGAGATTTGCATAGAACTGTGTGGCCTGCTGATTGGTCAGGCCATACATCGTCAACCGAACCTTGTCCTTCGCGAGCTGCGAGCTGGGCAGATCGTGCAGGGGCGATGCGCCAGAATTCGGCACTACCGTCCCGGGCCAGACGTAGATCGGGAAAGATGGCGCCTCTGTCGCATCCGGTTCGACATGCGCAACCACATAGGGCGGCACGACATTAGCCGGAACCAGATACGACGGATAAACAGGCAACTGTGGAGTGCTTTGTGCGAGCCAGATCGGCAGACTATTGGAGACAATCGGCCCGGCTGGAAGATCGGCTTCACTGTCGATCAACTGCGAGGCAAGCGCCGGATAGACCGCATTCCCAACGTAGTGATATAGGTTGGCTTGCCGGTAAAGCGCGCCTCGAGCGTTGAACGAGAACCGGATACCGTCGATCACACCGATAAACAGATCGGTCGGAGACGAGTCGTTAAACGCGTCGATCTGGCTTTTGGCAGTGAAAACTATGCGATTGATGTCAATCGTCTCGTCTTCATTCTGCTGCTGATCGGTAACCTGGTGTAAAGAACCTTCAACCGTCTGAGTGATACCGGTATTGACCCAGAAAACATACCCGTCGGCGGGCATGATTGACTGACTGTATTGCGTGAAAGTAATTGCCTGCCTTTGCGACAGTTCGTCAACCCCGTCCGCCAGCGTGCTCGCCAACTGGCTTTGCGAGCTTAGCGATTCAGCGATAGATGGCATTAATCAAACCACGCGGTGAGCGTTGACCAGTAAAGGGTTGTGTCCATGAACGAGGGACGGCGAGGATTGCCCTTGGCATACGGATGTTTCAGGCGGTGATTGACGCCATTCAAAGCCGCCTGGGTTGGTACGCCCTCGATCCCCATGTGCTCGACTTCCTGCAACGAGATGAAGTTTTTCATCATCGTTGTGATGGAAGACTCCGCGCCAGCGAATGGATTTCCTGACGGATGACCACCCATCATCATTGTTTCGAGTTGACCGGCGATGGAATCCTCGAGCGCCTTGGCGATGTCAGGGAGGCGCGCAAAGGCAAAGGTGTCTAGCACACCGTACTTTTCTTCGAGGATTTCCGCCACTTCTCCAGTGGTCTTGGTGGCAGCGCTTTTCTCGGGCTTCTTCTTGCCTTTGCCCGCTTGCACGCGCTCCACATAGGGAAGGTCAATGACCCCTAGATGCAACGTGATCCGGTTGGGAGGAGCAGCCGTGGTGCCGACGTGGACGGGCGAATAACTTCCGCCGCCCTCTGCCACTGGCATGCCAAGATCTTTTGCTGCCATGATTCACCTTAAGACAAGCCCCACACGTTCCCGGCGTCCTGCTGCATGGATAGCCATTGCCGCCCATATGGATCACGTAAGGCTTGCAACTGCCCAAGTGTCAGGCCCTTCAGGAAGTCCGGCGAAAGGAGCGAATCGGATGTGCCTTGGTCGGCTGCCGAATTGACCACGCCCGGGGTAAAGCTGGTCAGTTTCATGTCCGCTCGCGTCTGTGCGAAAAACGTCTGACCAGGCTGATCGGGGCACCAGTTCAGCAGAAAAGAAGTGGCAAGGCAGTAGACCGCAAAGCAGTAATAGTCCTGCCCGATGGCATACAACACCAACAGCGTTTTCTCTTCAGCGTAGCTGAGCGCCCATGTGATATACGGGCTATTTGATGGCAACGCATCAGTCGGAATGCCGGCTACTGTAGTGAGGAATGTGTACAGATCGGCGGCATTGGGAGCCGCCTGTGTTTGCCACGGGGCGAGCACGCCCATACCAGGCAGCGGCGGGAAGCAGGGCGTGCACATATTTCCTCTTAGCTGCGACGGGGGCGCCCGCGGCGACGTTCAGATTGAACGGGCTTTTCATCGCCCACGGTGATGACTTCGTTGATCTGCTGCTCCACGCCTTTCTGCTCGACTTCCTCGAGTTCCACGGCAAACTCAGCGATCTTCGAGTCGGTTTCCTGGGCCGCCCGGCGAAGCAGATCGTCAGCCGCTGCGGCAGATTCCTTTCGCACCTGCAGCGCCTGGTCGACGAGCGCATCCTCGTTGTTCGCCATTCCATTCACGAGGCGATCAAGCGGGATCGGCTTGTCGAACTGATAGCACTGCCCGATGAAGCCGCCCGTGGAATCAATCTCCGCCACAGGGATCAGCCCATACATGCGATGCTGATTCACGATGCTTTCGTGATCGGCACGCGAGCCTTCCTGATAGATGCTTTTCTGCTGGCCAGGAGGAATTTCAACGACGACCGGACGAGAGACACGTTCAACCCAGAAGTGAAGCTGGAAAAGCTGTTTTGTGAGATTTGCGACGAATAGAGCCATGACATTCCCTGTTGGTTATCCCTGTATTGGAGTCTGCGGAAACGTGACAGGGGGCACGCTTGTCGGTTGCGCAACCTATCCGCAGAGCTGACCGTTAGAAGCCTGCCGAAACGATCGTCAGTGCTTCCGGGCGCGGCGCCCAACCCGACGTCGAGCGCAGTTCCGACACGACGTCAACAGCACCCGCGGGAAGCGGAGCGATGATTTCGGTCGGCGCGGCGCGGTCAACGAGTTGCAGCGACGTCGCGTCAAGACCCGGCGTGAGTTCGGCGAACACGTTGGTGTTGACCTTGTTCACGCGGTTCTTCTTCACTTCCGGCATGGAGATGATGATGACGTCCGTGCCGCCAGCACCCTTGCCGATGAGCGTGTCGTCGCAGGTCCAGACGATTTCGTCGCTGTTCCAGCCTGCCACGTCATCCACGAGGCCGCGGACCGACTTCGAACCGGCGCCTTCACGCTGGAATTGCGTGAGTTGCACGATGCCGTAGTAGCTGATCGCCTGCATGATGCGCTGGGTCGTCAGCACCGTGAAACGTGCCGGAATGCCGACCGTCATCGTGCGCGTCTTGATCGCTGCGATTTGCTGTGCGAGGAAGAACGCCAGTGCGCCGTTGTCATACGTCGAAATGGTCGTGTTGCCGTTCGGGTCAGCCGGCAGGTTCAATGCCGTTGCGCCGTTGGTGTTCATCAGACCTTCGCCGTTCGCCGGGTTTGCGCCGTACAGCAGCAGATTGCGCTGTTGCTGGAACGTGCCCTGACGCATTGCCAGGCGGTGGGCTTCCACAGTCGACGCGCCAACGCGGCCGAGTGCAGCCGTGTCGTGATGGTCGTATTCCGCACGCGAGCGGATCATGTACGTCGGCGTGCTGATCTCGCTATAGACCACCGAGCATGAGGGAAGCTGGTTTGCGACGAACTGCCCAGTCTGCACTTGCGTGCGGACGTCGAGGCGTTTGATGTAGACGGCAAGGTCTCCGTCACCCAGACGCACGAGCGGATCGCCCGTTGCGATGGTGTCGAACGCGCCCGAAGCCTGCTGGTACTGAAGCAGAATTTCGGGGACCATATAGTGCGGGTTGACCCGGATTTGTGCCGGTACGATATTGGCCATGTTCTGTCCTTAGATCTGGATGAGGGCCGCGTAACCCGAGCGATTCCAGGTAGCTGCACCAGTGGTTGCGTTGTACGAGACGGTCATGCTGTTGCCAGCGTTGATGTCGAGGATCTTCACCGGCAGTGCGCCCGTGCCGTAGTTCAGGACGATCGTGCCCGTCAGGGAACCGGTGGCGATCGCGCCCGAAGCAGCCGTGATCTGGATCGAGAAGTGCTGGTTGTCGGTGAAGGCGGAAACGGTCTGGTTGCCGTTCACGAGCGATGCGCCCGTGCCGGTCACGCCGCTGATGTTGATCAGATCGCCAACGGCAGCTACCGGCGAGGCAGCAGCCATGACAATGGCGATCGTGTACACACCGTTCGAGTACGACGAGGTCGCCGACGTCACCGAATAGGTGGCCGTCGACGCGTCATACGGCTGCAACACCTGGTTGTTGAAGTCCCAGGAAACCTGTTGCGTGATCAGCCCGCCATCCAGCGAGACGAGCGACGGGTCCATCGCCACGGCGATGCGCGCGCCCGAGCCCATGCGGAAGAACGGCACGGTCATGCCTGCGGCGCCTGCGGTCGGAACCGGGCTTTGCGGCGAGCCAACCCACGCATACGCGTTGTTGAAAACCGAGAAGCCCGTCAGGTTCGATTGAGCCGTTGCGGCGACAATCGTGCCGCCGAGCGTGCGGTCATAGCCAGAAGCTGGGGCGACGCTCTCCGAGATTGCCATGCCGCCCCAGATCGGGCCGGTGGCGCTTGCCGAAATCGAGCCGGTTGCGAGGGCGTAGCGCACGGCAGGATCGTCCATGTAGACGCCCTGCACATAGCCTGCGCTTTGTACGGAAAACGAGCCTTGAGCATTCGTCGTCGCGTACGGGTAAAAAGGGGTATTCAATGCCATGATTACCTTTCCAGAAAAGAAAAAGCCCGCTCAGTGGCGGGCTTCGTTGTGGCGACGAGTGCTTTAGTGCTTGGTATCACGCACGATGTTGCCGTGCATGCGGGGAGCGCGGAAGTCATCCATCCATGCGCCAGGGCGGCCATAGAACGTCGTGACCTTGTGGCCCGTGCCGGTGTCGCGCGTGACGGCGCGAAGGCCCGCTTCCGGGGCGACGGTCGGATGAATCGCCGCTTCCATCGAGTCCGCGTAAATCGCCGCTTCTGCGATCGCGAATACCGATGCTTCCAGGCCAGCCAGATCGACATCCTTCCATGCTGCGCTGTGCTGTTTCATCGGAGCTGCGAGACGCTTCTTGTATGCGAGAACGTCTTCGCCATTCAGTGCCCGCGGAGCCTGCTTGCCGAATGCGCCATATACGCTGTCAGCTTTCGACTGGGCGTCGGCGAATGCGGCCTGATCTGCATCAGTGAGAGGCTTCGGCGTGAGCGATGCCGTCATTGCCAGCATCTTTTCTAGTTCGCCAACGCGAGCGAGCAGAGCGTTTTCACGCTTGGCCGCATCAGCCTTGGCTTCTTCTTCTTTCGCTTCAGCCTTCAATTTCGCAGCCTCCGCTTCCTTGTCCTTGGCGTCGTCGTCCGCTTTCTTTTCGTCCGAATCAGCCTTCTTGTCACCGACCGACATTTCCTCAGCCGGCATGGCATCGGCTTTCTTGTCGTTCTTCTCGTTTTCATACGAGTCCATGCGCTTGCACAGAGAATCGACAGCCGACATCAGCTTGTCCCATTTCTCAGAATCAGCCTTGGCCTTTTCTTCCTCGGCGTCGGCTTTCGCCTTCTCCTCAGCGTCAGCCTTGGCCTTTGCTTCGAGTGCTTCCTTCGCCTCGGCGTCCGCCTTGGCCTTACGCTCTTCTTCAGTCATCTCAGGTTCCTGAACGTTAGTGGTAGATACGCCAACAGGCGGACCGCCCTTGTCCCACACGCCAACCTCGCAGATCGCGATGTGGTCGAGCAGTTTTGGGTTTCCCTCAATAAGACCTTTCTCACCGTTGTCGAGGGTTACGACGGTGTTTTCCAGCTTCGGATTACGGAATACGACGTTTGGAGACGTTGACAACTGCTCGTTGGACATCATCGTCGCGGCAGCTTCGTTGTAGATGCGGACGATCGCCCACACCTCGTCGCCCTTGATGTAGGGCAACATGACCGAACCAACAGAGCGCTTTTTGAATTCTTCCGAATTCAGATTCGCGTTGTCTGGGTGGTCGATGATGACCGGCAGGCCATTGCACCGCGCTAGGAATTCTTCATTGAGATATTCCTCAGGCGGCCGGTAGACGTATTCCTTGTCTTTGGATCGGTACGATGTGCCTGTACCCGTGATGCGGATGTCGAACATCCACATATTGATGAAGAACTGGGGCGATGAATATTCGCCTGCGACCATTGCTCTAGCGAGGTCTGTCTCCGTCATGTGAGCTTTGCGGACCGCCTTGAATGCGTCCGACTCAAGCACGAAGCGACAGCCGGGATGCAATGGTTCGGGCCACGAGCCAAGAGGCGACCACAGGAATTCCGTGCTCTCGTCGCTCAACGCAACGTCGAACGGCCGCGACTCGTTGTAGAACGTCGTGAACTCGACTGAGCCATCATCAGACTTGCCCAGTTCGATGAGTTTGTGAGGCTCGTAGCCGGTTTCCTCCTGAGTCTCACGACGGGCGGCTTCCTCAGGCGTTTCTCCGTCTTCGATGTGCCCACCTGGGAAGGCCCATTCTCCGGGGTGATCGCCACCGTTGCCGCGTCGCAGAAACAGCACGTTGCCGTCCGCAACGATCAACACGCCGGCTGCTTTCACCTTGTCGGAATCCGCCTTGCTGCGACCCGCTTCGCGCATTGCAATTGCGATACTTTGGTCTTCGGGGTGGCCCGCTTTGCGCAGCTCTGCGATGTTGTGTCCGACCGTCGCATTGGACGATCCTTTCTCTAATGGCATCTCATGCTCTCATTGCGGCTATCTTCGCGCGCGCCTCTTGCAGTGCCTCGCGCCCTTTGGCTGTCACCATTTCATCGGGAAGGTCGCGGATGTTGTACAGATACTCGTAGGTGCACGAGCAGTACACTTCCTCGGCGGGCTGCGTGATCTGATCGGTGTAGCCAGCGGGGCCGGCCTTCATCAGCCCTTTCTCGATCGCCCAGTTGCCGCGGATCGCATAGACCTTGCTGTCCCTGTCTTTATGGTCAGGGCGGAAGTGATAGCCGGCCCTTCGCCATTGCGAATGCCATCGCGCAGCAATGGCGCCTCCGTCCGTCGCGATGATGTCGTTCAGCGCATTGACGAACTTTGCCGACTGGTCAATGACACACCGCCGCTCCTCAAAGGGCAGCGACGTGAGCGCCTTGCGGATGTTTTCCTTAACCTCTTTTTTCTCGACCGCACGGCTGCCGCCAGCAGGGATCGAAGAAGCCCAGCCAGCGAATCGTTGAGTCGTCTTTTCGACCATTGCCTCACGGTTCAACTTGATGAGGCTGCGCGAGACCATCAATCGGCGGTCCAACTCACTGCGAAGTGTTGGCTTGAGACGATCAATCGTGAAGCGAGGAATTCCCGGATGCTTCTTGATGATCTGGCCATCGTCGATCATCTGCTTGTAGATGCCGCCGAGTGCCCGCGTCAATTCAGCGTTCAGCACGCTTTCTGGCGTCAGGCTTTCGATAGCCGCACGTCGGATCTGATCGGTCCAGTATTGCAACCGCTCGACGCTATCAAATCCGTTTTCCTCGAAATCGCGAATCGCAGCAGTGACGGTTTCGAAAAATGTTGCCATCAGGATCGGCCGGAGAACGGGGGCGGGGCATCCGGGTCTTGGTCCGGCTCAGGGGGCACGTAGTTCTTCAGATCCTCGTAGTCCAGCACAAGCGGATTCGAGAATAGGTGCTTCGACTCATTGATGTTATTGGCTGCCCACTCGATCAGACGGGCTCTGTTGTCTGGGTCGAGATCAGGCTTCAGGACCTCCAGTGCCGCGATAATGCTCTTCAGCTTGACGTCCTCAACTTCAACGAGCTTTGATTCAGGCTCGACAAGCAGAGAGGGCCATTCAGCAGTGAAGGCGTTCTTCCACTGATAGAAAGCCTGCTCGTAAGTGAGCTTTTTGTATTCCGGAATCGTCGCCTGGATTGTCGCGAAGAAATCTGGCGTCCATGCCAGATGCATGACGATATTGTCGAAGAAATCGTAGAGTGGCTGCATTTTCAGCCGCTCGTTGTCGATGTACCGAACGATTTCCTTCGCGTCTTCTGTTCCTTCGCCAAACCCTTCAGCATAGGATTCGGAGTTGAGCATCTTCGCGGGCTGAGGTACAGCCGCGGCGATGTTTTCGAGGATGTTCTTGCGGGCCGTGGTCAGGGCGCCATCAGCGTTCAGCAGATTGAGGGTTTCAATTGCCTCTTCAGGCGTGATGTTGATAACGTTATTGGTCTGCGCTTCCTTGACGACGTTGCGCTTGATGCCCTGCAGTATAGCCATCGCTCTGTCGGCGATCGAGCCAGGCTGCTTCATTTTCGCGACGATCACGCCAACTTTGCGCGAAACCATGTCGTCCGCGATCATCGTCTGCACGAACGATTTCAGCGGAAAGAGAGCGCGCTGATAGACGGAGCGGCCCGTATAGCCGAATGCCGAGTTCGTGTACTCGATGTACAGGGGCGCTTCGTTAAACCAGACGCAGGAGCGGGAGGGGTGATATTCCTGCCCGGCGGCCGTGACCATCGTTGGCTTCTGAAAGTCAGGCGCGTTCGGGTCCTGGTTCAGCACTAAAGAACCTGCGGTATTGAGCGGGTCTAGTGCATTGAAATAGAACTGTTGCGCAGCGATCTTGTTGAGGTCAATCGGCGTTTTGGTATCAACGCCCTTTGCCCCGCAGACAATGGCCGCCGCCCCGTAGATTTTCCCGAGGCGGGCCGTATTCGCGATGTAGCTATCCGCATTGATTTCGCGCCACTTGCGCTCGAACGCATCGCGCACCGGCTCTTCGGGACTGTTTGGAATCGAGATCTTCCGCGGCTGGCTCATCGCCAACTGGATCGGCTGATCGACGATTTTCCCGCCCAGCGGATGGAACGAGTAGATCTGTTTGCAGAGCTGGTAGCCCGGCTCGGCACCCGGCACCAGATCATCAGCCATCAGCAGATCGACCAGGCTCGATGACAGCTTGGAGCCTTCGATTGTGATTTCAGCCATTTGGATACCGTGGATTAATTACAGACCATCGCTGTCACCGAGGCCGATTGCGATGCCGTAGACGCCCGTGTCATACAGGTCGTCGGCTTGGTTCGGAATGCCGAGTCGATAGCCAAAGAATTGGCTAAGGAAGTGGTTCTGCGAGCGGCCTTTGTACTCAACGATCTTGTTGTAGGCGTGCTCGCTGATCTTCACGTCGCCGTGATGCACAAAGTCAGATACGCCTGTCCCGCGCGCGTCCTTGCTCATTGATGTCAACTTGCTGTCGATAGCCTGAGCCGGCCAACCACTACGGGCCGCACGCTGAAGCAGGGTGATGCCGCTACCCTTGTCCTCGACGAAGCTGCCAGCGCTACCCATACGCGCCCCGCAGAGCCGTGCCAATTCTTCGACACGCGACATGACGTTGGGAAACCACTCGGCGATCAAATCAGATTCAATCTGCGTGATATCCCAATCAAGAATGATCAGCTTGTGCCCGATGTGCCTGTTGCGTGCGAAGTAAGTCACGCCCGTGCCGTCGTTTTTGTCTCCCGCTTTCAGCGCAGAGTCCATGACAGCGAACACGTAATCGCAACGTTGCGGCCAGGGCACCGGAGTGCCATCGACCAGCATGTTCTCGACCTTGAACAGCGTGCCCTCAAGCGGGCGGGGCAACTGCTGATAAAGCGACGCCCATGTACGGACATTGCTCTCGAACTGAGACCAGTGTTTCTCGCTGAACCATTGCGGCCAGAGGTACTCACCAATCTTGCGGCCGAGCGGATCGTTCTGGACCTCACAGCGCGCCTGCAGACAGACGACTTCCCAGACGTTGCCGTCGCGGCAAAGGATCGGGCCTGACTCACCTTTCCAGTCCTCGGGAAGGATGCGGCCGGCGAGGTCGTCTTCGTGCCATCGCGTCTGGATAATGACGACCCAGCCGCCCGGAATCAGACGGGTTTTCAGGTCGTCGTTATAGGCGTCCCACGTCTTGTCACGAATCGTTGGGGAGTCAGCCTGCTCACGGCCTTTGACCGGGTCATCAATGATGATCCCGTTCGCGCGGTTACCCGTGACCCCGCCGAGGATGCCGGTTGCGATGTATTCGCTGCCGTTAGTCAGGGAAAACTCTTGTGCTGCCGACGATTCAGTCGTCAACTCGCAGCCGAAGATGCCCTTGAACCGCTTCTGCTTGATGATTGAGCGTGTGCGTCGACCCATCTTGCGGGCGAGATCATCGCCATAGCTGGCGAGGATGACCTTCCGGTTCTTTTCCGCACCCAGATAGCGGGAGGGGAACACGACCGACGCATATGTGCTCTTCGCCGAACCAGGCGGCATGAAGAACATCGCCCGGCCGTGCGGCGTCTTGCTGACTCGCTCCATCGTCTCGAGAATGAGGCGATGGTGCTGAGCCATCGTCGTTTCGACGGGCTCGAAGAATTCCGTGTCCGGATCTTCTCCGGCAGGCTTGCCGGGAATTTCGATGGCGTTGGCGTAGTCGAGTACGTTAGCGCGCGCTCTACGTCTTATCAGAAGCTCTCGCGCTGCCTCCTGCTGCGATAGCGGCGAGTTGTTCATCAGTCATGTCTTGTAGATTCGTCGGAATCAGCGGGGCACCATCCTTGCCGGTCATCTCACGGCGGTTGGTGAAAGAGCCGCCCGATTCCTTGGCTGCCTGCTCGAGCAATTGAGCGGCGAGAGCCGCATTGCCGCGACTCGCAGCGTTCTGATAAAGCCGGTCGAGCGCGCGCAGCCGGAAGTTCTGGTTGGCGATCGGAATCGACGCCTGATCCTCAAGAAACGCCTTGCGCGTCGCATCGAAAATCTCACGCCATTTCTTGCTGAGACTGCGCCCGGAAAATTTGGTCGGGTCGTATGCGGCGACCTGCATGCGCTCAATCGCGATGCCGAATTCCTCTTTTACTGCGTTCGCCACCTGAGTCGGAGTGTCGAAACACGCCAACGCCTGTACGACAAACGCTTTCACGTCGTCGGTGAGCGTTGCCATGATTGAATTGTCTGTACTGGTACTGTATTGGTTATGCCGCTCTTAGCAGGCAAGTCCCGCAAGCCTGAGCGATGTTGAGTGAGCCAACCTCGGGAGCGCGTCGCGATGCCTCGATCAGCTTGGCCGTTTCGCCTGCGCCAATGCCGTATCTGCGGACGATGCCGACGAACTCTTCCACGTCGTGCCCGCGGATGCCAAGCTTCGGTGCCCCGTCTTTCGTGAACGCTGGTGCGCCAAACTCATCAGTCTTCTGGGCTATGTGATAAAGCTCATGCTCGATGAGCGCACACCATTCGATGTCGGAACACTCATTCGCGTAAAAGGCGTCAAGCGTGATGAGATAGGTCGGGACGCGCCCGAACCACCCATGCATCTGTTGCTCCTGTCTGCCTTTCTGCCAGGCGCCGCATCGGAACGTCACTTCTTCGCACTGACCGACAACCCGGCGCATCTGCCGACTGTTCTCTTGCGCCGCCCAGAGGAATTCGACGTCTGCGTCCTTCAGGTGGAAGTGATCCGGGTTGTAGAGCGGTGAATGCTCACTAAGCAGCGTTTGATGCACCCATTGGGCGACGCCATCGGCAGGCATAAATCGCCGGAACCAATTGCCTGCGTCGAACAGCGTTTTGGGTGGCAATGGCCTCTGAGCGAATGTTTCCACCTCAGGGATCAGCTTCTTGCGTGCCATTTTTTTCTTGCGGCTCGTGGGCGGTTAGCAGAATTTAGTTCACCCGCCAAACCGGGATAGCTCCGCCCGCCACGTTCTGCGCATTCGGATACGTGGCAGCGTGCGCCGGCAGAGTAGTGGCGTCCCATATGGGGATTGCGCCGCCATCCTGCCCCTGATCGCTTGGGAACGGCCCATTGCCTGTCGGCGCACTCACGACACGCACGGGAATCGCTCCGGCTGATTTCGATTGGTCGCTGGGCCATGGGCCAGAACCGGGCTGAGCCACGAACACAACCGGAATCGCGCCGTTTGCCTTGCTCTGGACGCTAGGCCAAGGTCCGTTGTTTGGCTGCGAGACCAGATAGACTGGTATTGCGCCTGCGGAAACGTTCTGTGCGTTGGGGTAGGTCATGGGGTCACCTCGAACATCTCTGGCACAACCGTGTTGCGCGCTACCTCGCCATACTTGACGTGATAGGTGATTGCCTGTGCTGAGCGCTCCGAGACATAACCGCGACGGGCAGAGTGGGCGTCGTTCGCCGCCAGCGTTCGGTGCTGAACTACGGTCACGCCGTTGTGCTCTTTCTCGTCCTTGTGGTGCTGGTGGCCGGTGTGAATGACGCGCTTGGTTGTCGCTCCCCACATTGCCGGAAATTTCGCGGCAAAGAGTAACGGCATGTTTTCCTTCCGGGTCAGGTGCCCATGATGGAAGCCGAGCATGTTCGTGCCATGCTGCCAGGCGTAGTAGGGCGACTCGGAGTCGATCACCGTCACCCGAGGCTCGTCCTCATACAGCGCGCGAAACATGGCGCGAAGCCATACGCTCGAACTGAGGTCGTGATTCCCTTCCGCCATCAGGACGACAACCTTGTCGTGCCGCTCGAGCGCGAAATCTATGATGCGGCGCAGGACGCGGATAGCGACGCCCACGATCTTTGAATAGCGGCCGTCCTGGTCAAGGACATTCTGGTGCAGGGGAGTGACCGGCAACATGCCGCCCGAACCATCGCTATGCAGGAAGTCACCCAGTTGCGCGACAAATGCCGTGCTGGCCTTGGGAGCCGCTTCGATCATGTGCGCAAACGCTGACACCAGCGTGCGCTCAGCTATCTTCAAGTCCCAGTCCGCGCCGGTTTCCTTGCCCCAGGCAAGCATGCCAAGGTGGTAATCGGTGAATGTGTACAGGTTGCACAGTGCGTCACTGGTGCCTGACGGAATCGGCGCCGGCCTCACCCGCGGCAGCGTTTCCGCCATTGCATCAAAGGCTGCGCGGAGGATCTGTTCCTGCCGCGCCTTATCGGCCTTTGCCTTTACCCATTGGCCGGTCGGCTGTCCATCGGCGTTGAAATACGTCGACACGCCATCAGCGACGAAGCCATCCGGCACCGAATGCACGAAATGATGCTCGGGGCTATACCCCATCTTCGCCGCCCGCTTCTCCAGATTATCCAGAGCGCGAATCAGAATGCTGTGATGCAGCCCCAGCGATCTGGCTGCGGCCGTGGGCTTGCCGTGCTTCTCTAAAGCATCGAGGAAATCCCGCTCGCGCCCATCTGCGAACTCACGCAATCGTGGATCGTATTGTCGCGCCACAATCTTTCCCCTAAAGAGTTTCGATTATTTGACTGCAGCCTGAAACACGGGGAACACTTCCCGCATCAACCAGCCCAAGACGTAGGTGAACGACTCGTTATCCTCGCCAGAGGAAACAGGAATGCCGACATCGCCCAGCAGAAAGAATGTCGCGTGCGCCAACTCGTGGACGAGCGTGTCAACAGCCTTGTCGAACACGCCAATTGCATAGACCCGGCCATGCTCCTCGCTGTAGTAGCGCATCGCCAGACCCTTGCAGCCGTCTGTGCCAGTCACATCGCCAAACGCTGTCGCTGCCGTGTCCCACTCTTCAGCCGCAGTGCATAGCACGAGTTTGCCGCCGAAGATCGGGATCGGGAAAACCGGGATTCCGAGCCATTGCGCCGATGTCGTCTTGGGTTTGCGCGTCATCGGTCGCACCAAATAAAAAAGCCCGCCGAAGCGGGCAGATCATGACGACGAGGGGGAGTCGGCACGAAGAGACAGGGTGAAAGCTACTTTCGCGCGACCGCGTGACCCGTGGGTGGCTATCGCCAGGCGCGTCGCTAATTTCACCTTCGTGGATTGCGCCCGGCAGCCCCAGGTTAATGCGCTAACCGGTCGCGCCCCTCAGCAGATTAAGCCGAGCGCAATTCATGAAGGGCCTCGTTTCGTGAGGCGATCGGCCGCTGATCAGTTCGGCACCAGCACTACTTTCTTGGTGGGCTTCGTAGCATCCCGGTCCGCCGGTTGCTACACCTTGAATTGTCCGGTCTCTTCTCCCGGCATGTTCGCTGCATGTTACGGGTTCGCGCATCCGGCCTGCGCCCTGCGCTACCACCCTTGTTCGTGCCGTGTACGATTTCTGCGGCCTGTACGAAATTTTCGTACACGGGCGGAAAATCGTACAAGTTAGCTTGCGTCGCTTCCCATCTCAATCCCCAACAGTCAGTGGATGGCAGCATTGCGCTCTGCCTTGCATCAATCTCGCACACCACCAGCAGCGCGGACCGTAACTCACAAATCCCAGCCTTCCGCCAGGTCGATCAGTACTTGCGTCGTGCCCATGCTGATCGTGGCTAGCAGTAGGAGATACGCTGTCACCGGGTTCATCTGGTTTCCTCATTGCGCTGCTCATCTAGCATCCGCTGATCGAGGTCGGTACATGATCTGATGTGGCCGCCCGGCGATAGGCGAATCGCCGCGATCTCAACGTCCAACGCGTCCCTAGCCCATGCCAATGCCTTGCCAACATGCTGCCGACACGTGCCAGCGCCGGAGAACTCGAAACCATCGACAGTGATTGCGACGCCGCGCCTGTCGTAGTCAATTGTCACACGCCCGAACTGCTCAAGATCGCTGTAATCCAGATCCCTCAGCACCATCCCGGCCATACATTCCCCTTAACTCGTCTAAACGGCTTATGAGAGAAGCCAGCAGCGCCGGATCAAGATTTCGGATGCGCTGCAAATCGGCTTCAATGCTGTCTATCAACTCTTGCGGGTTCATTGCTGCAAATCCTTGCCGGTCTTTCCGGCTTGGCCCGAATTGCTCGGGGTGCCCTGAACGGACGCCAGAACAGGCTCAGGGGCGAAGAGGGCTTCCGCTGCACGGCGAGCCGCACTCCAGCCGGCCTTGACATGCAGCGTACCGTGTTTGCGTTGCCTTGCTTCTTCGGCCTGCTTTTGTTCCAATGCGCGCGATGGCTCCATGCCGAACGAGCGAGACTGGAATGTGATTGAACGGGCCATGACAGAAAGCAAAAAGCCCCACACTTGGCAGGGCTTGTTTTGTCTGAGCGACAAATTCCAGACTTTCAGAAATCATAGAGATTTAGCCCCCTTTACTCAACCACGGCGTTATCAACTTTTTAGTTGAGTATCAGGCGCCCCAATCCAGCTTCTTCGGCATCGGCGGGATTGCCTCCAGCGTCGCCAGGTTGATTACCGTGAAATGTCCGTCGCGCAGCCAACCGCCAGTGTCGATGTAATGCACGTTGCCCAGTATTGCGGGCTTCTTCAGCGGCGTATGGCCGACGATCAGGGCGCGAATGTCTGGCACGCCAGATTGGTCCTCTTCCTGAATGCGCTCACGAGACCATATCGCCGCCTCATAAACGGCTTTCCACATCGTGTTCGACATGTTGGCGTCGTCCAGCGAGACAACGAAGTCATGCCAGTTCGGGAAAGGGCAGTCGGCATGCACGATACCTATCAAACCAGACTCTGTTTCAACCTCAATGGCGATAGGGAGGGCTCCGAGTGCGCACGAGAATGCCATCTGCAGATGACGGGGATTCCCGACGTTCCACGCACCTCCATTGGCGCAATAATTCGCGGCATCCATGTTTCCGTTCGGGTAACGGATAGCCATGTCCTCGTGATTGCCACGCACCGCGTGGAACCACGGCTTGTCGATCCAGTCGAGTGCCATTTCCGAATCAGGACCACGGTCAACCAAATCGCCTACCGAGAAAAGCCGGTCTTTGACGCAGTCGAACCCAATTCCATCGAGAACCGTTTCCAGCACCTTGAAGTGGCCGTGAATGTCGCCTACAGCAAAGTCACGGCCGGCAGTGTTGCGCTCAAAGCGTTTGACGAAGCTCATTATTAGGCTCCCGCCAGCATCCGGTGATACGCCCGGTGCGCATTCGTGCGGAACGTCTTGATCATCTTGTGCATGCCCTGCTCGGTCACCTCCAACTCATCCGCCAGCAGCTTTAGCGGTCGCACGCGGTGCAGGTAGTAGCAGTAGAACGCCAGCTTCGGCCGTCCTTCAGGCATGCCGAGCAGCGCCAGGTTGAAATAGCTCGCACTGGCGCTCAGTTCGGCGTCAGGAACCTCACCTCCCGGAAGGTTTTGCAATCTCACCAAGAGATTCTGCGGGACGGGCGGGGCGAACAGGCGCCGCGATCTGTGCCACGAGGCCCATTTCAGACAGAACTCGTGGATGCGCTTGTCTTCGCTCTGCGCAATGGCTTTCCCTTCAGTCACAACGTCCATGCGAACCCCGCACCAAGTCTTGTGGATAACAACGCTATCTGAAGCCATTATTTTACGAGCTACTAAGGACAACTCAAAACGTCACCGCTCCTCTCCAGTGACGCCGTACATGTATATCGGCTCTTCTGGAACAGCCGCCTTTTCAACAACCGGCGCATCCCGCCACTTCCTCCGCATCGTCGGCGCCACATACTTGGGACGGTGGAGGAGGTACACCGCAGCAAAGACTGCGCAGTTGAATACGCCGAGGCCGTAGAAGCCGACGCAGAGTAGGACTGTTTTCATGCTTGCTCCTCGTCATCGGTAACGATCAGCGCGACCCGTTGGAATTGGTCGGTGATTGAGCCACCAACGCCCTTGATGGCTCCCCACTGGATTCCCCACTCAGGATGAGTTGACCAAACCTCCAGATCTCCATCGAGTCGCCGCAGTTCAGTTATCAGTTCGTTGACGGTCATGTATGATCCTCAGGCAATATTTAATGCGCAGGTTTTCTCGGCAGCTCGGATTAGCGCCTTCAGGAAATATTCTCCGCCCACGATAGCTCCTCCCATATCCAGAGCTATTGATCCGTCCTTCTTGCATTCCAGGACAATATGAGATGGCTCCGGCGCAGGGGTTCTTGCTATCTGATAGCGCATACCGGCCACGAACGTCGTTATGGGGACAAGTATCAACGCCACGTGCCACCATGCGATGTCACGAGTCGGCTTCGACGTTCTGCGCAACCGCTCCAGTTCCCATTGAACATACGCTGGCACTTCAAGTGGGTCGCCGACCGCACTGTCGAGATGCGGGTTATTTATGTCTTCATCAAATGCTGCGTCCCGGCAATCGGCGAGCGCCTTTAGCAAATCGTCGCGCTCTTCACGCAATTCTCCTTGTCGTGTTTCAAGCGCCTCATAATCAGAGTGCAAGACGTAGATACCGTTCTCCACGGGCATGCTGCTAGTTCCGTATCGTTTGACCATTTATGCCGCCTCCTTACCAATCCGAACCGCCGCCGCTCGAACCACTATCAAAGCTGCTTGAACTACTGTCGTAACTACTGCTACCACAGTCGTATGAGCTAGACGAACTGCTGTAGTCGTGCGCGTGATGCGACGAGGTATCGCAACCGCTAGAACTTGACCAGTCCGCGCTGTGGTGGCCGCCAGACGACTCCGGAGAAGAGTAGATTGACGTGTGCAGAGGATTAAATGGGCTGATTGGGCTCAGAGGATTCAGCGGATTAAGCAAGTCATTCGAGTCATCCGAGCGGCTAGCGCTGGACGCAAAGGTTGATCGCGTCGTGACAACAGTGCGCTTCCCTTCCTGCTTCTTGCGGCCGAATAATTTATTGAACAGATTCATGCTTCCTCCTCGTAACGCTTCCAAAAAGTAACGGTCAGTGAGTCGTACCCGTGATCACGCTTCAACGAGTCCTCAATATATGTAATTCGCTCAGCGCTATGAATCGGCTCCGTCGTGGTGAAGTCGCAGCGGCCGGTCATGTTCTGATTGCCTTTGCTGGCTTGGTAGCTGATGAAGTATTTCAAGGCGCCTCTTTTCGTTGTTCAATCCGCCGTTCCAACCTGCGGGCCTTCTTGTTCATGACCTTCTTGAGCCGCTGCAAGTACTCGATCGACCACTTCGCCGTCCACTGCATGGACTCGATTTCCTTGACGCGGTCTATGCCGATGCGTTCGATTAGGCCCATTCGGTAATTCACGGCGGCACCTCCAAGGTCACGATTGCATCTTTTGCATTGCAATCTGATGTTCGGCAGGTAGAAGCGGGCGTGAGGGGCGCTCCCGACTGACCTGTAATGCCCCGCATCCATCGCACCACCGAACCTCGCGTCAGGCCTCGCACCACACGAGATACACCCATGCCCCGCCAGAATGTCCCGCAGCCTCGCCACCTTGTTGACGACCGCCTGAGCCTCGGCAATCCACTCGCGGCGAGTCTTGAGTTTTGCTTTGCGCTCTGCGAGCGATTTGCGCTCCTCGCGATTGGCTCGCGCTTCCTTCTGGGCCCGCTGCCTGGCTGCGAGTGCCAGCCCACAGGCCGGCGAGCATACGGACTGCATTGTCCGAACGGGCGTGAAAACCTTTCCGCAGTCGCGGTTGCGGCATTTTTTGGGCTTAAGTGATGCGCGGATCACAAAGCCCTCGCTTCAGCGCGTCGATTCGCCTCGATGGTTCTCCAGCATTCGATCTTGGCTTCGGCGGCCACGATCATCCAGCGCAGCCTTTCTTCTTCCTCAGTTGCAGCCTGGAGCGCAGCCAGGATCTCGACATAGCCATCGTCGGCGTACGCTTCGCGCTCCTGGATCGCGGCTGTTTTGTGCCCGCGGATTTCGGCCGCCCGCATCAGCAGCGCTTTCTTGCTCTTGCGGAAGTTCTCCAGGTAGACGCGCTGGGCCTTGGCTTGCGCATAGGCCGGCGCGTTGTCTCGGATGAAGTCGAGCGCTCTAAAGATATTGATTTCGCCTTCTTCGGTCATGCCTGCTCCGTATCAGCGATCGTCCAATGCTTCGGATTCTTGTCGGCGTACTGCTCGCGGATCTTCGGCATGAGTGCTTCGAACTCGGCGCGGACCTTCGCGAGCTCGCCATTCAGGCTGGGCGGTCTGTCGTCGACCAGCTTTCCGGAGTGTTTCGCGTCTATGAGAATCCCCAGGCAGGCGAGGGCGTTAGCAAGGTGCGGCGTGCCGTCCGTAGGGTCGTTTTCCTCGCCTTCCCACCAGGCGTCGACGTGACGATCCAACGCAGCCTTGTAGACCGACGCACGCGCCCCGGCTCCGCGGTAATTCCATGCGCCATATTTCACATTGCCAAGGAAGTGCGAGATAGCCTGATACGCCTTCACGATCGGCGACACAAGGTGCGCCGGCAACTTATTCGTCGCGATAGCGTCTTTGGGGTTTGTGTTCTTGTCGCTCACGCAACCTCCTTCCTGTCCAGCCATTCACGCGTCGCTTCCTGCTCCAGTTCTTCGACGCGATGGCTCAGTTCGTTAATCAGCTTGATAGCCACGCCGTCCTTGAACCCCTTGGCGCTGGCGTTCTCGATCTGCTGCGCTAGCTGGCGAACGCGGACGACCAGCTCGGATGCTGTTGTGGATGTGTAGGTCATGCCGCCTCCGCTTGCAAAACGTCTTCGATGTTGTGAAACGCCATGCCCATGCGGCGTGCCGCAAGCTTTTCAATGTTCGCGCCGTACGATTCTTCGTGACCGGGTAGAAGGACGATCGCTGTACAGCCACGCATTGCGAGCAAGTCAGCCGCTATGCAGTCCAGCCAGTCGCTGGCGGGGTCAGGATTGATGGTTACTGGATTTACCACATCCCATCCGAGCAATCGAAGCTTCGATTCCGCCTCATTGAAGGCATCGAAATTCAAGTTTTTGTACCCTGTCATCGGGCCGGAAATGTAAGCCTTTTTCATTTATTGTCCTTGTTCACGTATTCCCATCGATAGCCGTAGGCTGACGCTTTCTTCCCTTGGCAAGCCATGCATATTGCAGATCGACTGGCCTTTTCCTTGCCGCTCGTGCGGAGCCATTGCTCAGCCGCTACACCGGTCACGAATTCCATGCCCGTGTCTACGCACCGCACAGCCCTTGCAACCACATTGTTTGCTCCGCGCATCTTTGCTGCCATCCGCTCTTTCTGCTCTGGCGTCATGTTTTGCTTTGCCAGTCTCGTGGCAAGCCGATGAGCTTCGCTGGGCGGTCGCGGACCTCTGGCCTTTTGAGCGGCTGACATCTTGGCCCTCACCTCGGCACTAAAAACTTTCCCCCAGTTAGGGTTCCTTTCACCCTTCGTCGCTGCGGACAGCCTCGCCCTTGACTCAGCGGAAAGGACTTTTCCGAAACTAGAGTGCTGCTCTCCGGTAAATCGGCCCTTTAGAGCGGCTGAAATTGCGGCCGCGTGCTCTGGTGTTAGCTTTTTCCCGACCTTAGACAACCTCATTTTTTCTACCGTTTCAGGATCGCGCTTCTTGCCCCAATTTGGATGGTTTTCTCCGCGTCGCTGATTCGACATCAGTTGGCGGGTTGTTTTCGTATGCTTGCGCCCCAGCATTGGCGTGCGAACCAGCGTCGCCCCGTTGTAGAGCATGTGGCGAGGCCGGGCGTTTATCTCGGCCTGCTCGCGCTCGTTAAGAAGTTCGATTGGATCGTAAGAAAGCACTGAAAATATCAGCGCCTCCTTCCCATACTTGTTCCATGCGCTTTGAAGACCCTTGCAGTGATGCTTACCCGCTTTGAGTGCCCATCGATGGTCAATCCACCGTTTCATAATGGAAGACGCTTGTCCAATGTATTGCTTTCCAGACGGACTAGTAATGGCATAGATTCCAGAATCCGAAACCGCCTTCATGCCACCTTCTCCTTATCTTCACTCTTCGTCATCGCCTGATCGGCCAGCGCCCGGCGCTGCGCTTCCTGAAGCAGGCGCGTGAACTTGTCGGTTGAACAGAAGATGCCGTTATCTGCCATCCACGCGAGCATTTCCTTATGAGTAAGCCCGATGACGAGTTGCGTGGGTTCAGGTAGTGGGGCGTTCATATAAAGTCTCTCCTACGCGCCGTCCGGCAGCACAAGTAGTCCAGCGACGTATTCAGCTGCTTTGCCAGTTCGATCAATTGCCAGTAATGCGGCAACTTCTGATCCGACTCGTAATTCCAGATGCTGCGAGCACTCACGCGCGCCCTCTGAGCCAGCTCCTCCTGCGACAACTTCAGGCGCTTGCGCAACTTGGTGAGGCGCTTTCCAAATGTCTCGCTGGACATAGTTGGCGGCGCTGATTTGCGCCTCACATGGCGATGGCATTCGACGCAGTTCATGTTGCAAACAAAGCGCGGAGCGATGTGACCGTGCTTGCATGGCTTGCCCGTCTCATAAACCTTCAGTCCGGCGGCGATGGCTTGGTCTCTGGTCATCATGGGGCTCTCCTCGGAATTAGAACGGGATGTCGTCATCCATGGATTCGAAGCCTCCTCCGGAGGAAGCGCCGTTTTGTGCGGCCGGCCGCTGGTTCGGTTGCTGACGCTGTTGTTGCGGGCGCTCACCACCTTCGGCGCGTCCGCCAAGCATCTGCATCTGGTCCGCAACGATGTCCGTCGAATAGCGGTCGGTGCCGTCCTGCGCCTGGTACTTGCGCGTGCGGATCTTTCCTTCGATGTAGACCGACGAGCCTTTCTTCAGGTATTCGGACACGATTTCCGCGAGCCGGCCGAAGAACGAAACTCGGTGCCATTCGGTGGCCTCCTTCATTTCCCCCGAAGCCTTGTCCTTGTACCGATCCGTCGTTGCAAGGCGGATATTCGCCACTGCGTCGCCGCTCGGAAGATAACGGACTTCCGGATCGGCTCCGAGATTGCCGATGAGAGTGACCTTATTTACCGATGCCATGCTTGTGCCCCTGCCTTAATCATTGCGTTGATTGCTGATGTGACCACTGCGTCTGCTTTAGGCCACCACGAAAAGTCGCGATAAATCTCGTCTGCCCGCTGATCCAGTTCCTCTTCGGTGATACCGAGGGCGCTGTTAGTGAGGTAGAACATCGCGGCGACCGATCCACCGAATATGGGCGTCCTATCGCTCATCTGCATGAATGTGTCGGCCGACTTGCGAATCTGCGTGCGGATCGTCTCGTGACACCATCCGGTTGCCTTAACCAGTTCTGGCACCGACATGGGCCCGTTTTCGCGCATTGCTTGGACCATCGCCGCCACGCGTTCTGGCTCTTTCGATCTCGACATCATTTGCACCACCTCACCGTTCTGTCAGTGCCACTCAAGTATCCGTTAGTACTGCAACACGCCCAATTAATAAAATGCGGCCAATTCCGATAGTCCCGCAGTAATTCGAGGACTCTGGGGATGCTGGAGATAGTCATGCGACCTCCTGAAACAGGTCAGACTGGTTATCGACGACAGCACTCTTGCAGTTCTCGACGGCCAGCTTGAAATAGCTAGACTTGAGTTCGGACCCGATGCCGCGCCTGCCCATCTTCAGCGCCGTGTAGACCTCGCTGCCGATGCCGAGGAATGGCGTGTAGACCAAATCATTCGGGTTCGTCCATAGCTCGATTGCGCGCTCGATCACCTCCAGCTGCAAAGGGCTGATATGGCGCTCGTCGTCGCTCTCGCGCGCACTCATGTACTGCAGCGTCTTGGATTGGTTAATGTCCATCCATACTGGCGATGCGTAGCGCTGCCACATATCGACCGGAAAGCTCTCATGCGTGTGCGTTACCGGTTCCTGGTTCTCGCCAGGCTTGCGCATGATGACGAGGTAATCCGCGATGCCTTGTCGGCTCATGGCGCTATCCTTGCGGAGCTGCTTGTAGAGCAGGCCGAGCGCCTTGGTGCGCTGCATTGCGACTACTGGGTCCTTCCAGATGCACACTTCCGAGTGATAGATAAATCCGGCTTCCTGATGTGCGCGAATGATTTCACCGCGGAAGTCTTTCAGCCCGATATACCCATCACGAGCCTTAGACGTCGGAAGTTGCATGCAGTGAATCGCCACCAGGCGCCCCGGCTTCATGATGCGGATGTGTTCTGCGATCAGGAACCGGTAGTGCGTCCAGAAATCCGCGCTGGATGCGTTATTCCCCATATCGCGCTCCGAATTGCTGAACACGAACAGCGATTCAAATGGCGGCGAATAAACCGAGAAATCGATCGATTTCTCCGGCAGCGACTTTGCGAGGTCGACGCAATCCATGTTGTAGATCGAGAAGCGATCGTGAGTTTCTTGTGCGATGCAGTTCACTGTGCGTACTCCACGTTGTCCAGAATCCATGCGGGGATCGTTAGCGGCGTCATAGGCCGGTATGCTTCCGTTCCGCTCTTGGCGCCTTCGATTTGCTTTTTGGTTATCTCGCGCATCAGGCCAACCATTTCGGCCGCCATTGCGTCGCTTTGTGCCTGCTTGCGCGCGATGTTCGCCTTCACCGCACCCTCCGTATCGGCAGTGATGATGTGTGCAATGACGCGGCGGTTCTGACCGAATCGATAGCAGCGGCGAACAGCCTGGTAATAGGATTCAAAGCTGTCGTCCATGCTGGCGAACACCATGCGCCGGCACACGTGCTGCAGGTTCAAGCCATAACCCATGATCGAAGGCTTGCTAACAATCACGCGCGCCTCGCCATGGGCAAAGGCCATGATGTTTGCTTCCTTCTGTTCGGGCTTCATGGAGCCAGTTACTTCGACCGCACCCGGGATCGCCTTCGTCAGGCGCTCGCTTTCCTCATTCAGATGGCACCACACGATGACCGGCTCGTCCGTCCCGTTGGTGATACTTGCCGCGAGTTCGATACGTTGGTCAATCGTGCTTTTCTTGGCTTGACGGCGCTCCGTTAGACTTTGGGCGATGATGGTGAAAAGCTGGCCTTCGGGGGCTGCGTCGCTCTCGACGACATGCTCGACCAGTTCCAGAGGCGGCAATAGATAACGCGATCCGTCAAAGCCGAGGTCGGCGGGGCTGCGGATGCAGATTGACCACGTGGCCATCCATTCCCAGAACTTGACCTTGCCGTGACCCTTCAAGCGCCAGTTGCCCGTGTCGCCGCCGTCATGCGTGAAGAAAGTGGACAGCATTTCGACCGACGACATGACGCCAAGAAATTCCGCCTGATTGCCAAGCTCCATCCAATCATTCGGGCTGGGCGTCGCCGTGCACGAGAGCTTGTACGGGGTGCGCCGGAAGGCTTCGGTGATAAATGCTCGCGTCTTGCTGTTGTGCGCTTTGAGAATCGAGCTTTCGTCCAGCACAACGCCGACGAACTGTTCGAGGTCAAAGTGTTCGAGCATTTCGTAGTTCGTGATCGTGATGCCGTCTTCGACTTCGGAATCGTGCCGGCAATATTTGATCGCGATACCGAACTTCGCCGCTTCTTCGACGGTCTGTTGTGCAACGCACAGCGGAGCCGCGATGATGACGTTGCCGCCCGTGTGTTCGCAGACGTATTTCGCCCACGTTGTTTGTTGCAGCGTCTTGCCGAGGCCCGTGTCTTCGAATAGAGCCGCGCGGCCACGCTTAAGCGCCCACTTGACGCAGGCCGCCTGAAAGTCGAACAGCGGGCCTACCGGCACATCGCAATCAAACCCGGTCGGCACGTCCAGAAACCCTTTACCTGCGATGAACGATTCGTAGTCGCTGTAAGCACTACTAATGGCTCTGTTTTCAGTTCTTTCCATCACCCAATCCCCTTAACCCTTTCTCTCAGCCCACAATTTAGTGAGCCCTTCCTTTACCTGCTGCGCTTCCTCGGGATTTGTCATCGAGAGGTTAGCTATGTAAGCTCGGCGCTCTTCAAGAGGCCAAGCGGCGATTTCTTCGAGTACTTCTGCCAGTTGGTCGGGAGTCATTCGAATCCCCTGCGCGCTCTTTGCCGCTCCGGCTGTTCGCTTCTGACGTACCCTGGCGCAAGGTCTGCAAACCGCTGATACTCGCCAGCGAAGGCGAGCCGAACCGGGCCTGTTTCCCCGTTGCGCTGCTTGCCGACGATGATTTCCGCCGTGCCGCGGTCAGGAGAATCCGGGTTGTACACCTCATCGCGGTAAAGCATGAGAATGATGTCGGCGTCCTGTTCGATGGCCCCGGAGTCGCGCAGATCACCCATGTTTGGCCGCTTGTTCGGTCGTTGCTCGACACCGCGGTTAAGCTGAGCAAGAGCGATCACGGGCACATCGAGTTGCTTGGCAAGGCCCTTCAGGCCAGCCGAATAGCTGCCTATCTTCAAGTCTTGTCGCTCTTCCGTACCTCCAGTCATCAAGCCGATGTAGTCGACCAGAATCAGGTCCAATCCCGAACGCCTCTTGACGTTCCGGCTACGACTCACTATTTCCGCGAGCGACAGGCCTGATTGATCGTCGACCAACATCTGCATTTCGGACATGACCTGGACTGCGTGAGTAAGCCGGGGCCAGTCTTCCTCGACGATCTTCTTCCCGTCTAGCACGTGATCCAGACGGATGCCGCCGACACGTGCGATATTTCGTTGATGCAGGGACTTGCCGGACATCTCGAGTGAGAACACCAGAACTGATCCGCCTTCCTGCGCAACGTTGCCGGCGATCGCCATCGAGAAGGCGGTCTTGCCCATCGAAGGTCGACCAGCTACGACGACCAGCTCGGAGCCGCGCAGGCCGCCGCCGAGTTTGGCATCCAGATCGCGAAACCCGGTCGACACAACGGGAAGCTCAGCGCCGTGATAGCGGGCGTCGATTTCCTCGACAATGCTCGTCAGGATTGGGCCGACTTCTTTCGGCTCAAAACTGCGCGCCTCGGCCAATGGCTCAAAACGAGCCTGCGCCTCGGCGATGATTTCGGCGGCTGTCTTGCCGGCGCGGTTATGGACCATTGCACCGATCTCGTCAACGGCGCACAGGACGCCACGGAGTTGAGCACGCTCGATTACAATCTCCGCGTATCGGCGGATGCCGGCGCTGCCAGGCACGTTCTGCGCCAGTGCGTTGAGGTAGGGCAGACCGCCAATCTGATCAACCTTGCCAGCGGTGCCCAACGCCTCGTAGACAGTAACGACATCGGCATTGCGGCCAGCCATGATCATCCGTGCGATGCACTCGAAGATGATCCGATGGTCATAGCGATAGAACTGGTCCGCGCGCAGCTCCGGGATGCGGTCAATCGCATCGTTGTCGATGAGAAGCGCGCCGAGGACGGATTGCTCGGCCTCCTGGCTGTGCGGAGGTACGGCTAGGTTTTCGGGAATTCTGTCTGGTGCGTTCATTGTTTTTCCTTCATGAATTGACCTCCAGAGACTTTCGAATAACCGTCTCTGCTAATCAGATAATCAAATCCACTTCTGGGCGGCATATCGACGTCCTTAGCCACCCACGGGAAGTAGCGCTGCCAGAATGTCGGGTCTTTGGGTCTAAAACCCAGAAAATCATCGATCGCGCCGGCGCGGTCTTCGGTGAACACACTTGCGTCGATTTCGCCGAGCATTTCGCCGAGGGCGGCGTTGTACGCATCAATGACAGCGATCTGCGCCGGGGTGAATTCGACCGTCAACTCGTCCGTCCAGCATTCGCCGCGCAACCAGACGGGCGGCTGCTTGATGAATCGACGCACCTTCCATTGCTGGCTCCTCTTCGCCGTCTCGACCGCCCTCAGGATTTGCGCGAGCAGATCGTCATCAGGATTGAGTTTTTCAAAAAGGGCGCGTGCTTCCTTCTTTTCCTCTTTTCTCGGGTATGCCTTCCAGAAAATATCAAAGCGTTCGCGAAGCGATCGCGGGAAGGTTTCTGTCTTTTGTTGGTTGTCTTTTGAAGGGTTGTCTTTTGTGGTTACTGATTCGGTAACCGGGGGGGTTACTTCTTCGGTAACAGGGGGGTTACTGATTTGGGAACCCTCGTCGAGGGTCTCAGGGGTTACTGATTCGGTAACCCCTGGCAATTGATGCGACGGAGCAGCGCCATCTGTGGAATCGCCCACCACGTCTTGTTTAGGGGTTACTGATTTGGTAACCTCTTTCCACGCGCGATGGTTTTTGTTGATGCCAAGGCGATGACCAAAATGTCCCGCCTCTCTGGTGATAATCCGACGCGACTCAAGTTCGCGGACTGCTACGCTGACATGCGCCTTGGCAATGCCGGTCATATTCGCGAGTTGGCTCAGGCCGATGTCATCAGCCTTTTTGTTGAAGCCATACGTTTTGCGAACAATTGCCATAAATACCGCCCATTGCCTCGATGTCAAACCTGCGTTGATGAGTGCGTCCAGAAGCTCGTTGGCGAGCTTCGTGTAACCATTCTCGAGTTGCGGGGACGCTTCTTGCACATTTCCGCCTTAATCAAATCCGCGACGCGCGTTCCAATCGAACGGCTCGTGACACTGCGCGAAGAAGTGATCAAGTTTTTCCTGTTTTCTCGTTTCGCTAGCCTCGACGTGCTGCATCCAGGTATAAGCAATTTCATGAATCAACTCCGAATCTGCGTGTTCTTCGAGGGCGTCATAAATCTCGGCCAACGACACGCGGAAAAACTCTCTAGAGTTGTTGACACGTTCCTTCCAGAAGGTGTCGTGCAGGGCGCGTTCGACCTTAGGCGCATTCCGCACTTGTGCGAAAAACGCCATCCAGAAAGGTTCCGGCACCGCGGTCGCAGACGACAGTTGTTCAAGCCGCTCTTGTGGTGCCTTCTCCGTCATGCCGATCTTGTAGATTCCCGGCATGCAATCGTTGCCCAGCACATAAACGAACCCCCAAGCCATTCACTTCCCCTTCATCAAAAAAGCCCGCAGTCTCTGGATAGCTTCACCAGCCATCCTCGTTGCCGGCGTGTCCTCTTTGCACACTGTCATGCGGTGCAGCAGCTCAGACAGTGCCGCAAGGTCAGGATCAGCAATCGGGAAAACCTCTGTAGGCAACCTGACCGCGGCGATTGCCTTGGAGAGGCTCGTCTGCGCCCTTAAAAAGCGTTTCATCCCTCACCCCAACCAGACAATCAAAGCAACCAGAGGCAAAGCGCACAGAGCAGCCAGGCAGACTCCGAACGTGACCGGCGATGCCATCAGGCGGTCGATCAGCGAAACGTCCTGGCGGGCCTGATATGCGTCCCATTGGGCTTGCTGGAATTCGTTGTGTTCGTGAAGGTTCATGCGGCCCTCGGTGAATTGAGCATTGCTGCGAGAGCGCCCTCAAGGGCGGCTATTTTTTCCTTCAGTGCGGCGTTCTCGACTTTTGCGTCAACGGCGGTTTCGTCGATGTCGCCTAGGCCGATCTGCATTACCTCGTACTGCACCGGAGCCCGGTTCCCGCATAAGCGCATCAGCTTCAATCGCTTGTGGGTCGGGAACCCGACCGAGCCCGACATGATTCGCGAGAAGTGGCCCTTGTCGATCGCCAGTTGCTTACCGATGTATTCGTTAGTGAGCGAACTCAGTTGGATACACAGTCGTACGGCGTCGAGTTCGTCATCACACATACGCAGCAACTCCTCCGACACGTTCTTAAGCTTCCTTGGCTCTCCCAGAGCCGAAATTTCACGTTGCATGGTCTTTTCCTTGAGGGTTCTTGCAGGCAGTTAAATTGAGTTGCAAGTCCCTTGGAAATCAAAATGGCGTCAAATCATCGCCATCTGTGACCTACAACTCATGAGCCACTGCCTCCGTTGTTCCGTTGAACTTCTTGTTCTCGCTCGTTGCGCCGAGCGGAGCGGGGTTCGTCGTATTTCTCAATCTGCTCTTCAGTTCAAGTTGGCGTCTGTTGCATTCTTCGACGTACGCGGACCGCGCCTCCTGTTCGGTTGCGAAATTCCCGATTCGATCTTTGCCCACCATGACTTGATATGGCCTAGCCTTGCACCTGGCTTGATAGGTCCACCCACGACCGTTTCCGAGTCGGGTCTTGGAATTGGGATTCAATTTCGCTTTCAGGGCGCGGACGCTGGCTGGCGTTTTGATGAAGCTGTCTTTCGAGTTCTGACTTTGCGTGCAGATATAGACATTCCCGACCGAGTACGATCCAACGTCGCCAGTTCGCGCCATGACATACCCTTGTCCTCGGCCGCGCTGCTCCCATTTGCCGGACTTCTGCCATACGGCCCACCACTGCGGAAAGGTGAGCGAGAACTCAATTCCACGCTTAGCCGAATTCCGCTTTTGGTGGACGTATGCCTTCGTGGCTTTGTTGGACGTAGGTTGAACGCCCTTACCAAGAAGAGCTTCCAGCCCGGCGTAAAGGCATCCATAGACACGCATGCTGCGTTCATCGCGGTTAGCCGCGATTCGGAATGCGCGGGCAGCCTTTTTGGCTTCCGCGCGAATCGACGGGCCGCCATCAAATCTCGTCACGCCGCGTTTCGAGATGATCTGACGGACACGCTCACGCGTGACTCCATGGATCTCGCCGATCTTCTCGAGACTCAAACCAGCCGTATAGGCATCGATCATTTGGCGGGCGCGGGACTCAGCGTCGGGCGACTGCATAGGGCCGCGCTTCCGGCTAGTCCCGGCCGCCTTGGTAGCCTTGTATATAGTCGCCGTGCAGACGCCGTATTTGGTAGCGATTTCGTCCGTCGGCATTCCGGCATTCCAGTCATCCGCGAACTTCTCGAAGGAGAACTTTTCGCGGGTCAGCGGTCGACCAGCGTTACGCGCGCACTCAAAACACCGCATGCGGCGGCCATGACGGGGAACGGGCAGCGGTCCGCGGCAATCAGCGCAGATACCCGGCTCTGTAATATTGAGGTAAGCCATTTACACCACCGACCGCATTTCTTTGGTCTTACGGCTCGAGCTTCCGCCGGCGTTTGGCTGAACGTCATCGCGTGCCGAGATGGCGTCAATGCCATTGCCCCATATGTCTGGGCGAAGCTCAGCCAAGGTGAAACGCGGATCAGCCTCAACCAAGTCTTTGCAAAGTTTGGCGCCAGGCTTACGCCCCGGTCGCGTGCAAAGATAGAGGTACTCAACCGACCTACCGATCTTCGCGGCAAGCGCACGGCGCTCGTCAGGCTTGGTAGTGAGGAACCACGTTCGAAGATCCATTTGGTCAGCACCGAGAAATCATGTAGTGCCGTCAGCATAGATCAAAACGATGTGCGACTCAAGCGTTTTGCTTTGTCGAATCAAATCTTTTTGCACGTTGATCAAAATGATTGATCCCGTCATCATCCGCACCATGAAAACGGTGAAAGAGATCCGGCTGGAGAACGCGCGCGCGCTCGCAAACGAGGGCCCGGCTGAGTTCGCGCGTCGGATAGACAGCAGCACTCAGCAGGTCAACCAGGTCATTGGTCCCGCGCCGACGCGCAACATCGGGGATAAGCTGGCAAGGCGCATCGAGACAGCTTTCGGGCGCCCGGAGGGGTGGCTAGATGTACAGCACGACTCAGAGCAAAACGATGTGTCAAAAACAAGTCAATCAAATGCCTTGATTAGGCGTTTGCTGCCGGAGGACCAAGGTAACTTAGTCACATGGGAGAACCCGGAAGATCTCGAGCCCGACGACGACCGGGTGTGGATTGACCGTTATGACTATCGTTACTCAGCGGGGAACGGCGTGATTCAGTGGGAAGTACGACAGAAAAAAGCGCTGCCGTTTGATGTTGGCTTCTTCAAAGCCCTTGGTGTGCGCCCACAGGATTGCAAGTTGGCCCAGGTTCATGGCCGGAGCATGGAGCCCTACTTGTTTAATCGAGACATGATGATGATCTGCACGGCAAAGACCCGAGTGAGGGACGGTCAGATATACGCCGTGACATTCGAAGATGAGCCACTGGTGAAGCAGATATTCAAAGAGCCGGAAGGAGCGCTCAGGTTGCATTCATACAACCCTGAGTTTCCGGACAAGATTATCGCCGCGGATCAGTTGGAAGGCCTTCAGATCGCAGGTGAAGTGGTGTACCGATCCGGCTCAGGTCTGGCCGGTGGCAACTAGAACCGCTAAAAACCACAAATACGGGGTGTAGCAACTGAGCCTGGCCGCGCGCCAGGCTTTTTCATTTCCGCCGCTGCGCGAATCCCTCCCGCCACAGCGTGGCGCCGACCGACGTCAGTAACGCCAGGTCGTCTCCGTCGAATCTCCCCCAGTTATCAGCGAGCCATCCCGCGAAGCCAGCGCACGCTTCGCCTATCGGCACATCCGCGCGTCCTTCGATGTTCAGCCGCTCGAACACGGTAATTACTCGTCCGCTGTCATCACGCCCCCCCTGTGTGCCACTGAAGTCTAGGCGGCACATGAAGGGAATTGTTAAATCTTTTTGCTCTATCGAACCTATCGACTCGATAGAAACATTTTTGCAGTGCAAGCAAATCTTTTTCTGAAATTTTGCTTTGCAAAGCAAATCAAATTGATCTATGATTCTCTCCATACCAAGCACCACCGCACCACCACTCACCACCGGACGAAGGGGGACGAGATGAGCAAGAACCAAATCATCAGCGCACGCATCCTGGCCGAAGTCGCAAAAGGCAAGACCATCGATCAAGCGATTGACGCGGTGTTCGGCGAAGGTGCCTACCTGAAGATCGCTGGCGAGCTGTATGACGCTCTGCGCGCCAAAGCAGCGGCGTGAACGCAACGCTTTGTTTGCGGTGGTGCCACGAGGTACGGCACCACTTTCCCAATGACCGCCGAACAGCGATTCACACACTTGAGTGGCTGGCAGATAAGGCGAAAGAAGACGCAGTAAGAGAAGCAGATTTTGAGGCGATAGAGATAGCGATAGCTAACCCAAAAAGGATTCTGGAACTGTTTTGATGGAATCGGAATGCGCAGGTGGTGACTGCGCAACGAAGAGATGCGGAGAGCGTGGTGTCTTCCGGGTCGCGGACCACAAGCCGGGTTATTCACCTCCGGCCCGATTCCACCAAAGCAGTAGCAGTAGAAGTACCCGCCCCAACAGAGTTGGACCGCGGTTTGTTCATTAACAACCGAAGAACCGGAGCCTCCCTTGTGGACCCGCTCCGGCGCCCCGATCGAATGTCGGGCGATACGCAGCACAGACGAACCGCGCTAGGCCGAAGTATGGCTACCGGACAGAAATCTGAGGAACGCTGCGAGACGGATCAAACCACGCCGGACCCTGAGCCGATAACAAGGGTGTAGCAGCGGCCGGCGTGGATAGCAGTCTTCAGATGAGCGCATTGCATTCCCTGCAAAGTAACTCGGCGTAAGGCCTGCTGGCCCGGTGGATCTTAGCCCCGGTTCTTACGGCAGGAAACACCAGTAGAGAGCTTCCATGCATAGCGTAGTGCGTTCTTCTGAGCACTGAACTCCCGCCCCTGGATATGGGGCATTTCACTGGCCGTTTGGCCATAGCGAAAGGGGATGCCGCCCGCTAGGCGGCTGATCAAACAACCCGCGTGCCGCGTCGTGCGGAAGCCTGTTAGGACAACTATGCGCTACGGCGTAAGAAAGAAAGGGGATCAAAGTGAGCGACGATCAAAAACCGGTTCTGTCGTACAAGGGTTTCGATGCGAACCTGCAATGCAGAGGGTTTCAATATGCGCCCGGCGAGACGTTTGAGCATAAGGGAAAAGTTGAGGCTTGCGCCGGCGGTTTCCATGCGTGTGAATATCCACTAGACGTGCTGCGCTACTACCCGCCAGCAAGCAGCCGCTTTTTCACCGTTGAACAATCTGGCCAAATCAGCCGTCACGGCGATGATTCGAAAATTGCCAGTTCGAAGATCAAGATCGGCGTCGAATTGAATCTTGCGGGCCTGATTAAGGCGGCCGTCGAATACACGATGTCTCGTTGCAAGCCGATTGACCCCGAGTCTCCTGCGTACTCCACTGAAGAAAATGGCCTAGCCACGGCAAGCGGCACCGGCGGTGCAGCCACGGCAAGCGGCGACAGCGGTGCAGCCACGGCAAGCGGCACCCGCGGTGCAGCCACGGCAAGCGGCTACAGCGGTGCAGCCACGGCAAGCGGCTACAGCGGTGCAGCCACGGCAAGCGGCTACAGCGGTGCAGCCACGGCAAGCGGCACCGGCGGTGCAGCCACGGCAAGCGGCGACAGCGGTGCAGCCACGGCAAGCGGCGACAGCGGTGCAGCCACGGCAAGCGGCACCCGCGGTGCAGCCACGGCAAGCGGCACCCGCGGTGCAGCCACGGCAAGCGGCGACAGCGGTGCAGCCACGGCAAGCGGCACCCGCGGTGCAGCCACGGCAAGCGGCTACAGCGGTGCAGCCACGGCAAGCGGCACCGGCGGTGCAGCCACGGCAAGCGGCTACAGCGGTGCAGCCACGGCAAGCGGCACCCGCGGTGCAGCCACGGCAAGCGGCGACAGCGGTGCAGCCACGGCAAGCGGCTACAGCGGTGCAGCCACGGCAAGCGGCTACAGCGGTGCAGCCACGGCAAGCGGCTACAGCGGTGCAGCCACGGCAAGCGGCTACAGCGGTGCAGCC